>Ga0172364_10003482_pt1 | contig 12575 bp, 8 predicted proteins | sample LakKivSesite10cm_FD_114545 | JGI IMG/M metagenome (GOLD analysis project Ga0172364, IMG submission 114545) | Sediment microbial communities from Lake Kivu, Rwanda - Sediment site 10cm | ecosystem: Environmental > Aquatic > Freshwater > Lake > Sediment | place: Rwanda: Western Province, Lake Kivu... | reverse complement strand
TTCCCTTTGGGAACACCCAAGCGTATCCACCTGGAGCAATTTTTTGACCTAGATAAAAATCACAATAACAATCATTACATTCAATCCCAGTTAATGTATATTGGGCGCATGTCTCCAGATCATTGGGTTTCAGGGTTGTGTTGATACCCGCCCATAGTCCAACTTTGGATTCAACGCCATCGGCGCCAACAACTACATCTGCTTCAACTTCGAACTCATCATCAAACTGCTTAGCTTTTACGCCTTTTATTTTATTTTTTTCTTTTATAAGACCAAAAACTTGTGTATTCATCTGATATTTTACACCAGTTCTAACCGCTCTCTTAGCAAGTTCCTGGTCAAAAATATCTCTATATATAACATAGCCTGTTTCATTACCTGCTTTGTCAGCTGAAAGTTTCACCATTGTACCATCAGGGGAATAGATACGTGCACCATCCATCCGGCCAGCTATCCAACGTTTACCCTCAAGCATATCCCATCCATCTATCTTGCGGCTTATACCTTCACCACAGAGAACAGGGACACCAACCTCGGCTCTTCGCTCTAAAACAAGAACTTTAGCACCTGATTCTGCAGCGAAACGAGCAGTAACACTACCAGCAGGTCCGCTACCCACAACAACAACATCGTATTTCATAACTAGTAAACCTCCTGGCCGATAGCACCAATGGGACAAGTTTTAATGCATATATAACAACTTACACATTCATCTTTATTAACAAAGGCTTTGCCGCTATACCACATGATAGCATCCTGTGGACAAACAGAGATACACCCACAACATGCGAGGCATTTGCCGCTGTCAATCTTAGCTTTAGGCTTTCCCATATGATTCACCCTTTGTGATACCTGAGGCTATTAGATGTGCCATCCTTATAGGCTCTGGTACGACACCCCTTATCGTAGAAATCTTTATTATTTCTTTTGCCTCAACTATAGATATACCAACACATTTCACATAAATAGGATTATGCAACGTTTTTACCCTATGAAGCTTTCCTTTTTTCATTAGATTTAATCGTTCCTTCCAATCTTCAAAATTCTTCTGCAATGCCTGTTTTATTTTTTCAAAATCAGGCTCGTCTCTTGTGATTGTTATAACTGGTAGATCTGTAGCGGAATATACATCATCGATATCGACCACATTGAAACCACCAAGTGCAATCCCATCAAGCATCATAGCCTTCAATTGCTTTCTATGTCGTGTATTTTGTATCATTTCTTTACATGCATGGGTCGCATCAGATCCATCAATGGTTATCTGACTTTTCAAAACGCATTCAAGGTATTCTCCACCGCGCATAACAACACCAATTACTGTCGCATACTTTTCAGTAAATATAAAAGGTGAATCATCAACTCCCAGCAACCTAATTTGTTGTTTCATTTAACAAAATAAAACCTACGGTATTCTAATAATGTTTCGACAAAAATAGTATCAAAGGTTACAGTAACGGCAAATCTCCAGTTACCTTATCTATAATATTATCTGGTGCAGGTCCAATTCCTAAAACTGTTTTTGTCCCCGCAGGTATCTCTGTATGACCTGCATCAACAACAAGATATGTCACAATTTTTAATTGTTCAGCCTTCTCTTTAAGCGGGTAAAAATCATCCTCACATTCAACCTTTACAACAGCCTTCTTCCCACCCTCATTCTGCCATTTAGTAAACCATTTAGAATTGATCTTCTTAGTTTCTAACGCACAAGTCACAGCAGCATGTGCAACCTGAGCAGCAAGTTTTCCCGGAGAAAGATCCAGATCCTCTCTGGTAACAATAACCATCTTATATTCAAAATCCATCTTTTTTCCCTTCAGTTTGATCTATCTCATGAATCGATTCCCGACGCCAGTTTTCGCCCATCTCCTCAGCTTTACCAAAATCTACCAGTCCTTTTACCAGCAATGTTTTCTCTTCCTCTTCGATATGTTTGATGGGAAAACCAAGATATTTACTCCCAGATTTTACAATAACAACATCATCATCTACAGCTATGCTTTCTCCAATTTTATTACCACTTCCATCTATCACAAAACGACATAGCAAACTGTTTCTCTTAAATTCCTTTTTTATTTCATTTTCTTTCTTTTGCTTTTTACTATTAAAGAAGAATATTCCTCCTATAATCTCCAACATTATTATAGTGAATAATATGCCAGTAAATATAGTCAGGTCCACAGCCACATTATCTACGATTCTGTTATAAATCTTTGGAGCTATATCAACCATAAACATGAACGAATACGATGTAGCAATAATAGGTGGCGGACCCATTGGTGGGCATGTTGCCCAGAAGATAGCCAGCGAAGGATTTAAAACAGCGGTATTTGAAGAACATAAAAAAATAGGTGAACCACTCAAATGTGCAGGATTAGTCACCTCAAGAGTTTTTGATTTTCTAGGCATCTCAAAAGAACTTGTTGTGCAAAACAGTATCAGAGGGGCTCATATTCATTCTCCGTCAGATAACATATTAACCATCGGTGGAGATAAAGTTCATGCTCTTGCAATAGATCGCCCAATGTTTGACAGAGAAATAATAAATCACTCAGTTGAAGAAGGTGCAGAGGTTTTTTTAGAAAACAAAGTGACATCAGTAAAAAAACACGGGGAGTACATCGAGTTAAAAACATCGCAAAACAAAGACGTTAAATGTAAACTGATAATCGGTGCAGATGGGCCATTCTCAAAAACTAGAGAATTGTTCAACTTATCCCAGCCAACAGAGATCTTGAAAGGAATCGGCGCAGAGATAACAAATATTTCCCTGGATCCAAGGTTTGTAGAAATCTTTGTCGGGAAAGACATCGCACCAGGTTTTTTCGCATGGATGATACCAACCAACAAACATGGAACAGAGGCAAGGATTGGATTATGCATAAACCAGGATGCACCGTACCCACCAAAGCATTACTTTTCAAATCTTTTTAAAAACAGATGTTCTTCTCCGTACCTAAAGAACGTAGAGATAACTAAAGAAATAGGCGGGGCTATACCACTGGGGTCTCTAAAAAAAACATATGATTCTAATATGATGCTTGTAGGGGACGCAGCAGCACAGGTAAAACCCACTTCGGGAGGAGGCATATATACAGGCCTATTGTGCGCTAACTATTGCACTCTGGTTGCAGTCGAAGCATTATACAAGAACGATTTAAGTCCTAGTTTTCTTAAAAAATACCATAAATTATGGATGACTGACATCGGCAGAGAACTATACCTTGGAATGAAACTCAGGAAGATTTTTAAGAGTTTAAATGACAACCAAATGGATAAATATATAAAAAAGTTTCAAAACCCGGAAATCATAGATATCATAACAAAATATGGAGATATTGATTACCCCTCAAAACTAATGAAACCATTGCTGAAAAAAACCCCCTCTATTATAAAACTCCTTCCAAACCTGCTCAAAGATTAAAACCCGTGTTATGGATTATTATTTTGATGATGGCGGCGGGGGAGGTATATAATAATCCTCGCCCTCATATCCTTCAGTACTCTCTTCACTCTCCTTCTCTCTCTTCTTCTCTTTAGGCGTTATTCCCATTCCCCTTTGCTTTCTCTTCCTCCTGATAATATAAATCACTACAATCAGAACAATTAGTATTATCAGACTTATGATACACGGTATAAAAATACCAACTACAAATAATGCAGAGGGGATAATCTTACATGATACAACATCTGTGAGGCCGGATTCTGAGGCATTGAATGAGATCTCAATATAATCCCTTCCATCGCTGGTCTTTCCTACTAGTATTCTACCTAAAGAATCATCAGCATCTACTGTTGTTCCATGTGGGAAAATCATTCTATATGTCACATTCTGGTTTTGTAACCCTACGAAGTTAAAACTTTGATTAGATATCTCAAATTTTGGAGGTAATAAAGAAAGACCAAAAGATAGAGAATAGGAACTCTGAGCATCTGAAGCAACCACTAGGGGTGTGTCAGCATCCATATTTGCTATATTACCATCCCATTTTAGAGACTGATCAAAAACGTCTCTCTTTATAAGTCCATTTATTTTTAATCCAGGTAATATGCTTGTTAACCTGTTTTCAAAAAGCAGTTTTCCGCTCGTTAAAAAATCAGTTATTTTATCTTCACCAAATATGTTTTCTTCTATACACAATCTAAAAGCATCTGAGTTTAAATAATTGAGAAATACTTTTTCAGGTAAAGTGAATTCATCAGGTAGGGTTGCTACACTATAGTCGGTGGTTTCCTTCATGTATAGTCCCAACGCCATCTCTGTTTTCCCCGTGAAAAAACTAATCAAGTTTAAATCTGCATTTCTGATTTCAATTTCAATGACGGTTTTTATCCTTTCATCAGAGTAACTAGGTGCATTATCTGATTTAAATTCACCCGAGAGAGGTTTGCTCTGATTCCAATAGTAGATATTTTTTCCAGCCAGAGAGATATCGTCTGGTAAATACAGGGTGCCGTTATACTGATAACCTATCTCATCGAGTTTGTCGCCAAAAGTGATATCTGTTGAAGAAATATTTGTTGTGGCGCCGGCGTTTGCCAATCCAAACAGTGCTCTCGCGGAAACGCCGCAGATATGTAAATCTATATTGTTGTCTGCTAATTCGGCTTTTATAGATGGGTTGTTATCCATATTTGTTACTTCATACGGTATTGAGCAATTGGTTGTTGTTTCAGGATCCCAACTGAAAGCCATGTCGAGTGTTTGATTTAGAGACGAGTTTTCTATTGTTGATACGGTAGTTTCTTCTATAGGTTTTATCGTCTTCTGATAGAAATCATCCCATGAAATAAGGCTGTTATCTATAAGCAATCTAATCCCATCTGAGGGGATAAAATCTAATTTAGTTATAAAATCTGGTAGAATATTGTAGGGCTTGATATCTATTGTTTTAGTTAAAATATTGATCTTTAGGCCAGGCGTGTTTGCATTCTTGGCATCCAATTCAAATTCCAAATTGACGTCTTCTGCCGCGGGCATAGGTGTTGTAGGTTCTTTAAGCTGAATTGATAGTTCAGCTGATGTACTAGGATGATTTCCATCTCCGTTTTCCACCTCCCATCTTATTCCGTCTTCTACTATTCTCCCATTTGTACTGGGGCGAGTCATAGAGCTTGATAGTGTAATTGTGTACGTGTTATTCCACCCAGATTCTGCTTGAAAATCGATGGTATAAGCCACCTCGGCGCCCATGTCTAACACGCCGTTGACAAAATCATAAGCATTCACTAGTTCATTCATACCAAAAAACTCAGAAGTCAGATTAACACTAAACTCATCGTAAAATTTGTTGTTTTCATAGGTTGGTTTATTATTTATTGCCGCAGTATTTGCGTTTTCAAACGATGTTTCTATTTGATTTTTTAACAAATCACGCAACCTAAGTTTTATAGCGCCCATAGTTTCTATGGCATCGATTGTCGTGTTTTGTGCCAAATTTTGTATTTCGTTACCATTGTATGTAGTTGTAAAAACGGTTATCTCGTTTACATCCATCGCGGCACTTATTTTTAAATCAGTTGCAGTTTCAAAGTTAATACCAAAATTTGCATTTACTCTGCTTTCTATAGAATCTTCTGCAGTTACTACTCTATTAACTAGAAACAACGAAGATAAAAGCGACGTAACTATTATTACATTCAATAATCTATTTAGTCGCATTGCACCCACCATCCTTCCAAAGAATTAAACATATGCCCTTATAAAAACTTTCTTACGAAATCACTAAAAATATATTCGCAATTCAAATATTGTCATACAATGTACATAGTTGGCGGAACCGCATCAAAAACAGTTGCAGAAGATTTATCCAAAGAACTACATGTACCATTAGCAAAAACAATATCTAAACGTTTTCCAGATGACGAGTTGTATATACGCGTTTTAGATAACATATCTGGAGAAAATGTAATAATCGTACAAACCACTTACCCTGACTCAAACATTGTTGAGCTATTTCTATTACAGAATGTCATGCGAGAATCAGACGCAGGCGAGGTCACAGTTGTTATTCCATATTTGGGATATGGCCGGCAGGATAAAAAATTCGAAGACGGAGAGCCAATAAGCGCGAAAGCAATTGCAACTCTTATTAGTATACATGCAGATAAGGTTATTACAGTTGATCCACATAAAGAACATCTGCTTGATTTTTTTACTGTACCTGCTTTTAGTTGTTCTGCTGTTCCAGAACTAGCAAAATACCTCAAGCGAAAAGATGTAGACATGGTTCTTGCACCAGATAAAGGAGCGATGTATAGGGCGAAACAAGCATCAAATATCATCGGCTGTGATTTTGACTATATAGAAAAAACCCGTATTGATGGTAATACGGTAGAAATAAAACCAAAAAATCTCGAAGTACAGAATAAGAGAGTAGCAATAATCGACGACATCATCTCAACAGGGGGAACAATGGCTCAATCTATAAAAGAACTTAAAAAACAAGGAGCTAAACAAATCTTTGTAGCATGTACTCATGGTTTATTTGCAGGTGATGCCATAAAAAAAATTATTTCAGCGGGTTGCAATGAAATCATATCCACAGACACAATAAAAAGTGAGTTTAGTAAAGTCAAAATCGCACCATGTATCGCAGATGTGTTACGGAACAGATAATCTTTCATAAAAGTGCACAAGCTTATTAACAATAGTTAATTATATCTTTGTATCATAGATAAGTTATTTATAAGACCATAGATTTACGAGTTTGAATTGTTCTCAGGTGAAACAATGCGAAAACGAGCACAAATAAAAAGTATATCCCCCATAGAGCCAAAACATATTATACCACAAATAAAAACTGAAAAAAAATCCGAAGCCGTTAAAAAAAACTGGTGGATTGCAGTATCATTAATAGGAATATTTCTATTAGTATTATTTTTGAACTCATATTTCAATGTCGCATCTGAAATTTCAATTAATACCGAGGGAAAAGGTCTAGATAAATTCTATTTATCAGGCCCTGACCCATATTATAACATGAGGCTCGTTGATGAAACATTATACGGTGAAAAAAAAGGATATTATCCTTACTATAGCGAAAATGATCCCCTCCTCAATTATCCTATTGGACAGAGTGGTGTTAGGCCACCTCTGTTAAATATGTTTGCCATAGGTTTCAGTAGAATTTTGACACCATTTATGAATGAAATCGATGCAGTTGGTTATTCTATGCAGTTTGTACCTGCTCTTTTTGGCGCTCTATTGGTATTTCCAGTCTTTTTTATAGGGGAAACACTTTTTGGTAGAAAAGCAGGACTTGTCGCAGCGTTTCTTGTAGCACTAATACCTATTCATATTGGCTCAGGGCATGGTTCTGCTTATTCATTGTTTGATCATGACTCTTTAAATCTTTTATTGTTTTTCTTTGCATTCCTGTTCCTAATAAAAGGCGTCAAGGATAGAGATCCAGTTAAATCTGTATTGTATGCTCTTCTTTCAGGAGTATCTATGGGTGCTCTTTCTATGACATGGGTCGAGGGGCAATTCCTCTACGTTATTACTGCTGTTTATGCAGTTGTGCAAATGTTGGTAGATATTTTTATGAACAAAATGGAAATGAAAATACCTATCACTGCTTTGGTTGCTTTATCCTCAGGATATTTAATTTCCTTACCAGTTCGTGCGGCATCATTGGGCGGATTCGCTCCAGATATTCCTTTGTTTTTATGTATTGGAATCGCAGTTTTTGGTACAGCATATTATATTTTTGGTAGGAAGAGAATTCCGTGGACCATATCATTACCAACTATTTTTTGTGTCAGTGTCATAGCGTTGATATTTCTATATTTTATCAATGATATTTCTTCAACTTTTCCATTCCTTTCTCGTCTTACACAACTATCAAATATATTGTATGGTAGTGGAATCTATGGTAGTAAAGTGGCGATGACGATTGCAGAGGCTGCAACTTCTGGCATTAGTCGTACCGTGATGTCTTTTGGTCCTGCTCTTTATTGGCTTGGTTGGGTTGGATTTTTATTTCTTATTTATCACTATTATAAGGATAAACAACGGCGAGACTATCTTTTCGTAATCATCTTGTTTCTCGTAGATGTGTGGCTTACTACTACCTCTGGTCGTTTTTTAAATGACATGGTTCCATTGATTGTGATACTTAGTGGATGGATAATATGGATGGTTGTAGATAAAATTGATTACAAGCAAATGATAAGGAATATCAGAAGTGCAGGCGGAGGTCTTCATGGTTTGAGACGAGGAATAAAATTTCTTCATATTATCGGTATTCTTTTTATTGCATTCTTGGTCATATTACCTAATGCATATCTTGCGCTGGTTGCATCAGTTCCCGATTCTGAAATGACCAAAATGTTTGGTGAAAATGCTCCCGCAGGGGTATTTAGCCTTGGGCATGGTAAAGAAGCGTATTGGGTAGATGCATATAATTGGTTAAACCAACAAGATACTGAAATTGAAAAACCTGCCGAAAGACCAGCATATATCTCGTGGTGGGACTATGGCTTTTATGAAGTAGCGGTGGGTGGCCACCCTGTTGTTGCAGATAACTTCCAGGATGGCATACCGCCTGCATCTAATTTTCATACTGCAACTAGTGAAAAAGAAGCAGTTGGAGTTTGGATAGTCCGATTGTTGGAGGGAGATAAATCTTTTCATAAAGGAAAACTTTCAGAAGCAGTCAAACTCGTGTTAGAAAAACATCTTGAAGAGAATGACTCTGCCGATGTAATAAAATGGGTTGAAAACACCGCAAGTTCTCCATCATTTAATACTCCGATAGGAGAAAAATACGATGAAGAACTTAGTAAACAATATAGAGTTGGACAACAGTACGGAGCTAATGCGATTTATCACGATATCACAAACGTTCTAAATAACACGTTAGATGATGAGAGAATTACTTGGCTTTATCATGATCTTCAAGAGGTTACTGGTTATAGTATTCGGTATTACGGTGTTGAAGGCTATGATAAACAGATTTTTAACATATTCGGGTTTTTGGCGGATAAAAGTTTGCTTTTAGTTGCTGGGTCCGGCTCGTATAATCCTGAGGATGATTTTGAGAAGATAATATTTGTTGGTTATTATGTAAATCCTGCTGATAGGTCAAAGGTTTCTGATGGCGAATGGTCTTTTGATGAGATAAACGAAATGTCTGAGGATGAGAAAAGTCAGATTGTCGTTACGAGTACAAGACCAGAATATAAAGACGCATACTTTGAAACAATGTTTTATAGGACATATATTGGCCCATATGGATTAGACTCTTATGGTAACAAACAAGAACCAAGCTATCAACTTCCATGTATTAATATGAAACATTTCTATGCTGAGTTTATCTCTAATTATTCAAAATATGCATACTACCAAGGTAAAAGCGCTGCTGTAATAGCTAAATATTATGAGGGCGCCTATATTAACGGGTCGGTTACATTTATGGGTGTGCCGTTATCTGCTCAAGTTGTAGTGCAGAAAAATATTACTCATTACGGGGGTCTTATTCCTATTGATCATGATCAGAGTTCTACCGATTCAAATGGGAATTTTAGTTTAATAGCTCCTGCAGGTGTTGTTACTCTCCAGATTCGTAGAAACACAGAACTTGGTACAAATGCATTTGTGTTGAAAAATGTGACTTTCTCCAGTTCCAATGATTCAGAACTGGCACCTATCTCCGATGATGAGGCAATGCGTATAAATGGTACAAATTATGAGCGTCTCATCAATATCACTATCGACCCAGCCAATATAGACGGCTACGTCTATTTAGATAAAGACAATATTGATGGTTACGATATATCAAATGATGAACCTTTATCAAACGTTAATGTAACCTTATATGAGATACAACAATTTACAAATCAGGGCGCATCTATAATTAAGAGAGCTAGGTTGACCACTGATGAAAAAGGTTACTATAACTTTTCAGGTTTAATGCCTGGTTTCTATCAGGTAAGAACAGAGCTTGGTAACTTCGTCGTCAACGAAGATATCTTTACCCTCCGCCCCGGCAACAATAGTTATAATATATCAAAATCTAAGTCAGCCGCAGTCGAGGGTATAGCATATTATGATACAAATGGAAATAAACAATACGATGTTGGGGAGGAAAAAATGAGCAACGTAAACGTTGATATCATATACAAGAAACTTGACACAGATGGAACAACAACACTTGATGAAATTTTGGTTGATACAACTCAGACCGATGAAAAAGGATCCTACTCATTTACCTCACTAACACCAGGACAATATATCATCAACGCTACTAAAACCAATACTACAACAGGATATCTTGATTACAATACACAAGTAGAGACAGCGCTAAAAGAGAATGAGACAACATTTTTCAACATTTCAATGAAACTAGCTTCGGTTACTATAAGTGGATACACTAAATATGGTAATGAAAATATCGGAAATCTTTCTATTGAGTTCTTGCCAGATACGACAGCGAAAAACAACACTGCAAAATATGTTTCTAATACTTCAGATAAAAATGGATACTATGCGGCAGAGTTAATGCCAGGATATTACAATGTTTCAGTAGATGGAACAGTAAATGAAAGTGGCCACAATGTAACCTATACATATATGGGAAGTTTAACAATCCGAAAAGGAGAGGGAGTTACAACATTTGATATCATGTTAGCAAAAGAAGAATAAGCCTAGTAAAGAATTTCCAGTGTAGCGGATGATTCTAATCTCATCTCAACAAATTTATTTAATGATGTAACAATACTTTGTACTATGCTTACTGTAGATGAAGGAAAAAAAGCAGTTCAATTTGCAAGAGATATTGTTGAATCTTATGTAAAAAACAAAAAGATACGCTCTTCTGATTTAGGAGAATTTTTTAACCAAGAATTAGGAGTATTTGTCACAATTCATACATATCCAGATCATGATTTACGTGGTTGTATAGGTATACCTCAACCGATAATGTCTTTAAAAAATGCTATAATAGAATCAGCTGAATCAGCCACCAGAGATCCTCGATTTCCACCACTTGATGAAAGCGAACTTAACAACATAATAATAGAAGTCACAATATTGACAAAGCCCGAGCTTATAAAAGTAAGTCGACCAAAGGAATATCCTTCTCATATTGAAATAGGGCGAGATGGCCTTATTGTTGAACAAAGTTTCTACAAAGGTCTTCTATTGCCCCAGGTGCCGGTTGAGCAAGGATGGGGTAAGGAAGAGTTTTTATCTCATACTTGTATGAAGGCGGGGTTATTATCTGATGCATGGTTTGAAAAAAACACAAAAATCTTCAAATTCAGCGGTCAGATTTTTACCGAAGTCACCCCACGGGGCGATATTAAGGAGAAAAAACTCGATGGATCTGACATTTGAGGGAAAAACATATATCAATGGTGACTTCTTAGATTGTTGTATAGGAGTAAAAAACGGTAAGATAGCCTCTCTTAAGAAAATATTGAAGGGGGATAATCATTATGATTTTGGTCATAGGCTGGTGCTACCTGCTGGTATAGATATCCATGTTCATTTTAGAGATCCAGGTCTGACACATAAGGAGGATTTTTCCACAGGTACAATGTCCGCATCCTATGGTGGTATATCATGTGTTTTTGATATGCCCAACACGATCCCACAGACAACGACGCTACGTGCTCTCTCAGATAAAATTACTGCCGCGGAGAAAAAAACATACGTAGATTTCGGTGTTTATGCAGGTATCGGAGATAACAATATTAAAAATATTGAAGAGTTAGCAAAAAAATGTAATGGTTTTAAGGTCTACCTAGGTGATACTACAAATTCTTTGCAGTTTAATGTAGATAACCTAAAAGAAATGTTTGATAGAGTTAGTTCAACAAATAAACCTGTTTTGATTCATGCTGAGGACAATAAATGTCTTGCCGGGTATAAGTTGAAAGAAAATAACCTTATTGACCATATGCGTTCACGTCCCGCAGAATGTGAAGAAACAGCTATAAAGAATATACTAAGAACATCTAGAAATACTAATGCAAAGATACACATCTGCCATCTTTCATCAATTGAAGGATTGGAGTTGTTGAGAAAACGTTCAAAAAATATTAGTTGTGGTGTTACTCCCCATCATCTGTTTTTTACAGCGCAAAACGCCCTAAAACCACAATCGTATTATAAGGTGAATCCACCTATTAGAACCAGTTTTGATAGAGAGGCCCTGTTTGATGGTATCAAAAACGGTTTAGTCGATATCCTCGAATCAGATCATGCACCACATACTTTGGAGGAAAAAGATGCAGGGTTTCATACTACTCCTTCCGGTCTTCCTGGTGTAGAGACCATGTTTCCCTTGTTTTTATATATGGTTAGAAAGGATACTTTGTCATTTCAACGGTTGATATCGATACTCTGTGAAAAACCAGCAGAGTTACTCAAAGTTCCCAAGGGTAAGATTGAAGTTGGGAGAGATGCTGATTTCATTGTAGTGGATCTAAAGAAAGATTGTAAAATCAAATCAGAAAATTTACATTCTAAATGCGGGTGGACACCTTTCGAGGGATGGCCAGCGATATTTCCAGAATATGTTTTCGTTCGAGGAGAAAAACTTATAGAAGACCACGAAATGCTA
>Ga0172364_10003480_pt1 | contig 12576 bp, 15 predicted proteins | sample LakKivSesite10cm_FD_114545 | JGI IMG/M metagenome (GOLD analysis project Ga0172364, IMG submission 114545) | Sediment microbial communities from Lake Kivu, Rwanda - Sediment site 10cm | ecosystem: Environmental > Aquatic > Freshwater > Lake > Sediment | place: Rwanda: Western Province, Lake... | reverse complement strand
TCTATGTATAATGATAGGCGAGGTAATTTAGATGGCACAAGCGCGTGAGCTAATGAAGGGTAGCACTGATTCCTTGCTTCTTTACTTATTATCTCAACAGCCGATGTATGGCTACCAGATTATTAAGGAGCTTGAAAGAAAAAGTCAGGGTTACTTCAGATTTAAGGAGGGCACTCTCTACCCGGCTCTTCACCGTCTGGAAAAGTCAGGCTTACTCTTGGGTAAATGGCAGTTACTGCCCGGTGGTCGCCAGAGAAGGTATTATCATATCACTGATAAAGGGCGCTATATCCTTTTAGAGAAGAAGCACCAGTGGCAGGATTTTTTGGTAGCTATGAACCTAGTGCTCCAGCCAACGAATACTTAAATACGAGGCGGAGGCAGTGGTAACTGAGTTAAATCGTTACTTGGATAGCGTTAGGGATAATCTAAGGCTTGACCTTTCGTCTGAGCAGGAGGTTACCAGTGAGCTGGAGACGCACATTGATGAAAGGCTCCATGAGTTGAGGCAAGCTGGGCTATCAGAGGAGGAAGCAGCCAGTACCTGTGTCAAGCTGCTCGGTTCAGCCAAGTTGGTTGCCCGTCAGATATATGAGGCTCATAGTCAGGGTACCTGGCGCCAAGCGCTGTTAGCTTCAATGCCCCACCTGCTTTTTGGTTTATTATTTGCTTTGAATTGGTGGCAAGGTATTGGTTGGCTATCGGGCACGCTTGTCTTAGTGCTGGCTATGGCGGTCTACGGCTGGTGGCATGGTAAGCCAGCCTGGCTTTTTCCCTGGCTGGGTTACTCCTTAGTACCGGTAGTGGTGGCTGGTCTCATGTTGCTTTATTTGCCTAAGGGGTGGTCTTGGGTGACAATACTCCTTTATATCCCGCTGGCTTTATGGTTGTTATACCGCGTTACCGTCCAAACCATAAAGAGAGACTGGCTATATAGCTCGCTGATGTTGTTTCCGGTGCCGATTATTCTCGGTTGGTTTTTGGCGGTGCAGTTAGAAGGTAGATTCCCTGAGTTTAGTGCCGAGCGCCTTCGCGATTTAGCACCGTGGATCGGGCTAAGCTTTTTAGCCTTGGCGGTAACCGCAGCTACCTTCATTCGTCTGAGGCAACGCTGGTTAAAAGTAGCCGTGCTATTTATATCGGGACTTCTCACCCTGATTATGACCGCCTGTTATGCCGGAGGTAGACTGGGTCTACCTGCCTTCTTGCTTCTAATTCTAATCCTGTTGAGTCTCTTCTTAACTCCAGCATTACTGGAACGAAAAATAAGATATTGTAAGCAGAGCGACCAATAGTTTAACGAAAAAGCATGAATAACGCCGGAAGGAGGCCTGTAACGCCAAAGGTAGTCATTGTTACTGATAGTATAGCTTGCCTCACCAAAGAAAAGGTGGCACAGTATGGGATTAGGATTGTGCCCCTTAACTTCTACTTTGATGGCAGGGTCTACAAAGAATGGGTAGACATAACTACCGCCGGGGCTTATGAACTATTCCTGAAAGACCCTAAATCTTTCAAGACATCAGCTACTTCGCCGGAGGATTGCCTTGAAGCCTACCGTGAAGCCAGCAGGCAGGCGAACAGCATTCTTTGCGTCACTGTTTCGGCGAAACTGAGCGCTGTCTACAGCGTAGCTCTGGGTGCTAAGGAGCAGGTCAAGGCTGAGTTTCCTCAGATTTCCATAGAGGTGTTGGACTCTCGTACAGCCACCGCTGCTGAAGGTTTTATTGTCTTGGCTGCGGCTCAAGCGGCAGCAGAGGGGAAGAGTTTAGCTGAAGTGGTTAAGGCTGCCGAGGAAATAAGGGAGCGGGTTAGTATTGTCGCTTTTATGGATACCGTTCGCTATGTTTACCGGACCGGGCGTATACCCAGAGTGGCTTCTTGGGCAGGCTCCATGCTTAATATCAAGCCGGTATTTACCATCTCTTCCGGGGTGCCCCATTTTATCGGTGCGGTGAGGAACAAAGAGCAGGGCGTGGAGCGGTTGCTTAAGGTAATGAGGAGTAAGGTGGGGCTGAAGCCGGTAAATGTTGCCGTGATGCATGTCTATGCTTTAGACGAAGCGGAAAAATTAAAGGAGCGGGTATCATCCGAGTTTAATTGTGCCGACCTCTGGATTACCGAGTTCAGCCCGGTAATGGGCTATGCCTGCGGTACCGGAACTCTGGGTCTTGCTTTTTATTCAAAAGGTTAAGGAAGGAGTTTAATAGGTTAATGTAGGGGCAAAAGCGGCAGTAGCTAAGCTATTCCACAAATAACAGGAGGTGAGATGGTATGAATATTTACAAACGTGTGAGTGCAATAGTTGTCGCGATCCTAGGAGTGGTATGCCTTGTCTTCGGCATAATATTTATGACACAAGCCAGCTCAGCAGAAAAAGAAATCGCTGACGATATACAACCCTTGACCATAGCGGAGGTAGACGCTAAATACGAGGCGGTAAAGGCAAATCAGATGGCTCTAATGGCGACGGAAGAGCCTAATATACAGGCTGGGAGAGCGGCGCCAAGCGCCATGTATAACTACCTTACCATACAGAGGACATCACTGGGGCTGGCTAGGGCAAATATTGGGCTGGCTGGATTCACTAGAACTAGCGGAATCATAGATGTAGTCGTAGGCTTAGGTCTGATTCTAGTTGGTCTGGAATTATTTAAGAAAGACTAGAGCGTTAGCTTAAGATAATAACCCAACTATAAAAAAGGATTTATACTGACCCTTGGCACTTCAGTAACAAGGGATTAATAGCACTGCCGTTTTTGCCTTTTATAGCGGAGACTAGAGATTTAGTAACCCTGGAGTTATAGTTTTCAAAGAGGCGTAGCCTCTTCAACCTACCCTTGGAAAACCTCGCTTCTAAAAATTGTCAGATTTCTTCACACTATCTAGCCAAATAGAAGAAAACAGTCTATAATTAGGGCTGTGCAGGAAGTTCAACTTGTTTCCGATGTGCAACGGTTAATTGAGAGCTTGGGAGAGTTGCCTGAGTTGGTAGCGGAGCCGGTCTTTATTGCCGTCAGTGGTCTACCTGGAACAGGAAAATCTTACTTTTGTAGTAAGCTAGCTGAGAGGTTACCATTCATTATTTTGGAAAGCGACGCCTTACGCAAGGCTCTTTTCCCGTCACCAAACTATAGTCTGCAGGAGAGTTCACGTCTTTTTCGGGCGGTTCACCTTCTCATTGAGAGATTACTGAAAAAGGGAAGTTCCCTTATTCTAGATGCGACTAATCTATCAGAACGACATCGTGAATATCTTTATAGTATTGCTGACCGTTTGGGTGTCAAGTTGGTCTTGGTGCGGGTTGAGGCACCACCTTGGATAGTGCGTGAGCGGCTTGAAGCCAGGCGGGGGGATTTAGGGAATAAATCAGACGCTGACTGGGCAATATACCAGAGGATGAAGCCCTTGGTTCAAGAAATTCGCCGCCGCTATTATGCTGTGGATACTTCTCGGGATATTACCCCCGTCTTGGACAAAATTGTGAGGGAGGTGATACATTAAGGTTTGCACTTAGCTTCTATTTACACGAGGTTAGGCTTTATTGGAGGTGCATAGATGACTTACGGGTATAACAGGCAGATACTGCGAGTTAATTTATCTCAGGGTACCACATCAGTCGACGCCGTTGATGAGCTGTTCTGCCGGAAGTATTTAGGTGGCGCCGGCTTTGTTACATACTTTATGTTGCAGGAGTTACGGCAGGGAATTGACCCTTTAGGTCCGGAGAATAAACTAATCTTTGCTCTGGGACCGGTAACCGGGGTTCCGCTGCCTGGAAGTGGTCGCCATTGCGTTGGTGCCAAATCACCTCTGACTGGCGGCTATGCCAAGTCAGAGTCAGGCGGATTCTGGGGCGCTGAACTTAAGCACGCTGGCTACGATGCCGTTATTGTTGAGGGCAGGGCGCAAAAACCGGTCTACCTCTGGATTCACGATGGAGAGTCAAGCATAAAGGATGCCAGTCACCTCTGGGGGAAGAATACGAAGGAGACGCAAGAGATTATTAGAACTGAGTTAGGAGACGACTTGATTCGTGTAGCGGCGATAGGACCCGCCGGAGAAAATTTAGTCCGTATTGCCTGCATCATAAATGACCTTAAGGATGCTGCTGGTAGGGGGGGAATGGGGGCAGTAATGGGTTCGAAAAACCTTAAGGCTATTGCGGTTAGAGGTCGCAAGAGGCCTGAAGTGGCTGAGCCTGAGCGGTTAAAGGAACTCAGGCAGTGGGTTCTAGCTCATCGAGAGCTATGGGCATCGTTTGCTGAGTATGGTACCGGGCAAGCCATGGAAGCTTGGGTAGATGCCGGGAACGTACCAGTTCGTAATTTCTTGGATGGTGAATTCCCTGAGGTGGTGAAAATTAGTCCAACGGCGGTAAAGAACACGATTAGGGTTAATATGGAAGGTTGCTATGCTTGCCCCGTCCGCTGCAAAAAGTTGGTTAAGGTTGATGAGCCCTATTCCGTAGACCCTGCCTATGGTGGTCCAGAATACGAGACACTAGCCATGATAGGTTCTAATTGTGGTGTAAGCGACCTCAAGGCAATCGCCAAGGGGAACGAACTTTGTAATGCTTATTCTCTAGACACAATTTCAACCGGGGGTGTCGTTGCTTTTGCTATGGAGTGCTTTGAGAACGGCTTGCTTACCACTAAGGATACCGGTGGTATCAGGTTAGAGTTTGGGAATGCTGAAGCTATGCTTGAACTCATTGAATTGATGGCTAAACGGAAGGGTGTTGGGGACCTCTTGGCGGAAGGGACAGCCCTGGCCGCCCAAAAAATCGGCAAGGGAGCTGGGGAGTTTGCCATGCAGGTTAAAGGGGTGGAAATACCAGCGCATGAACCGCGATTAAAAGCAGCCATAGGCTTAGGCTACATGGTTATCCCGAATGGGGCTGACCATAATGCCAACCTCCATGATACTTTTCTCAGCCAACCGGGAGCGTTTTTTGATAGGTTTCAGCCTTTGGGGTTGCTGGAACCTCTTCCGGCTGATGAACTTAAGCCGCGTAAGGTATCTCTCTTCCGAGATGTACATCTGTTTCGAATTGCTCAGGACAATCTGGGGATATGTATGTTTGTCCCTTATTTCGTGAACCAAACTGCTGATATCTTATCCGCAGTTACCGGCTGGAGGACTAGCACCACTGAACTATTAAGAGTGGCAGAGAGAACTATGACCATGGCCAGGTTATTCAATATCAGGGAAGGACTTACTGTTGCTGACGATAAGTTGCCCAATCGTTTCTTCAAACCCAAGAGGAACGGAGTCCTATCTACCAAGTTCTATGACCCCAAACAACTGGAGAAGGCTAAGAGATATTACTATACTCTGATGGGCTGGGATGCAAAAACGGGCATACCCACAACGGAAAAGTTGCAGGAACTGGGTATTTAGTAGTTATCTGCGGCCTCTATTTTCTTAGGAGGAAGAATCATGGATGCAACAGAAAAGTTGTTAAAGGAACTGACAGAGGCGAACGGCGTACCAGGGTACGAAGCGGAGGTACGCAGTGTTATCCGACGGTACTTTGAGCCGCTGGGCGAGGTTACTCAGGATAAGATAGGCAGTCTGATTTGCCAGAAGATGGGGGACGCAGTTGAGCCAAGGGTACTCCTAGCCGGACATATGGATGAGATTGGCTTTATGGTAAAGCATGTTACCAAAGAGGGCTTCATCAAGTTTACTCCTCTGGGGGGCTGGTGGGACCAGGTTTTGCTCGCCCAGCGAGTGCTGATCAAGACCAGTAAGAGCGATGTCGTTGGCATCATCGGTGCCAAGCCTCCTCATCTTTTATCAGCGGAAGAGCGCAAGAAGCTCGTTGAGAAAAAGGATATGTATATCGACATTGGTGCCACCTCACAAGAAGAGGTTGAAGCGGCTGGGGTGCGTGTGGGCGATCCTATTGTGCCTGTCAGTGAATTTACTATTCTGGCCAATCCTAAGACATATTTGGCTAAAGCATTTGATGACCGTGTCGGCTGTGCTTTGGTGATAACGGCAATGCAGAAGTTGGCTATGAAGAGCCATCCTAATACGCTTTTCGGTGTGGCTACAGTTCAGGAGGAGGTTGGAGTAAGGGGGGCGACCACCAGTGTCGAAGTGGTCAATCCCGATGTTGCTATCATTCTGGAAGTAGACATCGCCGGTGATGTACCCGGAATTAAGCCTGAAGAATCGTCAATCAAGCTTGGCGGTGGGCCAGTAGTACTGGTTTATGACGCACGCATGATTCCCAACCTTAAGCTTCGTGATCTGGTCATCGATGTCGCCAAGAAGGCTAATATCCCACTTCAGATGTCGGCTATCGAGGGTGGTGCTACCGATGGCGGTGCCGTTCAACTGCATAAGAGCGGGGTCCCGACAGTGGTTCTGGCAGTACCAACGCGGCATATCCATAGCCACAATACGATTTTCCACCGGGACGACTTTGACCAAGCGGTTACACTGCTGACTGGGGTAATCCAAGCATTGGACAAGCCGACGGTAGCTAATCTAACTTCATGGTGAATCTTGCTCTTTCTCTGGCTAAGAGGTAGGCAAGGGGGTAAATTATGAAGATTAAATGGCTGGGACATGCATCTTTTATGGTTACTTCAGAGGCTGGAACAAGAATAATCACTGACCCCTATGCAATACGTGAGACCCTAACCTATGGTGAAATAAAGGAATCAGCGGATATTGTTACTGTAAGCCATGAGCATACCGACCATAATAATGTGGCTGCAGTTAGGGGTAATCCTGAGATAGTTAGAGGGACAGCGAAGGTTAAAGGGATAGAGTTTAAGGGTATCTCTTGTTACCATGATGGCAGTAAAGGGCAGCAGAGAGGTAGCAATACCATACTCTGTTTTGAAGTGGATGGAATAAGGGTTTGTCATCTTGGCGACCTGGGTCACCAACTTAATGATAAGCAGGTTGCTGAGTTAGGCAGTGTGGATATACTGCTAATTCCGGTGGGGGGATTTTTTACCATTGATGCTAAAGTGGCCAGTCAGGTTTGTGATAGGCTCAAGCCCAAGGTGATTATACCTATGCACTTCAGAAACGATAAGTGTGCTTTTACTATAGCTGGTGTGGATGAATTCCTTAAAGGGAAAAGGGATGTAAGCCGATTGGGTGCTAGTGAAGTGGAGTTTAAACAGGGAGGGCTTCCAGCAGCCACTAAAACTGTAGTCCTGAGGCCTTACTTGTGATATACCTTTTTGCCCCAAGCCTAAGCATTTGAGCTTTTGCAATGTTAGCACTAAAACTGATTTGGAGGCGGTAAGGAAATAACAAGAGGAAGTATGGGCTAATGATAAGTGTTGAACAGGCTCTAGAGAAAATTCTGGCTCATGTAGATATTCTAGAGGGGGAAGAGAAACCAATTCTAGATTGTCTGGGACAAGTTCTGGCTGAGGATGTATATTCTACTATAGATGTTCCTCCACTGGATAATGCGGCTATGGATGGCTATGCGGTTCAGTCTAAAGATACCCGTAATGCTAGTAGAGAATCTCCTCGCTTTCTATCTGTTATCGGCATGGTTGCTGCTGGCTCCGCTTCTAAGCATAGTGTAAGACCAGGCACGGCTATTCGCATTATGACCGGAGCACCAGTACCCAAGGGTGCTGATAGTGTAGTGAGATTTGAAGATACAGACGAGCTCTGGCGAAGGGAATCTGCTAGCGGTCAGCAGCTCCCCACTGAAATAGGTATTTTGTCTGAAGCCGAGGTCAGTTTGAATATTCGGCGGGCAGGCGAGGATATTACGAAAGGGTCAAAAGTGTTAAGTAAAGGGATAGTAATCAGACCCGCAGAAGTCGGTGTTTTGGCTTCGCTAGGACATAGTAAGGTGATGGTTATCCGCCGCCCGGTGGTGGCTATTCTAGCCACCGGGGATGAGCTGGTAGATATTAATCAACCTCTGCCCCTAGGCAAGATATATAATAGTAATACTTATAGTGTGGCTGCCTTGGTTCGGCGCTACGGTGGCAAACCTAGAATACTGGGGATAGCCTTAGATAGCGAAGATTCAGTAGTGAGCAGGCTTCGTCAAGGGTTGGATGCTGATATGTTGATAACTACCGGTGGCGTCTCGGCTGGGGACTACGATGTGGTGAAAGACATTTTGGCTAAGGAGGGAGAGATTGCTTTTTGGACGGTTCGCATGAAACCGGGGAAACCCCTAGCCTTTGGCACGATTAGGGGGCGTGGTAAGGGAGGGATAGTCAAGAACATACCCCATCTTGGTTTACCGGGTAATCCGGTTAGCTCCATGGTTACCTTTGAACTATTTGTTCGCCCGGCTATTCTTAAAATGATGGGAAAGAAAAATTTAGCTAAGCCGACTGTAGAAGCGGTGCTTGAGGACTCTATTGTAAATAATGATGGACGCCGTATCTTGGCTCGAGCTGTGATTAAGGAGCGCGGTGGTAGATATTTGGCTCGGCTGACCGGTCCTCAGGGTTCGGGGATTTTAACCTCAATGAGCTTGGCTAACGGGTTAGTAATTATTCCTGAGGATAAGGCAAGGATGGAGGCAGGGGACGTCGTTCAGGTAATGATGCTGGATTGGAGTGAGGAGCAAAAGCTTTGATATTTGAGGCTTCAGAGTTTGTTTTTAAAGCACCACCGGTGTTATCCACGGTGCGGCGCGTTTTAATTAAACCCAGCGCTGGCTATCCAGCATTATACCCGGTGACTACCAGCCGGGATATGCTGTCGGGGATAATAGAAGGTATCAGGCAGGTCACTGATGCTGATATTCTTCTACTTGAAGGCACCCCTGGAGGGAGTCCAATCTATCCAGTATATCAGGCCTTAGGTTACAATTTCCCACGGGTATTAATGCTGGATGTAAAGGATTGTATCTGGGTAGAGGTAGATAATCCTCTACCCAAACCGCTGGCTGTGCCCACCTTCTGGGTGCCTAATGTTATCTTGTCTAGCGACTACTTGATAACTGTGGCTCCATTGAAGGTTTTTAATGGCGTTGGTAGCTTTAGCCTAACGAATCTGCTAACTGTGCTGCCGAGCCGCAAGTATGATGGTGGGGCACTAGGAGGCTGGGGGGATTTATATCGCCTGGGGATAGACAAGGTGATAGCCGACCTCTATTTTACCCTGTCTTTTGACCTAGGGATTATAGAAGGTCACCAGAAGTTCATTAGCCGGGACGACCCCATTCAGGGTAAGATCGAAGAGTATGGCAAGGTGTTTATTGGGGAGCCTTATGAGGTAGATTGCGAAGCCTCGGCAGCACTGGGGCTTAAAGCTGGGTATCTTGACTTAATTAAAGAAGCCAAAATAGAGTTTGGAATTTAAAATTTTTAAAGGTAGGTAATTTTGTGGGTAATAATGAAGATACAAGCACTGGCCGAGTTAGTCCGCGCTGGTTTATCGATTTAGATTGGCATGAGCAGAATAATCGCTCATTCCTGGCTCTGGCTCAGGGTTACTTATGCCCAAGGTGCCAAAAGCGGCAGAAAGGAGAGATTTCGGCGACTGACCTTCTAGCAACCATTAAAGATTGCTGCTCCAAGACCCCGGATTTTATTACCGGTAAGTTGCCTATTTTAGAGAGCATATTTCGCCTTTTTCTGACTAATGGTAACCAACTCCTTGATTTAGAGGAACTGGGGAGGCAGTTGAGTGAAAGGCGTGGGGGGGATACCTATCGCACTTCGGCAGAGATTCTCTTTCGCCTCTTGGCTAATGACCAATACTATGGTTTACGCCAACTGCCTTAGAATCCTGACTGGGGGAAATATCCCCCTATTAATTGGTGAGGTAAAACTACAATAGAAATTATTCCAGCTATAGATCTCAGACAGGGTAAATGCGTTCGCCTGTATCAGGGTGACTATGACCGGGAAACGGTATTCTCTAATGACCCGGTAGAGGTAGCTCTGGAGTGGCAATCAGTGGGAGCGCCCAGACTGCATATTGTTGACCTCGATGGTGCCGCCAGTGGTGAGCTCTATAATCTGGACATTATCAAGGAGATAGCCAGTGCCGTATTAATTCCTATCCAGGTGGGTGGTGGCATCCGCCGGTTGGAAACGGTGGAGCAACTGCTTAAGGGTGGAATAGGCCGTGTTATCTTGGGCACCGCCGCTGTGGAAGACCCAAAGCTGATTGAAGAAGCGTGCCGCAAGTTTAGCGAATCTATCATTGTTGGTGTTGATGCCAAAGAAGGGTATGTTGCTATACATGGCTGGCGACAGGAAACAGGGCTAAAGGCAATAGAATTTATTAAATCTATAATGCAACTTGGGGTAAAGCGTTTTATTTACACTGATATTAGCCGTGATGGTACCCTCACCGAGCCGAATTTTACCACTATTTTTGAGTTGGTGACTAAAATTGGATTACCTATCATTGCTGCTGGTGGTATTTCATCGCTAGTCCACCTTACAATACTGAAACAGCTTGGTGTGGAGGGCGCAATAGTCGGTAAGGCACTTTATACTGGAGACATCAATCTGAAACAAGCGTTAGCCACTATTAACCGATGAGGAGAAAAAACAGCCGGTAATATTACTAAGGAGGTAGGGTTGGTAAATAATCTAAAGTTTAACGAAAAGGGGCTTATCCCAGCTATAGTTCAGGATGCTGATACCGGTGAGGTGTTAATGTTAGGCTATATGAATGAGGAATCACTACGCCTGACCTTGTCCGGTGGCGAGGTCTGGTTTTACAGCCGTAGTCGACAGGAGCTATGGCACAAGGGAGAAACCTCAGGCAACCGCCTCATAGTGCGTGAGATGTGGCAGGATTGCGATAGTGATGCCATTCTAGTCAAAGCTAAACCACTCGGTCCGGTGTGTCATACCGGTAATAAGACCTGCTTCTTTCAGAAGCTAACCAAACCGGATATAGAGACAAATCATCAGGAGGAAGCCTGAGCCGCTTCCTCAAGCTGCTCAATTTCCACTACCTTCCTTAATGCCGATATGGCAACCTCTAGCTGACTATCATCAGGTTCCCGGGTAGTCAACTTTTGTAGTAACAATCCAGGATATAGGATAGCTCTGACTAAACCATTTTTGGCATGTCTGCCACCGAAGTGAGTAACCTCATAGCTGAGGGCAGCAATCACCGGGATGAGGATAATCCGTGACAATATCATTAGCCATAATGACGATGGTCGACCAACGAGAGCAAAAACCAGGATGGCTATAATTAGAACGGCAAACAGAAAGCTGGTGCCGCAACGCACATGAGCCGTGCTGTATCTCTTAATTGCTTCCACCTCCAGTGGAACACCGTCCTCATAGGCATTCACTGTCTTGTGTTCGGCACCATGATAAGCAAATACCCGCTTGATGTCAGGTACCAGTATCATTAACTTAAGATAGATAACGAATATAGCCAATCGAATCAAGCCCTCTATCAGGTGAAAGGCCAGTAATGAGTGGATATAAGGGTCAAGTAACTTGGTGAGGAAGAGGGGAGCCATAAAGAATAGGCTAACGGCCAGAACTAGCGAGAAGATTACCATAGACCAAACTAGGCCTCCAGAAATCTTTTCCTCTTCTTCCTCTAGTGACACATTAGCTGAGTAAAGTAGATTCTTAATACCTAGAACCAAGGCTTCAATCAGAACAATAATGCCTCGTATTAAGGGGGCCCTTCTCATCCAACCAGTATAGATAGTAGCTAGCGGTTGGGTATTCATGAGCAGCTCCCCATTAGGACGACGCACCGCCGTTACCATAATCTTTTGTCCTCGCATCATCACCCCCTCAATAACCGCTTGCCCTCCGTAATAAAATCTCTTGGCCACAATATAAACCTTATTTATCCTTCATTGGTTATGGTTTTCTAGAGGAACCATTGATATGCCGCTGAGTCAGTGTTCTAAGTTGAATCCCTTAATAAACAAAAAGAAGCGGCTTAACCATCCCGCTCCTGCTTCTAGAGGTATATTAGTTTAGCCTTCCACCTTGTAGCGCCGCTTAAACCGCTCCACTCGTCCCTTAGTATCTATCATTCTACGCTCCCCGGTGAAAAACGGATGACACTTACTGCACAGCTCAACCTTCAGGAGCTTCTTGGTAGAACCAGTAGTAAAGGTATTGCCGCAGGAACAAACTACCTTGGCGTCGGGATAATACTGGGGATGAATCTTATCCTTCATACTATTTAGCTGGCGTAAACGCTGACCTTTCTTTTATTATTGCTGGTAGGCTCGAATTTAACAGTGCCATCAATAAGGGCAAAAAGGGTAAAATCCTTGCCTACACCTACATTGTCACCCGGGTGAATGCGCGTGCCCCGCTGCCGCACTAGAATAGTCCCGGCATTAACCCTCTGCCCGGCGTATCTCTTTACCCCAAGCCGCTTAGATTGGCTGTCTCGGCCGTTCCGGCTGGCACCAGCCCCCTTTTTATGCGCCATCTTGAACCACCTCTTTCTTGCGCCGACGGACCTTCTTTTCCGGCTTCTCCTCTGTTGCCCCAGGCCCGATTATCTTATCAATAGTGAGACTGGTATAAGGCTGACGATGCCCCGTCTTCTTGTGATAACGCACCTTTGACTTATATTTAAGGATAATAACCTTCTTGGCTTTGCCCTCTCCCT
>Ga0172364_10003479_pt1 | contig 12581 bp, 18 predicted proteins | sample LakKivSesite10cm_FD_114545 | JGI IMG/M metagenome (GOLD analysis project Ga0172364, IMG submission 114545) | Sediment microbial communities from Lake Kivu, Rwanda - Sediment site 10cm | ecosystem: Environmental > Aquatic > Freshwater > Lake > Sediment | place: Rwanda: Western Province, Lake... | reverse complement strand
GGGCCTCCAACCCGGAATTAAGCGGGTTCAATTCCCGTCTGGCACTCCAATTTAAAAAGCCAACGTAGCTCAGTTGATAGAGCAGAAGTTTTCTGACACTCTACTGGGGTTAAAACCCCGTAGCTTTCTCTCGCCATCTATGTAAACTTCAGGTCGCAGGTTTGATGCCTGTCGTTGGCTCCATATTTGCGCCAATAGTGTTCAATGGTAGCACATAACCTTGCCATGGTTATAGTATGGATTCGAATTCCATTTGGCGCTCTTTTTATAGGCGATTGTTGTAACGGCAGCGAGATTGGTCTACACCCAATAAGTGGAAGTTCAATTCTTCCATCGCCTACCAAAATTTTCAAAGGTATTATAATTCAAAACAAAGAATAAATATAGCATGAACTTATATTATTTTTTACCGGATATTAAAGGCGTAATTCACATCGGCGCAAATAAGGGAAATGAAAGAAAAATTTATAATCGTCATAATATCAATGTAATTTTTGTAGAAGCAATTCCTGATGTTTATAATATATTAAAATCAAAATTAAAAGCAAATAATAAGTTCATAGCCTTAAATTGCCTTGTAACCGATAAAGATAATGAAGAATATGAATTTAAAATATCGAGCAATAAAGGACTGTCTTCTTCTATTTATGAGTTAAAAGATCATAAAAAGATTTGGGGACATGTAAGAATGGTTAATACAATAAAACTTAAATCTCAGACCTTACCTACCATGTTTGAAAATAATGGATTGGATATTAAAAATTATGATGCGTTGGTTATGGATACACAGGGCTCAGAAATATTGGTTTTAAAAGGGGCGGAATCTATCATATCAAATTTTAAATATATTATGACAGAGGTTGCAGATTTTGAAGCATATGAAGGATGTGGGCAATTATCAGATATTGAAAATTTTATGTATAAGAATGGATTTGTAGAACATTATAGGGAATTAATGGTGAAAAAAGAAGGTATTGGAAGCTATTACGATATTGTTTACAAGAAAGTTTGATTGTTCTATTTATTCGCCGATAATTATTCTGAATCACAATAAAAACATTTTCTTTTTATTCCTAATTCTTTTTGTATAATATAGAAAAAGGTGAATCTATGTCATCGGATTACAATCAATTTTATATAAAGAAAAACGGCAAGTATGTTAAATATAATGATACCCATGCTTATGAAGGATTGGGTCCGGGTGCTTGGTTAGTAGTGGTTAATGTAGGATGTAAATGTATTAGAAGGGTTATAGATCCGAAACTTATTGAATTAGATGCTGCCTTATATTATCTTAGAGAAGGATTATGTGTGGCGTTATCTGAAGCATCTAAAATGAAACCGCAATCAACACCATTAACCGAAAAAGAAAAGAAGGCATGGGCTCAATATGAAAAAATTATGGGTGATGATATGCCAAAAATGTTTAGTATGAGTTCGTTTAATGAAATTGCTTGTGCTGGAACTGAATATGTTAAAAAAGAGTTATTGAAGCACAAAATGGATGTTAATGGGATAAAGAAAGAGTATAATGATAAAAAGAAAGAGAATGAAAAAAAATTAGATGTGTATAAGAATCCAATTTCTTCTTTGGAACTATGAACGAATCTAAAAAATACAGGGAATGGCAATACTTGGAGCGATTATTCATTCTTCAAAACAAATCCCCATTAGAAATTGAGATTATAAGGGATAATTTTTTAAAAGGAGTAAAAAATGAAAAGAAAAAAGCTAAAAATTGAGTTAGCGAAACAAGATAAGATTAATGAATTAGATTATTGGGTTCAGGTTGTATTAAAAGCATTAGGACATTCTGAGGCTTTGGTTACTGATGAATCTATGGTGGGTGATTTTTTGGATATATTTGATAAGAAAGAAAGTAAAAAAGAACTTAAAAAAGCAATAAAGAAATTAAAAATAGATATGGATAGTCATGATTATATTTATGAAGTGGCTAAAAAACTAAAGGGAGCAAAATAATGAAATTAAGATATGGATTTGTTAGTAATAGTTCAACGACATCTTTTTGTATTTATGGGGCGCTTATTCAAGGGCCAAAAGATATAATTAGAAACATAACAGCGGAAAACGAATTATTCACTTATCATTATAGTCAGGATGGAGATGGAATTTATGTTGGAAGGAATTGGTCTGGAATAGGCGGTGAAGAAACGGGAAATCAATTCAAGAAAAACGTTGAAGAAATACTGAATAAATATTTTCCAGATTTAAAAGAATTTAATACATTTGAAGAAGCTTGGTATGATGGATAAAAAATGAAAATAACTGTTAAAAAAATAACCGATATAGGATTAATGCGTAAGGCGTGTTCTTTTACAATAGGACATGAATCTAAGGCTGGATTGGCTAAAATGTATCGTTCTGAACATTCGCCGATACGTACTCAGATTTTTTGGATTGAAATGGAGGATATTCCTTCTTTTGTTTCAACTCATTTCGTAAGGCATAAAATTGGGGTAGAACATTTTGTATTATCTAAAAGAGATGATAGGGGCGGAGAAGGTGATGAAAAGGTTAATAGAAATACATTAATAAATCACGCCATGTTAATAAATGCTCAGGCTTTAATTAATATGGCTAGGAAAAGGCTTTGTAATTTGTCCCATAAGAAGACTCAAAAGGTGATGAATGAAATAAGGAAGAAAATAAAAGAAGTAGATCAAGATATGTCCGATTATATGGTGCGGGAATGTGATTATAGAAATGGATATTGTCCTGAAATTAAATCTTGTAGAGCCCTGAAATAATTCTAAAATGTCTAAATTGTATAAAGTGTTAATTTCTGTTGAATTATGTGTTTGTGCGGAAGATGAAGATGATGCTATAAAAACCGGATTGAATAATTGTGTGGAAGAAATTGGAATGTTTGGAAAAGGAACTGCAAAACTCATTAATAGTAAAACCGATATTTCAGACACATGGTTAGATTCTGTTCCTTATTCTTCTTCTAAAATTGAAACCGAAGCAAGAACCTGTAAGCAAATTGTAGAAGAAATTAAAGTTGAAAAAGTAGAAGAAGTTGTTAAAATAGAAGAAAAAATAGAAGTAAGGATAGATCAAGAAGAAAAGCCAAAAATGCCGAAAATAAGGTTCGTAAAATGAAAAAATATATTAAGGAAATCTCATCGAAGTTCACAAATGATAAGATATTTTCAACTTTCACTTTTTTTTTATTTGTATATCTTATTGTTTTAGTTTTTATATCTTATCCAGACACAATTCATTTTTGGGGCGGATGGAAACTTGCCTTGATTATGAGGACAATTGGATCTGTTTTTCCAGTATATTTTATTTCTTATTATTTTTTGGATAAATATAATAAATACTGTATTACAAGGGATATGGTTAATAACCCGATTTATATAACGAATAATGGAAATTCATTTAATGGAAATTCATTTTTTCATATAAATAATCTTGATAGACTTACCCGACAACAGCAACTTTTAAATGAAGGAATTAATAATCAAATTAATAGTCAACAGGGAATCATAAGTACCACCACATTTACCGAATTTACTGAACCTTATAATCCTGAACGTAATCCGCAAATAGAAAGACCAATAATAACATTTGGACATATTTCTAGGGCAGATGCAACAGATGTAGAAATTGTCAATCTAAAGAAAGAGAAAAAAACGCTTGAAGGATTATGTGTAGCATTACGAAAAGAACTCGATGATGTGAAAAAAGTAAAAAAGAAAACAGAAAATGAGTATAATATAGAAAAAGAAGGCAAAGATTCAATAGGATGGTTGGAAATATGAAAAGACTTCCAGATTATGTTAAAAGTAAGGGTGTATTAACCGGAAAAAGTTAAATGATGAATTGAAATATAGGGAAAAAGTTATAGAATTAAGAAGATCAAAACGAATTACTGTTCATAAAAAGGCAAAAGAATTGGGAATTTCTGTCTCTGATGTGCTTGATTATGAATATGGATATGATATTTGTCCACATAAAAAATACAAAAAATAATTGCTGGTGTACATCCGCCATTTTTTATTGTAAATAGATGTGAAAAATGTGGAAAAATAGAAACTGCAGAAAAATTTGAAAAGGCTAGTGAAAAAGGACAGGAAGAAGCGTTTTATAATACGTTCAAAAAAGGAGATAGGGTATGAAGAAAAAGCAGTTAAAATCGTCAAAAAGAAATAAGAACATAACAAGGAAAGAAACAATAGCATCATTAGATAGACTTGCAACAAAAACAAGAAAAATAGAAGAGAAAATAAATGAAAACGTTCTTGCTGGTGAAATAAAAAGAGCATTTAAATTCGCAAAAATTGAAGATCAGGTTAGGGAAAGCAATGTTGTTGATAAAACAAAATCAGAAATAGATTGCTTTTTGGCAAAAATAAAAGAAGATCTTGTTAAACAACATGGGTTTGATTTTGCTATGGAAGTATGTTCAAGATTAAAGGATTGTAAGTTAAATTATATCGACATTCCAAAAAGTAGAGTTAAGTATTTCAATGAAGATATTCCTAGAATTTCTCCGCATGATGTTTCTGATATTGAGGTTTCATATGATGGAGTTACATTGCTAGATGAAACCGGAATGGGAGAGGTTCTGGTTGGAAAGACAAAGGATGGAGTGTTAAAAGATTCAGAAAAACAGGTGAGAACTGTCGATATAAAATTGGCAAAAATTGTTGATGATGGGAAATGTTGCAAAAAATATTTTCGTGGTAATGATGGTGTATGTTATGTTGAAACCTTAAAATCAGAAAAATTTGAAAAAATAAAGAAGTAATTTCAAAAAAATAAAAGAATAATATAATATTATGGGGGTGAATAGTTTTCGACATAGTTATAAGACGGTTATGCGGCAGGTGCGAGAATGGTAAGGTTGGCTCGCTAAAAAACCTTCTAAAATCAATAGGTGCCAACGGCAACTATGCTCTCGCTGCTTAAGGCGGCGATAGGAAATGCGAGAAGTTATCTATAATATCGCAAAGTACGACTAATAATATAGAGACCGGAGATGGCAACTGCTCCTGATTAGTTGTTATGGGAACTGTCAAGATACTAAGGTGTTCTCTGTAATGAAATCTTGATGCGGCTGGTCAAGGCAAAAGAAAATGTTGGCTAAACTTGTAGAAGCATAATTGGCTTGATTATGGACCGGAGTTCGTCCTCCGCACCTCCACCAATTTCATAAGGAGAAACAGTATGAGAAGTAAATCAATAGTATTAGCAGTAGTAGCATGTTTGGTTTTTTCAGGATGTACAAGTATTCCGTTCTTACATAGCCATCCCAAGGTAAATTTAGATGGGCAATTGCGGGCTTATGGAATGGTAAATAAGTGGATTAATTATTCTGATTATGATAAATATATGTCAATCTTAGAGAAAAATGGGTGTAATGCAACATGGGTGGAAATATTTGGAAATGATGAGGATGGATGGATTAATAACACTGCAGAAACGAAGAAAAGATTTACAAAATTTTTAGATGCTGCAAAAGATCATGGAATTATTGTATTTGTTAATATTGTAAACTGGAATGGAAAATCAATAACCGCAAAGGATGATGCTTGGTTTGCAGACATGGTTTCTTATATAAAGGGATTAGGAAAGGATAACCTAATTGTTCAGGCTTGTTCTGAATGGTGTGATGCAAAAAATAGAAGTTCTTCAATGGATGCTAAAGCTCAAAGATGGTGTACTTTAGTGGAAACAGAACTTGGAAATAATGGGTTTAAAATTTCTTGGAATAAGGGAAGTAGACCCAGTACTGCATCTTCTAAATATTCCAGAATTGATTATCATGCAAGAACCTCTACTGATTTAGCTGGTTCTGATAAGCGTTTCCTAGTTACAACAGACACATCTAGTATTTTAAATGAGATACAAAATGGTGGAGTTGGCGGACAAACATTTAAGACTGACAAGATGGTTAAATTTGCAACACCGGTATTAAAAGCTGGAAAATCAGTGGCATTATATGGATATCTTCATAGTTCTATAGATGAAGCTGCAATAAAAGCCTTGGGAGCAATAAAATAAGTTGTATAATATAGTTTGAATAATATTTAATTATACAACGAGGAAATATGGATCAATTAGAAAAAGAATTGGAAAATCTCCCACCGATTCCTTCTCTTCATTATGCAAATATTCCATTTTCAGATGATTTCAAAAAATGGGCTGATGATAATAGAAAACTTAATGGAAATACCGGAATTATATATTATTTGGATTTGAATTATAGCGAAAAAAATGATAAAAAACATAAAAATAAATAATCGTTTTTCAATGGATAATATCATAAGAATGCATGGATCTGATTTTCCATATAAGCATTGGTATTTAATTTCTATTTATGGCGATGATGGTGAATATTGTACCGATGTTAATCTTAAATTCTTAAAAAATATTGGCTTACAAGGATATTTGTCTTTAAAATTCTATGATGTTACTGAAGAAGATTATAAAGACTTGCATAAACGATATCCTCAAATTATATTATTTAATGATGGTATGGCGAAACAAGTAATTAAATTTTTGGATAAGGTGCAAAAAGACGAAACTGATTCTAATTTATTGGTTCATTGTAGTGCAGGAATATCAAGGTCAGGTGCGGTAGGAACTTTTGCTTGTGATTATTGTGGATTAGAGTATAATAAATTCATAAAAGAAAATAAATTTATTATGGCGAATCAATTTGTATTGTCTATGTTGAGGAAGAATGCTGGTATGTTTAATTTTGATGAAGAACATGATGGAATAGATAAGGTTGATGCTGGAAGTATTTTGATATAATATTAATGCTAAGGAAGTAATATATGAGAGAAAATAGCCATCGTTTAGCCATTGATTTATATCCTAAAGAAGAACAAGTAAAGGATATGGAAAAACTTAAAAAACTAGAAAAGGATTATATTGATGAATCCGATCCAGAGAAAAAATCCGTAAAATTTATTTATTATCATTATTTTTATGAAGCATTTAAATTAAAACATAGGGCATTAACCTTTGAGCTAAATTATGTTTTTGATCCAATGGTTTGCTTAGAAGATTATGAACAGCTTTACTTGAAAAAAGAAAGAAATGAATCAGATCCAGAAATAAAATGGATAAATATTGTGAGGGGAAAAATGGAAAAGATGATATCGAAGACAAATCAGAAAGAAGCTATTAATTCAAAGCTCGTAAAAATTATATATAAGGATGAATACGACTCTGTAAAAGAAGTATTGATTCCTTTTGGTTCTTTATATAATGAAAAATTTACATATCGTGACAATGTTGATGAAATGGCAGAATCTATTTATGAGAGTGGTGGAACATGGATTAATGACACAACGATTATTCCCTTACATAGAATTTGCAGTATAAAATGTCATTATGTAAAAGAAGAAGGGAAGAAAGAAGTTAACGTTATAAAAGAATCTGCTGTATTGGATAAATATATTGAAGAAAGTCCAAATAATGATGCAAGGTTCAATGTTAGAAGAAATTTTAAAAGGCAATAAAAGGCAATAATGGATACTGTCATATATAAAAAAGACACCTTATTCAACAAAATTAAGGTGGTTGAAGAAGGCAATATATTGAAATTATTGTCGGGTTCTGGTCCTGCAAAAGAACAATCCGCCATAGATGTTACGGATTTAGATTTACACGTATTTGATTATTCTTTGATTGAAATGCATTCTTTTTTGTTTGTAAATGAGCCTAAAAATATTCTTGTTATTGGATTTGGCGGAGGTATTGTGGTCAGGGAAATGATAAAATACTTTCCAAATGTAAATATTGATGTTATGGAAATCGACCAAGAAATGATAAATGTTGCTGAAAAATACTTCTACTTTAAAAATAATGGTAAGGTTAGATTTATAGTGGGAGATGCCTTTGATACTATAGATAAAGAAGATGAAAAATATGATATTGTTATATTGGATGCATTTAACAGCAATTATACGCCATTTCATTTGATGTCCATTGAGTTCTTGAATAAAATACGGGCTAGATTGAATAATAAATATGTTGTGGCTATTAATGTTTGCAAGAAGTATGTTGGGTATAAATCACAATTAAACACAATAATAAGTACTTTGGGCGATAACATATATGAAATTAATGGGACAAGGAATAAATTATCTTGTGTTTTGTTTGTTGCTAATGAAGATTTGGTTCCATTAAATTCCGATAATATTTTGTCTCATTTCTTGATATTTAACCCGGAAAAAAGTATAATAGATGACGAGATAAGGGATGCCAAGATTTTTTCTATGGTAAATATGATGGATGAAAAACGATGTTAATAGATCTTACAAATAAAAAAGTGGTTGGAAATATATTTATGATTGTGTTCTTTTATTTGATTATAATGCCTATGGTTGCAATATCTAATTTTATAGCTCGGGTTTTTGATTCGATTATTTTTCTATTATTGGTTGATTTTCATTCTTCAAAAAATCATATTATTAGATCTGTGAAACCTTGGAAAATTGAGCATATAAAATAGGAGAAACTATGCTGATCGGAATTTGCGGAAAAGCTGCTTCAGGAAAGGATACTATAGGCGATTATTTAGTTAAGGAGCATTTGTTTAATAAAATATCCTTAGCAGACCCTATAAAAAGACTGGTAAAAGATGTTTTTGTTTTAGATGATTTTCAGGTTTATGATCGAATTGAAAGAGAAAAGAATCTTGAAAAATGGAATGGATGGAGTGTAAGAAAATTATTACAGATTATTGGTACGGAATTATTTAGGGAAAAAATAGATGAACAGATATGGGTGAAATCTTTATATTATCGTATGGAACAGCTAAAAAATAATAGTGTTTGTGTTTCTAATTATTGTATTTGTGATATAAGATTTCCAGATGAGGTTAAATATCTTAAGGAAAAAATGGGAAATGATTTTGTATTGATAAAAGTAATAAGACCGGGATGTGACGGAAATGTAGGTATAAAAGGGCATATTAGCGAAAGTTTTGATTTAAATGCAGATATCGTAATAAATAATGATGGAGACAAGGAAAAGTTGTATAATAATGTAAGAAAGATAATCGTTCCTATAATGGAGAAAAAATGAGCAATATTAACATTCTTGAAATTAAAAAAGAAATAACCAATCGGCATAATGAATTTTTAAAGGAATTTAGCTCTCAAATAGACAAGGTGGTTTCAGATCATAGGCTTTTATCTGAAATTACTATAACAAAGCTAAAGTATATTCTTAATGCGTTTGTAGAAGCCGGTATTATTGATGGTATAGAAGACATAGATTACAAGCCCTATAAAAAACTAAGATTGTTCAAGAAGAATTCAGACAATTCAATATATATAATAACCAACGGAAAATCAATCACTTTAGAAGGACATAATTATGCTGTTTTGTCTGGAGAATTTAAAAACATAAGGGTTGGTTTTAATGATGTGCAAGATGAAGACTATGAATGGAAAAACTTTTATTTGCAATTGTTAGACTATATTCATGTGGTTATTTATGAAAGAAAAGAAGCCTGTGAAGCAAAAATAGATGGTATGTTTAGAAAAAAGAAGTAAGAAATGCCCGACGAAAAATTTATACAGTTACATAACCATTCTTATTACTCTATATTGGATGGATTATCTACTATTGAGGATATGGTGGATACTTCAAAAGAATTAGGGTATAAATCCATAGCCTTAACCGACCATGGAACCTGCGCCGGATTATATGCCTTTCAAAATGAGTGTGAAAAGAAAGAAATTAAGCCGATATTAGGAATGGAAGCCTATATTACCGACGATCATACCATAAAAGAAAAAGGAACAAAAACTTACCATCTCGTTTTATTGGCGAAAAATGAAACCGGATATAAAAACCTCATTTATTTAAGCAGTTTTGGATATATTCATGGATTTTATAGTAAGCCAAGAATCGATTTTAATGTACTGGAAAAACATAAGGAAGGCTTGATTATTAGTTCCGCTTGTTGTGTTGGAGAAATTCCTGATTTATTATGGGCTGGAAATGAACAAAAAGCCAAGGAAATAATCGGAAAATATAAAGAAACATTTAAAGACGATTTTTATATAGAAATAATGTCACATGTTTATAATGCTCAAAATAAAGAACAAGAAGAACGAGAAAAGAAATTAGCGTCACAACTATATAAAATAGCAAGGTCTTTTGGAATAAAATCTGTTTGTACCAATGATTCCCACTATGCAAAAAGAAGTGATGCAGAAGCTCAAGACGTATTACTTTCCATACAAACACTGGATAATATTAAAAATCCAGATCGTTTTAGTTTCGGAAGCAATGACTTTTATATTAAGAGTTATGATGAAATGGCTCTCTTATACAGAAAAGCACCCGAATTATTGCTAAATACCGTTGAAATATCAGAAAAAATAGGAACGGGACTAATTAAAAAAGGTGTTGATTTATTACCTGATTTTGTATTGCCAGAAGGATTTAACTCTCCAGAAGATTATTTGAAGAAATTGGTGACTGCAGGTATGGAACAAAGAGGACTGATTAAAAAAACAGCATATCGGAAACGGGTTAGATATGAAATGGAAGTTATTATAAAATGTAATTATACCCGGTATTTTTTGATTTTATGGGATGTCATTAATTTTGCAAAGAGTAATAAGATTAGGTTAGGTGTTGGTCGTGGAAGTGCAGTGGGATGTTTAACCTTGTATTGCCTTGGAGTGACAGGATTAGACCCATTAAAATACGGATTGTTATTTGAACGCTTCCTAAATCCAGAACGAGTAAGCCCTCCCGATGTTGACGTAGACTTTGATTATAACCGAAGAGATGAGGTTTATAATTATGTAATAAGAAAATATGGGACAGAATATTGCTCTCAAATTGGAACCTATGGAACTTATAAGGCAAAAGCGGTTATTCGATCCACGGTAAAAGCATTAGACCTTGGGAATGACTGGGATATTTATCAAGAGAATTTAAAGAAGAATTCAAGTAAAAAACCGGAAATGACTAAGAAAAGCCTTGATCTTGCGGATAGAATTTCAAAGATGATTCCTTTTGGTCCTGAAGTAGATATAGAAAGCACCATGAAAAAATCTGATGAATTTAAGGCGACCATGCAGAAATATCCAATGCTTTTACGTAATGCAAAAATATTGGAAGGAACAATTTCTAATGCAGGGGTACATCCGGCAGGTATTCTTGTTAGTAAATATCCGATTATTGATCTTATTCCGATGAGAAATTCAAAAGGGGTTATATGCAGTCAATATGAAGGTCCGGAAGTAGAAGAATTGGGGCTGTTAAAATATGATTTATTGGCAATTAAGAATTTAACCTTGCTTGAAACCTGTACAAAGATGATAAAAGAAAGACATGGAAAAGATGTAGATGTAGATACAATTGAGCCAGATGATAAAAAAGTATTTGAAATGTATAACGGGGTCAATGGAAAGAATACAATGGGTTTGTTCCAGTTTGAGTCTCCGGGTATGCAAAAATTATTAAGAGATATTCATGTTGATACGTTTGGAGACTTGGTTGTTGCGGTTTCATTGTATAGACCGGGACCATTAAAGGCTGGTGTAAATAGTCTATATTGTAATTATAAACACAAACGACAGAAGATAGAATATGTACATCCAAGAATGGGAGAGATATTAAAAGACACTTACGGAATTATGTGTTTCGATGGTAAGCAAAAAATTTATACTAAAAATGGACCGATAAATATAGAAGATATAACAGACAATAGAGTTTGTTATTATAAAGAAAAAAACAAAAAGATAGGAAACTCAAGATTGGATAAGGGTTCTTTTATTAGTGGCGTAAAGAAGGTTTATGAATATAAATTGAGTAATGGATTTTCTATAAAATGCACTGAAGATCATTTAGTTAGGATGTTCGATTCTAAATATAAATCCATAGAAGAAATATATAAGAATAATTTAACATTTCCATATGTTGTTCCGGATAGAAATTCGTTTAAAAAGTCTAATTTTAAACCAGGTGATAAAATATGTAAAAAAATGTATTATTTAGGCGAATCAATAGGGAAAACGAGAAACGCGAGAAAAAATAAAATTCCTATTGAAGAAATGTTGGGTTCAAGAGAGATGGCGTTGTCTTTTTTTGCAGGATATGTTGATGGGCATGAATGTATAAGCGCCAGAGAAGTCTTTTTTACTTTTGTTGATGACGGATTAGAAGATGATGTTGTTTTTATATTATGGAAATTAGGATACCGTACATGTAAAATTAACAATTCAAGGGTGTTTCTATCGAATTATAATGCTTTCTTTAATGAAATAAGTCCATTTATGACTGTCAAAAAATCATGTATTCCGCTTGAATATAACGTAATAGATTCTGATTTTTTATGTGTTGTTGATAAGAAATATATTGGGGAAAAAGAAGTTTATGACCTATCGATGAATATTGAAGATCATAATTTTTGTGTTGCACCTGGAATGATTGTTCATAATTGTTATCAAGAAGATGTAATGAAGGTGGCAAAGGAACTAGCAGGATTTACAATGGGACAAGCAGATGTATTAAGAAAGGCAATTGGTAAGAAAAAGAAAGAGTTAATGAAGGAGCAGGGTGAAAAATTT
>Ga0172364_10003477_pt1 | contig 12584 bp, 11 predicted proteins | sample LakKivSesite10cm_FD_114545 | JGI IMG/M metagenome (GOLD analysis project Ga0172364, IMG submission 114545) | Sediment microbial communities from Lake Kivu, Rwanda - Sediment site 10cm | ecosystem: Environmental > Aquatic > Freshwater > Lake > Sediment | place: Rwanda: Western Province, Lake... | reverse complement strand
TGGCTCATTGTTTTGGCGCCTCTGTTGTTTGTCCGAGTAATGCGTCGATTAGGGCTGCCTTTTCGTGTAGAAGTTTTTCATGGCTTTTTGGTATTATTAGGAGCAGCGAATCGTAGAGGATTGTTACCGTGTTGCCTGGCGTGAGGTTGTGGTAGTCTCTGTAGGGTTTGGGTATGGCGATTACGCCTGAGCTGCCATGTTTCATTATTTTTCGGTTTTCTTTTGCTGGCACTTTTTCAGCCTCTTTTCTCATTTAGGGTCTTATTTGAAGTCTGATTTAGGTTCAGCGAGGTGAACGGGCTGTTTTTGGGTTTTGGTTAAAATTGGATTTTTATGTACATTTGATTCGGAAAATTGTAAAAAATTGAACAAATTGCGGTGAATTTTATAGTTTATGGTGGTCGGTTTACTGAACTGGAAGCGAACCATGCTCTTGTTTTGAAAATGATAAAGCATTTTTCTGTTATTGGAAAAACGTAGGGGGATAGGGGTAGGAAAAATAAAGGATTTCTGTAGCCCATTTTTGCTTGTGGAGAATAGGCTCACTACTTTCATTGATTGCTACGATGAAGAAGAAAAAGCGCTTAATCATAAAGATTTTATGAAATCATTAACTCAATTGTCCAGACAATTTGGCACTTGGCTTTGTTGTGCGTGGTTGTTGTTGGTGAAGACCTTCGCTCATAATTTTCACGTGTTTTTCTTGGCTTATTTTTGGGTTATTGTTTTATAAATGGTGTTTATATTTTTGTTTTATTGGAGGCTTGCGTGTTTGGCTAGGAAGAGGCGTTTGCTGATTTTGGGTCCTTCTTTTAGGCGTAATAAGAGTGGTGGGTTTCTGCCGGCTTTGGAGCGGTTTGATGGTTTGTTTTTTAGGGTTGCTAGGAAGTATTTGGGTGGTGTTAGGGATGTGGATGTTGTTGTTATGGTTGATGATTTGACGCTTGTGGATGGTGGTGCGCCTTTGGTTTATCGTGAGCCTGAAGGGAGTGAGTGGGGTAAGCAGAGGTTTTCAAAGGAGGTTTTGGAAGAAGCCAAAGCTAAGAATGAGGAATTTTTGAGTAAGAAATTGAGAAATGGAAGGTATTCGGAGGTTTATCTAGCTATGGGTAAGCAGTATGCAGAAGCCTTGCCAGACTTGGCGAAGTTTGGCGTTAAGGTTGTGTTCCCGACAAGCGGAGGACCAAGACCAAAAGCACAAGCACTAAAAAGTGGATACAACATTTCGACGCGCAAAAGTGAAGCTCAAATTATGCCTTACGTAAGGCTTAAAGTCTACATGAGATTATTTTTAGTGAGCAGAAATGAGTCAGAAATTGGTTTATTTATTACTTAAAGAACTTGGAGGAACAGCATTTCCGAGACAAATAAAGGAGCTTGCGAAACAAAAGTATCCAGATAGGACATTGTACAGGTATGTTCATGACAGACTTCAGAGGCTTACTAAATGGGGGTACATCAAGAGAAATTCTGATGGATCTTACACTATTATAGAGGAATATCCCTATTGACACATTAAACTAGATCCAAGGTGATGCAAATGAAAAATCATGTTAAGATAATTGAAACAGATTTGCCGTTATCTGCCTTAAATGAGCTCAGCGCAAATGAAGCGGGTTTCATAAGAGTGCCTAAAATACATAACATACACACATGGTTTGCCAGAAGGCCTGCTGGTGCAGCCCGCGTGTTGACTTTGGCCTCTGTCTTACCCATAAATTGTTCCGGAAGTGTTTTCCTCAAAGCTTCGGGTATGGCTGACGCTAAAAGGAGAGGCAAAGTCATCTATATGGTTAACTCAAATATGGCTTTAATTGGAAAGATAGTGAGCGACTACACGGGGAAAAAACCAAACAAGTTAAATGTCCTAGATCCTATGGCTGGTGGAGGTAGCATCCCACTTGAGTCTGCTCGACTTGGTTTTCGCACGACTGCTGTGGAGTATAATCCTGTTGCATATTTGATTTTGAAGGCTACGGTGGAGTTTCCGGCCAAGTATGCTGATTCTGGACTTTTCGAGGAGATGTTAAAGGTTTCTAAAGAATTTATTGGTAAGGCTCGGGAAGAATTGGGACGGTTTTATGGTGAGGATGCTGAGAACTATATTTTCGCTCGCGGTGTTAGATGCCCGTTCTGTAACGGGTTGATTCCAATTCAAGGTGTTGAAACTATAACGAAGGCGTCACGCTTCAAGAAGAGGTTTTTGAAGATAACCTATGATAAGGACAAGAAGTCTTTTTCAGCTGAGACAACCGACAAACCAGTTGCTTCTGGAACAATCGCTAAACGTGGAAACAACATTAAGTGCCCTTATGAAGGATGCGGCAAATGGTTCCAGTTAAGGGGGCGAGCAAGAAGCGGAACCACAACTTTTGACCAATGGTTCCATGAGCACGCCCAGCTAATGGAAAACCTGGTGGAAGGCTTCGCGCCAGTAACGTCTGAAATCGAAGAGAAAATGCTATACCTTCATATTCCGCTTGTCAAACAAGTTGGCAACAGCTTCTATTCAGTTTGGAACGATGAGGTTGAGAAAAGAAAGTTTTGCAATGCTTTGCACGCTCTTGGCGATGAGCTTTTAGAGCTTCAGAACTATGTTCCATTGGATGAAATTTCTTCAGATAACGTTTGGGCAAGCACGGCGAGAAGTAAAGGTTTAACAAAATGGTATATGCTTTTCAACCCCAGACAGTTATTGGCTACAGCGAAACTTTCAAAGCTTATAGCAGAAAAAGCCGAAAAATTGGCTTCAAGGAACGGTGAGTTTGGCGCCGCTGTTGCTACTTATCTGGCGTTCTCTGTTGATAAAATGGTAGATTATAACTCAATCGCAACCATGTGGAATCAACCAAGGGCTTCAATTGTTCATACTTTTAGGGGTGAGAGCACGCTTGACTTCAGAAAAGAATATGTAGAAATGGTAATAACGCTACCAAACCGTAGCTTAGAATGGGCTTTGGAGCCAGATGTAGCTGAATCTGGCAAGCTAACAAAAACAACTGGTGGAGTTCTTCCTGTACTAAAATTCCTTTGCAATGAGTTTAGAAATGCAAATGCTATGGAGCGAGTAAATGTTTACTTAGGTGATGCCACACAACTTTCAGGCATTTTAGGGCTGAAAAGTGTAGATGTCATAAACGTTGACCCCCCATACTTCGAGCAAGTAATCTACAGCGACAGAAGCGAATTTTTCTGGGTCATACTCCGCAGAGCCTTAGCGCCAGTCCTCGAACTCCTATTCAAACCAAACCTAAAACTAAAAAACTGGACGTGGACAAGCCCAACTGTCCCAAGAGAAAGAGAAGTCGTAACCTACGACAAGCAAGACTCCGAAGGCAGATTCCGCAGATTCTTCAAAGAGTTCATGAACGAAAACTCAAAAGTTCTCAAAGATGACGGTGTAATATCTCTTTGGTTTACGCATCCAACGGCAGAAGCATGGCACGTAGTCAGCGAATCCCTTTATGAAAGCAACTTTGTAGTCCCAAAAGTTTGGCCACTTCAAACCGAATACAAGTTAAGGTTTAAAAAACAATGGAACGTAGTAACTCAAGAAATGAGCCTCGTAATAGTAGGCCGCAAATATCCACGCCAAAAACTCCTCGAAGTATCGCCTCAAGACGTCAAAAACAGCGTAATAGAAAACCCCCTTTTCAAGAAAACTGTCGAAGAAACAGTGGAAGACACAAGAAAAATAATAATTGAAAGCAACGCCTCCCCCGCAGACACCGCAGCCCTCATGTTCGGCACAGCCCTCAGCGTAGCCTCACGCTTCGAACTCCCAATAGGCGCAAAATTCTCAGACCTATACGACACAGCCATAACAGCAGTCGTATCAAAATACGTCCAACCCCTAATCCTCAAAGTCCTAACAGAAACCGCCCCAACAAAAATAGACCAAACAACATCCCAAAAAATAGAAAAACACATAACCCAAGGCATGCTCACAGACCCCGCAACACGCTCATACCTAACCCTATGGCTAATCTCACGAGTAGACCTCGCCACAGCAAAAATACGACAAGAACCATTAGGACTACACTTCGACCTCGTCCAAACAGTAGGAAAACTCTGCGGCTTCGGACTCGAAAACCTCAAACAATACGGACTCATAGCCGAAAGAACAATAAACAAAACAGGAAAAGCCTACCACCCACAATTCCTCGAAATGCTCACACTCGCAGGCGGCAAAGCATCACTCGACAAGCTTATGCAAGTAACTCCAGGAGTCGCAACGATACTTGCACGCATGGCCCTAACCGAAAGCGGAGACCCAACAACCCGAGCAAAAACCATCAAAGCAAAAATGAGCATGAAAAGCGACAGAGAACTCGCAAGCAACGCCGCCCTCGCCATAATTCTACTCGAAACCACACGCGACCAAGACCTCGGCTACAGAATAACAGACAAAACAAAAATCTCGGGATACTTCCCGGGCATGGATGAAAGCGAAATGGCTCGCCTCATAAGAGAATTAGCTATAAAAACCCTAACACAATTAATCTTCTAAATAGAGGAACCGAAAGTGAAAACAATAGGCCAAGTTTACCAACTAAAAGAAACTCTCACAGAAATAAAATCAGAACTCACACCAAGCTTCAACGAAGTCATCAAAAGCTACCTGGGAAAACACGTCAGAACAAAATTCAAAGACCCAACCTACGTAACAGAAATAACTTGGCCAACAAGTCCCCTACAAATATTCATAAAAAGAATCCTCGAAGGCCTCACAACACCCACAGTTCAGGGCACATTCTTAATCAGAGGATTCGGATTCGGAAAAAGCCACGCCATAATACTCCTCTGGCACATGTTAAACTCAAAAGAAGGGGCAAAATCCCAACTCGCCAAAGAATTCGGCCTAAAAGAAACACTACCACGAGAAACACTTACACTTGGAATAGACTTCACCAAAGAACAACCCTTCACCCAAATATTCGACCAGCTCGAAGCCTTAGCCAAAAGAGAACCCGAAATATGGAACATAAAAGACCCCAAACTTTCCCAAGTAAGCATCGAAACAATAGGAAAAATGAGCCGAGCAAAAGCAGCCTCACTCTCATCCGAAAACCTAGCAGAACTCATAATCAAAATAGCCGAAGAATACAGAAACATTGGAGGAAATCCAAAACTCCTACTTCTCATAGACGAACTCGGAATAGGAATAATAAGTCGACTAACAAACTACATAGAAACTCAAAACGAAGAAAGCTACCACGAAATTGAAAAAGTAATAAACTTCATAGAACAATTCTACGCAAAACTTAGCGACAAAGGAATACCAGCCTTCATTATAATTGCTTTGGCAGAACAGGACATCCGCGAAATCGACTCCATATACCTCCAACAAGCAGACAAACCAAAAATCCAAGAAAAAATCGACGGTCTCAGAAAACGCCTGCCATTGTTAAAAGAACGTCTAAGCCGAGCAGCTGGGGGCTTAGCAGAAGAAGCCGCTTTATCATACGATCCAGAACACGCAATAAATATAGCAAAACACAGAGTATTCAAAAAACAAGGAAACGAAAAACCAGAAGACGAACTAATAGCATACCTAACCCTTCAAGCCCAACAATACAACCTAAAAGAAACACTAGAAACCTACAAAGAACAAATCAGAACATACTACCCACTATCTCCAAGCATGATGTGGCTATTCAAAAAAATACTCAGCCCAAACGACGTCCCCAGAACCGAATACGTAAGAACAACACTCTACATGGTCGCAGAAGCAGCAGAAAACGCCCTCAAATACGAACCAGACAAAGCACTATCCGTAGGAACCAAGCATATACCACTCGCAAGAGCCGGCGCAGTAGATCTTATGGCAGAATTCGAAGCAGATTGGGCAAGCGCAATATCAGACATAGAACACGCCATCAGAGCAATAAACCCAGAACTACAAAAAACGGTCAACATAATCGCCCGACAAATACTCGCAAAAGGAACAACAGCCAACGTAACCATGCTCATCGAAGTCAGAGATCCCAAAGAACTCAAACGCTACGGAGTAACAGCCGAAGAAATGCAACTCGACATGCTCGCCGTCCTCCCCTCAGAAGAAGCAACAAAAAGCATAGGACAACTCCAAGAAGCAATAGAAGCCCTCAAAACCCAGAGCGCAAGAATAGAAGAAAAAGAACACGAAGAACAGAAATTCTACATGCCCTCACTAATGAGAACCATCTACGATAAACTCGCAGCCTTCGTCTCTGAACAAAGGCGCATCTTGGAAGAACCAGCACAACTCCCAGCATACCTTCAACAAGCAAACCTCACAAGCCTCTTCTACAACCCCAAAGCTTCAATCAGATCAAGAGAGAACGAAGTCACACTATTACTGAAAGAATACAACACAATATCAAACATAGAAGACATGCTAAACAGCGCAGACATTAGAAGCTCCCAAAACGAAGGAACACTCTCAATAACAATTGTCCCACCATGGGACGCCTTCCTCTTTAATGAACTATACCAAAGAAAAACAGACTACCACACTCTCATAAACACAATCTCACAGAAACTACAGAGCATAAACCTCGAAGGAAAAATCTCCCACCCACTCCACCTAATCATTCTACTACCAAACATAAACCCAGACAAACTAACAAGACTAATCGACGACGTCATCTCATACGCAGCCGTCAAAGACTTCCTAAATCACTTGAGAAACAAGGAAAGAATACTGGAAGAGAAAATGGTAGACTACGAAAGAACAATCCAGAAAAGACTAACACTGCGACTCACAGAATTCTTTGAAGAACAACGCAAAAAACTCGAAATAGGCCTGAAAAACTCCCTTGACCGCCAAGTAAGAGACGCAAGGACCTCAGCACAAAGAGAACTCGTAAAACTCACCCGCAGAATAGCCACAAGCGCCGTTGAACTCTATGAAGAAGTCATCTTCTACAGCATGCAATCACAAAACTTCATCACCCAAAGCCTAATCAAGCTTTTCGGCGAGCTTGGAGGAGAAGCCTCAAGACTTGAGCAAGACGGAAAAGATTCGCTATCAGACTATTCACTCATAATAAACACATTCTTTAAAAGAGTAGTAGAATCCACAGGCTTCACATGGGACCCCGACATCATCGCCGAAGCCATTTACAAACACTACAAATTTGAAATAGAAAGCGGGGTCATTAGAAAACAAGACCGAATAAGCGAAGTAACAGAAAACGCCATGCTGGGCACATTCGACATAAAACCACTAAGCTCACAATCAATCAAAGAAGCAATCGACAAACTCGACAAACGAATCGTAGAGACTGAAAACAAAAAGATAACCCTAATCATTGACGAAAAAAGAGACCAAATAAAATTCGAAATAGAAGAAATAAAGCCACCAGAAGAAGAGGAAAAGCTCCCAGAGATTTCAGCAGGACCAGAAATCACAACCACCACTACAACACTTGCAGCCGCAGAGAAAATAATGAACGAAGTCATAGTTGAAATTGACCCGACTTTTAACTACGAAGATTTCAGGGCAAAACTTGAAACACTATACAAGACATATGGAACGTTAATAAGCTCCATAAAACTAAGCACAAGCAGTAATATGCTTAGAGTGACATTCGACTTCCTTGGCTCGGCTCATTCAACAAGCACCATTGTTAATGTTTCTAGGTTCTTAAGACAAGTTTCCAACTCATACAAAGCAACGCCATATATTGAAATAAAGTTCACAAGCCCGCTTCCGCAAGACAAACTCCAAGAAATACTCGGCTCCTTCCTTACAGGCAAGGTCAGAAGAAGCTGGGACACGCTTCTACCAAGCTAAAAAGTGAAATAAAATTGTCTAGCCTTGACGAGAAGATAACCAAAATCTTCGGTGAGGTATCAGTCAACAAAGGTTTGGCTCTGCGCCATGAAGTCTCAAGACTACCACGTTTCATTTCAGAATACCTTATCTCAAAATACTGCAGTGCCTATCCCGACCGTGAAACAGCGTTTAGCAAGCTCGCCGAAGTCGTTTCAGAAAATTTTCCTGAACCAAAGGATAAAGACAGAGTATTCTACAAGTTGAAGCGACTTGGCATCGTTCGACTAATGGACGAGTTTAAAGTTAGCATAGACCTCAAAAGGAACCTCTATCTACTACAGATACCTTGTCTGCAGATCTACGACGCCTTAGCTGATGAGGGAATAATCAGAAAATTTGAACGGACATTATCAGGAATGTGGGGCCTTGGCACATTAGAGTATCGCCCAGATATACCTGAAAACGCTGAAGAAGCCGTGTCGCCTATTCTATTAATCGACATAGAACCATTCCAAGTATACAACATAGACCCAAAAACCTTCGTTGAAAACCGCCAGCAATTCTCATTAACAGAATGGATCGACCTACTAATAATAACCATAGGACTTAACCCAAACGCATACTCATCACGCCAAAAACTACTCCAATTATCACGAATCATCCCATTGATTGAAGGAAACACAAACATAATGGAACTAGGACCCAGAGCTACAGGAAAAACCTACCTATACCGCAACCTATCCCACTACACCAGAATATACTCAGGCGGAGCCGTAACTCCAGCCAGATTATTCTTCGACGCAAGACTAAGAATAATAGGCGACATAGCAACACACGACATAGTAGCTTTCGACGAAGTAAGCAGGATAAAATTCGCAAACCCAGATGAAATGGCAGGAAAGCTCAAAGATTTCATGGTTGACGGATTCTTTGAGCGTGGAACACTCAAAAGAGCCCACAGCGACTGCTCATTAGCCTTTCTTGGCAACGTAGAAAAAGAAGAAACCTTGCCAACCGGTCAGATAAGACATGCGTTGCCAGATATTATGCAAGATTCAGCTTTCATGGACAGAATACATGGGCTGATACCTGGATGGGAAATGCCGAAAATAATGAGAAGCGAAGAACATCTGGCTCAAGGAATAGGACTTTCCGCAGACTACTTCGCAGAGATGATTCATGAACTGAGAAAAGAAAGTTTCAGGGAACTAATAAACGCGCATGTCGAATTCAGCGACAATTTCACAATAAGAGATGAAAATGCTGTAAGAAAGATAGTTTCAGGACTCGTCAAACTACTTTTCCCCCACCGACAATTCGACCTTAACGAACTTAAGCAAGTGGTTGATCTTGCAGTAGAGATGAGACAATACATTGCCGACGAACTAACTGAAATGTCTCCTCCCGAGTTCCCACGCAAGCACTTGGAATGTAAGGTAAAAGGATAAATGTACAATTCTATCAGCAACTTAGATGCAATAGTCAAAACAATATCAGGAACAGGCACGTTACCAGCGGAAACGCTACACAAGATAACATTCTGCTCATTCGCAAAAGCAGGTTTATCCCTTCATGGCGCCACGAATAAACAAGAAACAGAAATAGAAAAGCTAATTCAAACAATACCCGCTCCTCATCGAGGACTGGCAAACGGAAAGCTCTACCTGAACGCTCTAAGCTTTGTGAGGTCTTTCAACCAGTTCTTAAAGAAAGCTGATGAATCAGTCATACTAAAAGAAGCAAACATACACCACATATTAGATTTTTTGAAAGAAAGAATCGGAAAGGTAGGAGCAATAGTTGTTCTGGATTGTGGCTCAATTCCTGAAATCGTCACAATGGCAGGCAAATTCACCGCTCTAAATCGTAACGCTGCAATTTTCGATAAAGCTTTCATTAACCCAGTGGGAGCAACCGCTTTCCTAACAGGCCAAATGGTCTCTTTTGGTCGCGAAGCTTTCCTCAGACAATACGCACAGTTGTTAAAAGAAACATTAAACGCAAAATTTTACATTAAAAGCTCTACAATAGATCTAGTAGCCCATGAACACGGTGTCACAATTGAAAACTTTCTCACATCGTTAAATATCCAAAAGATTTTTAACCAAATCAATCATTTTGCAAAACAAAATTCTGTGCTAATAACATCAGACCATGGTTATGACCTAGTAGGAGATGAACATGGGCTTTATATAACCCATGGGTATAAAGAAGAATGTCCGTTAAACTTCAGCAAGATTGCCCTCTTCCTGGTAATCGATTGAAGGGAATAAAATGGAACACAGCTATTACCTAACTTTCAAAAGCAAAAAAGGAAAAGGAGAACTATTATTTAACGTAGGAACTAAAGACAAGACAGCAACATTACTTCGACTTAGAGGCCGAAACACCCAAGACATATTCAACAAAGTTCTCCCAATCCTTAACAGAACCGGATGCATCACACCAATTCAAACAGGCAACCCCCGCATTTATTCTGTGAGAGACGACGTGGGCCCAGTGCTCGGAGCATATTTAATCCTCATTAGACGCGCACAAAAAATAGACTATTGGATAACCTTTCTTGATGAGTTACTTACAGGAAGATATTCCAGACTCGGAGAAACTTTCTCTACATTCTTAGAATCCACAATCGACTTATCAAAAGGATTACCCCTGAGAAATCAAAAGAGAGAATACATTCTTTCTCCAGCAGTGGTTACGTCATTTTCTTCAGCACTCAAAGTATTTGTCAAAGCTTTGAAGAAACATGAAATAAGTATTCCGTCTTAGTGAAAAATAATGGGAGAAAATTATGCGTAGGCTTCTTTTGGTTGAAGGACTACAAAAATATGAAGGAATAAATGAAGCGCAAGTCCTTGCTGACGCTCTTCGTCTAATGATGAAAGGCTATGATGGAAGAAGAACCAGAAGCCTCAAAATAACGCAACATACTGCCAAAGACAAACGAGACTTCCTGCAATGGCTGGAACGAAAAACCGATTTTCTTCACATCTCTTCTCATGGTCGAGTCGAGAAAGGTCGGACCACACTTCACATTACACAAGGTGGTAAAGTAACAGCAGACGACATAGAGAACCTCAACATAAAAGCCAAAGTCATATTTGTCAACGCATGCCAAGTATCACGCAAAGACCTAGCAGAAGCCTTCTTCAAAGCAGGCAAACCCAAAAAGAGATATTTCATAGCACCAAGAGTCGACGTTCCATTTGACGAAGCATTCTTAATCGCCCTACTATTCTACAAAAGAGCCTTCCTAGAAAAGCGCCAAAGACTCTTCAACTCTCTCAAATACGTATACAAACTTAAAGACGTAAAGACAAACTACTGGCTATGGGAAGGCCCATAAGAAAAAAGCAATGTAATACTTCTTCAACTTTTCTTATATTGCCGACCATTTACAATAGAATTTGGGGAAAGGTATGAAGGCCAAAGTTGCAGCAGTCATTGGCATAATCTTCACAATTGTTTTTCTCATCCTTGGATTAACCTCACTGCTCTCTTGGACTGCCGCAGGACCTCTTGCTGGGGCGTCAATCGGAATAACAAGCATAATAGTGACCATCACTCTTGCACTTGAGAGAAAAGAAGAACCTACTGAACAAAAACAACTAAAAGCTAAGAAAGAAAAAAGGCTGATAATTGACGAAACTGTTCTCGTCGAAGACTACATCTCATACAACTTTGATGTGAACTCAAACGAAAAAGTTATTGGAGTAATCGCCTCTCGAGGCTACTTCAACATCTACATTCTTACCCCTCGCAACCTCACAAAGTTCGAAAACGACGAAGAATTCACTCCAGAGTACGCAAGAGAAAATGTATTAAAAACCAAAATAAACTTCAAACCAAACAAACCAAGCTCATATTATTGCGTTATTGAGAACACCGAAGACGAAGACATCAACGTCAAAGCCCTTTTGTACATACAAAGAAACAGTGACTAAATACCACAAGACCCTCAAGAAGCTAACGATTTTCAGAAAACGCGTTAATAGGAAAGCTTAAATATAGCGTTACTATTGTTTTTATTGTTTAAGAGTTAATAAGATAAAAAGTTTAAAGAGGTGAAATAAATAATGCAAGAAAAAAGGAGGAAAAGACGAAAATCAGGAATAACAATAAAAATTCCCCGCAGCCAACTTGAAAGCAACAATGTAGTTGATAAAATCAAGAAGCACCTTCAAGAAAACCCAGAAGACGCTTACACAATCATGGGGCTAATGGTAGAAATCTACGGCATCGACAAAGACAAACTAAACGGACCCTTCTCAACGTGGCCCGAAGGAGCTCCAAGCCTATACACAAGAATAAGGCTTACGCTTGAAAAACTCAAAGCACAAGGACTCGTTGACAGCAAAAAACGAGGAAAAGCTCAATTCTACTTCTGGAAAACATAAAACAAAAAGACGACAAAACAAAATCTTGCCCCCTCGAATCAATCTCTAAAAATCATAAAATAACTCATTTGCAAGCAATATGCAGAATCAACATTTCTTTTAAAGAGCCACAATTCACAATAGTTAATTCGCTTTCTAAAACAAAAATTATCCTAACACAGAATGCCACGTGGCAAAAATGCTCGAGTTGCTAATTGCCTTAGTACTCATCCTTCTCATTATCATACTATTCCTAATAATACGCTTTTCAGGAAAAATCGAAAAGGTTTCAATCGACCAAGAAACAGTTAAAGGTGCAGTTGCCACATGCTGGAAAGAGCTTGGAATAGACCAAGACATAGGCGCCATAAAACAAAGAGCAGACGACATCCAAACAGCAACAAAAAACTTGGAAGATCTCTTCAAAATCACAAGGGGCAGAG
>Ga0172364_10003475_pt1 | contig 12586 bp, 12 predicted proteins | sample LakKivSesite10cm_FD_114545 | JGI IMG/M metagenome (GOLD analysis project Ga0172364, IMG submission 114545) | Sediment microbial communities from Lake Kivu, Rwanda - Sediment site 10cm | ecosystem: Environmental > Aquatic > Freshwater > Lake > Sediment | place: Rwanda: Western Province, Lake... | reverse complement strand
GGCAAAGCCCGGCTGCGCCAACTTCATCGTGATGGAAACCCTGGGAGGGTTTCCAAACCTTCCCGCGCTCTGGCTCCGCCGGGCAAAGCCCGGCTGCGCCAACGCGAGTAGCCCGCACGACGTTATGTAATGAAAGCGTTGTCGTGAATAATGCGGGCTAGAGCGAACCGACGATGACGCGCAGGTCGGAGGCGTAGCGTCCGTGCGGGGCAAGCTCTAGGTAGCGCATGTAGGCCTCCTTGGCTGCCTTGTCGTGGCCAATGCTCTGTTCAGCGCCGCCAACGAAGACATAGGCATCCGCGGTGTTCGGGTCGGCGGCGATGGCCTTCTTGCCCCACGCCAGGGCTTGCGCCGACCGTCCGCGATCGAATTCGATCCTGGCGATCGCGACGGCGGCCTCGGCTGCCGAGGAGTCGGCCGCAAAGGCTTGCGCGCAGGCGGCGAGTATCTCCTTGTTGCGCCGGCGGCTGATTGCCTTTCTGCAGCGGTCGCGCTTCTCGGCAGGGCCGGCAGCTCTCTCCGCCTTGGCCGGCGTCGGCTCCGCAGGGGAGGTCTCCAGAACGGCCCCTGTTGGCCGAGCCGCCGCGACGGTCGGCTCAGCGGGTGGAGGCATGACCGGAGCCGCCTGCTCCCGGGCCGCGGGTTGGGCGGGCGGGTCGGCGAAAGCGGCCGCCTCGACACGCGTTGCGACAGGCAGGGCCGGGCTCGCGGCCGGGGAGACCGAAGACACCGAGCGTCCAAAAGCGCTCCAGGAGATCACGCAGGCGACGATGGCCACGCAGGTGCTGCCGATGGCAACCCCGGCGACAAGCTTGCGCGAGGGCGCGAAGCGCTTGCGCTCGAACCCCTCGTCCAGGTCGTCGAAGCTCTCCACCTCGACCGGCATGCTGGCGCGCGCCTCGCCCTCACGGAAGAAGTTGGTTTCGAAGGTGTCGAAGCTCGACCTCGACCCGCTCGGGCGAGAAGAGCCTGGAGGCCGCTCGGCGCTATCGTGGGTACTCATCTTGGCCTCTTGACACTCCTATAGGAGAAGAGCTTAAGAGGAAGTCGTCAAAGTAACGAGTTTTTCTCTGCCGATTTCCTGGCGGGGAGTGGCTTGGCGCACACGACGATGAACAGTGATCACGGTCGCGTCCTAGGGATCGACGAAGCTGGCCGGGGACCGGGACTTGGTCCCATGGTTCTGGCCGCGGTGCTGCTCGACCCCGAGGCCGAGGAGGCGCTTTCGTGTGCCGGGGTGCGTGACTCCAAGGCCTTCGGCGCGAGTGATGCAGGCCGACAGCGGCGTGCCGGGCTGGCGTCCGTGATTCGCGTCCACGCCCGGTGGGTCGGCATGGAGGTCTGCGAGGTCGAAGAGATCGACGCCTACGTCGCGCGCGGAGCCCTCAACGAGCTGGAACGGGAGCGAGCCCGACGGCTCATCCGCGGGGCACCCGCGTGCTCGCGCATCATCGCCGACGGTCGGTCGCTGTTTTCGCCCTTGCGGCCGGAGTTCCCCCAGCTCGATGCCCGCGACCGTGCAGAATCCGCACACCTGGCGGTGGCCGCGGCCAGCGTGTGCGCCAAGGCCTTGCGCGACGAGCGGTTCGCAGCCATCGCCGCCCGGTATCGGCAGGAATTCGGCGCTCTCGGCGGGGGCGGCTACGTCAATCCCGCTACCTGTGCCTTCGTTGCCGAGTACGTGCGGCGCTACGGGCGGTTGCCGGCCGAGGCGCGCAAGAGCTGGCCCTGGCGCGGGATTGTCCGGCCGGCCGAGGGTCATCCAAGTCCTTTGCCGGCGCCGCAAGTGCGCTAATATGCGCCGCCCTACGATGTCGTCGACTCGCACAGCAGAACTCACGCTCGCCACACCCAGCGCCACGCCCGAGGTGGTCGTCGATGACGAGGCCTGCATGCGCGTGGCCTTGGCCGCCGCGGGCCAGGCGGCCGAGCGCGGTGAGGTGCCGGTCGGAGCCGTGGTCGTGGTGCGCGGCGAGTTGGTCGCCGTGGCGCACAACCAGCGCGAAACCGACAACGACCCCACCGCCCATGCCGAGATCCTCGCCCTGCGGGCCGCCGCGGCCGCGCTCGGGAGCTGGCGCCTGGTCGATGCCGATCTCTATGTGACCATGGAGCCTTGCCCGATGTGCGCCGGTGCCATGGTCAACGCACGCATCCGGCGGCTGGTCTACGGCTGCGACGACCCCAAGGCCGGCGCCGTGCGCACGCTCTTCCAGTTGCTCGACGACCAGCGCCTCAACCATCGCGTCGAGGTGGTGCAGGGGGTGCTGGGCGAAGCAAGCGCGGCGCTTCTCAAGTCGTTCTTTTCGCGGCTGCGTCTGCGTTAGCTGCGTGCGACGCGGGGCCTGGCATGGACGAATCGAAGACGAGCTACACGCAGGACGAGGTCAACGAGATCCTCAAGCGTGCCCTCGCCCAGGAGGCGGAGCGCGAGCGCGCCTTGAGCCACGACGAGCTGGTCGAGATCGCCACCGAGGTGGGCATCGATCGCGATGCCCTCGACCGCGCCATGGCCGAGCTGGCGCAGGAGCACGTGCGCACGCTTGCCCGGCGTGACGAGGCGGCCGAGATTGCCGCCGAACGGGCCGTGCAGGTGAAGCGCTTCGGCGCCACCTTCTTGAGCCACGCTCTGCTCAACGGATTCCTCTATTTCATCTGCGAGCGCTTCACCGGCGGCACGTGGTACGTGTGGCCGCTGCTCGGCAGCGGCGTGGTCCTGACGCTGCAGCTTCGGCACGTGATCTTCCCCTACGACAAGGTCGTGCGCCGGCGCAAGGAAGCGGAAAGGCGGCGTGAGCGTGAACGCCGGCGGGTCGAGCGGGACGAATGGAAGCGTCGTATCTTCGGCGGCAAGACAAGCCCGGCCGACGCCGCGAAGGGCTTCGAGACCGTGGTCCAAGCCGGGGTATCGGCCCTGCTCGCCATCGCCGAACGCAAGCTCGCCGAACACAGGGAGCGGGAAGAAGCGAAACGGCGCGAGCGAGGACGCTGAACCACCCCCTTCGAGAATCCTCACACCGAGCGAAGATCCTCGAAGGTAGCAGAATAGCGCGGGCTTCGCCCGCAACCGAAGCGGGCTTCAGGCCTCAGGCTGGAGGCTTCAGCTTGATCGGCCGAGAACGGCAATCACCTCCTCCACTGCGCGAAGGGCGTAACCGTGGTGCGCCTTGATCTACTACTTCCGAGATTCTTCGCGTGGCGCGACGATTTCTTCAGCCGCGGTGTCAAGCGGCTTCGGGCTCCAGTCTGCAGGCTTCAGGCCAGAGTGCAGGGCGGTGGAAGCCGCGATCGCTGCTACCCACCGATCAACCTGCAACCTGCAGCCTGCAGCCTGCAGCCTGCAGCCTGCAGCCATCTTGGGTTGCGGGCGAAGCCCGCGCTATGGGGATCACGGGCGTCCCGGCCGCACCACTTGCATTGCGAAGGGATGGATCGGCCGTCCAAATTCGCACAGATATCTTCGAGCGGGTCCTTAGGTCAGGTTGTGGTGCGGGGCGAATGCCTGCTGCGCGAGCCGGGCTCGGCGATGGTGGCCCACGTCGCGCGCGACCGCGGTTCGACGGCCGGTGCCTTGCGCGCTTGCGCATGACCGGGCAGCATGGAGCGATGGAGCGCTTCAAGATGACCGAGTTCTTCGCGCCGCTGCCGCTCACGGCGGTGGCGCTCATGGTCGTCAACGACCGCGTGCTCAAGCCCCGGATTGGCAACGCGGTCACCGGCAAGCTCTCGGACATCGCGATCTGCTTCTTCCTGCCCCTCTTCACCTCGGCCTTGCTCGGCTTCGCCTGGCAGAAGCACCCGCGGGCGCGCGTGCTCGCCGGGGCGGGCATCGCGGCCCTGGTCTTCGTGGGCCAGGAGATGTGGCCTTGGTTCCAGGATGCCTTTCTCGCCACGATGGGTTTCGTGGGGACGCCGCTTGGCCTGAGCGGCTTCGTGCTCACCAGCGACGCCACCGATCTCTTGGCCTTGCTCGTGGTGCCTTTGGCGGTCGCCTACGGTTGGAAACGCCTGCGGCCGCCGGCGCCGCCGGCCGGCGCAACCGCGACATCCGCGTCGGGGCCACGTCTTCCTGAGGGCTGACTACTGGCGGTGTTACGTACGGCACAGCTCATGCATGGGGAGCTTCTCATGACAATACGCCAAGCAGCTTGCGTCGTTTCGCTGGCCTGCCTCGCCTGTCAGGCCTGCTCGAGCGAAGAAAGCGGATCTCCGAGCAACACGTCCGTGCCGACCACACCGCCGCCTGCGATGGAGCGGCTGATCGAGGAGGGCGATATCGTCTGGCTAGACGACCCGATTCTCTATGTCCTGAACCAGACCAAGGGGCTGTCCGTGGTCGGCCTGGGCAATCCGGCTGCGCCGCTCCTCATCGGCCGCGTCGGGCTGGCAGGCACGCCGGTCGAGCTGTACCTGCACAATGGGCACATCCTGGCTTTGAATTCGGGAATCCGGAACGCCGGCGCATCGACCGCGGGATCGCGACTCTCGGTCGTGGACGTGACTCTGCCCGAACACCCCGTGCTGCGCTCGACGGTGGCCCTGGAAGGTCAGACCACGAATTCGCGCATGGTGGGCGACGTCCTTTACACCGCCTCCGATGCCGGCAGGGTGATTGAATCCGTCGATGTCTCCAACCCCGCCGCGGCTCGCGTGGTGGATCGTATGCCCTTGCCGCCTGGAAGCCACGGCAGCGACGTATTGGCCACCCCCAGCGTTTTCTACGTCGCCACCCAGGACTGGGGCGGGAAGCGGATGGGCGAATGCGCCGCGAGCACCTATGGCAATGACGGCTGCACCACCATCATCGCCGTGGACATCAGCTCGCCGGTGGGCGCTCTCCGCCGGGGCGCCAGCTACTCCATGACGGGCATGCTCAAGGATCGCTGGGGGCTCGATTTCTCCGATGGCGTGCTGCGTGTGCTGCTGGCGCGCGGCGGCTGGTGGACCTCGGGCGGCAGCCTGAGCGCGAGCTTGCGCACCTTCCGGGCCCGCACCGCCAACGAGATCGAACCGCTCGCCAACTTGTCGCTCGCCACCGAGCGCATCGAGAAGGTCATGGCCGTGCGTTTCGACGGCCCGCGCGCCTATGTCGTGACCTTCCGGCAAACCGATCCGCTGTTTGCCATCGACATCTCCAACCCCGCGAGCCCGAAAGTCGCCGGCCACCTGGAAACACCTGGCTGGCTGGACTTCATCATTCCTCGGGGCAACCGCCTGCTCGGCGTCGGTCGTGATCAAGACCCGTGGACGGGCTCGTGGCGCCTGCAGGCCTCGCTCTACGACGTGAGCACCCTCGGCGCACCTCGGCTCATGGGCCGCACCTTGTTCGGGGACAGCTACTCGGCACTGCCCGACCAGTCCGACAACTTCGCCAAGGTGGTTCGCGTGGTCGACGCGCTCGGTGTCCTGCTCGTACCCTATAACGGCAGCTCGGCCGGCTACAGTTCGACCAAGACCTATGACGGGCACGTCGAGGTGTTCTCGTTCGCCGGCGACGTATTGACCACGCTGGGCCGGATCGGCAGCACCGACCCGATCCTGCGTGCCGTCCCCTTGCCGCCCACCTACATCGCGGCCGTCACCGAGACGGCCGTGGGCGTGATCCAGATCGCGCCCGAGTTGGCCGTGACCGGGGCCGTGGACTTGAACCAGGCGGTCACCCCGGCGCCCGGAGCGCCAAGCGACGGGGGTTCACGTGACTAGGTTCCGTGGTTTCATCGCCCTTGTCGCGCGGCTGGCCGCGTTGCTCGCCACCAGCTACTTCCTCGTCGCCACTTCGCCGCGCTACGATCGAGATGGGTCCTACAAGGTCCAGGATTGCCGCCACGCGGGTGAATCGGTCAGGTACCGGGTGACCGGCACATGCGGGCCACAGGGCGAGATCGTCGTGTCCTCCACCGCGAACGAGTGCGGCATCGCGGTGCAAGGCGGCGGCGCGGTCGGCCTGCCCTCGGCAGGGCGGTTCGAAGAGCACGACGACGCGACGGTCAGCTTGGCCGGCAGCGTGTGGACGTTGTCCGGCTATCTGCCCGAGCGCAGCTTGCCTGACGGTGGCGCTTCCGCGGCGGACGCCGGCGTCTTTGCCGTGGTACGCGACGCGCAGGCCGGCCCGGACCTGGGTGGCTTCTCGGTCATTCCCGGGGTGGGCAGCCAGCCAGCCGCGGCCGGCCAGCACCCGGAGCCAGTGCTGCGAACCTGCACCCGCCAGGGGAACCCGCCCAAGCCGCTGTCACTCGTCTGCACCGGCGGCTCCTCGGCCGACTGCGAGGCGGTGCTCACTCCTCTATAGGACCGGGGACTGGCCGGCGGGTGGGTGGGTGCTGCCGGTGGAGGTGCCGGCACGGCTGGGAGGCGGAAGCACGGTTGCCGGGCGGGTGCGCCGGGTGGGTGCGCGCCGGGTGGGTGCCGCGCCGGGTGGGTGCGCGGTGCCCGGGTGGGTGCCAGAGGTTTCCCCGCTGCCTGCCGGGTGGGTGCCTGCCTGCCGGGTGGGCCGCTGGACATGGCATCGCGTTTTGCCGTATATTCTAAGGTCTACGGTGTTCTCGCATTCTCGTCGGGACCGGCGGACGCGCGGCGGTAAAGCAAAAGGGCACCGAATTTCTGGGGGCCGCGGTAGTGTTCGGCCACGAAAGAGGCCAACCGCGGGTACGCGGCAATCGAAAAGTGGGGCCTGCCGCCGTCGAGAATGAAGGCAGGCGGGGCCGTTTCGAGATCCTGCCAAAAGAGGCGCCAAGCATCAGGGCGCTCAAACGGACGAGTGGCTTCCGGGGTCGCCTCAGGCCGCATAAGGGTAGTCCCCCAAATGCGGCCAGTCATGGCGGTGTTGTTCAAGAAGCGTGTGGCGAACGGTCGGTCACTGGCAAGGGCAACGAGGGGGGAACCATTCCACAACAGAATCTGATCGTCGGACCGAGTCGTGTGACGAATGAACTCAGCCGCGCGGTTCACATCGCCGTGGTCATCCTCAGGGGGCAACAAGATTGTGACGTTGATGACGGCAAAACCAACGACCCACACGATGGCCAACGGAGCAATCAAACGGAGAAGCCAGCGCAAACGAACAAGCGGCGTGCGGGCAAGACCCCAGGCCGCGGCCAGGCTGACGAAGGGCGTGACCTGTAGAAAGTAGTGGCCGTAGAAGCGGCCGCCAAGCTGATACCCCACCAACGCAGCCCCGAGGCACGCCAACACGAACCCAACCGAAGTGCGTTCGGACGGGTCAATCTCCCGGGCCGCCGTAACCGCGAACAACGCGGCCAGCAGAAGCGGCAATTGGCTCGCCAAAGTCCCCCCCACGCGTCCCAATTGTTGAGCCAAACTCACCCGCGCAGCGGCCCTGCCAATGTAAAAGAAGTTGTCGCGGATGGTCCAATGCAAAAAGTCGGCCAACGAACCTTCGTGGTGAAGCACGGCCAGGACTCCGAGAACGGGCAACAGGAAGCCAAGGCCGAACCGAAGGACCTCGCCCGTGCTCCGCCATGAGAACCGCGCCGACACCAACCGCGCAACAACAGCAGCAACGACCACAAATGCGGCTTGCATGCGATATAGCACGGCCACGGCAAAAGCGGCTCCGGCGATTCCTTGGCTCCACCGGACAGCGTCCCGACCCACCCATAGCCAGATCCCTAGAAGAGTGAAAAGGTTCATATAGGTCTCGGTGTTGGTCGCAATGGAATCCTGGGCCACGCCGAGGATCAAAGACGCTGCGAAAAGAAACGCGGCCCAGCGACCAACGACACGATCGAACAGCTCGCGACCGATGGCCGCCACCAACAGGATCGAAAAGGCGTTAACAACGATCGTGAGGCATTTAACAGCGGTCATGGACACGCGACCCATGACCCAAAACAGAAACTCGAAAGTCCAGTAGATCAAAGGAGGCTTGTTGTCCACCGCATCTCGGTACATGACAAACCCGGCCCGTAATTTGTGGGCCACCAACGCGTAGGAGCTCTCGTCATTGATAAACGGCCGCAGAAACGCCGGCGCTGACCCCACGACCACAGCTGCGATGCACGAGATCAGGACCACGCGGTCGCATGTGCTGGCCCAAGTCTCGACGCACCAAGGTCGCCAGCCGGTCAAAGTCTGACTGGTAGGAGGATCTGCGAAGCGGCGGGGAAAGGCCATGAGTTCTCCTAGGTACTCTACCCATAGTCAAAAGAAAAGCCTTCCGGACGCGCTAAGCGGCGTATTGAGCGCCAAACGGGCGTGAGGTTGAGGGCTGGGGAACCGATCCGGAAGCGCCCGGAAGGCTGCTGACTTGGAAGGCTGTTGCTCGCAGGCGACTCAGGCCGCCTTTTCGTATTCATGCGTCGCGACTGGACAGATGTAGAGAAATGTCTGATGGGAGACATTGGACGAAGCCGCTTTTGCCGCAGCTCTTCTTTGAGAATTCGTGGTGTAGTGCCCCAGCTGCCGCTGCGAGGGAAGCGACGTTCATCTGATCGCCCGCCCAAGCGGCGCCTGCGGGCAAGCTCGCTCCGCCTCCGGAAGCGCGGGTGGGTGCCAGAGGTTTCACGCCCCGGGTGGGTGCGCCCGGGTGGGTGCGCCCGGGTGGGTGCCAGAGGTTTCTGGTGATGGAGGTTTCTGGCCCCGGGTGGGTGCCCCCCGGGTGGGTGCCAGAGGTTTCTGGTGATGGAGGTTTCTGGCGGTGGAGGTGCCGGCACGGCTGGGAAACGGAAGCACGCGGCGCGGTCTATGGCGCGGTCTATGAGGTGATCCGAAGCAACTTCTCTCCATCCGCGACCGATAGTCCAGTATGCCACGACCACTCCGTTTCGTCCCCAACCAATCCCTCGTCGAGATAACCACCCGCACCCTGCAAGGCGCACCGGGGAAGACTCTGGCACCAAGCTCGCGCACCAAGCTCGCGGCACCAAGCTCGCGCTTCCTTCAAGGAAGACTCCCAGGAAGACTCTGGCACCAAGCACCGGGGGCACCAAGCACCGGGGCACCAAGCACCGGGGGGCACCAAGCACGGGTGGGCGCGCGCATCACGGCTCGCAGGCCGTCAGAGATCTGCATGAGCGCGATCACCTTGGCCGAGCTGCGCTACGGGGCCGAGCGAAGAAAGTCGAGCAAGCTTGCCGCCCTCATCGACACCTTCGCCGCGGCCGTCGAGGTGGCCGCATTCAACCAACGCTGCCCTGGGGTTCGGGCGCATCGGCAGCCTGCTCCTCCGACGCGGCACTCCCATCGGCGAATTCGACGCCCTCATGGCCGCGCACGCCGTGGCCCTCGGCTCCTCCCTGGTCACGAACAAGGTCCGCCATTTCTCGAAGATACCCGGCCTCGCGGTCGAGAACTGGAAGTGAAGAGCCGCCGCGCCTCACTCGATGAGGATGCGCGATGCGCGGGTCTCTTTCAGCCACGCGATGACAGCCTCCATCTGTTCGTCTTTGGCGAGGCCGATGCACCCGTCGGTCGTGTCGAACCAGTTGTTGGCGCGGCCGAGCCAGCGCACCCGGCGGTCAGGCCCGTGGATTCCGATCGAGCCGCCCGAGAAGCCCTGTTTGCGCTGTTCGGGCGTGGGATAGTCGATGGGCACGAACAGGCCGTAGCGCCTCGAGCGATGGGGCGCGCCCAGGCTGTACCAGCCGAGCGGCGTCTTCTTGTCGCCGGCCCGGGTCTTCCCGACTCCGCCGGACGCAAGCCTGACATCATACCTCCGCACCGGCTGCCGGTCCCGACAGAGCGCCATCTCGTGCTTGTCGACCCGCACCACGAGGTGTGCTTCAGCCAGGCGGGTGCACTCTCCCGAGGCGTGGCCAGCGTCGGGCATGGCGAAGAGCAGAGCCAGGATCCGGAAGAGAAGCTGGGAAGACATGGGCCGGGTTACGAAACAAACACGTCGTAGGTCTTTCTGCCCATGGTTGTCCTCGCTCGCCGGCCGCCATGCTCGCACGAACGGCAGAAGAATGCACCGCGGAGATCGCGGAGGGCGTGAAGACGGCTGCAGGCTTCAGGCTGCAGGCTTCAGGCTGCAGCCGGGAGCTTGTTCGGTTGAGAGCGGCGTTGAGCTTGCACGCGGCGCGAAGGGCGTCACCGTGGTGCGCCTCAAGGGGGCTCCCAGCTTGCACCCCGGTACTTCACCCTGAAGCCTGTAGCCTGGATCCTGAAGCCTCATAACGCGGCTGCTGAAAGAATCTTCGCACCGAGCAAAGATCCTCGAAGGTAGTAGATCAGGGGAGAAGCCAGCCCATGGGCGGAGCAGGTGGCCGGCCGCGGGTACGGCGTTCAGATGGTCACCCGTCCACCGCAGCCGAGCCCACCCGAGAAGCTGTCCTTCGTGCAAGGCGCGACGGTCTAGAGGTGCGTCCTCGCGGCCTATCTCAAAAGGTCGCGCATGAAAGAGCCGGGCACCGGGGGCAGGCCAAGCAGGGCAGTGATCACGTCGGCGGCGTCCGCGTTGCGCACAGGTTGCAGCGGCGCCGAATAGCGCGGCCGGGTATCACCGGGGTCGGCCCGTCGCGGGCCGGTTCGCGCATACAGGTTCGTGCCCGGGGGCAATCCTGGGCCAACGATGTAGAAGGGGATGGTGTAATTGATGGGCGAGGTGGCATCACTGTGGTCGCTGCCGATTCCGCCGTGGTCGGCGGTTACCACCAGGTCGTAGGGCTCGCCGGTTTCCGCCGCGTTCGCGAACTTGGCGATGCGGCCAATCCATCCGTCTATTGTGTCCAAGGTGTAAAGCCACGCGTCGCTGCCCCAGCCCTGGTCGTGGCCAACCCAGTCCGCATCGGCGATGTGAATGAACGCGAAGTCACAGACGCCGCCGGCCAGATCGCCCACTGCCGTGTTGATGACCAGGTCGGTTCGGTGATCCATGATGGCCACCCGGTCCACCTTGTTTCGCCCGTGGTCCTCACCCGTGGTGTCTGGAGCGCCGTTCGCCGCGTTGTAGCTGTTGGCGAAGAGTGCAAATTTGGTTTTGCCCGAATAGAGACAGGTGGACATCCCATGGTCGTGAACCACGTCGAACACGCTGGCGACATACCGCAGGTTGGGGTTGCCGGCGTTGTGCAGGGTCACCGAACAGTCGACGTCGGAGTTGCTGGTCCACCCATGGTGGGTGGTGTTCGGCAGGTGATCGTCGGCGGACACGGGCCGACCGGTGAGCATCGAGGCGTGGTTGGGCAGCGTGAGGGTGTACTCGTAGTCCGCGCGCGCGTTCAGGGTCGAGGCACTCGCGCGAGCGAGCGCCGCGAAGTTGGGCAGCTTGCCCAAGGCAAGCTGCTGTCGAAGGTAGTAAGCGCCCAGCCCGTCGACCGAAACGAGGATGGCGCGCTGCCTGGTTGATGTTCCACCGTCGTACGGCGAGCCCGAGTCGACAGCGGAACCAGCGATTCCCCGAGTGGGCGGGAGCGAGCGAGTCCCTCGGGGTGCGGGATTGCAGGTGGTATGCCGCAAACCCCTGCAACGCTCGGAGAGATCGCCGCATGCAAGGTCAAGGGTCGCAAGAGCAACCAGGATTGCCCAGTTCAGGTTCATCCTGAGCGAGCGTGAATGCATGAGGCGACTAGATGTCGTGATAGAAGGCTTCGTTCCAGGGCCGCCAGGGCGCGGGATCCACGCGGATGACGCTCAGCCCGCCGTGGGCCGGGGACAGCGTCTGGCGGTAGAACTCCCAGCCGCCGTTGCGCTGCACGCCGACAAGCTGCAGGATGCGCTGCCGGGAAACCGCCCACTGCGACTGATCCAGGATGTATCGCACCGGAGCATGCCCCGTGGCCGTGACCACCGCCGAGGCGTCGTTGCGCAAGGCGAGGTTCTTGGCGACGTTGTAGATGGCGCCGACCTTCATGAGCTTCTGCGACAGTGCCGAGAAGGTGTTGGTGAGGTGCGGCAGCAGGTGGACCATGGCATATCCCACCACGCCGAAATCGAGCACGAGCACGGTGCAGCCGGTCTGCTGATCCGTCAGCCACAGCCTGGCACCGGCGCCGAGAGCGAAGGTCTGCGTGGCCACGAGGCGATTGGCCATCTGGGCGCCAGTGTTGGCGCGTGTCGGGGTTTTGATGGTCGGCACGTTGATGGAGCCCGGGGCCAACACATGACTGTCCAAGGCCATCCATTGGCGTCCGCGCGTCACCTCGAAACCCGCGAAAAAATAGGGTGCGTTAATTCACTGTGTCCACATGCGTCCCTTGACAGCCGAAGGTAGTTGGGGGTACCGTTGGGGGTATTTCAATGTGATGGAGGAACCTTATGCCACTGAGCCACGCGGCCGTTCAGCAAGCGAAACCCGCCGGGAAAAGCCGGCGGCTCTATGACACAGGCGGGTTGTGCCTTCAGATTTCGCCTTCGGGCGCCCGGCTGTGGCGGTTCAAGTACCGCTTCGGCGGCAAGGCGCAGATGTTGAGCCTCGGCACGTTTCCGGCGGTGTCGCTCGCCGAGGCTCGCCGCCGTCGCGATGAAGCCCGCAAGATGCTCGCCACGGGAGTCAATCCCTCGGCCGCACGCAAGGCCGCGAAGGTGGCGGCCGCGACCGCTGACCGCAACACCCTCGGCGCAGTAACGGCCGAGTGGGTCGAGCGTTTCTCGGCGAGGTGGAGTGAGGGGCATGTCGTGAGCCTGCATT
>Ga0172364_10003474_pt1 | contig 12587 bp, 16 predicted proteins | sample LakKivSesite10cm_FD_114545 | JGI IMG/M metagenome (GOLD analysis project Ga0172364, IMG submission 114545) | Sediment microbial communities from Lake Kivu, Rwanda - Sediment site 10cm | ecosystem: Environmental > Aquatic > Freshwater > Lake > Sediment | place: Rwanda: Western Province, Lake... | reverse complement strand
ATGTTATTGCTCCTTTTTCAACATAAGCCTCTTCTCTTAATGGCTGACCTTCCATGAACAACTCCAAAGTCGGTCGTTTGTAAGCCGCCTTTAATTCACGGGATATAGCTGGTATGGTCTGGCCGGGTTCCAGTTCCGTGGAATCCCAAACTGCTATGCGCACTTTTTCAGTTTCATGCCCAGCCGCCAAAGCTTGAAGCGAAAGATGCACTACAGCCATGTGCGCCGCAAATGGCATTATGTCAATGCCTGTTAAGTCTGATTCCAAAAATCGTTTATGATCTTCTATTGTAAATCCGCCTCTCTCTTTCTTAAGAACCTCTTGCTTCCGTCTATAAGCTGCAACGAGCAACGTTCCGCTGCCACATGCCAAATCAATGACCTTAGCATCTGGCTTGTCAATGGCTAATTGCGCCAGAATCTCCGCAGCTTCGTTATTCGTGTAAAATGCTGCAACAGCCTTCCTTATCTCGAACGGAATAAGCTCGTGAAAAACCTTCCCCAAGAGGTCATGCCTAATCTTCTCAGGCGCTACAGCTTTGACCGCTACAACAACTTTCTTCAGAACATCAATAGCGGAATCTGGCAAACGTGAAGCTACATCAAAACCAAAAACACTGCTATAATCCTTCTTCAACACGACATCAAAATACTGCCGCAAATCACTAGGGCGCCTAACTTTGTCTTCATCAACAGCAGCAAAACTCGCATCGACCCGCGTTAAGACATGATAAAACAACAACTGATTAATCAACAAATAAGCGACCGCACGTCGCATCTCCTCAAGCGGATATCTGCCCTCCTCATACTGCAAAACATTCTCAAAAACCGATTTTCCACCAAAAATATCCTCTAGCTCCCTACTCTGCAACTGCTTAACACTAGCGGTAATATAGTCAACAGCATCTCGCAGAATCCTAATGGCAAAGCCCGTGTCAGCCTCAACCACCAAAGGTTTCAAAACGTGCCCAGCAATCCAATCCGCAACCTCAAACAAACTTCCCTTAAACGGCTGACTGGGTCTCAAATCCTTGAAAATTCCAATAGCACTGAGCTGCGTCTTCGCATTCTTCGCAATACTCACAATAACATCGCTAGGCCAAGGTTTCCTCAGCTCTTCAGGGAACAAAACCGCAAAGGCACCCTTCGCCGCGGTAACGTTCTTACTATAATCATATAACTGAACCATAGCGTCTAAGAGTTTAGTTTCAGGACCCAACTTCGTCTCAACAACATACTGCGCACCATCCTTCAAAACTAAATCAGGCATCAAATGTCTGCCATCCAGAGCTTTAAAACTCATTTCAGGAAGAACGACAACTTCCCTACGTCTAAGTTCCTCAACCAACAAATCCCGCAAGGTCATCTCGGTAGGCTTGGCCAAACGCTTCACACCAACCGCATTATCCGTTATATTTGCGATTCAACATATATTTGCATTACCCAAATCTCAGTACGCACGTTGATCCTAATATCAGCAAAAAAACTCGAACCAAAAATTGGGACTTGTTTCCTAGCGTCAACTTCTAAGCATGCGAAAGATGTAAAAGATATAATGGCGTTTCAAAGTCGAAGAAACTTAATGTGTTTAGAAGGCGCGAAAAAATCAGAGAAAGACTAATCGAAATAGTCGAGAAGTCCCACCAAAAAGGAGCCCTCAGCCCAGAAAAGGCAATGACCGCCCAAGAACTCGCAAAAATAGCCAAACAACTCAACGTCCCAGGATACTAACAACCGCACGCCCCAACCCACTCCTTTTCCCCACAATAACAGCCTTAAAAAGCAAGAAGCACCATAAACCCAACAGTGAACAAAACTTGCCACGCCAGTTCATCCTCTACTCCCGCCTGGGCAGAACCGACCCAAACTTCGCTAACCTGCATGACGCTGGCCGCTTGGACATCGTTCACGAGTGCACAGTCGCCAGCCTCTTCCTCTCCCACGCACTACGCAAAGACACCGTCTTCCACGCCATACTGAACGGTCCACCACAACCGCCTTTACACGCAGAAATCGAAGGCGCAACCCTCCACGACGTGCGAACAGACATAAACACGTGGACCCGCATCCTCAAAAAAATCCTCGCAGGTAAAACCCACCCAGGCATAACTACCAGCAAGACAAGCTTCGAAACCCTAATCAAAACAAAAGCAAACCAAAACGCGCCCCTCTACATCCTCGAAGAAGGCGGAAAAAACATAAACCAAACCGCCATAAACGCTAACTCCATCTTCGTCCTAGGCGACCACGTGGGCCTGCCCAAAAAAGCGGAAACCTTCGTCCTACGCTACGGACAAAAAATCAGCCTCGGAAAAACACCCTACCTCGCAGCCTCATGCATAACCATAATCAACTACCTACTAGACAAACAAACCACAAAGAATCTCTAATAAAGATTCCAGACTAACAACCCTTTTAATTCGTACCATACCACTCTGTATCAACGGGTGAACCAAAATACCAGGAAAAAAACCCAAACGCGAAACAAACATAATAACAGAAGAAACCCCAGACTACCCCTTCATCATGGAACCAGCACAAATCGAAGTGGGCTCAGGATACAGCTTCTCCGTAGACTACGACGAAAACGATAAACCCATAATCGACCTAAGAACCTACGGAACCGTAAACATCGCAAAAATAAAGAAAGAAATCCAACGCGCCTTCCCAGACGCCCAAATCCGCCAAAAAACCCAATCAATAATGGTCGCCGCAAAACGCAAAAGAAAACGAAAAACCCATAAAAAATAACATCTCACCCAGAATTCTACACGCGGAAACGAGATTGGATTTAAAGCCAAACATCACAAATATATGTTTTTCCCAGAAAACTTGCAAACGATACATGAAACTAACAAGTTGCAAATATGACATACGTCAAATCCGAACCCTCAGCCACACGTAACATCAACCGCAAAAACAAAAATCACTCACCAAAACTCGCGTGCGGAACATACCTGCCACAAATCGGAATCCGCGTTCCACACCGCGGACACCTATTATCGCCAGAAACCACATACTTAACCACAAAAGTCCCATACCTGCCAATCAGCTTCTCCCCACAACAGGGACAATACGTGTTCTCACACCGATGCCCCAACACATTCCCCAAATACGGATAAAGCACACCCATCTTCCTCGCCATCTCGTAAGCCCTCTCCAAAACCTGCACCTTCGTCGCAGGATTACTAAACCTGTAAGCCGGAAAATACCGCGTAAAATGCAAGGGAGTCTCAGCGCCAACCTCCTTCAAATGCCTCTCAATCAAAGACCTGAGCGCCTCTTCATCATCATTCACGCCCGCAACCACCAAATTCACAACCTCCACGTGCAAACCAAGGCTCTTCGCCTCAGCCGCATTCCTCCAAACCCTATCCACACTAGCGCCACCGCAGTACTTCCCATACGTTTCGCCATCGCCTTTTACATCAACTTTCAGCCCGTCCATCCCCGCTTCGGAAAGCGCCCTAAGAACCTCCAAAGTCATGTACCCGTTCGAAACAAAGCAGCAATACTTTAGCCCTCTACTTTTAGCGAGTTTGAAAACCGGAATCGCCCACTCCGAAAGAAGCGTAGGCTCCTGAAAACTCCCACACAAACCAGAATCATTATTGCAAACAGCAAGTTCCACCATGTTCTCTGGCGAATAATACGTGGCCTTCAGGGGCTGCGGCTCACGCTTAGACAAACGAAAATTCTGACACCAAACACAGTCAAAATTACAGGACCACGTTGAAAACGTCAACGCCGTCGAACCCGGCCAATAATGAAAAAACGGCTTAATCTCAATCGGACGACTTTCAACCGCGCTCAAATCACCATAAACGAGACAGTACAGCTTGCCGTCAATGTTCATTCTCGTTCTGCAGAAACCCTTTGAACCTTCAGCAATCTCGCATCTCCTTTCGCACAGGCCGCATCTAACGTTGCCCCTTGACAATTTTTCGTAGAAAACAGCTTCCTTCACAGTCGGACAGGCAGTTAAGCTGGACATCCCAACTCGAGCATAACTTTGATTTGCTCTCAGATTAGGCTTTGCCACTTTTAAAGTGCTCCCAGCCCCGAGGCTCAATGACGCGTTTAACACCGTCAACTGCAAGAACAATCTTTCGAGCGCGAGTCACTTTTCCAATGGGCAAGAGACGACCGCCAACTTCTTGCACGGCCTTCTCAGCTTTGCTCCAAAGTTTAGGGTTCACCGTCAAAACAAGCTCGTATTCTTCGCCTCCATAAAGCGCAAGCTCCAGCGGATCCAACATATTAATGCGCGCGAAAGCTTCCACTTCTTTAGCTATCGGCAGCCTGTCAATCAGAAAGCCAATATCACTCGCCTTGGCGATTTCGTGGAGACTCCATGCTAAGCCATCGCTCGAATCAATTGAGGCTGTGACAGCCCTCGTCTTACCCAAGGCTAAGCCCTCCTTTAGGCGAGCATGAGGCACGAAGACAGAATCCACAAGCATCCTTCGCATGGTCTCCGAGGCTTCATAGCCACCGACAAGGATCTTCAAGGCCGCGGCGGATTTGCCGAAAAAACCGGTGACCGCGACAACATCGCCAGTTTTTGCTCCGCTGCGCAACATCAAAGGATTCTTCACTGTAGTTCCAAAGAGAAAAATGCTGATGATGAGGTCCGAGGCTTCACCGGTGTCGCCCCCAATGACGTAGGCGCCGTATTCCCGTGCTCCAGCGTTCAGCCCCTTTCCAATTTCTTCTATATCTTTCGCTCTTAGGTTTGGTGGTAGCCCTAGAGAGACAAGTACTGCTATTGGCTTGACGCCTTTTGCAGCGAAATCGCTGACATTCATAACCACTGCTTTGCGCGCTGCTTGCCAAAAACTCATACTAGGTGGAACATCGGTTTTGCCGACGAGCATGTCTGTTTTCAAAACTGCGAGTTGCCCATTCTCCATGGAAACTGCTGATACATCATCACCAAATGGAATGGGCATCTGGGGCATTTTTTCCAACTGTTCCAGAAATAGTTCGATTATCTTTCTCTCTCCAAGATTTTCCAGAGTAGCCAAAAGTATACACCTTTAAACTAATGAAATAGAGGTTGTAGTCTTAAATATTCTCGGCAAATTTTCTCCGTGTTATGAAAGATTAAGTGCTTTTCTGACTTCTACACACAAGTGACATTTGTCTACAAAATGGTTCTCTTTAAACTCATAATCTCGCATTTCACGAAGTTTGAGAAGTCCCATGGGGCCTTCCTCTACCAAAGTCCTAATGACCGAATTCTTTTGCCAATCATATTCACTAATTATCTGACTTAGCGGTGTCTCCTTCGCGTTTCCGATAGCCAAGTGCCAGCATATATTAACCGAACCCGATGGTTCGATGCATATGCTGTCTGGATTTCTTAGCGTATTACCTATTATTGGTTCGCCTTCGCAGCATCCATTCAATGGTTTATGCTCGAAAAATCTACTGAGATTGCGCGCAGCTCGTCCGACCGGCATTATTCTAAAGAAATTTGTATCGATTCTTATCTGCTCCAGTTTTTTCAGTATTTGTTTTGTTTTCTTGTCATATTCGTTTTCAGCGTCTATAGCTTCGACAACTGCTACATTCCACTTGACATTCTCTACTCCTGCCCTCAGCAAAGCCAAAGCCGTGTTCTTTGGAAATTCAACAGGTATGTATCGTGCGTGAAAAGAGTCGACACTTAGATTCACCTTATTGATTCCTGCAGCCTTCAGCCTCTCCGCCCATCTTCCAGCTTTTTCTTTGTCATTGCTCCAAACTCCATTCGTTATCATCTCAATCGACGGAATTCCAAGCTGGTGAGCTTTGTTTAATATGGCTATTACCCGTTCAGGGTAAAGCATAGGCTCTCCGCCGAAAACCATGAAGGATTCAAGTTTGGAAACACCAGCTGCCCCATCTAGATAATAACATGCATCCTTAACATCCATCACCTCATTTTTAAACGGCGATGCCTCTGCTTGGCAATGAACACATTGTGAATTGCACTTTGTAGTAAGAGTAAACTCCAATCGCCGAAGATTCAGCTCAAACCCACAAAATAATGCTATTTCCAAATCTGCCTTATCTATATATCCACTTTTTCAACAGTTAAAAGTGCATCAATCTTTGAGGAAACCTTATTTCCTAATGAATTCCATTAATTTCTTGCTTGTAGTTGTTATGAATTCTTCCGTGTAATGATTTGAATATGTTTTTCCATAGCCTTTTTCAATTTCTTCCTCTGAGCATTCTTTTCCGCTACGCTTTAAATCACTTAACATGCGCTTCTTCCAGTATTCTGAAACATCCCGTGTATCTATGTCTCTATAATGGTCTTCGCAAACTATCACGTTGCGGTCCCATTTTTCTCTTCTTATTTCAGGTTTATTCTTTGGATATCCGATGCATATAATGGATATAGCCAAACAATGTTCAGGTAATTTTAAAATCTGCTTTACTTTGTCTGGATGTTCTATCACTGAACCAATTATGACGCTGCCTAGTCCTAAAGCTTCAGCCGTTATAACCATGTTTTCAAGCGACAAAACAACATCTAAAACGCCAAAGGTATATGGAAGAATACCAGTATAATCATATTCCACTCCAGTGAGCCTTGCGGCCTTTAAATGACGATGAAGGTCAACACATATCACAATCCAAACAGGAGCATCTTTCATAAACGCTTGATCTTCGCAAAGTTCGTACAAGCGCTCCTTAATAGCTTCATCCCTTGCAACTATGAAAGTTCTAGGTTGAATGTTTCCAGCCGAAGGCGCTCTAATTCCAGCAACCAAAATTCTCTCCAAAACATCTTCTGGAATATTTTTATCTTTATCAAAACTTCTAATAGAAGTTCTCTCTAAGATTAGATTTAGCAAACCGGAGCGTTCCATAAAGATTCACCTCACAGCCTATTTCGAACATCTTAATAAGCATTCCACTCACTCAGTAAGGAGCCTCGGTAGCTCAGCCAAGTAGAGCGGCTGCCTCGTAAGCAGCAGGTCCCGGGATCAAAGCCCGGCCGAGGCTTCCGAAACGTCCTGTATTATTGTTGTGCGTGCGATTAGAAATATTTATAAAATATTAATATTAACGATACATTGCTGACATGCAAAAAGAAGGAATGACGGCGTATGTCTCTTTTCCATCCCCGCGGAGAAAAAATGAAGTGCCCATACAAGGGATGCGAAAAAACCTTCGACAAGCCCGCCGTCTTGACAGATTCATCAACGATACCTAGACAGACATACTACGCGTGCCCGTATTGCATGTCCAAACTGGATATAATCGTCGATGACGGGAAAGTCATAAGCGTACGGCCAAGCGATTACCCCATAGTTTTTGATTCCCCTGCAAAATGCGCCCACTACTTCGGATTCCTGAACTCCATCCCTGGAAACGCGCCGATCCCAGACGAATGCTTGGTCTGCCCAAAAGTGTTTCAGTGCAACATCAGAAAACGGTGAAAAAGCCAAGGTGTATATTCTTTTTATTAACAGGGCAGCCTAGCTTAACCCTCAGTCCTACGTTTCTTACGAAGAAGTGTAGGAGGCTGTTCTGTCTGTTTGATGCATGTTTGCATATTCCGTTGTTGATGTTCAGTTATGTTTCCAGCAGTATTCGTCCATCTCTTTCTTTAGAAAACAGAGCCCGCAGCGCCTGCGCTCCGTCTTCCAGCTTGAACTTCTTCCAAACGTTTAACTTGAGATCTTTTGAGACGCCTAGGAGTTCGTGCAGTTCTTTCCTATTTCCGCCAGTCGTTCCAAGAATTTTCACTTGCTTGCCATAAATTTTGTTCAGCGCTAGACTAACATTTCCGCCGGTTAAGGTGCCAAAGAACACGAGTCTTCCGTTAAGCCCTAATAGCTCTAGTGCGGTAGGCCAAGTCTCTGAACCGATGGAATTCAAGACAACATCCACCATTGTTCCAGAAGTCAACTCCATTATCTTTGCTACGGCATCTTGGTAGCTAACAACGTAGTCTGCTCCAAAATCTTTCACCCAGTCCTTCCTAGATATGGCAATCACCTTTGCGCCAATTTTCTTGCCGAACTGGAGCGCGAATGTTCCTGTGTTGCCTGAGGCGCCAAAAACCAAGAAGTTTTCGTTAGCTTTAAGTTCTGCTTCTTTCAGCGCATGAAAGGGGGTCAACGCTGCTACCGGTAGACTTGCCGCTACTTCCCAGCTTAAGCCTTCAGGCATTCTGAAGGCGTTTGTCGCTGGAATGGCAGCGTATTCTACGTATCCACCATTTGTTATTACGCTCATTATGCCACCGTTCCTGCAGAGCATCTCATTACTTGAAATGCACATGTCGCATGAGCCGTCGAAAACCCTGTTATAGACGATCACTCTGTCTCCCTTCGCTAGGTTGCTTACGTGTTCTCCGATTTCCTCTATTATTCCGGCGAACTCTGCGCCGGGTATGTGCGGCATTGGCTTGACGTTAGGCATCGCATTTACAACAGAATAGTCAATTGGGTTGACCCCAGCCATTTTCACGTGGATGAGCACTTCATGCGGTCCTGCAATCGGCTTTTCAATGTCTCTGACTTGAAGGTTTTCCAAGCCAGTCTTCTCAAAAACTAAAGCTTTCATCAAAAATTCCCATAATTTACTGTCAACTTGCCGCCTTAAAATCATTGTGGATCGCGTCAAGTCTTTACGAAGCCTGTAAGGCTACGTGATTGCGGCTATCGTGACCGGAATGGAAGGTGCTGCAATGGATTATGGTTCTTGAAAGAGAAGGATGGGAAAACGTGGGCAAAGCAGCAATGGAGACAACGGAGACTGGCGCAAATGAAATAAGTGGCGGCATGCTCAATGGAAGATGAAACTCTTAGTAATGAGTGTAACTCCGAAAGCAAAGCGGGGCTGTCGGCTAGCTTGGTCTAGGCTTGGAGACTTGGGCTCTCTAGACCCCGGTTCAAATCCGGGCAGCCCCATCACAGGACTCAAACCTATTTGGGTTCAAATCCGCAGATGAGAGTTCGAGAATTTCCATTATTACATTAAGCATCTGTCCATTGTAGTTTGAAGAACAATGTCTAATCTGCAGTCTTTACAATTTTTATAAACTCTGATGTTATATGACTAACGTTGATAGTCGAAGTGCAACTCCACCCCTGATTTATTGCAAACGCTATTTCGAATATGATTATCAGCATTGCTTTCCAACCGAATTCTCTGGCTAGAGCTGCAATTATTGCTATGCATGGTACGTAGAACATTGTCACCCGAGTGAACACAATCACCTAGATCGTCAGAGCATGGGCAAAATTTGTTGTTCCCCGAAGAGGGGCAGAAATAATAAGCGTCAACTCCTTTCTCAGCACACTAAAAATCAGCGTTACGCCCTGAAGAACTCGCTTACAAAGTGAAGTTGGAGGCTTCGACCGCTATGGGGGTCTCTCAATTAGAATTTTTCGTAAACACAAATCACGATTTATTGTTCTTGTCCAAAGTTTTATATATTTTGTGCTTACGCACATAATATTTGGAGAGATAAAAATGATAGTGGTAGATAGACCAGCTCCCGATTTTGAGGGAATAGCATATTTCAATGGAAAGGTAACAACGATTAAGCTTTCCGACTGCAAGGGAAAGTGGATTCTATTGTGCTTCTATCCAGGAGACTTTACCTATGTGTGCGCCACTGAAGTTGCTGGCATGATAAAAGAACTATGAGAAGCTTCAGCAGTTTGGCGGCGTGGGCATCGCCATAAGTGCAGATTCGGTTCACTCTCACAAAATGTGGGCAGAGACAAGCCCTGCAATAACCTCTGCCTTAAAGGCTACTGGAAAACAGTTCCCGCCATTCCCAATGGTGGCTGATCCCACTTTTGAGATAGGCAGAAAATACGGTGTAGTCGACGAAAAGGAAGGAGTCGAAACGAGAGGAAGGTTCATCATAGACCCAGACGGAATAGTAAGAGGCTACGAAGTGTTAAACGCCACTGTAGGGAGAAATCTTGAAGAAACATTCAGGCAACTTCACGCCTTCCGATTCGTGAAGGAAACAGGAAAAGTCACGCCGGCGGGATGGGAACCAGGTGATGAAGGAATCGAACCCACGATAGAAAATGCAGGGAAGATATGAGGTGGATAAATATGCTGTCAAAAATGCCTATAAATCTTGAAAAGGTAAGAAGGAAGATTTTGATAAGGAGATACTTAGAGCCGGAATAATCGCTGAGTTAGATGCCATAAACCTTTATGAGCAGATGGCAGCCATGACTGAAAACAAAAACATTAAGAAAATTCTTTTGGATATGGCAAAAGAAGAAAAAACACACTTCGGAGAATTTCAAACTTTACTGCTAAAAGAAGATAAGGAGCAAGAAAAGGAATTAGAAAAAGGAAGAAAAGAAGTTAGTGAGTTAACAGAGTAAAAGAAGACAACAATAAGACAGAAACAGCAACTCTCGTCTCACCCGCAAAACGTTATATCAACAAGTCTACAGCATCATTCGATAAGTCTAAACAACAATGTATCACTGTGAAAGCTAAAATGTTAGATAAAAAAACAGAAAAGACGATCTTAACTTCTCAGAGAAATGAAATCACAGAACATTTTATTTATGAGAAACTATCCCAATCAACAACAGATCCTCATAATAAAGACGCCCTAAAGCGCATTTCAAACGATGAGCTGAAACATTATAATTTCTGGAAAAAATATACCCACAAAGATGCAAAGCCGGATAAGTTGAAGATATGGGCGTACTTTTTGATTTCAAGAATACTGGGGATAACATTTGGAATAAAGCTAATGGAAAGAAGGGAAGAAAAAGCTCAGGTGACCTATGAAAAGGTCTCTAAATCTGTGCCGGATGCCAAAAGTATTGTAAAAGATGAGGATGAACATGAAAAGCGGCTTATAGACTTAATAGACGAAGACAGGCTCAGATATGTTGGCTCTATGGTTCTGGGCTTGAATGATGCGCTTGTTGAGCTTACTGGTGCCCTCGCGGGATTAACCTTTGCACTGCAAAATACGCGTGTAGTCGCAATGGCAGGTTTGATTACAGGAGTTGCAGCGTCTCTTTCGATGGCTACCTCTGAGTATCTATCAACCAAATCTGAAGAGGGCGCCAAAAACCCCGTCAAGGCTTCAGTTTATACTGGTTCCGCTTATGTTCTTACCGTTTTGTTTCTAATATTCCCTTATTTACTTTTCACAAACTTGTACTTCTGTTTGGGCTTGACGATTTTGAACGCCATTATTGTAATTTTCGTATTCACTTTTTATATCTCCGTTGCAAAAGACATTCCTTTTAGAAAGAGATTTTTCGAGATGATACTAATCAGCCTTGGGATAGCAGCCTTAACATTTCTAATAGGATTTCTTATAAGGATATTCCTAAATGTAGACATATGAATTCATGAGATGCTGGCAATAGTCAACTGGTGTTGAGGTGACATCGAGTACGGCTCGAAGTAGGAAATTAGAAGCTAATGGATCTTTAAGGGTGGTCAAAGCTAGAAAAGTCTAAAACCTTCATATAGAGATTTTGTTTTAGGGATGCTCAGTGTGATACGAAGTGTTTGAGCGATTTTCAAAATATTACGATTCTTGGTATTCTCAGCACCCTGAAATTCTTGAGTCGGAGATACGAGCAATCAAAATTCTTGGTCTTAATGGGTTAGGCTCGACGTGGGCGTCGGCACTGGTATTTTCGCTTCTAGAGTGAAAGTGCAAATAGGGATAGACGCTTCCAAGCGGATGTTAAGAATCTCCGCGAAACGGGGTGTACAAGTTATCGGAGCCTTGGCAGAGTTTTTACCATTTCCAGACGAAACATTTGATTATGTTTTGATGACGGTTACTTTGTTTTCTTGACAATCCGAAAATGGTCTTGAAAGAATTTTATAGGATTTTGAGACCTAATGGTGTTCTAGTGGTGTGCATCATTGTCAGGAATTCGCTTTGGGGTCAGCTTTATGTCAAGAAGGCTAAACAGGGTCATCGTTTCTACCGTTATGCACGTTTTTATAGTTTGTCGGAACTTGAAGAAGTAATTGAAAAGCATGATCTTAGAATTCTAGATTATAAGTACACTCTAGACCTATTTACCCTCATCTGTTGCCGTCGTAGAAAATCCAAGAAGCAATCCACGTCAAGGAAGTTTTGTGTGTGCAAAAGCCATTAAGAAGTAGATGAGGTTTTAACTCCAAATGATGGATAGCCGCATGAGATACAACCTTATAACAATTCGACAACAAACAGCGTAGCCAACAGTGAAAACGACATTAACTTCTTAATTATGTTTTTATCTTTTGAAAATTGTTGAAATCAAGAAAATCACAGCATTTGCCAAAATGATTAGAGGACCTGCTGGAAAGCCAGTGAGTTCAAAAATAAAAATCCCTAAGGAAGAGGATATTATTCCGATAATTGTTGCTCCGAGAGCGTATTGGAATATGTTCCGACTTAAGTTCCTAGCGCTACAAGCTGGGATTGCTGCTAAAGCTGCGGTTAAAAGACCTCCAACTATTTTTACTCCCAATGCGACGATGACGGCGATTAAAGTTAAGTAGATAAGATTATGTTTTTTTATATTTATTCTCTGGGATTTAGCTAAATCTTCAGAGATATTAATCAGAACCATCTT
>Ga0172364_10003468_pt1 | contig 12597 bp, 13 predicted proteins | sample LakKivSesite10cm_FD_114545 | JGI IMG/M metagenome (GOLD analysis project Ga0172364, IMG submission 114545) | Sediment microbial communities from Lake Kivu, Rwanda - Sediment site 10cm | ecosystem: Environmental > Aquatic > Freshwater > Lake > Sediment | place: Rwanda: Western Province, Lake... | reverse complement strand
GCTCCAGCAATAAATGCAACGTAAACAACAACCTGCAGCATAGCCAGTGGCGATTCCTCTGTAAACCGGAACGGAATAAAAATCGGTGTATTTCCTTTCAAGCCCATTCGGTCCTTGTCTAGTAACTATCTTCTCTGTTTTCCTCGCTAACTCCAAGGGATCAAAAGGTTTAAAGCTGGGAGTCAAAAAACGTTGATATTCTTTCATTTAATCTCCACGATTTATATTTAGTTCTGAAGCAGCTTTTCTACATTTACTCTCGCGATAGGCAATGATAGATAATTCACTGAGAAGCACGTTGCATTTCCTCTTATCCTAGCCCTTTAGCGCGCGCTAAGATTGTTTATGATGTTACGGACGAATAGGACGATTACAGTAGCAATGGGAATACTCCAAGAAATCCCCGCGCGTGCTGATGCCGGAGCTTATGACCGATCTCGGTCTCCAAAGAGGGCTACCAGAACACCTATGACGAACAATATCATCAGTCCTAACAGAATGGCGCTGCCGATGTCTCCTCTAGACTCATGCTGCCTCTTCTGTTCTTCCAGAAGCCTCTGCAGTTCCTGGCCCTCTTCATACGTTATTTGTCTTTGTTGAGCCTTTTGCAGTAGCTCCTGCTTCCTCCGTTCCTGTTCAGGTCCCGGATTCTTCAGGGGAGCAGAAAAATAGTCCTTCGTTATTGTGCCCAACACTTTTTCAACGGATTGACCGAAAACCTTAGTAAATTGAGCCATGGTGACTCTCTTTGAACCTGACACCTTCCGCAGTTGAATGAAGCCGTCAATGATGACGTCAAGAACAAGGTTATGTCTTTCACTGGCTTTCTCAACCTTTCGCATGCGACTGCTGAAACTCAACATAAAATAGAGGTCGGTCAGGAATATGAGGGTCAGCAAGAATGTAATTATAGCGTATTCCAACGTCAAATATGTGAGAAAGTAGGGAATGAAACCGCCCACAAACGCTGCAATGATGCTTAGAAAAACCGCTATTTCATCCTTCAGTTTTCCCACCCCTTCATTCACTTTCTGGTGTGCCTTCCTTTTATCTCTTCTTCACGCGTGAAAAGGTCATCGAGCACATTGGTTTAGGACGCTTGAAAAGAGGTTCCGTTTTTCTGCCTTTCCATCCTTTTCGGCCAAACACCATGAAATTGGAAGCGACACTCAGAGACAGCGTGGCCGGCGACAAGACAACAAGCCAGTTCATAGGGCGAGATGAGAAAGGGAAACTTGACCTTTGGAGGAGCTTCTTCCAGTACATATTTGTTGATTCCAAAGGTAGGAGGGCCGAGAGAGAGTTCTGGCCGCCCAGCTGATAACGCCACAACTCAGGTATGACCTGCAAAAATACTTGGAATTGCTGATTTCTGCCGGCGACGCATTGCTGTCAGCCTTTGGTTGCGGCTTCAACAGAATCCGAGACGAAGTCCTGTACCACGAAAAACAACTAGTCTTGGACTTATGTCGAGGCTAGACATCTGAGGGTTCAGTTCCCTCGACCGTCACAAGAGATAGGATGGTCATAGGCTGTAATGGAGAAGGGGAGAGGCTATAAAATGAGGTATGTGGTATACGTGAATCATCGAGTCTGCAAGGCTCGTGTTCATAGAATGGATTGCCCAGAGTACAGCCATAGAAAGGCAGATGAGACTCGTGATGGTTTTTGGAAAGGGCCATTTAGGAATTTCGGTGATGCTCTGAATGGCCTCATAGTAATTTCCGATTTCTGGAAGAACAGAAGAATTTATATATTTGAAGGCTGTAATGGTATTTCATAAATGCAACAGTGGTTCAGATTAGAAATGGAAGGAATTGCGTTAGCTACATCCATCCTCGGAATTCTGGCAACAAAAGGCAAGCCATTGAGTCTTGCAGACATATATAGAGAAATAACGCCCAAATGTGGGTCAAAGCCTACCGTCTACCGACACCTTCAGAAACTTGTAACAAAGGGATTGGTCTCACAAGAAAAGGAGAAATATATACTCATTCACGGAGGGGATTCTGCCGTAGTGGCAGCTGATCTGGCTCGAATAAGTGGCTTGAAGCCAATATTGCACGATGTTCAAAAAGGGTTCAGTTTCACTGTCTACAGACCCGAAAGTTCTTTTGCGGAGTTGGATTATGAGGGTCTTAAAAAAGACATAGAGTGCATTATCAAGAAACATCTAACAAAAGTGATCCCAAACTTAGAGGATACAACAACTGGACAATCGGGCGAGGTACTAAAGAAGCTGATTGGACTGAGGGTCGCATTCGTCGCATCATTCGACGGAACCGATTTCGCCACACTGACCTCAAAAGATGCCGACCTGTTAGTCAAAAAGAGAAGGGAAGTGTTAAATCTACTTGCAGATTCCGGAGGGATTACTATAAATGAACTTTGCAGCAAATTGAAGTTGAATGTCTTGCAAGTCAGACAAGTAGTCGATCCAATTCTACTATCGGGTTTTGCTGAAATGGATGAAAGCGGACGAATCCGACTAGCAGTCGAGGTGAAAGGCAGATGAGGAATTCATTTATACGAGAGTCAACGGCTTACCTGCTGAAAGCATGTTTACTCATGCTAGTGTTCATTTTTCCATTGATACCATTCACGTGGCTAATCGATATCTTCAGTCTTGGCCCAGTTGCGAGGTTTAATTTGTTCGCACTTTCGCTAATGCTTTCAGCGTTGATTTTGAGCATCGTGTCTCGCTTGCGACCGTTGCCGTCTACGGATACACCAAGATTTGAACTAAAGCGTGCGCATTGGGAAACTGCTATGGACGTCATCGGTTGGGTCAAAAGACATGACACGGTAAGTTTCTTAGTTGCCATAATGGGGCTTGTGATATATTCTGTTCCGATGAACCTTGTATGGCTCTGGTTGCTATCGCTGCATATCTTTGTGTCGACGCCTTCTGTGATTGCTCTCTTTTTTGGGTTCATAGCTGTCTTCTTTCTTATACCAGCTATGACATTACAAATAGTCTACGCATCGATAGTCAGACCAAAAAGAGTCTCCGTCAAGCAGATGGACCGAGTAATAGGAACTATCTACTCAGATAGGCAGCTCACCGGTGAGATTCTGGAGAAATCCAAGAAGACTTTGATTAGAGTACCAACTAAAAGAATGAAGATGATGTTGATTCCAATCGTAGTTATGATGGTCACCGCAGACGTTGTCCTCCAACTCATAGAAATGCGCTTCATTCCTGAAAGAATAGGAATCTATGTGCCTGCATTCCTTCTGTTATGCTTCCTTGTGCTTCTGCCTATGCTCTTTATAGGTGAAAAGAAAACCGAACTTGACGTAATGTGGAGTCAACAGCCCGAACAAGAGCCAGCGTGCTCTTGAGGAAAATCCCGCGACTGCCACCACCAGAAAAGGATGAAAAAGCTAACGATTGTCCCGACGGCGCGCGCGATAGTCTGAGAATGGATTTCACGATGGATCGATCGATCAGTGATTGAAAATTTGGGTTTTTGGCAGAGCGAGTGAGTGCGCGCTAAGGTAAAGCATAGAAAATGGTACATCCCTCGTGGCGCGCGCTAGAAAAATCGCACGCAATAATCGATTTTTAAACATTCTTCCTCCTCAGTGTAAAAAGATCTGTCCAAGCATACTCTGAATCTCTCTTAAGTGCTTGAATAAAACCAGCGATGTTTTCTGTATCTAGATGAAATACTTCTCCCTTCCATAATTCACTCTGTCCTAACACGAAAAGGTGGAGATTGAGAGTTCTAATTCCTTCAACACTGAATTCCCTCAAGTAAGTTGCGAGTGAATAAGGCATGGCGAGACCATAGTGAATGTTAGGACCCACTTCGTGCATTTTAGATACTATCTGCCCGACCATAACGTGTATTTCGTGTGATCTTAAATACCTAGCACCTTTACATTCGACAAAGTATTTCTGATCATTTTTCTCCGCTACGATATCTACGTGGTAACCGTGAACATAGACTTCTTTTGTGACATTGTAACCATGTTCCGTGAAAAACTTTTCAACAAAATGTTTCACTTCCTTCTCTTCCATTCTGTTTTTCCTCCTTCAACAAAGCTTTTTCTTTTGCTTCTTCCTATTTGATCATTAACATCGGGTTTAAATCCCGGCCAACGCACGCGCGCAATGTTTCTTGTATCTTTTTTATTGGATATTTTGGGGGCTTCTCATGTGATTTAAGAGCGCGCGCGCACTATTATGACTTTGTCACATGGTCAAAAAATGCGCGCTCATCAATAGCCTACTTTTTTGTAGTTAATCAGAGATATTGCGACACCCAGTCAAAAGGCAAACGTTTATCTTAAATGCGCATTAAAGCACCCTTTCATGAAGTTCGATAACTTCCTTGTAAACTTTGAAAAATACCTTGCAAAGTATGAAGACAAGAGCAAAGCTGAGCAGCTACTGACCGTGGAAATCGACAGAATAGTCGAGCAGATCAAAAAGGGTCAAAGGGAATGGACCCTGAATGATTTGGAGAAGATCGTAATCTGGAAAGGACTCCAAAGAGAATTGCCCAAAATCCGAAAAAATGACGCTAAGGATGTCCAAGAGATCTTAATAGCTGCTTTCAAAATCCAAAATGAAAGAGTAAGGATACGGTTATTGAAGACAATCAATGGCGTTGGCCCTTCCATAATCTCTGCTATACTCATGTTCTATGCCAAAGAAGAATACGGCGTTTTGGACTTTCATGCGTGGAATGCGCTCCATGCCTTCAACAAGGACTTGATCCGGAGAGAGATAACCAAAGAGAAACTGCCTTTCAAAAAAGCGGGTATTTTCAATCTCTCAGAGCTTTTTTTGTACTTAGACATAATAAGACGCATAGCTCAAATGAAAAACACTACGGCAAGGAACGTTGGCAAGGCGCTATTTGCTTACGACGCGTTCGGAGAGATTTGAGGGTGAAATGATTGATAGAAAAAATATCTAAAGGACTATTGGGGAGGAAAGGATTTTCAAGATAAACTGAAGAAGATCGATAAGCTCAAAGTTTCCGGCAAACGTAAAGTCGATTTCGTCACAAACAACTTCTTGACAATTGCATTAATGAGAAATTTCACAGCTCACTATTTGAGCGAAAAACTGTATGTTCTCAAGAACCCCAAGAAATATGACAGGATCTTCGCGAGAGAGATATTCTCAATTCTCTACTCCCTGAATTATGTAGTTAAGTAGCATAACTTGACCAGACAGCGCGCAGAATTGAAAAGTATCTTATATTGGTAAAGAGAGTATTCTAACGAAATCATAGGCAATTCAATTCATATTGATGGAAAAATTATGGACAAATGCAAATCTCTCAACTACTTAAAAAGGGACGTTGCCAGAATCTACTCGGAACTCCTCAAAATGAACAAAAAAGATGGAGAGATCATAGGAGTTCGTTGTTATGAAAGTGCAAGAATATTCTATAATGTTCTAAAGACGTTTGGATATAACGTTGAAGTAGTAAATGGAGGCTATGCTTTGTCTGACAACGACAATATGCGACATTCATGGGTAGAGCAAATTGTTGATTGTTATGGAACAAGCATTTTGATAGAAACTACTCCTCATCTGTTTTTTCATGACCTGCCTTTTAAAGAACTTGTTGAGAAAATGGTAATTCCGCCTAGCGATAAAAGGAGGGAAAAATATAAATCGTTGGGAAATGAGACGTTTTTACAGGTCTTAAAAGCATATAACGAAGAAACTAATGAAGATTTAATAGAGAATTATAGTTCTAAACTCATAGAATTCTTTGAAAAAATGAAGAAATAAGGCGAAAATTAATTAGGTTAATCAGACTGTGTGATTTCGAAGTCTGCTAACCCTATAAGATGAAAAGAACGTTCTTTGTCTTTACATAAACTTGAATTACACGTCATCGGTTTCCAAGGTCCGGAACTCAAAGTAGTTTCTTTACACTTCTTACATTCCCATTCAAGTGTTCCTTCCCAAAGAAAAACAGAAATCCCTTTGAGTTTGAAGAGAGGAACAAATTCAGCAAAATCCTTTGGGATGACAACGCACAATTTTGGTTGTATTGGCGATGATGCAATTGCCAAACCATTACCTACAGTAGCAAAGATCTCATGTTTGTGCTTTTTCGGGATAGCACTCTCAAATCGTTTGAGCTGTTGCAGTATTCCTGCACAATTAAAATCATACCCTGTTTGCACCTCTATCGCATACGGATGTTCTATACCCTTTTGTACAGGAACATAAATGTCAACCCATCCTTTATCAACAGGGAATTCTGTATCCCACTTTATCCCAGCTCTTCCTACAATTTGAGCAAGGGGAAAGGTTTTCTTCTCTGTGTCTTGTTGAATTATTCTCAAAACCAAAAGGTCGTGAAGCTTTTTCAACAATCAACACACAGAAAAGTAATCTCAAACTAAGTATTTCCTTCTTTTGATACGTATAATCCTATTGTGCGTGCCCACGCCGTGTTTTTGCGAAGCGCTCCACAAAGAAGTTGACACTCTATCTTGCATGTAAAAATCTTTCAAGAAGGCTTGTAAGCCATTTAGTCCTCTACTGCAATTGTTCGCAAAAATAAGGCAGAATCAAACGTTTCTGTTTCATAAATCAATTCAGTTTCTTGACCATTGTTCCAACTGTTTTTGCGTCAGCTGGGATTTGAACCCTTTTAGGTATTAGTCCGGTTCACTCTGGCCCGATCCAGATAAGAAATCAGCCACGACACACTGAACCCTACAAAATCGGATTCCAATTCTGCAATTACCGGGCAGTTTATGACGACAATGATAGCACGCATTTCGTGGTCTTTTTACGAAAAGAACGTGAAAAAGGCTTTAGAAACAGGCGGCGCGGATATGAGTCTGCACCCCATTCCTAACCCAACCCCCATCAATTGAGGTGACTCTCCGGACTATGGATTTTTGCAGATGCTTTCAACACTGACATCGCTTAACATTAGGTGTGTTGTAAAGAAAAACCTTCTTGTGTAGACACTCGATAGACTAAAAGTACTATAGACACGTCAGGTTCAAAGTTAGTCAGTGCCCTACCAATTAGTTCACACCCTTCAGCACTCATATTCCAAAGGGTTCATAGAAAGGCATAGAGCATTTTGATTTTTGTTCGGTTCAAAGGAGTGCGATTGGCAAGTTTTAAGAGATGTGTAGTGTAAGAAATGAGTGTTGGTGTGAGTATGGCTGTTAGCAGGCTCAAACGTGTCCCTGTTCGGCATGTTTGGAAGAATGAAGAGAAGGACTTCACCCCATGGCTTGCCAAGAATATTGATGTTCTTGGTGAAACTCTGGGAATGAATTTGTCTGTCATAGAAAAGGAGGCTGGTGTAGGCGAAACGTACGAGGCAGATTTGCTCGTTGAAGGAGAAGATGGCGAGTCTATTGTTATTGAGAATCAGTTTGGCAGGAGCGATCACGATCACTTGGGAAAGCTGCTTACCTATTTGACAAATCTAGATGCGAAGAAAGCGATTTGGATCTGCGAAAACCCCCAGCCCGAACATGTCGAGGCGATCGACTGGTTGAATAAAAGCACCCCTGCGAACATATCTTTCTATATGATCAAGCTTGAACTCTACCAAATTGAAAACTCGCCTCCTGCACCACATTTCTCAATAGAATCGTCTCCAAGTGAACAGCTAAAAGAAGCTGGAGAAATAAAGGAAAAACTCGCAGAAAGGCATCTGAAAAGACTTGAATTCTGGAAGAGGCTATTAGAAAAAAGCAGGAACAAGACGGATTTGTTCGCAAATGTTTCACCTACAAAAGAGAACTGGTTGAATACAGGAGCAGGCAAGACAGGTCTCGCATATACGTACGTAATTTTGATGGATTCGGCGAGAGTCGAACTTTACATCGACACAGGGGAAGGAAATAAAAATAAGAGGATTTTCGACGAGCTTTACAAGAAAAAGCAGGAGATCGAAACAGATTTCGGAGATCAACTGGACTGGCAACGTCTCAATGACAAACGAGCTTCTCGCATCGAAAAGATAGTCGAAAACAAGGGTCTAATGAATGCAGAGGATTGGGCTGCAATCCAAGATAAGATGATTGATGCGATGACAAGGCTTGAGAAGGCATTGAGTAGGCACATTAAACAGTTGGCATAGGGCTGAAGCATGAATGAGAGAATCAATTATTCTGGAATCATAGAAAGACATATTCGGGAACTTGTGGCCGAGTTCAAGAACAATCCGTACAACTTTTTCAGTGAGAGTGATGTTAAGTGTAGATTGTTTATGATACTATGTAGAGACGCAACGATAAGCGAGTTGAAGCGAACTACCGATGGGAAAATGATCTCACCGTTACACAGTGAGGTTTCGTATTTCAATGATAAGGAAAAGCTCCTCTTCCACGTCGATTTGTCAGTTATTGAACCTGAAACGACTGATGTCTACAGCACTTCGGCGACTGATGGAATAAGGTTTTCTAAAGGATACCGAGCTGGTGAATGCTACGTTGCTATCGAAATCAAGCTCAACAAAATACTAGATAAGGAAAAGATGCTAGTCGCATGGGAAAAAGACATGAGAAAACTTGGGAATATCAGGACAAGAAATCCACTTCTAACCTGCTTCAGTATACTCCTAGACAAGAAAAACCACATTCTCGCAGAGACCGAACTGACTGATTTTGAAGGACGTTACCCTCAGGTAAGAATAGTCTACGTAAATGCAGATAGACGCGCTTTCTTCATCGAAGGGAGATTCTCCACGCTGGCGGATTAGCCCCCGGTAGGATACGAGACGCAAGGCTGTATAGGAAAGAAGCAAAACCGCACATCGACATAATTAAAATCGCTAACGGAAGGGAGTTAACGCGCGAACTCATAAACGAGTTGGCAATCAAAGAGATGTGGCAAAAAACATTCTCTCGAACCGTATGGCGTTTTATTCATTGGCTCATTTATTGGTCAGAGTCTCTTGAAAGTGCTTGTCATGTGAGACGTTGAAGACCACGGTGAAAGTGCGAAAAACATTTACAACATTGAGATATGGAAAATTTAACATCTTACACAGCTAGCGCGCGCTAGAACCGAACCAGAAGTTTGGTGCTCCGGCCGAGAACTGAACTACTTTGTTCAAATCTCTAACAGCCTTATATGAGGTTGCAGAATCTTTTGACCGTTGTGGAGTGATATACTCAGATACCCCCAAAACACAGAATAAAACAGAAAAGAATGAGAAAAGCGCGGATTTTTCGTTGTTGAATCTTTTTATTTTCATTTGCCATAACATCTATGACGAATAACTATGAGAAAAATCTGGGCACAGCCTGAACTCGATAAACAAGCAGAAATTGAAGCAGGGATTTTTCTCCTGAGTAGAGGCATACCTATTCATCGTGGTCGGAGGTCAAACCAATCGTATGTTCAAGTGCCAGATTACATCTCAGAGGGAACAGGATACGAAGTTTCAAGTGTGTACGGGTACATAGACTCACCCTATCTAAGAGACCTTTCGTCGCGGCTCAGAAGAATGGGGGTAGATATGGATGTCTTGTTCTATATGCATAACGCTAGGCTCCAAGCCCAAGTCCTCAGGAAGAGAAGTTGTCAGAAAAACGCCGCCATAATACGGCAACATTTTGACATTTCCGTTCTGGGGCAGAAAATCTACAACAAACTTAGTAAAGAATACGGCCATCTAAGAAGAAGCAAGAAAGGAGTCATTATTCTTGACGCTAGAACGCTGGGGTTTGACTTATCTTCTTTGCGTCTTGAATTATCAAATATACTTCAAGATTCTGGGGAAGAATTTCCGAAATTATGCGGAGTCATGGTAGGTACAAGTGCCTTACCCCTTTCACCTATATTTGCGCCACTTCGCTACTGTCTAGTTGAAAACCCAGGGTCACCCTCGTATGTTCCTTCTGAACTGGAAGACCTTTGCAAGGTGTCAAGAGAAAGATTATATTACTCACCCCTTAATTTCGATACCGTCATCAAGGCAAAAAAGGGGTCCTTAACCATAGAATATCGTCCTCCTCACGCTTGATTGGAGCTTTTTGACCAGCTGCCTCGGGTTTGAACAATACAGACGATTTAGCGATCGATCGGATATTCTAAGGAAATGATGTGGGCGTTTGCCTGAATGGTTTTAGCATCGTGCGCGGTGTTGCAACTACTGCAGCAATAATTATGGAAACTATGATTGACTACCTCATCAATGTTTGCTTGTTAATATGAAATAGAAAAGCTGAAGTCAAAACATCTGCCAAAATTGAACTACCAACGAAAACTAAAGATCTTTCTTGATCGCCGAAAATGTTTGCGTGAAATATATGGTTTCTCAATTTGGCTAAGCATACAAGTGAATTTGCCAAGATTTCTTGGTAATTGTTTTTAGCCAGAGCATCCTCCAGATTTTTGCTGTAATTTATTGCTTCAGACTTGCTTGAATAATTCTGTTTTACTAAACAATCAAGGGGCGACTTGCACCCTGCAATCTTAACGTTAATTGCCAATTCTCCATCTCTTGTTACAGAATATTGATTGCATAATTGACACAAATTCTTGAGTGAAAACACTTTTGTCAGCCATTGCTGTACCCCTGCGATGTCTATTTCCCTTCTTCCTGTAATTTCTCTATAGAATATCTCAAATGCCTTCCATATTTGCTCAAATCTAACATATACATCATCAGACGATAATCCTGCTCTCCAAAAATCTAACGCTGTCCAAATATTACGTGAAGTGACACATGAATACTTTTCTAATGCATCTATCACGCCCTTTAGTGTCTTTTCATTAAATCTATAGACTGCAGAAAACCTTATGTTGCCGAACATTGGTAGTTGTTGTCCAGCTTTCATTAATTCCTCGCAATTCACGCATTGAATTTTCACAAACTTGGCTGAAAATCCAGAAGCACCATTACCCAAATAAATTCCAAGAAGAGCGAAGCTCAAGAAGTCAGTCCCTTCTCTTATCGCTTTATCTTCCGCTTCGTCTTCAGAGAGCCTTGGCATGCAAAAATTATATTTTAGATATGCCCTTCTATCATAGTTTGGATCAGGCTCTAACGAAAATTGGTTTCCTTTCAAAGAACCATCGACCTTGACTCCTTCAAGGATGAATACTGCTTCATAACAATAGTCCAACATTTCTCATCCAGTCCTTATCTCTCAATCGTTTCCCAATAAAAATTCTCATTTCGTGATTAGCTCATTCAATGATAGGAGTTGAAAGTTAATAACCGTTTTTTTATGGCAATAAAATCTTGTTTTGATCATTCCTCTTATGAGCAAAATCAACCTTTTTGGCACAGTTGTAAGCGCGTGCGCTCTGGAACGTAGGACATACTCCTTCCTACAACCCTACAAGACTTCTAAGCCATCTGTAAACCTTCTCTTCCACCATATACATAAGAATAAACGACAATAGAAAGATGATTAGCGAACTGACATTATTTATGTTGAAAGACAATCCTTCTAGGAAAGAATCTAATGTGTAGATACCAGAGATGATATTAATCATTTCCAATATTGGCTCAAGAATTGGCTCCAATAATCCTATTATATCTCGAATTATGCCCAATAAATCCTCAAAGAATATACTGGCGAAACCAAAAGAAGCTAGCCGCGATGTGCAATAGTAGAGTGGTTCTTGGTTGAACATTGATTCAAGGCAGAGACAGGTCTTCACTTGCGCAAAGAATATAGCTTATCGCAAATAACAGGAATGTATGGAATACCCTGAATTTCAACGCAAAATTGCGCAAATTAAAGGGATGGGTTATGTTCAATCTCATCGGAAAGGTGACACAGGAATTGGCAAGACTCTCGAAGACCTTTTGGGTATTATTGAAAACAATATTGCCGGACCAGACTTCGCTACGTATGAATTGAAAGCAGGCAGGAAAGAATCGGTTTCTATGATAACGTTGTTTACAAAGGCTCCAATGCCTGCTAGTGCGAACAAAAGACTCTTGGAAGTATTTGGTTACGCCCAGAGAAAGGTGCCGAGAGACTACAAGCAACTATCTTTGACTGGCAAAGAAGTTGATGAATCCAAGATCCCTGTTGAGGATAAGGAATTGCACGTAACTGTTGACGCGCTTAAACCGAATAGTGTTGGCCTGAAGTTGGGAATCAAGGAGAACAAGCTATTCATTGAAAACGACAGAGGTGTCGAGGCATATTGGGATAATGATACTCTAAGGGAGTCCTTTGAGAGGAAGTATCACAAATTAGTTTACGTTTTGGCGGACCATAAAAAAGAGAATGGCAAGGAGCATTTCTGGTTTAATGAAGTACTGCTTCTTGACGGGTTTAGCTTTGAAAGATTTTCAGAACTTGTCATGGAAGGCAAATTAAAAGTAGATATTAGAATTGGCCATTATCCAGATGGGCGCCTTCACGATCATGGAACTGGCTTCAGGATTCTGCCAAAGTATTTGCCTCAATGTTTCAAGACTATTAACCGGATACTCTAGGCTGCTAACTTGGTTTCCAGAAGTCGAGAATGTATTCCATTGTAGCTCCAAGGGAGATGAAATTGTTTGGCCAGCCGAAAATCCCAACTTTATTCACGAGGTCCCTCTTATCCCAGATGAAAGTGTTTCTAAACTCGAATCCCGCCTTCTGCAGTGCTTCTATGACGCAAATATG
>Ga0172364_10003463_pt1 | contig 12603 bp, 6 predicted proteins | sample LakKivSesite10cm_FD_114545 | JGI IMG/M metagenome (GOLD analysis project Ga0172364, IMG submission 114545) | Sediment microbial communities from Lake Kivu, Rwanda - Sediment site 10cm | ecosystem: Environmental > Aquatic > Freshwater > Lake > Sediment | place: Rwanda: Western Province, Lake Kivu... | reverse complement strand
GGCGCCGGTGAGGCGAGCCGGTGGGCGTTTGGATGCCGAGGCGGGCGCGAAACGGGATTTTGCGGGGCGATCTGCGGCCGGGGGTGTCCGGACACCTCCGAAGGCCCGTTTGTCGCTGTGGCGCCGAAAATCCCGTCGAGCGGCCGGGATTTCAATAGCCGGCCGAGCCGCGCCGCCCGCCACGGCGCCGCCTCACTCGCCACCCGGTTGGCCGGCCTTTGCCGGCCGCAGAGTCATTCCCGGCCGATGGGTCATTCCCGGCCGGAGAGTCATTCTCGGGGGTGCACGACCGCAGTTGCGGAGACTACACCCGTTGGCGCGGTGGGCCTGTTGTTTCTGGAGTGCGGCGGTCTCGACGCCGCTTTGGCTTCGCCCGGCGCTTCCGGCAGACCCCCGGCGCGCGGGCGGCGTCGCCAGCCAAAGCGGCGTCGCGGCCTGAAGGCCGTCTGCCGCTGCACTCCAAATGCTTTGCGTACGCGTGGCTCGTTTGGGGTGCGGCGGTCTCGATCCGCCATAGGCGGACCGCCGGCGCACTCCAAATGGTCTGTCCGCTTTCGTGATGCCGGCGCAGCTACGGTCGTGCACCCCATTCCCGGCCGATGGGCCGTTCCCGGCCGGGGGTCAGTCTCGGCCGGAGAGTCGGAAGCGGCCGCCCGGCGCGCCGGCCCGCTCCCTCGCCTATGCGGCGTGTGCCTGCGCCGCCGCCCTGCGCCTGCGGCAGGCAGGCGGGTTGTAGCCGCGTGCGCAACCGACCACGACGCGCGGATCGTGCCCCGAACCTGAACCAGCCCTGTTTACCCGATTTTGCGCGTGGTTCAACGAAGGGTAACACTCGGCGCGCTGCGGGCTTCCTGTCGCCTCTCCGAGGCTCTGCTCCTAATCCATTGGGTACAGGGGGCTTGCGCCCCCGGCTGAAACCGGATCGCCCCCTCGGGGCGAGGAGGGGCTCGTCATCTGTCGCCCGTCGGTTCTGAACCACGCCCGGTTTTGGCCGCAGCGGCCCGCATGTCCACGTACAGCGTGGCCGTCCACATGTAGTCGTGGATCACCTGGTGGATCCACTGGCTGGGGTCGTTGAGCGTCTTTCGCAGCAGGTCCGGCGGGGCGATGCGGTCCTCGTCGTCGAAGAACTCGAAGATCGCCCCGTGGCGCCCGTAGTACTTCTCGACGGCCGCCAGCGTCTTGCGGCGGATGAGAACGGCCTCGTCGCGCAGGCGGTAGCGGTCCAGGCCGCGGGCGATGAGCCAGTTGACGTTGACCCACACCGGCCCGCGCCACATGTCCTTGGAGTACATGTCGGCGTGGCTGGGCGAGACGGTGGGGACGGGCAGGGGCGTGCCGAGGGAGGCCGGGTCGCGCAGGTGCCTGGCGAGGCGCCGCGCCTGCCGCGCCGTCGGCGCCCCGCAGGCGAGCGGCAGCAGGCCGGCGGCGCTGAGCATCGGGCGCTGCCTGCCCGTGTTGGCCTCACAGTCGACGTAGATGCCCAGATCCTCGTTCCAGAGCCTGCGGTTGATGAGGCGGCAGAGGCGGCGGTGCCGTGCGGCCCACGTGCGGCGCTCGGCGCGCCGGTCCAGAAGGTCGGCCAGCCGCGCCATCTGTTCGCACTCGACGGCCAGAAGCGAGTTGAAGTCCACCGCGTCGAGCGGCAGGGCGCAGTCAAATCGCGGGCTGTTGTCCCAGCCGCTCTCGCCGCAGCGGCAGCGCCTGTTCGGCTCGATGGCCCACTCCAGCAGGCCGGCGCCGTCGACGTCGCGGTGGGCCATGTCCCAGTCCAGGTACGCCGCCAGCTTGGGATAGATCCGCCGCAGCCACGGCCCGCCGCCGGCCGGGTCGGCGTCGTGGATCAGCCCCGCCGCCATCGCCAGCGTGGGCGGCTGGGTCATCTCGCTGCGCCGGCCGTCCTGGAAGACGGAAATCTGCACCAGCCCGTCGGGCCACTGGTTGTCGAGGACGGCCTCGACGGCGTCGCGTGCCAGGGCGGCGTCCAGGTGCCGGATGCCGATGGCGTTGAAGGCGGAGTCCCACAGCCACACGCCCCTGTGCGGCCAGCGGTCCGGGGTGGTGTAGCGGTGGCGGATGGCCCCGTCGGGGGCGTAGGTGTTGGTCTTGATGACCGACAGGCACTTCCAGAGCGTCTTTCGCGGCAGGCCGGCGGGCAGGCGAGGTTTCGGGACCGACTTGATCCAGTGCATGCGCCGCTCGACGGCCTCGTCGAGGTCGGCGGCGATGAGGGCGGGGTCGCACAGTGCCGCGGCGGCGATGAGCGTGCGCCCGTCGCGTGTGACGCAGGTCAGGCCGGCGCCGGCGGCCCGCACGCGGCAGGGCCCTTCGATGAGCAGGTGGGCGGCGTCGAGGAAGGCCCCCCGCGTGCGTCCGGCGGCGTGGACGATGTCAAACACGTCGCCGGTGAGGAAGACCTTCCGCGGCCGGCCGGGGGCGAAGTGCAGCTCCGCCTCGTCGGGGATTTTCACGAGCAGCCCCACGTCGCGGAACGCGGTGCGTGCGACGAGGCTGTGACGGTAGGGCGTCGGCCCGTCCAGGCCGCTGAAGGCGAGCAGTTGCCCGCCGCCCCACACGTCCAGCACGCCGGCGGGCAGGCCGCCGCGCGCCGCGCGCCCGCCCGCACGATTCGCCTGTCGCTTCGCCATGGATTGACTCCTCATGCCCGCGCGTTCGCGTGCCAGCGGTACATGCCGGCCGAGGCCCGCTTCACCGCCGCCACCATGTCCGCGTGCGGGCGGTCGGTCACGTCGACCAGGCCGATGATCTGGTTCTCGCCGTCGCCCGGGCGCCCGGTGGCGGGCTGGTCCTCGAACTGGAACCAGTGGCAGCCGAGCGAGTAGGGCTGCTCGGCCCACTTGCGGACGAACTCGACGTAGAGCCTTCGACGTTCGGCGGCGGTGAAGCTCGTCCACGGCGGCGGGAGCTGTCGCGGGGAGACGAGGAAGTACTGGTGCTCGCCGACGAGGATGGGCTTGCCGCCGCAGGCGGCGTGCCAGTCGCCGAACTGCTCGCGCCGCGGCCAGAGGTCGTAGCAGTTGACGGTCACCACGTCGCAGTGGCGGCCCGCCGCGGCGCAGATGAGGTCGTCGGGGCGGTTGCGCACGAACCGGCAGCCGAGGTAGAGGTGGTCGCCGTCGTGCTTCCTGAGCGTTTCGGCCACGGTGCGGAAGTATCGTTCGGCCAGCTCGCCGACGAACTCGCGCAGGGCGGCCTGTCCGGCGGCGACGTCCTGCGGGCGCAGGAGGCGGACGTCCTGCCAGCGTCGGCAGCGGGTGCCCAACGCGCGGTTGAACGCCGCCAGCGAGGGGAAGCGCCGCCGCGCGAAGGCCAGGAACGCCCCGCGCGCGGGCGCTGCCGGCGGGCAGTCGAGCACGGCCCCCGTGTGCAGGCCGCCCCAGGGCATCTCGTTGTCCACGAAGTAGCCCAGCAGCCACGGGTTGTCCCGCGCGGCGGCCGCGGCCTCGGCCACGTGCGCCTCGAACGCCGCCCGCCAGCGCGGGCACCACACGTCGGGCATGCGGTTGGCGATGCGGGCCTGGCCCTCCAGCCGCGTCGAGAGCGTCCGCACGTGCGGCACGCGGCGCTGGAGGAGGAACGGCTCGGCCGACCAGTTGGCCACCGTGTTCATCCCCCAGGCGGCCAGGCGGCGAACCACCCGCCGATGCCATCGCTCCATCGAGCCATACTTGCGGACGACGTTGGCGGCGTAGAAGTTCACCGCCCGCTCCTCGCCGCGAAGCCCCCAGCCGCCGCGGGCGTACGCCGCGGGGAACCGCCGCGGGTCGGGCAGATCCTCGTAGAGCCCCTCGCGTCCGGCCAGGGAGGTGAAGTCGCCCGGCCGAACGCCCGTGGCGCCGAGCGACCAGAACGGCCTGCCGAGCGGGTCGACGAACCACCACCGCCCGGCGTCGTCGCGGGCGACGGTGAAGAAGCCCGTGGCGCGGAAGTCCGGCCCGGCGAGCCAACCGCCGAACCGGTCGCGCCCGCCCGGCGGACGCGCGCCGCGAAGGGCGGCGCCTTCCTCAGCCGCGGCGCGGCGCAGGTCGGCCTCGCCGCGGGCCTTGCCCGGCCAGGACGTGCTGCGCCGCTGGCCCAGATGGTCCACCACGGGCGCCGGTGTGGCATCGGCGTCGCGCCGCGGCACCAGCGCCAGCTCCTCCAGCACGAGCGTCACCGGGCGGTTGTTCGCCGTCGGCGGCCAGATGCCGCCGGCCTCCAGCCGCTGCGCCTCGGTCTTCCACGTCCTGCCCCATTGGGCGACGAGTCGCACGCCGGCGGGCTGATACGCCGGCCGCGCGCCCTGCACCAGCGGCAGGTCGCCCAGCGGGACGTTCAGCACGGCCCGCCGGCCGGGCGCCAGCCGCCGACGCCGCATCACCCGCCCGCGGGCGCCCAGCACCACCACGTGCAGCAGCAGCGGCGCGGGGCCGTTGACCACCGTCGCGCGCAGGCGCGCGAAGGCCTGCCAGTCGCCCGGCAGCTCCAGCGCCGCCGGCGCCGCCTCGACCGACCCGCCGTCGCGGCGGAACGTCACGTGCAGCCCGCCGCCCCGCTCCGCCCGGACCGCGGCGTCCTTGCAGGTCACCAGCGGGCGGGCGACCATCCCCCCGCCGCCGGCCTGGAAACCCTCGAACCTCGCGGCCTGCCGCTTCGCCGCCGCCGCCACGTTCGCCAGTTGCGCCCGCACCGTCTCGCTCATTGGCTGCTCCGCTTGCCCGGCCGGTCCCCCATCGCCGCCGGAAGCCGGGCATTCTACTGCCGCACGCAACACAAGTGGCAACCTTTGCCCGACGCCGGCGTGCCAGACTCCGCGGGCGGGGCAATCCTGTTGATGACGCCGCCGGTCGCCCCGGCCGTCGAGGTGTCCATGCTGGCCTTCCTGCTGACGTTCTTCTCCATCTACGGCGCGATGAACGCCTACGTGTACTGGCGCGTGCACGCGGGCGTGCCGACGATGGGGTGGTCGGGGCTGCCGCTGGCGGCCTGGCTGGCGATCATGGTCGCCGCGCCGCTGCTGATCCACCTGCTGGGGCGCTGGCGCCGGCCCGCGCTGTCGCGGGCGCTGGGTCTTGTGGGCTATCTCTGGCTGGCCGGTGTGTTCTGGTTCTGCGTGATGGGTTGGCTGCTGGATGGTTGGAACGTCGGCGTGCACCTGGCGGCGCTGGCGGTGCCGGGGGCGCGGGCTGCCCTCGTGAGCCGGGGCACGGGCACGTGGGGCCCCCCGCTGCGTCTGGGCAGTCCGCCGGAGGTGGCGCTGTTGACGCTGCTGCGGCGGCGGCGGGCGGCGGCGGCGGGCGGGTGATGCGGCGCGGCGGCATTGGCCCTCGTTGTGTCTTGGCGCCCCGCGGGGGGCCGCATATAATACCCGACGGGCGGCGCGGCGGACGGCTTCGCCCCCCCGGAGACTGGGGACAGCCATGACACAGATCAGCGTTGGTGCGCGAACGGGCGGCGCGTGCGCCGGACAGTGCCGGGTGGTGCTGGAGGTCCTGGAGCCGCGGCTGCTGTTGAGCACGGCGACGATCCTGACGGAGGGCTTCGAGGGGGCGTTTCCGCCCGCCTCGTGGACCAGCGGGAACATTTCCGGCAGCTACGCCGGCTCCAAGTGGGGCAGCAACAGCGCCAAGGCCTCGGCGGGGAGCTGGAGCGCGTTCTGCGCCGACAACGGCAGCGACACGCGGACGGTCTACGACAACGACCTGAACACGACGCTGCGGCGCGGGGGGATATCGCTGGCCGGCTACGCCACGGCCACGCTGACGTTCGACTACTGGCTCAACAGCGAGACGGACTACGACTTTTTCGAGGTGAACGTCCGCGACGACGCCGGGACGTGGTGGAACATCTTCCGGGACAGCGGCTCGCGCAGCTCCTGGCAGACCAAGTCGATCAGCCTGGGGCGCTTCGCGGGCGACTCGAACGTCATGATCAGTTTCGACTTCATCAGCGACGGGATGGTCGTGCCGGCCGCGCCGTCGGGCGTCTGGCTGGACAACGTCTCGGTGGTGGCCGACACCGAGCTGGGCCCGCGCGCCTGGACGGTGCTGGTGTACATGAACGCCGACAACAACCTGGGCGACCGGAGCTGGGGCAGCGACCCGGCCGACGACGACCTGGCCGAGATGCAGCAGCCGTGGGAGGCGGCGGTGCCGCCGGACATCCACATCGCGGCGCTGGCGGACTTTCTGGGGCCCAACAACACCTACCGGGGGCACGTGACGTCGCTGGCGCCGGTCGGCGAGTACGACATGGGCGACCCGGCGAACCTGACGAGCTTCATCACGTGGGCGGTGGGGCGCTACTCGGCGCAGCATTACGCGCTGGTGTTGTGGGACCACGGCGGGGGATTCGACGGCTTCGGCTCGCCGGAGGAACTGGAGATCCCCGAGATCCGCCAGGCCATCGACGCCAGCGGCGTGCACTTCGACCTGCTGGGCTTCGACGCCTGCCTGATGGCCCAGACGGAGGTCGCCTACGAGCTGCGGGACGTCTGCGACGTGTTCGTCGGCTCGCAGGAGACCGAGCCCGGCAGCGGGTGGAACTACTCGCCCATCATCGACGACCTGATCACCAACCCGACGATGTCGGCCGTCGACCTCGGCAGGTGCATCGTGTCGCGCAGCGAGGTCTACAGCGACTGCGAGACGATGTCGGCGACGCTGACGGGTTCGCTGGGCGCGCTGGCGACGGCGATGGACAACTTCGCGGGCACGGCGCTGGCGCAGGCCTCGCCGGCCGAGTGGGACTACCTGCGGCAGGACGGCGGCGCGGCGGCGCATTTCGCCGACTACCGCTTCGCCGACCTGCGCCAGTTCGCCCAGACGGTCGCCGACGACACTGGCCTGCGCAGCAGCATCCGCACGGCCGCCGGGGCGATCGTCACCGCCGTCGACGCCGCCGTCGACGACGCCTACGGGGGCACCGGGCTGACGGTCTTCCTGCCGCCCCAGGGCGACGTGATGGACGGCGACTACCCGCCGCTGGCGTTTGCGGCCGCGACGCGGTGGGACGACTTCGTCGACGAGCTGATGTACGAGAACCTGGCCCCCACCGACATCGCACTGACGGGCAACACGGTCGCCGAGCACCAGGCGCCCGGGACGGCGGTGGGGACGTTCACCGCCACCGACCCCAACCCGGGCGACACCTGCACGTTCAGCCTGGTCGCGGGCGCGGGCGGCGACGACAACGCCAGCTTCACCATCGTCGGCGGCCTGCTGCAGACGGCGGCGACGTTCAACTACGAGACGCGCACGACCTACTCCATCCGCGTGCGGGCGACCGACGGCGGCGGGCTGTACACCGAAGAGGCCTTCACCATCCACGTCACGAACGTCAACGAGCAGCCGACGGACATCGCCCTGTCGAACAACGTCGTCCTGGAGCAGCGCCCCGTCGGCACGACGGTGGGCGCGTTCACCACGACCGACCCGGACATCGGCAACGCCTTCACGTACACCCTCGTGGCCGGCGCGGGCGACAGCGGCAACGCCTCGTTTGCCGTCGTGGGCACCACGCTGCGGACGGCGGCCATCTTCGAACGCGACGTGCAGAGCTCCTACAGCATCCGCATCCGCTCCACCGACCAGGGCGGGCTGTGGGTGGAGAAGACCTTCACCATCGAGGTCAGCGACGCCAACCACCAGCCGACCGACGTGCTGCTGACGATCGACACGATCGCGGAGAACCAGCCGGCCGGAACGCGCGTCGGCACGCTGGGCGCGGTCGACCCCGACGTGGGCGACACGTTCACCTTCGCGCTGGTCGCCGGGGCGGGCGGGCAGGACAACGCCTCCTTCGCCATCGACGGGGTGAAGCTGAACACCGCCGCGGTGCTCGACTACGACACGAAGAGCACCTACAGCATCCTGGTCCGCGCGACCGACGCCGGCGGGCTGTGGGTGGAGGTGCCACTGACGATCCGCGTGACCAACGTCAACGAGCCGCCCACCGGCGTGTCACTGGCCGGCGACACCGTGGCCGAGAACGTCCCGGTGGGCACGGCCGTCGGCGCGCTGGTGGCGGTCGATCCGGACATCGTCGACACGTTCACCTTCACGCTGGTGAGCGGAACGGGCAGCGCCGACAACGCCTCCTTCACGATTGCCGGCGGGGTGCTGAAGACCGCCGTCGCGATGAACTACGAGGTCAAGAACGCCTACTCCATCCGCGTGCGCGTGGTCGACAGCGGGGGCCTGTCGGCCGAGACGCCCCTGACCGTCCACGTCGGCAACGTCAACGAGGCCCCGAGCAGCGTGTACCTGACCAGCGCGATGGTGGCGGAAAACCAGGCGTCCGGCACGGCGCTGACGACGTTCACGACGACCGACCAGGACGCGGGCGAGACGTTCACGTACGCCCTGGCGGCCGGGACGGGCGACGACGACAACGCCCTGTTCACGGTTGCCGGCGGGGTGCTGACGGCGTCGGTGTCGTTCGACTACGAAGTGAAGAGCAGCTACCACATCCGGGTTCGCTCCACGGACTCCGGCGGCCTGTCGGTGGAGCGCCCGCTGGTCATCGCCGTCACCGACGTCAACGACGCGCCCGTGATCGACGACCAGGCCCTGCCGTCCCTGGCCGAGAACAGCATCGTGGGCAGGGTCGCGGGGACGGTGGCGGCCGGCGACCAGGACGCCGGCCAGACGATCCACTTTGCCATCGTCGCGGGCAACACGGGCGGGGCGTTCTCCATCCACCCGACGACGGGGTGGCTGATGGTCGCCAACAGCAACGCCCTCGACTTCGAGACGACGCCGACCTTCACGCTGACCGTCCAGGTGACCGACAGCGCGCCGGCGCCGCTGTCGGACACCGCCACGGTGACCGTGGCGCTCAGCAACGTCAACGAGGCGCCGACGAACGTGACGCTGACCGGCGGCAGCGTGCCGGAAAACCGCCCCCCCGGCGCGCCGGCAGGGACGTTCGCCGCCACCGACCCCGATGCCGGCGAGGCGTTCATCTACACGCTGGCGGCCGGGACCGGCGGCAAGGACAACGCGCTGTTCACCATCAGCGGCGCCGAGCTGCGCACGGCGGCCAGCTTCGACTACGAGACAAAGAAGAGCTGCAACATCCGCGTCCGCGCCACCGACGCCGGCGGGCTGTGGGTCGAGCGCACCATGGTCGTCACCGTCCTCGACGGCAACGAGCCGCCGACGGCCATCGGCCAGGAGGCCGACGTCGACGCCGACACGCCGCTGGCGATCACGCTGACGGGGCAGGACGACAGCACGCCCGCCGCGGGCCTGACCTACACGCCCACGGCGCCCGCCCACGGCACGCTGACGCCGCAGGGGGGCGGGGTGTTCCTCTACAGCCCCGAGGCCGGCTTCGTCGGCGTCGATGGCTTCTCCTTCACCGTCACCGACACCGGCGAGCCGGGCAGCGGCGCCGACCCGCTGACCAGCCCGCCGGCCGAGGTGGTCCTCAACGTCGGCTGGCAGATGGTGCTCGGCGCCAAGGCGGCCCCCGTCACCGACGCCGATGGCGACCTGGTGAGCATCTCGGTCAAGGGCGGCACGGGCGTGGCGTACTTCGCCCACGCCGGCGGCTGCGACCCGGCCCGCATCGTCGTCGAGGGCACCGACGCCACGTCGTCGCTGATGGTCGCCGTGAAGAAGGCCGGCGCGGGCGACGGCAAGACCACCATCGGCAGCATCGAGGTCCGCGGTTCGGTGAACATGGTCTCCGGCAAGACCGCCGCGCTGACCGGCGGCATGGAGGTCTGGGGCGGCCTGGGCAGCCTGATGCTGGACGGCGTCAGCGGGCAGGTGCTGGCCAACAGCCACGGTTTGGCCGAGGCCGGCGCCAAGGGCGCCAAGCTGGCCTTCGGCACGCTGGCCGACGCGCGGATCGACATGGGCGGCCTGGCGGTTTCGTCGCTGACGGCCATGCAGTGGCTCAAGCAGACCGCCGGCGGCGCCGACGCGGTGGCCGACGCGCTGGTGGCCCCGTGCGTGGGCCAGATTTCCACGAAGGCGGTCACGGCCAACCCGACCAAGGGCATCGTCGGCTGCGACGGCAACTTCCAGGCCGACCTGCTGGTGACGGGCGCCGACAGCAAGGGCATGGCGCTGGGCTCGGCCAAGATCGCCGGCCAGGTGGCGTGCACGTGGGACTTCAGCTCGCCAGGCGCGGGCAACGTGGGTTCGATCTCGGCCGGTCTGGGCACGGCGGCGGCATGGACGCTGAGCGCGGCGCACAGCAACGTCAAGTCGATCGACTCGAAGGCGGGCGACCTGGGCGGGACGTGGGAGGCGCTGACGATCGGGAAGATTTCGACGAAGGCGGACTTCCTGGCGTCGGTGACGGCGTGGGGCGTCGACGCCCGCAAGGGGGTGTCGGTGGGGTCGCTGAAGGCGGCGGCGGCGCGCGGGGCGCGCCTCGTGGCGGCCGGGGAGGTCAGCGGCCTTATGCTGGCGGAGTCGCACGGCAGCGACTTTCTGGCGGGCGTGGTGCCGGGGCGGATCGCGCCGGGCCAGCACTGCGCCGCCGGCGTCGACGACTTTGCCGGGGTGCACGACGCGCCGCCGGTGCTGCGCGGGATCAAGACGCTGAAGATATCGGGGCGGAAGATCGCCTCGGACGACGCGTCGCGGTTCGTGACAGACAGCCACTTCACGGCGGCGGTGTTCGGCGTCGTGTCGCTGACGAACGCCGAGACGGGCGGCTCGTGCTGCCTGCACGTGCTGGACGACGGGCGGGCGGACAGCAACGGCGTCGGCACGCTGCAGAACAAGGACACGTACTACCGGGACCGCAACTGGACGTGCCGGTCCGGCCAGGGCGCCCTGTGGGTCGGCACCGTGGACGTCAGCGAGGTGAGCTGAGGCCCTCAGACGTTGGCGGAGCGCCACCAGTCGTGGTGGTCGCGGTCGAGCTGTTCGGCGATGGGGAAGCGGTAGCACAGCACGCCGGTGGTGTCGCCGACGTAGAAGCCGCTGCGGATGACGCGGTAGGGGAACTGCGGCAGCGGCGTGCGGTCCACGGTCTTGTTGTGCTTGCCGGTCCGCTCGTTGAGCTCCAGCAGGGCGTCGCGCAGGTGGCCGATGCGGGCGTAGGGCAGGTCGTCGGCCCGCCCGTTGAGCGGATCGCTCGCCAGCTCGCCCAACTCCAGGTCGGCCACGCAGATGCGCGGCACGTGGATGGCGTGGCCGGGGTCGGTCATCATCCGGCAGAACTCGTCGGGCGCCAGCGTGCTGGCCACCATCGGGTGGACGGGGCAGATTTCCTGGTAGAGGTGGTACTGCCCGCCGAGGGCAGGCACCTCGCGCGAGGCCGTCAGCTCCAGCACGCGCCCGTCGTAGGTCACCAGCCACAGGCTGCCCAGGGCGTCCAGCGGGACGTGCTCCAGGACGCGATACACGGCCGCGTAGACGGTGTGCTTCGGCTTGCCGTCGGGGTGGGGCGTGCAGTGGGCCGCGGCGCGGGACAGGTCGAAGAAGTCGCTGGAGAAGCCCTCTTTCAGGTTGAAGTAGATGGAATGCCCGCGGGAACGTTTCTTCGTGCCCACGGCCAGGTAGGTGCCGAACTGGGCCGGCGGCAGCATCGACAGCACCAGCGATTCGGGCACAAGCGACAGATACGTGTGGATCGCCATTGCCAGCTCCTTTTGCGCGGCTGGCCGCGCGGCGCCGATTCGGCCGACCGGCCGGCAGCCCGCGCCGCCCCGCCGCTCCACACAATTGTATGCTTCGCCCCGGCCGCAAGCGGCCCGCTCAGCGCCGGTAATGCGCCGGCAGGCGCTTGGCCCACGCCTGGTAGGCCAGCTCGGGCCGGCGGATGTGCCCCCCGGCCAGCGTCTCGCGCTGCACCTGGAAGCAGCGGTTCTCGCGCAGGTAGCGGAAGGCCGCCCACGACTGCTCGCGGATCGTCACGTCGTCCTTGCCCCAGAAGATCAGGATGGGCAGCTTCCGCGCCGCGTCGGTCAGCGGCGTCTGGCGCAGCGTGCCCATAGCCACGTTGCAGTCGCGGGCGATGAGCATCCCGAACAGCTCCGGATGCCGCAGCCCCGTGTACAGCAGCGGATAGCCCCCCGACGAAAAGCCCGTAAACAGCACGCAGTTGCCGTCCACCGCGTAATCGCGGCGCACCTGGCCGAGAATCGCCACGATCGCCTCGTCGTCGCTCGCCAGGCGGCCGGCGTCGGCGTAGCCCGCCGTCGGCACCACCGGCAGCGGGCCCTGCGTGCTGCGCAACTGCGGGGCAACGACGATCAGCCCGTGCCGCTCGGCGGTGTCCTTCCACTCCAGGATCTGCCGCGTCCGCCCGTCCCACGGGTTGGTGCCGTGCAGCGTGATGACCAGCGGCCAGCGGCGCGCCTCGCTGTAGTCGGTGGGCAGGTAAATCCAGTAGTCGCTGTTCGTGGTCGGCTCGGTTCGCTGGACGTGGGCGAAGCGCGTCTCCGGCGGCACGTACGGGCAGCCTGCCGCCGCCGCCGACAGCAGCACCAGGCCGACCGCCCCACCCGCGCGCCGCCGGACGGGGCGACCTTGTCCGCTCTTCGCTGACATGCCCCCATGCTACGCTGCGGCGCGGCGGCCTGTCCATCGTCGAAGAATGCCGGACGACAATTCCAAGGTCGATTTCGATGCCCAG
>Ga0172364_10003461_pt1 | contig 12604 bp, 10 predicted proteins | sample LakKivSesite10cm_FD_114545 | JGI IMG/M metagenome (GOLD analysis project Ga0172364, IMG submission 114545) | Sediment microbial communities from Lake Kivu, Rwanda - Sediment site 10cm | ecosystem: Environmental > Aquatic > Freshwater > Lake > Sediment | place: Rwanda: Western Province, Lake... | reverse complement strand
CGCGGCGGCCGTTGCGAGCGGGGTGGTTGAGGCCTTGGACAAGCTGAGCAAGGAGGGTAGGGCAAAGGACGCGCCAGTCATAGCGTTTGGCGGGGATGGAGGGACCTTCGACATAGGGCTTCAGGCCCTGTCGGGAGCGCTCGAGAGGGGGCACAGGTTCCTGTACATATGCCTGCACCCGGATGAGGAACTGATCCTCGGGGACGGAACGATCGTGCCGATAGGCGAAATGGTCGAGAGTCACATGAGAGCAGCCAATGTTGACGGACGGGACGGATTTCTGTCGATTCCATTGAACCAAGAGGTGCTATCTTGGGATGGTCGAAGTTTTCGGCCCTTTAGAGCGGTCAGGGCCCAGCGAAAGGAGTCACCACCAGAGCTCGTTCAGATCACCACAAGATCCGGCGAGAGGTTGAGATTGACCCCAGAACATCGGGTTCTGGTCGATGGACCGAACGGATTCTGTTGGAAACAGGCAGCACACATCCAAGTCGGAGATGAACTCTATTCGGCTCGCAACATCTCAATTCATGAGAGCCCAAGCATCCACCTCATTGATTACATGAGTGATGAACGGAAGGTTATCCCACCCTCCAAGATCAGACGGAGACTGAACCGCCTACTAGCGGTGCGACATGGATCAATCAAAAGGGGATGCGAGAACCTCGGTCTGAACTACTGGTTGTTCAAGGAGAGAGGGCGTCCAATTCCGATAGGTACCCTAAGGCATTTGACGAAGGAACTCGGGTTGGACTGGGAGCGATTGAAGAAGGAATTCGACACGTTCAAAGGCGGGAAGGCCATGAAAGTCCGAGGGGTGCAGCTCAACCAAGATCTCTTGTACATCTTGGGTTTGATTGCCGCCGATGGTCATATCAGCAGGAATCGGTTCATGATTACCTTCGTAAACAAGGAGAAAGCCTTGGTCGAGACGTTCATGAAGATCCACCAGAATCTGTTCTCAGGAAGAAAGGTGACCGTGCAAAAGGATTCGAACGGGACCTATCACCTGACGGTGTCCAACCCGGTCTTGTACGAACTCAGCCGGAGTCTGAAGATCGCTCAGGACCCGAAGGAAATCATCCGCATGCCCGAACCTTTGATCAGCTCATTTGTGGCTGGGGTTTTCGACGGAGACGGCTATTGTGGGCTGCTTACCCACGACTACGCTGAAGAGGCGAGGATCATAATCAGTTCAACTAAGGAGATGTTCCGAAGGAGAATCAGGTTACTGCTCAAGCGACTTGGAATCGCCAGCTTCCTTAGCGGCAAGGATGTGGTCATTTCCTCGCGGGACGACCTGCAGAGGTTCATAGAGCGAGTGAAGAGCAAACATCCGAAGAAACTGCGCGGCCTGAAAACTATCGAACATCATTTCATTGGGACAAAACGTCGAGGGAAATACTTCTCGATATCTCCTCGGGTATGTGGAAGGACCCTCAAGGATTCCTGCCGGGCACATGATATCCCCGTAAGAGAGCTAGATGCGAATATCTTCGCCCTATCTGCAGGCACGCGCAGGGCCACCAAAGAAAGGATACAAAGGTATGCCTCTGAGCTTGCGCTCCGGATAAGTGGGAATCCTGCTGTAGGCTTGGGGGGCAATTCGACCGAGGTCGCTCTAGACTCCGGCGGGCAGCAATTGCTGACGGTGCTCGAACCACTGCTGGTCGATGATTACTACTTGGATCCCGTGGTCGAGGTAGAGAGGATCAGCTCCGAAGCCAAGTATGTGTATGACGTCACCGTTGAGGAATCTCACGTCTTTGTGCCTAATGGAGGTTTCGTGATCTCCAACTGCTATGACAACGAGGCTTATGCGAACACCGGGGTCCAGAGGTCGGGCGCAACCCCGTTCGGGGCCGCGACCACGACGTCGCCGGCAGGAAGGGTGATACCTGGGAAGCAGGAGTGGAAGAAGGACCTCGTGGCAATAGTTGCAGCCCACTACATACCGTACGCTGCGACATCGTCAATAGCGCAGTATAGGGACTTCATAAACAAGGTGAGGAAGGCGTTGAGCCAAGACGGGCCGAGCTTCATTCACGTGTTCGCGCCGTGTACTTTCGGGTGGAGGTTCGACACATCTCAGACGATACAGATGGCCAAACTGATAGTGGACACCAGGATATTCCCCGTGTACGAGATCGAGAACGGGACGCTGAAGATGAACTTCAAGGTACCCAAGCCAAAGCCTGTGGAAGAGTACCTGAAGACGCAGAGGAGGTTCGCACACCTGCTCAAGCCGGAGAACAAGCACCTCGTAGATCTGATACAGAAGAACACGGACGAGAACTGGGAGAGGCTGCTCAGGATAGAGGCCGCCGGAAAGGTCTTCTAGCCTGGGGTCGTTCAGACGAAGTCCGCTGTCCTCTCTAGGAGCAGGTCAGCCTCTCGCCTGGTCGGAGATGTGGTCTGGATCAGCACCCTGCTTGATCGGAGCCTCCTGATGACCGGTTCGACCGATTCCAGCGGGACGCTCAGCACTAGCGCCCTGCCTGAACCAAGGACCTTCTCGTAGAGGGGGGTCCACTTCTCGGAGCCGCAGTGGAACCCCGCGAGGTCCTCCCCTGAGCCCGGCACCCATTGGATACCCCTCAGCTCGGATATGCTCAACAATGACCCAAGATGGCATATCTCCCCTGGGCCGTCGAGGTGATAGATCGCGTGATCTAGCCTCTGACACTGATCCTTCAGGTATGGCAGGACGAACTCGTCGAACCTGTTGGGTGAGAGCATTGCAGCGAAATCGCATTGGAGAGGGTACCACTTGAGCGGGGACCATATCCCCATCCACGCGGATGATCCGTTGCTCCTCCAGTCAATGATGTCGAGCAGCTCGTCATGGCAGCGGTGCCAGATCTCGACCAGCTTCCGGCTCAAGCTCTTCACGTCGTTGGGCCTGAGCTGAAGGTCGACCAAGAGGCTCTTCGGCCCCCTGAGGGAAGCGATAACGTCGGCTATCCCTCCGATGTCCGTGGCGCCCACGATGAACTTGCCCCTTCCCCTGTCAACAGCCCTCTCCGTTGCCCTCCTGGTCCGCTTCCACCAGACCTCGTTTTCGTCGAGCCTTGGGCCTGACAGGTCATCCCAGCCCTTCGCGAGCTTCTCGTCCCACTGAGCGCCGAACCACATCGTGTCTGCCCTGAACGTGGGCTCTGCTCCCAGGTACGCGCCCATCACGCCAGCGCCGAAGTTCACCCAGAAGTTCGGGAAGGCCTCTCCCCCGAAGTGGGTGTGTGAGCACCAGGCCTCGTAGCTGTCGATGGTCCTGTCGGGGTCGTCTGGGAATTGGGCCAAGCCCCAATGCTCATACCCTGCGCTGAACCCGCGCAGGTGGTCGGGTGCATCGTTCTTCGGCGCAGTAACTTGAATTAGAGGCCTGTCCGTTGGCTCTCCCTCCCACCACGCTGCCATCCTGTCCCTAGCATCGGCCCAGTCGTCCTTGTACAGCAAGGCGTCAAGGCTTGCGCCTCGAGCTTTTATGCGATGGCCGAATGGCGAGCGCTACTGGGGAAGGGGCACCGCCTATCAGTGATTGGGGCCATGAAGGTCAAAGTCTAAATCCAGGCCCTCCAAGGGGCGGCCGAACGTGAAAGGTGGAGATGGCGTCCGCAGGCGCGTCCTACTCGAGACGGGACTTCCTAGCGTTGGTCATGGACTACAGCCTCTATGGGTTCGGGATGAGCTTCGCCTCGATGGTGACGATCCTGCCGGCGTTCGTCTACAGGCTGTCGAGTTCAAACGTGCTCATCGGGCTGATAACCTCCATAGCGGTCTTGGGCTTTAATGCCCCTCAGATATTCGTGACCAATTACGTGGAGAAGCTGCGGGCGAGGAAACCGTTCATGATGCTGTACACCTTGGGCGAGAGGTTGCCCTGGCTCGTCTTGGCTGCGTTGACCGCTCTGATGTCGGGAGGCAGCAGCTCCGCTCTGCTGACCGTGTTCTTCGCGCTCTACGCAGTGGCGAACGTGTCAGCGGGCATTGTCGCCCCCGCGTGGTTCGACCTAGTGGCTAGGGTTGTGCCTGACGGTAGAAGGGGCTGGTACTTCGGCACTGCGAATTTCCTGAGCGCGGTGTTGGGGGTGGCCGGTGGTGCAGCTGCGGGATGGCTGATCCATGCGTTCGGGTTCCCGCTCGGCTACGCTGTCTGCTTCTTCATGACCTTCCTGCTCAGCATGGCCTCATACGTGGCGCTCTGGATGGTGAGGGAACCCGATTCCAACGCGGTTGACAAGGGGGACGGACTCTCCAAGTATCTCAGCTCGATCCCGAACATGCTACGCGAGGACAGGGTCTTCGCGCGTTACGTCTTGGCCACTGTTGTGAGCGGGATCACCGTGATGGCCCCGGCGTTCTACACGGCTCACGCTCTGAACACCTCGGGCGGCGGCGAGGCTAACCTGGCGCTGTACAGCGCGATCTACTTCGCGTCACAGGTGCTGAGCAACTTCGTGTGGGCGCACCTAGGGGACACGCGGGGGCACGTGGTAGTAGTGATGAGCGGAAGCCTGTTCGGAGCCGTGGCTGGAGTGGTGGCCATCTTGTCCACTGATGTCGTCGGGTTTGGCCTGGGTTTCGTGCTCCTGGGGTTATCGATGAGCGGCTTCATGGTCTCGTGGTTCCCGGCCGTGATGGAACTCGCCCCGGAGGAGAGGAGACCGACCTACCTAGCAGTAGCGGGGGTTCTCAGATCGGTGCCCGCATCGCTTGCGCCCCTGTTGGGCGGGGCGATCGCCGACAGCTTCGGGTATGCTTGGATATTCGGGATAGCGAGCGCTTCTCACCTAGTGACTGCTGCGGTCGTGCTGTGGACGATCAGGTCAATGACTCGGAGGAGGAAGGCGGAGACTGGGGCGTTGACGAGACAGCAGCCGATAATCGCGATGGAACCGCGACCTTAGCGACCCCCTGCGGGGCCAATGGCGTCAAGCGACTGCGAGGTGCGTGAGAGAACTACCTACTCCTCGGACCAGGAGTCCGAAAGCTTGTCAGCCAGCGATTTGGCCTTGCCGTGCTCCACGAAGGTGACGGACGTGTCGATGTGAACTGGAAGTCCGAGCGCCCTGAAGAGCGTGAGGAGGGTGCCGCCGTCTATACGCTCAGCTAGCCTTCCGCTCTTCATCATCTTGTAGAGCCCGAGCTTCACGGCCTCCGTCTGTTCCGGGTACTGCAGCTCAGCTGCCTCCATTACCTCGGAAGCCCTATTGTACAGGATCGAGTAGACGGCCTTGTTGATGTCCTCCTTGGGCGTTGGCTTGGCGGTCCCCCGCTCCTCCTTGCGCGTCCTCTCTGCGTACCTCTGGAACTTCTCCCTCATTATCCTTTGAAGCTCTGGGTCCTCTGTCATTGAGATGGGTCGAGCGCTGGCCCCATAAAACCCTTTATCTCCTTTGCTCGCCCGTATCGGAGACGGACAACGCCGGGATGGCAGAATGGACAATGCGCAGGCCTTGAGCGCCCTGGGAAAGCCTGTGACCCCTCGAGGGTCGTGGGGGTTCGAGTCCTCCTCCCGGCGCCTTCACTCTGCCGACTCATTCTCGAGGTACCGGTGTCGGGGCATGCGTTGTGTAGTCTGGCCAGTACTGAGCTGACCTTGAAGCCGCCCTGCTCTCAGGACAAGAGCAATAAAGTAGGCCAAGCCACATCGTGGCGTCAATTGGCCGAATTCGAAATCCTGGAACACGTCTCGGACGTCTACGTCAGGGCGCGCGGGAAGGACCTGATGGACGCGCTCGTGGGCCTCGCCATGGGTCATGTGTCGGTGCTGATCAGGAATCCTGAATCGGTTGAGCTGAGAAAGGAGGCGGAGATCGACATCGAGGCGAAGGACATTGAGGAGGCGGTCTACTTGTGGCTTGGAGAGCTGATCTACTTGTTCGACACAAGGGGTTTCCTGTTGGGGGAGTTCAGTGGGGAGGTAGTTCAGGGATGCTGCAAGGTCAGGGTGAGGGGTATTGCGAAGGGCGATGCGTATGACCCGTCGCGCCACATCCCAGGGACGCTCGTGAAGGCTGTGACCTACCATGACCTGAAAGTTGAGGCCCTTGAGGGCAGCACTATCTTGACCGTCCTTCTGGATATCTGATCGAACCCTCATTGAGTATATGGCTTTGCCGCGATCTGGATATCAGAAGCCTTGACCGTCTTCCTGCCCGCGTGAGCGGCCAGCTCAACGGCCTGTCGTGATATCTTCAGGCCGATGCCGTCCAACGTCCTGGACAGCTCGGTGGCGGCATCCTCGCCAACCCTTTCCGCGCCTGACCTCCTTAGGAGCCTGTGCATGGCGGAAAACGGGAATTCTTCGGACATTCAACCACCTCTGCTTTTTGTGCGGTTGTTGGCCCCCCGTTCTCGATATATTATCCTTTTGGGCGCTAATGCGCCTTTCTCATCCTTAAATAGACGGTGACGGTTTTGGTCCAAATGTTCAACGGGCCCATCGCCAAAATCTCCGACTGCATCTGGGAGATCCCGGAGAGCTACAAGAGGGGCATGAGGGTGAAGGCCAGGGTCTACGCCGACGGAGAGCTCCTTCAGAAGATGAAGACGGATAAGACGCTAGAGCAGGCGTCGAACGTGGGCTTCCTGCCGGGCATCCAGAAGTACAGCGTGACGCTGCCAGACGGGCATGAGGGGTACGGCTTTCCCATAGGCGGCGTGGCAGCGACCAGCCTTGAGGACGGAGTGGTCAGTCCGGGAGGAGTGGGGTTTGACATCAACTGTGGGGTGAGGCTGCTCACGACGAACATGGAGGAGAAGGATGTCAGGCCGAAGTTGCCTGAGCTGCTCAGGATGCTGTTCGGCAAGATACCGTCTGGCCTGGGGTCCAAGGGGGAGGTCCGCCTGACGGGCGACGAGCTGAGCAGGGCCGTTGTGGAGGGAGTGGGATGGGCTATCAAGCGCGGCTATGGTTGGCCGGAGGACAGCGAGTTCATAGAGGAGAACGGAGCTATGAAGGGAGCGGACCCGTCAAAGGTCAGCGAGCGCGCGAAGAGCAGGGGAAGGCCGCAGCTTGGTTCGCTTGGGAGTGGAAACCACTTCCTCGAGGTCGACCTAGTTGACAGGACATATGATGAGGCCGCGGCCAAGGCATTCGGGATCACTCATCCGGGTCAGGTCGTCGTGCTGATCCATACCGGGAGCAGGGGGTACGGCCACCAAGTCTGCAGCGACTACTTGATGACGATGGAGAGGGCTTCTCATGGGTACGGGATTCGCCTCCCTGACAGGGAGCTGGCTGCGGTTCCCAACTCGAGCAAAGAAGCGCAGGACTACATGGCGGCAATGGCGACAGCTGTGAACTACGCGTTCCTGAACAGGCAGATGATATCCCATTGGACGAGGGAGTCGTTCGGCTCGATATTCAAGGCGGACCCGGACAAGCTCGGCCTCCGCGTGACCTACGATGTCGCGCACAACATAGCCAAGATCGAGGAGCACGTTGTCAACGGCAAGAGGGCAAAGGTGGTGGTGCACAGGAAGGGAGCGACAAGGTCGTTCCCGCCCGGAAACGAGATGATTCCGGTCAAGTATAGGGAGGTCGGTCAGCCAGTCCTGATACCTGGGTCGATGGGGACTGCAAGCTGGGTGCTGAAGGGTAACGAGCGCGCGATGGAGCTCAGCTTCGGGTCGACCGCGCATGGAGCTGGGAGATACATGAGCAGGGCGGAGGCGCTTAGGAGGCATAGGGGAGGCGAAATCAAGCGGAACCTCGAGGACAGGGGGATACTGCTGGTCGCAGCGGACATCAGAGTCGTGGCTGAGGAGGCACCCGACGCGTACAAGTCCGTGGACGCAGTGGTAGACGTCTCCGACAGGCTCGGGTTGGCGAACAAGGTTGCCAGGCTGAGGCCCATCGGGGTCGTGAAGGGCTAGGCCGACGGCGGAGGCGGCGGAGAGATCTCCTCTCCACGCTGGCGGCCTGAGACCAGCGCTGCCCCAAGTAGCAACAGGAAAACCAGAAGGGACGTGTCGAAGTGAGCCAAGAGGTCGTTCGCCTCGCTGGCCAAAATGAGTGCAGCGGTGGCATCTTGGGAGAGGGCTGCCTCCATCGCGGAGTTGAGCGGCCCCTCCAGTAGGGGGTAGAGGAAGTAGGTCGCTATCAACCCTATGCTTGTAGGGTAGTCCGAGAGGTTCTGGCCGCCTATCAGCATTGGCCTAACACGAAGGCCGAGGGAGGTCAACATAACGAAGGCCTTGCGCGAGAAGTTCGCGGTGGCGTACATGATCCACGCCAGCTGGTCGTTCTCGGTGATCTTCTGGGACGTACGCCTGATGTTCGTGAACAGGTCAATGAAGAAGGCCTGCCCCGTCAGTATCTCGTCGTTGGGAGACGACATGTTCTGGGCGATTGTGGCAACTATGTGGAAGGCGGAGGCGTAGTGCTGGTACGGCGAGTAGCCTGTCACAGGTTGGCTGATGCTCCAAGCCAGCGCAAAGGCCCGTTGCCCTGCTGGAAGGGCCAAGGCCTCCTGAAGGAGGTCGTCGTCGAGGTCAGCCCCGCCAAGGCCGCTGAACTCTGAGACCTTTATGCCAACGTAGTTCGCCATGCCCTCGTGGAACCATAGCACGTCCGGTGAGATCCCCGAGGTCGCGAGATAGTGGTGAACGAGCTCGTGGGCAGCTATCGCCTCCATGTACCCCTTCTCAGTCCTGCTGTAGAATATGTTCAGGTAGATCGTCCCGAGCCTGTAGGCGGAGGCTATTGGCACAAAGCCACCCGTGGAAAGCTCCGAAAGGGTTCCGGGGACGAAGAACTCCACGTTGACCGAGGTCAGGGTCGCGTTGAATATCTCGTCGAGGATCTCCGTCACGTTCTCGTAGAAGCCTAAGAGCCTCCTGCCCATCTCCTCGTACCTACTGGGAACTCTGAAGCGGAACCGAGAGGAATTCAGAAGCACCGTCCTGAGCGGGCCGGACACCTTGAACGCGACCCCGACCCGATAGTGACTTTCAAGGGCGAAGATCAGCGTCCTGTTCGATTGGAGGACGGGAATGGGGTCGTATTCCGATATGGACTTCGTCGTCTCGGGAAGCGTCAGGTTGAACAGGATCCGGACACCCGGTGAACACGCGATCGCTGGGGAGTAGTACAGGGCATCGGGCTCAGCGATGAGAGTCGCGTAGCTGACGTTCCAGTCTATGCTGAATTCGAGAGGGCCCCTGTACTCAGTGGTCAGGTTCGAGTAGAAGACGTAACTGCCGCCGCCGGGTGTGCTCGCTGGGCCGATATCCTGCCTCAAGACTTCCCCGGAGGTCACAGTGATTCTGTAGTCGCTCTGGTTCCGGGGGACCAAAGTCCAGAAGGCCGAGAGGCCGGTATTACTCGCGTCGCGGAAGCCCACGGACACGGTGGCGTAGCCGTCCTCTAGAAGAACGCATCTGTATGTGAGTTCGGGCTGGATGACGGCTTGAGGCTGGGCTGCGGAGAACGGGACTAGATGAAGGGCCAGAACCAGAAGAAGTAGTTGGCGCGTCGACATCGGGCGTTGGTGGGGCTGCTGCCTTTTTAGGGTTGCTCAGGCCTTTGATGCCAAGGCAGCCTTCAGGTCAGCTTCGCTCGTGATCTCCTTTCCTATGAGCACTGAATGGGCTGGGACTTCAATGCTTGGCCATATCTTTGAGGATATGATGCGACACCCCTCCCCGACCGTCACGTTGTCGCCCAAGACTGACAGCGAGGTTATCTCGGTCGGGTGGGCCTTCGACGACTTCACGTATGCGTGCCTTGAGACGATGCTGTCCTGGATGACTGCTCCGTCGCCTATGAAGCATCTGTCCAACACGGCTGAGCGCTCGAGGTAGATGCTGTCGCCCAGTATGCAGAAGTTGTCCACGTTGCAGTCCGCTAGAGTCGTCCCCGCACCGATCGACGAGTGCCTGCCTATCAGGGCGGCGCCCTCCACCCGGATGAGCCCCTTGCTCATCGAGCCCACTATGCTCTCCCGCCGCCTCATGGACTCGGGGCTGGTGCCCTGGATGTGGATCCTCCTGTCCTGGTCTATCCTGCCGCCAAGATCGGATATCGTCCTGAGTCCCCCATGCAGTATGCCCGTCATCGCGTCCAAGTACCTCTCAGGCGTCCCTATGTCGTACCAAGTGCCCTTCATGGTGTAGCCATAGACAGGGTATCCGTTGTCGACCAAGAACGGAATCATGTCCATTCCGAAATCCAAGCGACCTCTCTTTCCGATGATCTGCCTCACGCGGTCCTGCTTGAACGCCTCTCGCATCTTCGGGGAGAAGAGATAGAGGCCCGTGTTCGCAACTCTGCTCGGCGCCTTCTCCGTAGGTGGCTTCTCTACGAACCTCCTGATCCGCATGTCAGGGGCGATGTCAGCTACACCGTATTCCTCGGTCCTCTCAACAGGCGTGAGGACGATCGTCATCATCGCGTCTTTCTCCTCGTGGAACGAAAGCAGGTCGGGCAGGTTCACGTCGAACACGTTGTCGCCCTGGACTCCGAATATGGGATTGCGAATGTCGTAGTACTCCAAGTTGATGCCAATGCTGTCCGCGCTGCCAACGTCCGGGATATTCGGCTGATATCTGATGTGCACCCTGGGTTCTATCCCATAGTAGGCCGAGAAGCCGACCCCTTCCCTGAAGTAGTCGAAGAGCGACCTGTAGTTCAGGTAGCCTTTCACGCCGAATATGAAGTTCCTCACGCCTTGCCTCGAGAGGCTCTCGAGCGAGAACTCTATGAGGGGCCTGTTTAGGAGGCGGACGCAGGCCTTAGAGACGGACAACGTAAGCGGCCGCAACCTCCTGGCTTCCCCGCCTATGGGAAATATGACTCTCAGACTGGAGGGGTCTATCATGAAACCGTTGAGTTGATCGTGGCTCCAGAGGATTTAAGAGTTCGATTCGTCGGTGAAGTGGGTCAGAACAAATCCAGCGAGACCTTCGCGTCCTCCGGTAGACTGATCCTGAGAAGCATTCTCAAGGCCTTCTCGCCAGCATCGAGATAGAAGACCCTTCTGTGTATTCTCATCTCATATTTGTCCCAAGTCGTGGTGCCCATTCCATCGGGGTTCTTCTGCGTGGTGACCCTGAGGATCTTTGTCGGGAGCGGAATTGGGCCAGAGAAGTTGACCCTCGACTCTTTCAGCACCTCCAACACGTCCTTCTCCAAGGCCTTCAGACTCTCGAGGTTTGGGCTCGTTATCTTCAGTCTGGCCTTCTGTGGCAACTTCGGCTCGGCTGGGCTAGCCCGATATATAAGAGGTTATCGCTCGTTCGAGGTCTCGCTCGCTTATCATCCCGACGATCCTTTCCCTCTCGGCGCCTCCGGAGAAGATGATCATGGTGGGGATGCTCATCACGAAGAAGGAGGTGGCGACCCCTCTGTTCTCTTCCACGTTGAGGCGAGCGAACAACATCCCGTCCCTGTGTCTGGATGCCACCTTGCGGAATACCGGCTCCATTTCCCTACAGGGCCTGCACCACTCCGCCCAGAAGTCAACGATAGCGGGTCGGCCGGCCTCAAGCACCGTAGGGCCGAAGTCATCATCTGAGACTTCGACGACGCCATCGGGTTCTTCTCGTGGGGTTTTTGCCAACCTTCGAGCCAAGAAGGACTCCATCTTTCTGTCAATTATGCGCCTGAGTTCGGGATCGTCACCCATGAGGCGACCCCACTCCAGTCAAACCGCATAAAAGCTTATCACGTACGCGGATGGCCGGCTATCGAGAGTGGGCCGGTAGCTCAGTTGGTAGAGTAGCCGCTTGGCGTGCGGCAGGTCGGGGGTTCGAATGCAGGTCAAGCAGAAATTCCCTCCCGGTCCACCTTGTCCTAAGGCGACAGATGTGATCGGGTTCAGAGACCCGTTGGTCAAAGTTAAAAGCGGGGACATCCGGCGCGAGATAACTCATGGGCTTCCTAGATCTGAGCAGAAGACAGGGCGTGGTCTTTGCGGCGATCTTCATGGGTTGGGCACTGGACGCGTTCTCCTCCGGCTTGATCTCCTTCTCGCTAACGCCAATGGCAAGAGATCTGGGCCTTGGAGCCCTGGACACAAGCGCCATACTCTCAGCTTGGCCTGTGGGGATGCTCGTGGGGGCGATGATCCTGGGATACCTTGCGGACTCCTTCGGAAGGAGACCGATAATCATAGCTTCACTGTTGCTGATGGGCGTGTTTGGAGGGTTGACGGCTTTCGTCTCTTGCCCGGTTGAGATCCTAGCGTTGAGGTTCCTGGGGGGACTTGGCGCCTCGACCTACATGGCCGTGGGTAGCACTCTCCTGTCGGAGTACATGCCAACCAAGCAGAGGGGGAGGGCGGTGGCGGTTGCCGAGAGTTCATGGGCAATAGGATGGCTCGCCGCCTCCCTGATGTCGTTCTTGTTGGTGCCTGAGATGGGATGGAGGATCGGAATGGCTTCAGGTTTTCTGACGTTGATGGCCGTGCCAGTGGTCTATCTGCTTGTGCCTGAGTCCATTAGGTTCTTGGAGGCCAAGGGTAGGACTGAGGCGGCAAGGGAGCTCAGGCATGAATACGGCCTGAGCGAAATGGAGCAGGGGCCGGTCTCAAGGGTGGGCGCTTCCGACCTGTTGGGGCCAAAGTACAGGAAGGGGACGATCATGCTATGGGTGCAT
>Ga0172364_10003460_pt1 | contig 12604 bp, 8 predicted proteins | sample LakKivSesite10cm_FD_114545 | JGI IMG/M metagenome (GOLD analysis project Ga0172364, IMG submission 114545) | Sediment microbial communities from Lake Kivu, Rwanda - Sediment site 10cm | ecosystem: Environmental > Aquatic > Freshwater > Lake > Sediment | place: Rwanda: Western Province, Lake Kivu... | reverse complement strand
GTCGCAGATCATCGGCTTCGACACGAGGTTCGCCGGGATGTGCAGTATCACGCGTTGTTTCACAGTGTTAAGCCTCTGTCGCCGCCTCACGCCAACTCGATCTCGCCCCAGGCCCCGCAATGCACACCCATCACGATCATCAGGCCCATCAATCTGCCCCGGCTCTTCTCCTTCTCGAGGATCTTCCCGATCAGCCGTTCGTCGCGGGCTTCGTTGCCGATGGCCGTCGCGGCGGCATCGGCGAGGGCGGCGCTTTCGGCCACGGCCACCACCGCATCGGCGTTGCCGAAGCTCAGGCTGTGCCCCACCGTGCCGGACGACGTGCACACGCCCCGCGCCCCGGCCGCGCTGTCGATGCGGATTGCCAGCTTCCCGGCAAAAGGCGATTCCGCCCCGGGATACACCTGCACCCTCGCGGGCGACTCGGTCTTGATGAAGCAGTCGCCGCCGTTCTCGATGATCAGTTCGGGCCGCTCGGCTCCCGCGTCTGCCATCCGGCGCAGCAGGTCGCGGCCTGCCAGCTCGGCGATTGCCCCGGCAACTGCGGCCATCGGGCCCACGCCGAACCGGGCCGACGCATCGGCCATGAGCTTCGCGATCTCCGGGGCGTCGGGCTCCACCTCGAGCGGACGCAGGCTCGTGAAGAACCGGGGGTGCCTCTTTGCGTAACTCAGCAGCTCCTGCCGGAGCGTCACGACAAGCTGCTTCGTCTCCTGCCGCAGCGGCAGGGAAGCTTTCACGGCCAGGTCCGTCTCGTCCACCTGCACGTTGAAGGCGTGCAGTCTGCCGCAGGTCGTCCATGATCGGTAGAACCGGTGCTGGAACGTGTCCTGCTGCATCAGGTTCGCACGGGCTCCATCTTCATGGCCCTGGGTCTCATGCCCGAATCGGCCGACGGCAGCGTGATCACCGGCTGCGTCAGGAGGAACTCGCCCTTCCTGATCCACTCCTTGAGGGTGGCCGCGATCTCCCGCGCCTTCGGGTAGCTGGAGATTGAGGCAGTGGGCACTTCCTTGCCGCGGACGGTGATCTTGCCGCTGCGGAGCTGCCTGTAGTTCACCTCGCCCAGCGATGCCGGGTTGCAGTTCGGGTAGTCCTGCGAGTAGTCCACGACCTGCGTGTAGATGTCCTCGTCCTTGACGGCCGTGAAGCGGGCCATCTCCTCGTCGATGATGGGGATGGGCACGCCCACGCCGACGGCGAGGGAGCAGCCGTAGCCGCGGAACGACACGCCGCGCAGGAATTCGCGGCTCATCCCCTTGAGGTCGCCGTGCACGGCGAGCGTGCCCGCCCCGCCGCGCGTGGTGCCGTTGGGCGAGCGTGACCCGCAGGGGCTGTGCTGCGTGCCCTGCCAGTAGACGTAGCCCACGCCACCTCCGAGGAATATCCGCGTGCCCACGCCGATGGTCCTGTAGAACGGGTCGTTCATCAGCGGGCTGAGCTGCGACGCCGAGCAGTAGTTCGCGTTGCCGAGGTTGGGCTTGAGGATTCCCATGTACGTGTAGAGCGGACGGGGCACGTGCAGGTTCACGGCGACGTTGTAGTTCTGGTAGGCGTTGCGCGGATTCAGCAGGTAGGCCTCGTTGAGGTCCTTGAGCGTGAAGGTGGTCGTCAGCTCCTTGAGGGGATAGCAGTCCGTGCCGTAGGACGTGGCCCGCAGCTCGATCTCCCTGCCCGCGACGAGATCCTCGATCACGTGCCCGCCTCCGTAGCGGAACTTGCCGGGGAACTCGGCGTTGAGGGGGTCGTCGCGCCGGGCCTCGGCGGCCCCGATGTAGAGGTCCACCGCCGCCAGCCCGCCGTAGGCTTCCACGTTGTTGAGCGTGGCCTTCTGGATCCTGATGCGCGGCTTGCTGTGGCCCACGTTGAGCACCGCGCCCGACGAGCACATCGGCCCGAACGTGCCGGTGGTGACGACGTCCACCTCTTGGGCGGCCCGCTTGGCACCCTTCTCTTCGACGATGTCGATCATCTCCTCCGCCGTGACGACGACAACGCTTCCGTTCCTGATTTTCTCGTTGATCTGGGCGACCGTCCTGGGCATCGGAGGCTGCGGCTCCTGCGGGAATATGGCCCCTCGGGCAAAGACGGAGAAATATTAGCAACTCACACTGCGACTGTCAACAGAAAATCCGACGAGCCTCGAATAAGCCCCGGAAGCCCGCGAACCACGCGGAAAACAGCGTTCCCGCGGGCTTTGCACTTGTGCCCCGGCCGCAGCCGATCTGCTTTTCATGCGTACGCGGCCGCCCTCATGAAGGCCTGCGCTTGTACTAGAATCGTCTATCTCGGAGCTTCTCTTGAGCCGCGCGTGCACCAGCCGCGGCGCGAGACCGTTGCGGCGCCTCGTGTGCGAGGCGAGGGCCAGTTACCGTTCGCAACTTGTAGGGGCAAGGCACCGTCCTTGCCCTTCGAGGGCGGGGACAGTGCCCCGCCTACGGCGCATCGGTCCGGCAGATCACGGCAGTGCCCCGCTTAACCTCAAGCCATCGAGGCGGATGGCCGGAAAACAATTGAATCCTTCGGGAGGCGCAGTATAATAACAGCGCATACCCGAGCGGGCGACACCTGCCTTGCACTGGCCAGGCCGGGAAGGGTTCGCCGCGTGCGCGGCCGGTCTCGCGGCCGGGCCCGAGGGGGCCGCGGGTGCTCCCAAACATACCCTGTGCAGCTCTCCCGAGGCACCAGAAGGACAGGAGGCCGATTACGATGACGACAATCGTGGAGACTCGTGCTCGTGAAATCCTCGACTCCCGCGGCAATCCCACCGTGGAGGCCGAGGTGGCGCTCCTCAGCGGAGCGACCGGCCGGGCCGCCGTGCCCTCCGGGGCGTCCACCGGCGAGTACGAGGCCGTCGAGCTTCGCGACGAATCCCCCAAGCGCTACAACGGCAAGGGCGTGACCAAGGCCGTCAAGGCCGTCAACGACGTCATCGGCCCCGCCATCGAAGACATGGACGCCCTCGACCAGGTGGCCATCGACCGCAGGATGATCGCCCTTGACGGCACGCCCAACAAGGGCAACCTCGGCGCCAACGCCATCCTCGGCGTCTCCATGGCGGTGGCCAAGGCCGCCGCGCAGGCCTGCGGGCTGCCCCTCTACCGCTACTTCGGCGGCGTCAACGCCAAGTACCTCCCCGTCCCGATGTGCAACATCCTCAACGGCGGCAAGCACGCCGACAACAACGGCGACCTCCAGGAATTCATGATCATGCCCTTCGGTGCGCCCACGTTCTCCGAAGGCTTGCGCATGGCCACCGAGACCTTCCACGCGCTCAAGAAGGTCCTCAGCAAGCGCGGCATGAACACCTCCGTCGGCGACGAAGGCGGCTTCGCACCCAACCTCTCATCCAACGAGGAAGCCCTCAAGGTCATCATGGAGGCCGTCAAGAACGCTGGCTACGAGGCCGGCAAAGACATCTTCATCGCCCTCGACCCCGCCTCCAGCTCGTTCTACGACAAGGAAAAGAAGCGCTACGTCCTCAAGGCCGAGAAGAAGCCCGAGAAAACATCCGAGGAGATGATCGACTTCTACGCCGACCTCTGCGACCGCTACCCCATCCGCTCCATCGAGGACGGCCTCGACGAGAACGACTGGGCCGGCTGGGCCAAGCTCACGCAGCGCCTCGGCGCCAGGATCCAGCTCGTCGGCGACGACCTCTTCGTGACCAACACCCAGCGCCTCGCACGCGGCATCGCCGAGAAGTCCGCAAACTCCATCCTCATCAAGGTGAACCAGATCGGCACGATCACCGAGACGCTCGACGCCATCCGCCTGGCCCTCACCAGCGGCTTCACGGCCGTCGTCTCGCACCGCTCGGGCGAAACCGAAGACACGACCATCGCCGACCTCGTCGTCGGCACCAACACCGGCCAGATCAAGACCGGCTCGCTGTGCCGCACCGACCGCGTCTGCAAGTACAACCAGCTCCTCCGCATCGAGGAGGAACTGGGCGACTCGGCCATCTACGCCAGCGGACTGTGGAAGAAATAGCCGACCATTACTGAAGAGCCCGCAACTTGGGCTACAGTTGATAGCGGCCGCTGGCTTGTAGGCAGGCCGCCCCCCGCGACTTCGCGGGGAAGAGCCGAAGGCTCGTGGCCTGCCCTTCCGCGATCGTTTCAATGTAGGGGCACGCCCCGGGGGCGCGGCACCGCCCTTGCCCTTCGAGGGCGGGGACGGTGCCCCGCCCCTACGGCGCTGGTCCGATCTTCCTGCAGTGCGTTGCATGTGTCTCGGACTGCCTAGTACGCTTGGCGATAGCACCATGGACATCGCAGCATACGTCGATCAACTGACCGCCCGTGCCCGCACCGCCGCGCGGTCGCTCGCCGTGGCCGGCACCGCGAAGAAGAATGCGGCCCTCGGCTTCATCGCCGACGGCCTCCTCGCGAGCGCCGCGGCGCTGAAGGCCGAGAACCGCAAGGACCTCGACGCCGCCCGCGCCGCCGGGCTGTCGCCCGCGATGATCGACCGCCTCACCCTCGACGACAAGGGCATCGCCAAGATGGCCGCCGCCGTCCGCGAGATCATCGCCTTGCCCGACCCCGTCGGCGAGGTCATCGACGGCTGGGTGCGGCCCAACGGCCTGCGGCTGGAGCGCGTCCGCGTGCCGCTGGGCGTCGTCGCGATGATCTACGAGTCCCGCCCCAACGTCACCACCGATGCCGGGGCGCTGTGCCTCAAGTCCGGCAACGCATCCATCCTCCGCGGCGGCAAGGAAGCGATCAACTCGAACATCGCCGTATACCGCGTCGTCGCCGACGCCCTCGCGAAGGCGGGGCTGGACCGCAACTGCATCCAGCTCGTCGAGACGACCGACCGCGAGGTGGTCGCGAAGCTCCTCAAGGCGCAGGGCAGGGTCGACGTCGTCATCCCCCGCGGAGGCAAGGGCCTCATCAGGAACGTCGTCGAGAACTCCACGATCCCCGTCATCAAGCACTACGAGGGCATCTGCCACGTGTACGTCGACGAGGGTGCGGACCTCGACATGGCCCGCTCGATCTGCTTCAACGCGAAGGTGCAGCGGCCGGGCGTCTGCAATGCGATGGAGACGATGCTCGTCCACGCCGCCGAGGCCAAAGCCTTCCTCCCCGCGATCGTCGCCGACCTGCTCAAGGCTGGCTGCGAAGTCCGCGGCTGCCCCCGCTCCCGGGTCGCATGCCCCGCCATCGCCGCCGACGCCACCGAGGAGGACTGGCGCACGGAGTACCTCGACCTCATCCTCTCCGTGAAGGTGGCGGACAGCCTCGACGAGGCGATCGGCCACATCAACACCTACGGCTCGCAGCACACCGACTCGATTGTGACGCGGAGCCTGGCTCGCGCCGACGAGTTCGTGGCGCGGGTGGACTCGGCCTGCGTCTTCGTGAACTGTTCGACGCGCCTCTCCGACGGCGGCGAGTTCGGCCTGGGCGCCGAGATCGGCATCAGCACCGAGCGCCTCCACGCCCGCGGCCCCATGGGGCTGCGCGAGCTGACCTGCTACAAGTGGATCGCGCGCGGCAACGGACAGATCAGGACGTGAGCAGTTGGAAGTTGGAAGTTGTTAGTTGGCGGCGGTGTGAGCAGTTGGGAGTTGGAAGTTGATAGTCGTCAGTCCTATTCCTCCCAGCAGCCTCCGAATGGGGGGGCGGTTATTGGTTATACATAGCGTCGGAATCCTTCGCGCATGTCGGATTGCTGCCCGCGTTGCGGGCAGTGGGCCGCCCCTACGAGGATTTCGGCATCAGGCTGCCCAGCGAACCATCGCGCGTCCGACATAGATCGCGGGATTGCCAGCGGATGTAGGGGCGGGCCACTGTTGCCCGCCCGCTGCCGCCGTCAGGCGGCTGCACAACTGGAACATGCGCTGCTACTTGCATCGCCCTGTATAGCTCACAGTTCAGTGTTGAGTGTTCGCCCCATTCGTTATCGTTCTATTCTTCTCAGCAGTCCCCCGACGGGGCGATTATTGACGGCGTAGCGCATCGGGCACGTACCGCCGGGCCGGAAGCCCCCGAATGGGGGCGGCTATTGGTTAGCCCAGGGTGGAGCGGGCGGCAGGATGCCGAAGCGAAACCCCGGGGGACACGGACGAGCAAGAGCCGCAAGCCCCGCAAGGGGCGGCTCTTCGGAATTCCGCGAACCGCGGTTCATCGATGCCCCGTCAGACACGCTCCGTGGGATCACCAGAGGAACCACTCATGAAAACACCCTTCATCGCGACACTCCTCCTCGCCTCGCTCGCGGCTGTGCCGCCGGCGCCGGCCGCCGAGAACGCCTTGACGACGGCGGGCCTTGCCGATGCGATCCAGAAGCTCCCCGCCCGCGTCAAGGCCGGCGAGCTGAAGGAATCGGTCGATCTCGTCCGCCAGATCGGCAGCCTCTCCGGACTGACGATGAAAGACCGCAAACAACTCGCCGCCGCCTTCCAGATCATCCACGCGGAACTCGCGCGCCGCAACGAGGCCGACCTCCTTTTCCCCGCCGCCGAGCATGCCCGCAAGCTCTTCCCCGGCGAAAGATGGTCCGGCATCAACCTCGGCGAGGCCGCCGTTCGCAAGGGCGACTTCGAACTGGCCGCCAGGGTCCTCCCCGAGGCGGCCGGCCAGCCCAACCGCATGGGCACCGCCGCCCCGGACGACGAATCCCGCCTCAACGTGCTGCTCGCCCGCACCTGGCTCACGCTGAACAAGCTCGACAAGGCCCGCACAGCCGCCGACGCCGCCATCGCGGCCGACCCCGCCGACGCCCGCGGCCTCTACCTCAAGGCACAGATCCTCCTCCGCAGCGGCGACCACGACCATGCCTGCAAGCTCAGCAGGGAGGCCTTCGCCAAGAACCCCAAGGCCGCACTGCCCTCCGACTACCTCGTGCGCGCATCCTGCCTGCTCCGCGGCAAGGACTTCGACACCGCCCGCAAGGTGATGGAGGAGGCCATCAAGCAGTACCCCACCGCACCCGGGCTGCACTTCGGCCTCGGGCAGGCCTTCCTCGCCCTGCAAGGCCAGAGCAAGGACAACGTGGCCAGGGCCTTCTACCAGTTCCAGCACGAGATCATGCTCTCCGGCCCGCGCTCGAACTACACCGGCGAGGCCAAGGACCAGCTCGAAATCCTCACCGCACTCATCGCCGAAGAGAAGGACAACGAAGCCTACCTCAAGGTCGCCTATGGCGCAGCCGCCATCCAGTACATGAAGCCCGGCAGCTACGACAAGGCCATCGCTGAAATCCAGAAGGGGCTGCGCACCAACGGCGACGACTGCCTCCCGCTCCAGATGCTCCTCGGCCAGGCATACGGCTTCCTCGGCAAGCACGAGGAGGCAATCGAAGCTTTCAGCAACCTCCTTCGCATCGACCCCGCCTTCGTGCCCGCCTACGTCGAGCTCGGGCACCAGTACCTCGCCCTCGGCAAAGACGACCAGGCCAAGGAGCAATACGCCCGCGCCCTCGTGATCGACCGCGCCAACTGGCGCGTCGCCGAGATCGTCCAGTTCCTCAAGGACTCCAAGTCGAGAGAGACCGGCGCGAAGAAAGAGTAGCGCCGCCTGCCGCGCCACGCGTGAAGGGGAAATCACCGTGACCTACCGAGAGCTGTTCCAGCGAATCATGCACTACGGCGAATTCGACCGCATGCCCGTCTGCCACTGGGCCGGCTGGACCGAGACGCGCACGCGCTGGGTTGCCGAAGGGCTCCCCACGGATATCAGCGAGCAGCAGTTCTTCAACGCCAACCCTCTCTGGTTCGGCCTCTGGACCAACCTCGGCCTCTACCCCGCCTTCGAAGAGACGGTGCTGGAGGAAACCGCCGAGTACCGGATCGTCCGCGACCGCGACGGCGTGACCTGCCAGCACTGGAAGAACAAGAGCTGCATCCCGCACTACATGGACTTCACGCTCAAGACCGCGAAGGACTGGGACGAGTACAAGAAGCGCCTCCAGCCACATCCCGGGCGGCTGCCGGCCGACCTCGACGCGCGCATCGCGCAGGCCGAGACCGCCGGGCTGCCCGTCGAGCTCGAGCTGGCCTCGCTGATGGGCTTGATCCGCAACTGGATGGGCGTGCAGAACATGTCGTACCTCATGTACGACGACCGCGACGTCTATGCCGATATGGTGATGACGCTGGCAGACCTCTCGTGCTGGGCCGTCGACACCATCGCCCCGAGGGTGAAGAGCGGGATAGACTACGGGCACGGCTGGGAGGACATCTGCGGCAAGACCGGGCCGCTGGTCAGCCCGGCGATCTTCGACGAGTGCGTGGCCCCCGGCTACCACAAAGTCCGTGCAAGGCTGGAAGCCTACGGCGTGAAGCTGATGGGCGTCGACTCCGACGGCGACGTCTCGGCGCTCGCCGGCCACTGGCTCGCCGCCGGCGTCAACGTGCAGTTCCCCATCGAGGTCGGCACCTGGAAAGGCGATGCCGCCAGGTATCGCAAGCAGTACGGCCGCGAGCTGCGCGTGATCGGCAACTTCGACAAGCTGGCCCTGGAGCGCGGCCGCCACGCCGTCACCGCCGAGATCGAGCGCCTCATGCCCCTGATGCGCGACGGCGGCTTCATCATCCTCCCCGACCACCTCATCACGCCGGGCGTCGCCCTCGACGACTACCGCTGGTACCTCGACCGCGTGCGCGAGCTGCGGCTGTAGGCCCTGCGCCGCCGCGCAATGCCGCGCGGCCCTGCTTGAACCGTGCGGTCCTTCCTGCTACAATCCGCGGGAGAGCCGGACGAGCGTATCTCGCCTTCCGCCCTGCGCGGGCGGCCAGTCGTCCCCCATGTGAGCATACGGAGCAACCGTGCACAACCAGGCCAAGCGAGTACACGTCATCGCATGCGGCGTGCTGGCCATCGATATCCGCAATGCAGCCGAGCGCCTCGGCATCCCCCTCACCTGCCAGTTCCTCGAAGGCGGGTTGCACGAGAACCCTGGCGAACTCCGCCGCCGGCTGCAGGAGGCAATCGACACGGCCTCGGCCGCGGGCGCGTGCGACAGGATCGCCGCCGGCTACGGCATCTGCGGCCGCGGGAGCGTCGGCATCCACGCCCGCACCGTGCCCCTCGCCTTTCCGAAGGCCCACGACTGCATCGCGCTGTTCCTCGGCTCCGACGCCGCCTACCGGCAGGAGTTCGCGCGCTTCCCCGGCACGTTCTACATCTCCGCCGGCTGGTTCGAGGAGAAGGTCCAGCCGAAATCGAAGCGGTCAGCCGTCGGCCCCGCCGCCCGCGAGGATGAGTTCCGGCGCCTCGCCGCGAAGTACGGCGAGGAGAACGCCCGCGCCATTGTCGACTTCCTCAATAGCTGGCAGCGAAACTACCAGCGGGCGGCCTTCATCTATACCGGTGCGAACCGCGCCGCCGCCTACGCCTCCTACGCGAAGGCCATGGCCGAGGAGTTCGGCTGGCGCTACGAGGAACTCCCCGGCAACGTCTCGCTCCTCGAGCGGATCCTGACGGCCGAATCCACCACGCGCGAAGTCCTCGTCGTGCCGCCGGGCCACGTCACGAGCTTCGACCCCGTGGAAGGCTGCCTGAAGGCCGTGCCCGCGTGGGACAAGCACCGCGTTTCGACGCCCGCCCCCGTACCCGGCCCGGCACCCGCCGTCGCGCACGACTCGGAGCGCACCCGCTTCGGCCTCGGCATCGACGCCGGCGGCACCTACACCGATGCCGTCCTCTACCACTTCGAAACCGACTCCATCCTCGGCAAGAGCAAGGCACTCACCACCAAGTGGGACTTCACGGTCGGCATCGACAACGCCCTCGCCGGGCTCGACGCCGACATGCTGCGGAAGGTCGACCTCGTGTCGGTCTCCACCACCCTCGCCACCAACGCCATCGTGGAAGGCCACGGGCAGGTCGTGGGGCTGCTGGTGATGCCGCCCTACGGGATCTTCCACCCGTCCGACATCCCCCACGAGCCCAAAGCGGTGGTTTCGGGCCGCCTCGAGATCGACGGCAGCGAGATCAGCCCCGTCGATCCGGCCGAGATCCGCCGCGTCGCCCGGGAGATGATCGAGCGCCACGGCGTGGGCGCGTTCGCCGTCTCCGGCTACGCGGGCACGATCAACCCCTCCCACGAGTTGCTGGTCAAGTCCCTCCTCAGGACGGAAACGGGCCTCTCCGTGACGTGTGGCAACGAGCTATCGGACCTGCTGGACTTCCGAACGCGCGCCGACACCGCAGTGCTCAACGCGCGGATCATCCCGCGGCTGGAGAAGTTCATCGACGAGGTGGAGCGTTCGCTGCGGGCCCGGGGCATCCGGGCTGCGCTGATGGTCGTCAAGGGCGACGCCTCGCTGATGAGCACGCGCACGGCCCGCGAGCGGCCGATCGAGACGATCCTCTCGGGCCCCGCCGCGAGCGTCGCCGGGGCGATCCGCCTCACGCGCTGCCGCGACGCCCTCGTCGTGGACGTCGGCGGGACGACCTCCGACACCGCCGCGGTGAAAGACGGCTCGGTGCGGACGTGCGACAGCGGGGCGCGCGTCGGCCGCTGGAAAACGCACGTGCGCGCCCTCGACATGCGCACCATCGGCCTCGGGGGCGACAGCCTCATCACCTACGAGAAGCAGGCGCTCGCGGTCGGGCCTCTCCGCGTGGCGCCCGCCGCGTGGATGGGCTCTGAATACCCGGCGGCGGCCGCCGCGCTCGACTACCTCGAGCGGCACCTCGATGACCACGCCGGCTGCACGCGGCCGATGGAGCTGGCCGCCCTCACCAGCCACGCCGACAGCCTCCAGTTGCACGACGACGAGCGGGCGCTGGTGACGCTGCTGCGCGAGCGGCCCCACTCGCTGGCCGAGCTCGCCGACCGCACCGGCTCGCACCACTGGAGCTTCCTCCGCCTCAACCGCCTCGAAGAGCACTACGTGGTGCAGCGTTGCGGCCTCACTCCCACCGACCTCCTCCACGTGCAGGGCAGGTTCGAGCGCTGGCACACGCCCAGCGCCCGCCGCCTCTGCGAGATGACCGCGCGGCTGCTGGGGTGCGGCACCGAGCGCTTCATCGACGCCGTCATGGACCTCGTCGTCCGCAAGCTCGCCGTCGAGTTGATGAAGAAGCAGCTCGACGGCGTCACCGACCCCGACGCGATCGACACCTGCCCCGCCTGCCAGGCGATCGTGAGGAACATCCTCGACGGCGGCTGCGCGGACTACGCCTTCAGCCTGAAGCTGGCCAACCCCGTGGTGGGCCTGGGGGCACCGGTACACTTCTTCCTCCCGGCGGCCGCCGCGATGCTGGGCGCGGAGGCGGTGGTTCCGCCGGACGCCGACGTGGCCAACGCCATCGGCGCCATCACGAGCGCGGTGGTGATCGCGCGGCAGGTCCGCATCCGGCCCAACGAGAACGGCGGCTACGCGGTGCACGGCCTGCCGGACGCCCGCAGCTTCGAGCGCTTCGAGACTGCCCACGCATTCGCCGTCGGCGAGCTTGAGCGCTTGGTCCGCGAGCAGGCCCGCCTCGCCGGCACCAGCGAGACGCGCGTTGAGGTGTCCGTGGGCGATAGCATATCGTCGGCGACCGACGGCACGGAGATCTTCCTCGAGCGCACGGTCAGCGCGAGGCTGTCGGGTCCGCCCGATGTTGCCCGGCTGGGGCGCGCGGATGGCTGACTGGAGGGCTTTGGGCTATGGGCTGGGCCTCACGGATCAGTCTTGCTCGATCTTGCGGAGCCGCGCCCGTGCGGCGCCCACGGCGTCGCTGATGAGGTGCCGCGGATAGCGCAGCCGCAGTTGCGAGTGGTGCACGGCCTTGTGGTTGAAGAAGCCGATCGGGAAGGGGTAGTTGCCGTTGGACGGGTAGAACTTGAGCATCTCCTCGAAGGCCCAGATGGCGTCCTGGAGGAGCCGGTCCTGGCGCTCGGCCCGCACGGCCGAGCCCTCGCCAGTCGCGGCCGAGCCCTGGTGCAGGCACGAGTAGCCGTGGTGGGCCCAGTCCATCACGTCGAGGAGTTCCGAGGGGGTCGTGCGGCAGATCTCGTCGTCGGACTTGCCGAAGAAGAACGAGATGTCGTAGACGAAGCACCTGAAGGCCCGGCAGCGAGTGCAGCGAGCCTCGATGACGTCTCGGGGCTGGCCCTTGAGATAGCGCAGCGTGTGGTCGAGCGTCTCGTAGTCGCCGCCGCACTTGCACTGCCGCGTCACGAGGTGGAGGTACTCCTCCCGCACGGAGTGGGCGCGGGGCGGGTCCTCGCACAGATGGGCGCGCTCCGCCATGTCGCGTTCACGTCGTTCCGCTCTTTTCCTGCCGAACGGCCACATGAAAAAACGCTCCCATGCTGAGGGGCGGACTGCTGGGTCTTCGCCGCGAAGTCAGGTGAAATCAAGCGTGTACAACACTATAGCACATGATCCCCGGGATTGCAAACCTAATTCGGCAGCGGTCCGGAGCGCACTGGCATCGCCCTTCGGCCACAGGCAACAGGTGCTTGATCTCCTCCTCCTTTTTTCCTGTCTTTTCTTTCTTTTCGCTTGAAAACGCCATTGCCTCCATTTACAATGCTGCGGAATTGGTAAGATGCAGCCAGTTGGGTGTCACTAAGTACTCATGTTCGCAGATACGATCGGGCAGGCCGCCCGGGCGTACGGTAGGGGCGGGGCACTGTCCCCGCCCGGAAGAGG
>Ga0172364_10003459_pt1 | contig 12606 bp, 11 predicted proteins | sample LakKivSesite10cm_FD_114545 | JGI IMG/M metagenome (GOLD analysis project Ga0172364, IMG submission 114545) | Sediment microbial communities from Lake Kivu, Rwanda - Sediment site 10cm | ecosystem: Environmental > Aquatic > Freshwater > Lake > Sediment | place: Rwanda: Western Province, Lake... | reverse complement strand
TTTTTTAATAGATAGCTCGACCTTTTCTATCTATTTTGAATATACACCCGTAATTATTCCTTGTCAATACTTTTAGTTTTTGCTATAGTTAAAATGTTTTAGGCGGCGCGCCAACTCCGTTGGCACGAAAAATTGCGGCGGCGAAAAAGCGAGGGCGGGGCGGGAAGGAAAGGGGGTTGGGGGGAAAGGAATTCCCGCCCCGCCCGAGCGTCCGGCGAGCGAAGCGAGCCGATCATTCGGGATTTTGTTCAAAATGAGTTCTGACTTTTTCCAACAAACACCGATTGATGTCCGTGTCGCCGACGACTTGTCCCGAGCTTGTCGAGGGATGATGAGGGAGGCGACGCATAATTCCCGATATTCCCCACACCGACCTATCCCGATATTTTGAGGGATACTCCCGCTTTGCGGGAGAGCAGGCGTTGGCAAGTGTTCTATGATTTTGAAAAACAAAGACAACAGAAGAAAAGCTATTGAGACAGGTTGCGCTTGCCCCGCCCGCCCATGCGCACGCAACAAGTCGGAACTCCCTTAATTGATTTTATTTTAGCATTTCCCCGTCGTTTATTAGTTGACAACCCGAGAGAGAGCCGATTTATGTCTGGTATCCGCTTTTGGCCGATTTGCGCGATAAAGGTATGGCAAATTCTTATATCGTGGTATTTTTGTATAATCGAGCCATTAAACCACAGCTTTTACCAATCATGATTTATTATTTCGGATGGCTGTTTGTCGCGGTGTTGACTTTTTATATGATTATCGCATCAATAATTAACGGCTTGATAGTTAATAAAATAATGGAGGCGAAATGAAAATTGCAATTGCGTCTGATCAGAAAAATGGTCATTCAAAAATAAGTTTGCAGGCGGGGAGAGCTTTATATTTCCATATTATCGAAAATGGGAAAAAAGTTGAGATTTTATCAAATCCCTTTGCTTTGGGCGGTGGAGGAGTGGGATTAGCCGTTGCAAAAATGCTTAGTGATAAAGGTGTAAATAAAATAGTTGCAGGTCAGATCGGACCGAACATGGAGGCCGCGCTGGTTGCTGCAGGTATTCAAATAGAGCAAACAGACGGGATTGTGTCGGACTACTATAATTAATTAAAGGTAATAAATAAATTGCTTGACAGTAAAATATTTGTTTGTTATTATCCAAGATAGATTTATGGGAATTTATAAATATTTTGCCAAAGGGGTAAGCGGATAAGGATTCATTTTTTATCCTTTTATAGCCGCTTACTCCGTAAGCGGTTTTTTTGTGCAGTCGCTTTCTGCTCTAATTTATCCTAGGGATTAATTGATTAGGGAGAGACAAACAGAAGAAACAGTTGAAGGTTACCCCGAAGTTTGACAATTAGTGGGCATCACTTAAAAACGTTGCCCAAGTGTCCCGACCGTAAGGTCGGGAAAAGTGCAATTCATTCGTTACGTAAGGGCGCATGTGAGAATGCCTTGGGAGTATTGGCCGATGAAGGACGTGGAAGTCTGCGATAAGCCTCGGGGAGCTGACAAACAAACTTTGATCCGGGGATTTCCGAATGGGGAAACCTAACCGTGCTTGTCGCGGTTGTCCCGCTTAAGCGGGTTCGGTAAGCTGGGGAACTGAAACATCTTAGTACCCAGAGGAAAAGAAATCAATCGAACCCTTTAATTTTGCTCAGGTTCATCTTGCGTAGAATCGAAGGATGAGATTCCGCTAGTAGTGGCGAGCGAACGCGGAAAAGCCTTGGCTATTTGAAATGATAATTTGTTAGCAGAACGAATCTGGAAAGAACGACCATAGAGGGTGACAGTCCCGTACGCGAAAACATTTTATTAGCTAGGATAGCCCTTTCCGGCTTTATGTTAGAAAGAAAGTAGGACCGGACACGTGAAATCCGGTTTGAAGAATCCCAACACTCTTTTGTGGGTTTGCTAATCCAAATTATTGGGCGAGCTTATTCTCAAAAGAGTGTTGGGAGTCGGTGGATCGTCATCGAAGGCTAAATACCAATACTCACCGATAGTGAACTAGTACCGTGAGGGAAAGGTGAAAAGTACCCCGCAACGGGGAGTGAAATAGATCCTGAAACCATGTGCCTACAAGGAGTCAGCGCCGTGCATAGTACAGAGTTTTTTAATGATCAATAATCACTGAAAATTAAAAAGCTGATAATTGATAATTCTGTACTGTGCGCGGTCATGACGTGCCTTTTGGAGAATGACCCAACGAGTTGTTGGTTGCGGCAAGCATAAGGTCCTAAGGACTGGATGCGTAGTGAAAGCGAGCCCTAACCGGGCGTAAGTCGCCATCAATAGACCCGAAACCGAGTGATCTATCCATGAGCAGGCTGAATCTCGCCGAAAGGCGGGAGAAGGGCCGAACCCACTAATGTAGCAAAATTAGGGGATGACTTGTGGATAGCGGTAAAATGCCAAACGAACTCGGAAATAGCTGGTTCTCCCCGAAATATATATAGGTATAGCCCGCAGAATGACGGCTTGGAGGTAGAGCACTGGATGGATTTCTGGAGAGCAATCTTCAGTATCCAATCAAACTCCGAATACCAAGTACCTGTATCTGCGGAGTCAGTCCGTGAGGGCTAAGCTTCACGGGCAAAAGGGAAACAACCCAGACCATCAGCTAAGGTCCCTAAATACTTGCTAAGTGTGAAACGATGTGGCAGAGCACAGACAACCAGGAGGTTGGCTCAGAAGTAGCCACCCTTTAAAGATAGTGTAACAACTCACTGGTCAAGGTTTGTTGCGCGGAAAATCTAACGGGGCTAAGCAAGTTACCGAAGCTATGGATGCCGTCTTTGACGGCATGGTAGGGGAGCGTTCGCAGGGCTGTAAAGTCAAATTGTGAGGTTTGGTGGAGCGCTGCGAAGTGAGAATGTTGGGATGAGTAACGAATATGACGGGTGAGAACCCCGTCCACCGAATACCCAAGGTTTCCCGGGCGACCACAATGGACCCGGGGTTAGGCGGTAGCTAACCCCTCACCTTGTTTGGTAGCAACACCACCAGAGACCAATGTCTTTGTGCGGACTGTTAGCGGCCAAGGTGAGGGGGATGCGTAGCCGGTTGATATTCCGGCCCTCGTTTTATGTTTACCCCTTTCTGACACTTTTTTAAGCTGGCTGTTTGCTACGGCTATGTATGCAGTCAGGGAGAAAGAGGCAGGAAAAGGAAAGGATTAATTATATAAAGCAGCCGTACCTTAATCCAACACAGGTGGGTTGGTCGAGAAGACTAAGGTGAGCGAGAGAACCTTCGTTAAGGAACTCGGCAATAAAGCGTCCGTAACTTAGGGATAAGGACTGCCAACCTTCGGGTTGGCCGCAGCTAAAGTGTTCCAGGCGACTGTTTACCAAAAACTTAGGTCCATGCTAACCCAAATGGGGATGTATATGGGCTGATGCCTGCCCAGTGCTAGTAGGTCAACTTCCTTGCTGATCTTTGGGCTTAACCTGTCCGTTAGTATTTTTCTTGATAGCTGGCATTAAATTTAACGCCACATAATTATTAAGAGCTAATGGGCAGGTTTAGCCCAGAGAGAGGTGAAGGGACTAAGCCCTAGTGAACGGCAGCAGTAACTATAACTGTTCTATGGTAGCGAAACTCCTTGTCGGGTAAGTTCCGACCCGCACGAATGGCATAACGGTCTGGAAGCTGTCTCAACGAAGGACTCGGTGAAATTGCACTGCCGGTAAAGATGCCGGTTAACCGCAGCAAGACGGAAAGACCCCGTGGAGCTTTACTACAGCTTGGTATTGGTTTTTGGATATTTCTGTGTAGCGTAGGTGGGAGCTTAGGCGCCAATGAAACACCACTCTTAAATATTCGGAAATCTAACTCCGCCAAAGGCGGAAGACAGTGCTTGGTAGGTAGTTTGACTGGGGCGGTCGCCTCCCAAAGAGTAACGGAGGCGTTCAAAGGTTAGCTTAGCTCGTTTGGAAAGCGAGTCTCAAAGTGTAAAGGCATAAGCTAGCTTGACTGCAAGGCCTACAAGCCGCGCAGACGCGAAAGCGGGACTTAGTGATCCTCTGGTTCCTTACGAATGGGCCAGAGCTCAACGGATAAAAGCTACCCCGGGGATAACAGGCTGATCGGACCCAATAGTCCACATAGACGGTCCGGTTTGGCACCTCGATGTCGGCTCATCGCATCCTGGAGGTGAAGTAGCTTCCAAGGGTTTGGCTGTTCGCCAATTAAAGCGGTACGCGAGCTGGGTTCAGAACGTCGCGAGACAGTAAAATATGTGCTGTCTATAAATCTTCCTATATGCTGGAAACTCTGTAGTCCTAATAGGGCTTGCAGTATCTGGCGGTACCATTCATAATTAAAATATGAAGGGTAAAAATCCGACCAGTGCAGACAATCAGCAGGAAAAATCAAAGATGTTCTTGCGAGGATACGTGACTGGTTTGGTTGATGGTGAAGGCAGTTTTCATATTGCCTTTCAAATTCGTGAAGATTTGCCACTTGGCATTTCTATAATTCCGGAATTTCACATTTCGCAAAGTAGGCACTCGAAAAGGGCACTTGAAATTGCGAGAGAAATTCTCGGATGCGGGTATATCAAGCCAAATCATAAAAAGTCGAAAGATGACACTTTTGTGCTCGTAGTACGAGACAGGGTCGATCTTTTGACAAAGATAATCCCATTCTTCGAATATAATCGGTTGCAAACCGAAAAAATCAACGACTTTGCTAAGTTTGGCGAAGTAGTCAGGTTAATGGACAACGGTTTGCATCGAAAATTAAGCGGAGCCAAAAAAATAATTGACATCGCTTATCAGATGAATGGAGACGGCACCAAACGTATTCGAAAAAAGCAAGAGTTGAAAGCATCTTTGAAATCCCCAGAGACTATATGGAAGACCCCGAGTTAAGCCGAAAGGCAAGACTGGAGGAAGATATAGTCCGAACTGCACAGCGATGGGCAGAGACCGATTCGCATCGGTCCGCCATAGAGTATTTCTGTAATAGATATGGTTTGCAAAGTAACAGATTGTCGGTCCTAATCTGCTGTGGTCGTGGAAGTTTGAAGGATTTTCTCCTTAGTACGAGAGGACCAGGAGAAGCGAACCTCTGGTGTACCAGTTGTGCCGCCAGGCGCATTGCTGGGTAGCTAAGCTCGCACGGGATAACCGCTGAAAGCATATAAGCGGGAAGCCCATCCTAAGATTAAACTTCTTAGACACCTCGAAGACCACGAGGTTGATAGGCGCTAGGTGTAAGACCAGTAAATGGTTTCAGCCGAGGCGTACTAATTGTCAAGTAGAACGAATGATTGCACTTTTTATCTTTGGCAACGTTTTAAGTGATGCAAACTATGCTATAATATTTGATGTGAAAAGAAAACGTTATAAGTTGGCAGGGACAGTAATTGCTATTGTAGGAGCGGTGGTAGCGCTTTCCGGAGTAGTTGGATTTCAAGGCGTATCTGCTGATCCGGTCGTAGCCGAAAAGGCCGACTGGTCGCTGCTTTTAATAGCCGGCGGAGCGATTTTAGTTGTTGCAGGTATTGCTTTGTCACTTTGGCTTTTTGCATCAGATTGATTTGAAGATTTTGTGTTGGTGGTAATGGCGGCGGGGGTACACCTCTTCCCATTTCGAACAGAGAAGTTAAGCCCGCCAGCGGCGATGGTACTTGTTCCGCAAGGAACCGGGAGAGTAGCACGCCGCCAACACAAAGTCTTCAAACAAAAAAGCCGCCCATTCGCTGAGCGGTTTTTTTAGTACTTAGCGGACTGCATTAGCTACTTCGTGAATTCGTATTATTTTCCCAGAAGCAATGCGTTTGTATTAGCCATTTCACCAAAGGTAACTTTATATTCATTTTTTCCTACGATTGTTTGTTCTGATGAAGTATTTTGTTGTTACCTGCCTTTTTATTATACAATGTTAGCATGAACCAGAAAAACGGCTGGAACATTAAACAGGTTTTCTTAGTTGTTATTGTAATTGTTATTGCGGTTTATTTTCGTATTTATCTTCTAAAATTAGCCGGTTATAGCTTTGATATTGGAACTTTTATCAAATGGGCAGATAAAACGCGAGAATTGGGAATTATTGGAATTTATAACAGGGCAAACGCCGTTAGTATTGATTATCCTCCTCTTATTCCGCTTGTCACCAGCTGGTGGCTGACTTTTACCAGATCGATAAAGCTAAATGATATATACGGATTTAAACTGTTTCCCACTTTTGCAGAGCTTGTTCTGACCGCTATCGCCCTAATTTATGCTTTAAAATCAAATATTAGGTATAAATCGCTTATGTTGGCGCTTATTATTCTCCAACCGGCAACTGCATTTATAACTAGCGGATGGGGACAGGTCGATGCAATTATGACGTTGGTTATAATTCTCGGGTTTTTGGCGACAGAAAGAAATAATTATCTTGCAACAATTTTATTTACCATCGCCCTACTTCTAAAACCCCAAGCGCTGATCGCAATATTTGTATATCTTTTGTGGATACTATTTAAAAAAAGTATTAAACAATTTTTAACTCAACTTTTACTTGGAATGGTAATAGTTGCCATTATTGGCTCTGCGTTTATCGCAAATGGCGGCAATTTTTTTCCGATATTATGGGATTCCGTTTCACGCTACCCCTATATTTCAATGAATGCGTTTAATTTCTGGTGGGTACTCTATGGGAACAAAGCATTTTCACTTTCTGATTCACTGGGCGGAATAACTCCCAAAATCCAAGGTCTGACGCTATTTGTCGCATTTTTATCTCCAGCTATATATTATCTTAAAAATAAAACCAGAGGCCAAGCCGAAATATTTCTTGTCACCAGCTACGCATACCTTATATTTTTTACATTTTTAACCCAGATGCACGAACGGTATTTATATCCGGCAGTAGCGCTTTTACCCTTTGCAATTATGGCGAACAAGAAAGTACCAGTAATTTACCTTGTCTTGTCGATTACCTTACTTATAAATTGCTTTGTGATTTTAGAGAGCGCTTTTCCGCAATTCCATTATTTATTTATTCAAAATCTTAATTTATTAGGAAATTGGACAAGAATTATTGGGGTAGTCAATGTAGCAGTTGCGATTTATTTAATGGTTTATTTTGCGCTAACTAGCTTAGGATCAAAAACCAAATGAAAAAGAAGAATATACTTATATTTATAATTTTTATGCTTGTTGCGGTAATAACAAGATTTATATTTCTGGGATTGCGGCCGGTGCATCATGATGAGGGGATGCTCTCTTATTTCGCCTGGGAACTGTCGGAAGGCAGGGGCTATAACTATAGTCCGCAAATTCACGGCCCGATTTTGTTTTATTTGCAAGCAATAATTTTTAAACTCTTTGGAACGGCTGATAATGTCTTGCGTGGCTCAACGGCATTATTTGGTGTTATCTTAGCCGGACTGCCCTTTCTTTATCATAAAGTGCTTAGGCAAAGAAAAGCTATCGCAATCTCGGCACTTATTATCAGTTCACCAATTTTAACTTATTTTGCGAGATTTTTGGTTCACACTTCGCTCGTCATAGTTATTAATTTCGTAATTGTTTTAAATTTGTGGCTGTTTATAAAAAAACCGAAAAATGTTTATCTGTATATTTTGGCTGTATTTCTAGCACTTGCCTTTGGGATTTCAGAAACAAGTTACATTTTTGTCTTGTCGATTATTTTATTTGCGTTTTTTTGCTATCTAATAGAGCGAAAATTATTTCTCGATAAATTAAAAAATATAAAGGCGTTTTTGATAAAAAATTACCTTGACTTTATTTCGGCGTTTCTATTTTTTGTTCTTTCATGGATATTGATTTATTCGGTAGGATTAAGCAGTCCTAAAAGTTTTTTATTATCCCTTCCAAACCCATTTGATGCAGAAGAGGGGCTGGGGTTTTGGCTCGCACAACATCAAAATCAACTCGGAGGTCAGCCATGGTTCTATTATCTTTTATTGCTGATTGTCTATGAGCCGATCGTTTTTTTAGGCGGAATACTTGCGGCGATCGAGTTGGTGAGAAAGAGGGGCGGTTTTTTGCAGAGTTTTACCGTATTTTTGGCATTTGCTAGCTTGATTGGGTACTCGATCGCCGGCGAAAAATTTCCGTGGCTTTTGCTTCCGACATTGTTATTATTTGTTATATCTGCCGGTTTATACTTTGGCAGAAATTTTACAAAATCAACATTTTTTACGAAATTTATTGTTATCGTCCTTTTGATTTTTACTTTATTCAATACGTACCGGCTTAATTTTACTAATCCAGCTGATACCAGGGAGTTGGTCACTTATGTTCAAACACCAAATTCTTTCAAGGAAATAGCAGATGAGATTATACATAACTGTGAAGGGGTTGGCGGCGAGTGCGTGATAATCGACTCTGACATCAGCTGGCCGCTTTCGTGGGAGTTTAGAAAAATCAGTTTTCTCGATTACTTTAATAACGCCGATTCGATAAAACCCAAAACAAAATATATTTTTGTCAATCCCGACAAAATGGACGCGCTTTCGCAAGCTAATTTTTCTTCGAGGAAGGTTTTACTTCGTGACTGGTGGGTTCCGCCCGTTTGCCGAAAGTTAGCATGTGCCAATTCCTATTTGCGATATTTTGTCAGTAGGACTATTTGGGGTTCGAAGGGCGGATATGATATAATGCTTTTAGAGCGAAAATAGCTTGACAAATAAATTTTTGGTATAATAGATTTAAATGAAAAAAGTTATTGGTTTGTTAATATCGGCGGCACTGCTGATTTTACCTGTTGGTGTTCTTGGTGCCGACGAAGCGACTTTTTCAGCGACTTCATCTAAAACTCAATATTCGGTGGGAGATGAGATCACCGTAAGTTTTTCGGTTGATGCAGGAGCATATGCAACCACATTGAATGTGATAGATTTCGATATTGCGATTGATGATACTTCAGTTATTGAACCGGCTAATACTTCGAGTCCCTTCACGGCTGGATCAATTTATTCCGGTATCGGATTGCAATCTTACAGCAACGGTCTTATTAATGTTGTGACGTATGTAAATCCTGAGAATAAGCCGGCTAGCCGAAGCGGGCTTATTGGTACTGTTGCCTTTACCGCACTTAAAGAGGGACGGGCGACTATCTCTTACGCCAGGATAGAGGCGGCGGAGGAAAATAATGAAACTGAGTTTGTGAATACTTCTGCCAGCTCGCTAACAATTGAAATTGGATCAGGTGGAACCTCTGCTTCTACTTCGGAAACTTCAAGCGCCGCTTCCGTATCGGGCGGAACTGCAGGGTATACCTCAGGATATACAGCTACAGCTCCAACGACTTCCACTTCTGCTTCGACTGGTCCCGAGCACATTGTTATAGCGGTGGTTTTGGCGGGGTTGGTTGCATTTCTGGCTTGTTCTTGGTATAAAAGTAATAAATATTATCCAAAAGTATGAGATCGACAGTTATTAGTATAATTTTGGGGATTATTATTATCGTGGGTGTTGGCTACGGTGGTTATTATGTGGTGAAAAAGCTGCGCGCTAGTGCCGATATTGAAAGTGGATCGGATGTGAATGTTGATTTAAATAACGATGGGGTGATCAACGCGCTTGATCTAAATATGATTACCAAAGCGATTTCTGACGGAAGCAGTAAGAAGAAATTTGATTTAAATGATGACGGCAAGTTAAATAGTCTAGATCTAAACGTTTTCCTTAATAATTATAAAAAATAATTCTACAAAATAGTTCGGCGGTTCAGGGTTGGGAGAATCCTGTTCCAGGTCTTGGCGGCAACCTTGAATGCTTCTTTGCCTTTTGGGGTGATGCGATAGGTTTTTTTGTCTTTTGAAGAAGGATTGGCTTGCACGATAAGGCCTGCTTTTAAAAATTGGTTTAGCGCGGGGTAAAGGGTACTTTCCGAAGGGCTACAGAAATCACGGCTTAATTCGCGGATTCCTTTGATAAGAAGATACCCATGCAAATCCTTGTCTTTGAGGGCGCGCAAAATAAAAAATCTTACCAAACTCTGATTTGCCAGTTTTTCCCAATAATTATCGGACAAATAATCAATCTTATTTTGTGTCATCAGATATAAAATGTAGCAAAGATAATCAGTGTAATCAAACATTTTATCATAGTTTTCCATTGTCAAAACAGGTGATATTAGGTAGAATTAAGTGAAGTTGGTGGGCCTGCCCGCCATAACTTTATAGCGAAAGCGGGTGTCGTATAGTGGTGATTATGTTTGCTTCCCAAGCAAGCGACGGCGGTTCGACTCCGCTCACCCGCTCCACCTAAATAAAGCCTGAGTCGAGATCTTATCAGCTTTGCTCGACGACAAGCCGATATAGCTCAGCTGGTAGAGCAGCACTTTCGTAAAGTGAAGGTCGCCAGTTCGAATCTGGCTATCGGCTCCAGACAATTGACGGGTAGGTAAATAGAGCTGAAAATTGCCCCACAATATAACTCTTAATTCTTAGGGTTGATTTTTAAACACCAAACGTATAGGATATTATGAAAATAATGATCAAAAGAAATCTGATATTTATTATCGTTTCCATAATAACAGCCGGACTAAATCTTTACGGCTGGCAGATTACTTTAAAACTTGATACGCAGCTTGCTTGGATTGCACTGATATTGGTTTTCGTAGATCTTGTTTTGGCTTGGCTAATGTGGAGACGAAACAAATACATCGCCTTATTATTTATCGGTACAGGATTATTATTAGAGCTTTTGATTTTTGTTAATTACTATTATTTACAAACGACAGGACGCACTCCGTGAGACATACATTTTGGTGGAGATTTTGGGAAATTTTCCCCGGAGCTTTAGCATGGACAGGTCTGCTTTTGCCGGTAGTATTTTCGTTTATCTGGCCATCAGCAGTGGCAATATATATTCTTATTTTTGATTTGTATTGGTTGTTTAGAGGTATGATTATGGCTTATCTTTTGTATAAATCGTATAGGAAGATGAGGACTGCTATGCATACCGATTTCAGGAGAATGCTCGAGGGTCTACCCAAAGGTGATCCTATTGTCAAAGATTGGAGGGAGATTTATCAAGTGATTATTTTTGCGACTTTTAGGGAAGAATTAGATATTCTGGGACCATCAGTTGAGTCGGTTATAGAAGCCGACTGGCCAACTTCCAGAAAAATAATCCTGCTTGCCGGAGAAGAAAGAGACAAAGAGAGATTATGGCGAATCGGCAACCATCTTAAAGAAAAATATAAGAACAAGTTATTTGATTTTGTTGTCAGTGAGCATCCTGATGGGATAGCCGGCGAGGTTAGGGGCAAAGGTGCGGGATCGGCTTGGGCTGGCAGGGAGCTTCGAAAATATGCAGAAGAAAAGGGTATGGACCCAGCCAATCTTTTGGTTACGATTGCTGATGCAGATACGAGATTTTTAGGTCAGTTTTTCAATGCGATTGCGTATGAATTTGTCATAAATCCCAATCGTCATCGTCGAACCTATCAACCAATCCCGATTTACGCCAATAATATCTGGCATGTTCACACTGTATCGAGATTAACCGCTTGGGGATCAAGTTTTTGGCAAATGGTAGAAGCGTCAAGGCCATGGCGATTGATAAATTTTTCCACTCATGCCTATTCGCTTAAAATGCTCGAAGAAATGGGTTATTGGTCGGTAGATGTGGTCAATGAAGATTCGAAGCAGTTTTGGAATGCCTATTTTACTTTTGACGGAGACCACAAAGCGGTACCGGTTTATCTTCCGGTTCATATGGACGCAGTTGTAGCCGATGATTTATGGACAACGCTTAAAAACCAGTATTTACAGAAAAGGCGTTGGGCCTATGGTGTCGAGCACCTGCCTTTTATCATGATTAATGCATTCAATAATCGCAAGGTGAATTTTTGGGATAAAGCAACGAAAGTTTGGCGGTTGGTCGAAGGCACATATTCTTGGTCAACGGCCAGCTTTTATCTCGCTTTTATTGGTTGGTTGCCGCTTATATTTTCTGACATGTATCGACACACCGTTCTGGCGCAAAATTTTCCGATTGTTGCTAGAACTCTTTTGTCTTTGGCGTGGATTGGGGCAATGGTCTCGGTTTACGTATCAATGCACTTTTTGCCTCCCAAACCAGCCCAGTATAGAAAATCGCGATATATTGGCTTGCTTTTTGAGTGGATTGTTTTGCCGGTATCGGCTTTTATTTGGGGATCGCTACCAGCCCTAGAGGCACAAACCAGGTTGATGCTTGGCAAATATCTGACATTCTGGGTTACACCCAAAGGAGGCGCGGGTGGAGAAAAGTCATAAAATTTGCAATAATCAGGTTGACAGGAGCTGTTTTTTAGGTTAAAATCGGCTGTCTGTCATCGGGGTGTAGCACAGTTGGTAGTGCGCCTGGTTTGGGACCAGGAGGTCGTGAGTTCGAGTCTCGCCACCCCGACCAACCGCAACAATTTGAAATTTTTTGAGTTTTTGCTTTGCTCGCCGAGCCGCCCCCGCCTCGGCTCGGCTCGCAACCGACCTGAAACTTATGATATTTTTCGGCAATTTGATATTGATCTCGTAATTGATAGTGAATATTTTTGTCTAACAACTCATGGTTCGTTCCGATTTTTTGGACGAAATATTTGATTTGCAAAAAATCGGTAGCTTGTCGCAACTTTTCAGGTTCGCGCAGGGA
>Ga0172364_10003458_pt1 | contig 12606 bp, 7 predicted proteins | sample LakKivSesite10cm_FD_114545 | JGI IMG/M metagenome (GOLD analysis project Ga0172364, IMG submission 114545) | Sediment microbial communities from Lake Kivu, Rwanda - Sediment site 10cm | ecosystem: Environmental > Aquatic > Freshwater > Lake > Sediment | place: Rwanda: Western Province, Lake Kivu... | reverse complement strand
TGGCTCCCTGTCCGACAGGCGCCCCAGATGGCCGCCGGTGGGCCCCGAGGCGCTGATCAGCCTCTCGTACTCCAGGGAGGTAATGACGTTTCGGTACTTCCCGTAACCATACTGTCTGACCACAGAGGGATCGAAGGGATCAAAGCCGGTGGCTACGACGATGGCTCCCACGTGCATATCAAGGGTCTCCTCGGCCATCTGGTGGTCAATGCACTTGGGGCCACACACTTCCACGCAGCGCCAGCACTCGGAGCAGATGCCGCAGTGCAGACAGCGCAGCGCCTCGGCGCGGGCCTGCTCCTCAGTGAGGCCCAACTCCACCTCGCGGAAATCGCGGATGCGCTGCTGGATGGGCGCGGTGGGCATGATCACCCTAGGCCCCATGTTCACCTCGCCACGCTCGATTAATTCCGCGATTTCCCCGTCCGTGGGATGAGCTACTGGCAGGGGCTGGAGCTCACGGGGGGTAAGGAGGGGTACGCCACGCAAATAGCGGTCAATGGACAAGGCCGCCCGCCGCCCATCGGCGATAGCCTGGATGAGTGCCCCCGGCCCGCGAGCCGCATCCCCGCCCGCGAATATGCCTGGCCTGTTCGTCTCCAGCGTCTGCGGATTGACGACGAAAGTGCCCCGTCGGGTGATCTCCAGGCCATGATCCGGTTTCAGGAAGGAGATCTCTGGAGCCTGAGCCACAGCAGCGATCAGGGCGTCGGTCTCGATGATGAACTCGGAGCCCTGGATGGGGATAGGGCGACGACGACCGCTTGCATCAGGTTCGCCTAAGCGCATGCGGATGCAGCGCACGCCGCTGATATGACCATTCTCCGAAAGCACCTCCACGGGCTGGGTGAGCATTTCGAACTTAATACCCTCGCGCTCGGCGTCCTCAATATCCCAGGTATTGGCTGGCATCTCGGCCCGCGAGCGGCGATAGGCAATGATCACCTTCTCTGTTCCCAAACGCAGGGCGGAGCGGGCGGCGTCAATCGCCGTGTTGCCGCCACCGACGACTACCACCTTGCTGCCCAACCTCATCTCCCCACCCAAGTTCACCATCCTGAGGAAGGGCACGCCGTGGTACACACCCTCCGCATCCTCACCTGGTATCCCGAGGTGCTGTGGCTCGTGTGCCCCTATGGCCAGGAAGACCGCCTCGTATCCTTCGTCAAACAGTCTGTTGATGTCACTAACGGGGCTGTAGAGTTTTAGCTCGACACCGAGCTCCAGGATATCATCAATCTCTCGCTGCAGCACATGGCGGGGCAGGCGATAGGCAGGGATGCCCACGCGCATCATCCCGCCGGCCACGGGGAGGGCCTCGAAGATAGTCACCCGGTATCCCATCCGCGCCAGGAAATGGGCAGCCGTCAGACCCGCCGGACCGGCACCGACGATGGCTACGCTGGCCGATGGCTGATCGTCAGGTGCTGATGGTTGATGATTTTCCTGTGTGCTCTGTGGTCTGCTATACACCCAGTCCGCCACAAAGCGCTTCAAAGCGCAGATGGCCACTGGCTCATCCAGCTTACCCCGGTTGCACTCCGCCTCACATGGATGGTCGCACACCCGTCCCACTGTCGCTGGGAAGGGGTTGTACTGCTTGACCACCTCCAGGGCCTCCTGGTACCGCCCCTGGGCGATGAGGGCAATGTATCCCTGGGCACTGGTCTCTGCCGGGCAGGTGGCCTTACAAGGGGAGGTCCCCCGCTTGCTCACCAGGTAAGCATTAGGGATCGCCTGGGCGTAAGGCCGGTAGATCGCCCTGTGCTCCGATAGTCCCTGGTTGAACTCATCGGGCAGTATGACCGGACATACCTCCACGCAGTCGCCACAGGCGGTACATTTCTCCTCATCCACGTATCTGGGATGCTTGAGTATCTTCACCCTGAAACGGCCAACCGAGCCTGTGACCTCCTTCACTTCCGAGTAGGTATGGAGGGTGATATTGGGATGTCGGGAACAGTCAGCCAGCTTGGGGGACAGGATGCATATGGCGCAGTCATTTGTGGGGAAGGTCTTGTCCAACTGAGCCATCCGGCCGCCGATGCTGGGTTCCCTCTCCATCAGGTGTACGTGGATCCCCATGTCAGCCAAGTCTAGAGCAGCCTGGATGCCAGCCACTCCGCCACCGATGACCAGGACGTCCCGACTCATCTCCTGTCCTTCATTCCCGGCCCTTGAGTCCATTTTCGCTTCTGCTGCCTCTTCCCTATCAGGAGACCGTGATGCCATCGCCATCGTGGGGAAGGTGAAGGTGAACTTGCTCCCTTTACCCAGTTCCGATTCCACGTGGAGTTGCCCACCATACAGCTCCACTACCCGCTTCACGATCGGCAGCCCCAACCCTGTGCCGTAGGGTTCCACCTCTTTGGCATTTGCGGCCCGGTAGAATTCCTCGAAGATGCGGCACATATCCTGCGGCGCTATCCCTATGCCCGTGTCCTCCACCTCTCCAACCACACAATCGGCTTCCTCTTTGAGGGATACGGTAATCGTTCCTTCCGGATCGGTGTACTTGATGGCATTGTCAATCAGGTTGGACAACAGTTGTTTCATATGCTCATCCATGGCATCAATCGGTGGCAGTGTGTTCGGCACATCCAGGCGCAGTTCCACTCCTCTCAGCATGGCCTTGATGCGCATCTCGGGAACCACCCGCCACAACACATCTACGAGCTGTACAGGCTGCACCTCCTTCTCGATCTCTGCCTGTCGGATGCCACCCAGGTGCAGCAAGTCGTTGACTAGGACCAGCAGAGCCCCCGCCCGATCGCGTGCTAGGTGCAGCACCTCCTCTTGCTCGAAGGTGGGAATAGTGGAATATCCCTGTAGGAGCACATCCAAGCAGTTCTGAATGGAAGCAATGGGAGCCCGGAGCTCATGGATCACCTGCAGTATGGGAGCCGATTCCCTCCTTAGCAGCCCCTTCAGCCTCTCCACCTCCTCCTCTGCCTTGGTCAGAGCTGTGCTCTGCTCCTGTAGCGTCTCTTTCATGACCGCCAGTTTCTTTTCCATGGCGACCAGTTCCTTTTCCCGTTCCTGCGACCGCACCCTGGTCTCCCCGGAAAAGGCCAGATACCCGCTCAGAAACGGCAGCGCTGCAAGGATCGCTGTGGGCAGCCAGGTCAGCACCGCACCTGGGGAGAGACCCCAGGCGGTCTGGCGCCCCATATCGCCGAGAAGGGAGATCCATGTGCCCATGCCTGTAGGTCCGTTCCAATGGCCTGCTGGCTACTTCAGAAAGCGCTGGATGGATTCCAGCAGATCGGAGGGCTGAATGGGCTTGAACAGAAAGTCCACAGCGTTGAGATATTCATCCAGGGGGAACTGGGAAGCGTACTCCGAAGAAGCGATAGAGGACACCATCACCACCGGAATCTTCCTCAGTTCATTATCTTCCCACATGGTCTTGCTGACGTACACGCCATCCAGGATAGTATCCATCATAATGTCCAGGACGACCAGGTCTGGCTTTTCAGTACGCATCAGAGGAAGCGCCTCATTACCACTTTTGGCAGTGGTCACCTCGTAGCCTGCCGATTCCAGAACGAGCTGGGTGGCTTTGACAAACAGTGGATCGTCATCCACCAGTAAGATCTTATGACGCTCTTCCATCACTTCTTCCCTCCTGGCTACCCTTGGCAGTCTCCAATCGCACGCATCTTTGATACTCTCCAAAACCTGGAAAGTATCCACCCCTTCGATCCCCGGAATAGCAGCCATATCGTGGGTGAAGAAGGGCCCCAATTCATTGTTGGAGGGGAAAAGAGCTTCCACGATAAGGTTGTAGGGCCCCAGCGTAGAGACGACGCCGCGCACCTCGGGTATGTCTTTCAGGCGTTGGGCGATCTCGGTCACCCTATCCCATCGAGCTTTCACACCCATGATCACCCGTGTCTGGAATCCCATCTTCTCCGGCTTGACGGCGGCGTAGACCTTGATGACCCCCTCCGCCAGCAAGCGGTCTATCCGGTTGCGGACCGTTCCCTCTGTCACCCCTGCCTGACGGGCGATGTCCACATTGGTCCTCCGCCCATCGGCCTGTAGGAGAGAGATGATCTGCCAATCAATCTCGTCAACAATGTGAGCCATCAAGCACTCCTTCTACGAATTTCAGGACATATTATACCACAAAATGCAGAAAATGTCAAATGGCTTGTCTTCATCTGTGAAATGCGTAATGAGCCTGAAGCCGGGCTTTGAATTCCAGGGGCGAAATGCCTTGCTACAGTTTGAAAAGGCGGCGTGTGTTTCGCAGTTGACAAATCCCGCTTCCCTGCTATGATTAGCCAGCGGCTTTCTACCCTCTAACACTCGGGAGTTATCCATGGCCCAAGCCCAACGCATTGATTTCCACGTTCACTCTTTTTTCTCCGACGGCGTCCTGCTGCCCTCCGAGATCCTGCGGCGGGCGGCGGCGATGGGCCATCGCGCGCTGGCTATCACCGACCACGCCGATGCATCGAACCTCGATGGGCTGGTGTCCTGCCTTGTCCGCTTCGCCCGCCTTCAGGAGGGAGACTTCCCTCTGGAGTTCCTGGTGGGGGTGGAGCTGACCCACGTGGCCCCTTCTTCTATTGCACCCCTGGCCCGACGCGCCAGGGAGCTGGGAGCCGATCTCGTCCTGGTGCACGGGGAGACGCCGGTGGAGCCCGTGCTGCCGGGCACGAACCGGGCGGCGGTGGAGTGTCCCGAAGTGGACCTGCTGGCTCATCCGGGGTTTCTCACCCCCGAGGAGGCGACCCTGGCTGCGAAGCACGATATCATCCTGGAGCTCACTTCCCGTCGCGGTCATTGTCTGACCAATGGCCACGTGGCCCGTGTGGCGCGGGCGGCAGGGGCCAAACTGGTGGTGAACACCGACACCCACGATCCCAGCGATCTCATCACTCAGGAGATGGCCCGGCTGGTAGCCGCTGGCGCCGGACTCACGGACGATGAGGTCGAGGTGGCCACCATGACCAACCCCGGGGCCCTACTAGCTCGGCTGCTCTCCCGTCGCTACCATCGGGCCTGATCCCCAACATCTAGCCGTCCTCCGTCCACAGTCAAGATTAGATGACCAAGGACTAAATCCCATGCCCATTGCTCCCCAGATCGCAGTCGTCACCTGCCCTGCCTGCAGCGCCCGATTCACCGCCGAGGTGCATCACATCATTGACGTGGGGCAGGATCCGCAGTACAAACAGCAGTTCCTGAGTGGACAGCTCAACCAAGCCATCTGCCCCCAGTGCGGCAATGGCGGAATGCTGGCCCTCCCTTTTCTCTACCACGATCCCGGCAAGGAACTGGCCCTCATTTTCCTGCCCGCCAACCTTAACCTCCCGGAGGCCGAACAGCAGCGTTTGATTGGCTCGCTGACCAATGAGGCGATGATGAACCTGCCGCCCGAGCAACGAAAGAGCTACCTCCTCCAGCCGCAGATCTTCTTCCGTCTGGAGGGGCTGATGGAGCGCATCCTGGAGGCCGAGGGCATCACCCGGGAGATGTTGAATGCCCAGCGGACCAGGCTGGAGCTGGTGGACGAGTTCCTGGCCGCCCACGACGATGAAGAGCGGCTTCAGGCCCTGGCAGCCGAGCACGGAGAGGAACTGGACTACGAGTTCTTCCACACCCTCACTGTAAACATGGAAGCGGCCCAGGCTGATGGGCAGACCGTGCTGGCCGAGCGGCTGCTGAAACTGCGCAGCACCCTTCTGGAACTCAGCGACTTAGGAAGGACCAGACGGGCTCAGCGGGAAATCTATGAGGCGCTGGACAAGGGGATGAGCCGAGAGGAGCTACTGGAGCGGCTCATCGCCGCCGAGGATGAGCCTGAACTGCGGGGAATGGTGGCCGTGGCCCGTCCGTTGTTGGATTATCAGTTCTTCCTGATACTATCCCACCGCATTGAGTCCGCCAGTGGAGAGGAGGCACAGCGGCTGAGGGAGCTGCGCGAGCAATTGCTGGCGCTGATACAGGAACTGGATAGGGAGACGGAAGCGGCATTGGCACGGAGCTCGAAGGTGCTACAGACCATCCTGGAGAGCGAGGACTTGGAAGCAGCAGTGCGTGATCATCTGGCAGAGATTGATGACCTGCTGCTGGCGCTGCTCTCGGCCAACATTCGCCAGGCGGAAGCCCGGAGGCAGGTGGAGAGGGCAGCGGAGCTCCGAGGGGTGTGGGAGGCCATCGTCGCTGTTCTGGAGGAGGCCATGCCCCCAGAGATCCGACTGATCAATCGCCTGCTGAACGCAGAGGAGAAACAAGAGCGCCGGGCCCTGATGGAGGAGCAGGAGGGGCTGATCACCCCGGAGTTTCTGGAGCTGATGGAGGCCATGGCCGCCGATCTGACTGAGCGAGAGCAGCCGGAAGCCGCAGAAAGGCTGCGCTCGGTTCAAGTTGAGGTGTCCGCCTTCCTGGATTCGTGGAGCGTCTAGCGTGGAGGGAGTTGTAGTTACGCTATACGCTTCACGCTTTACGGCTTATTCCGGTTCTCAAATCGGAAGCCGTGCCCCCGCACTGTCACCACATACTGGTGATCCGGGTCCGACTCACTCAACCGTTCGCGCAGGCGGCGCACCAGGGCATCTATCGCCTGGTCGGAGACTCCCTCGGCCGCCATATCAGGCCACACAGCAGTCACAATCTCCTCCCGGGTCACCACCCGCCCCTCTCCTTGGTACAACAATTGCAGCAATGTGAACTGAGATGGCGAAAGGGAAGGGGTGGCCTCCCGGTTTCCAATCCACACCCGCCGCTCGGCCACATCCAATAGCAGGCCCGCTGGCCGAAGCGCAGTGACCTCCAGAGGGGCCGTGGCCTCCGCGCCGACGAACAGGAGCCGCACAGCCAGTGCGATCTGTATCTCATCCCCATCCTGCAGGGGATAGTCACCTTCTACCTCTTGGCCATTCACAAAGGTGCCATTTTTGCTGTCCAGGTCGCGCAGAATGTATCCTCCATCCGTCTGCACGATCTGAGCGTGGTGGCGGGAGACCGCCCGGGCGGGGAGCACGATGTCGCACTCTTCCGACCGGCCCAGAAGGGCCTCTGGCTTCTCGATCACCCATTGGCGAAGGGGTGCCTGTCCCTCCCGTAGGATCAATAGCGGCCGCGCAGGTGCATACATCATCCGCCTCCAATCTCAACTTCACTTGACACCAGGGCCAGAAGGTTCTATCATTATCTCCGAAGGATAAAGGGGATGTACCAATCATTGCCGTTAGGAACCGTGCTCCGATCACGGTACAAAGTCCTTGACCTGATAGGGCAGGGGGGCATGGGGGCCATTTACCTGACCCAGGACCTCCGTCTGGAGGGCCGACGGTGCGCAGTCAAAGAGGTGATCCTCCAGCCAGCCTTTGATGCCTCGGCGCAGGCCCAGGCCCGGGCCCAGTTTCACCGCGAGGCCAGTGTGCTGGCCCGCCTCGATCACCCCAACCTGCCCAAGGTGTCGGACTATTTCTCCGAGGAGGGGCGAGATTACCTAGTCATGGACTACGTGCCTGGCGAGGACCTGCGCCAAATCATGCGCCAGGCCCAGAAGAGGGGGCACTTCCTGGAGGAGCAGCAGGTATTGGCCTGGACGGGGCAAATCTGCGACGCACTGGAGTACCTGCACGGCCAGGACCCACCGGTGCTGCATCGGGACATTAAGCCCGCGAATGTGAAACTCATGCCTGAGGGGCGCATCAAGCTGGTGGACTTCGGCCTGGTGAAGCTCTTGGAGCCGGACGAATCGCGCACCGTGACCATCCTTCAGGGACGGGGCACCGTGCAGTACACCCCCTTGGAACAATATGGTGGGGACATGGGCCATACTAACGTGCGTTCCGACATCTACTCCCTGGGTGCGACTCTGTACCATCTGCTCACCAACCAACCCCCCTTGGATGCCAAGCAGCGCTTCCTGCATCCCGGCACCCTGCCCGCCCCCCGCGAGCTCAACCCCTCCCTCTCAGCGACGACGGAACGGGCCATCCTCTCCGCCCTGGCCATGCACCCCGATCAGCGCCCGGCCAGCATCGCCGAGTTTCGGAAGCAACTGCATCGCCCACTTATCCCTTCCCTCTCCGAGTTCATCCCCCGTGAGGAGGAATGGAAGGCCGCCCTTCAGGCCAATATCGTCCCCCTCAGCGTGGCAGGCACCCTGGCCCTCATCGCCGTGCTCCTCACTCTCTTCGGACCGTAGCCCCCTCGTCTTGGTCAGGAGATCCGTGCCCCACTACCCCTCTCCGCCACCATCGCCACCCTAGATACCCCAAAGGCAGCGTCGCACCTATGAAAGAGGCCAGCAACACTGCCCAGCGTTGCAATATGCGCTGCAGCCAATTGGTGCCCGGCGCTTCTAGGCCATAGAGGTTATAGGCGATCAGCCCTCCGATGAGACACAGCAGGAAGGCCCGCAGACGGAAGAGCAGATTTTCACCCATCAGGCTCTGCACCACCCAGGCCAGACCCAGGGCCATCACGATCCCCCCCACCCCCAGCAGGAGGTCCAGGCCATCCACCCCCCGCTTCTCCTCCCACCAGGGGACGGGCGTCGTGGTAGGAGTAGGTGGGATAGCCGTAGGGGAAGCGGTGCTGGTAGGTGTGGGCGTCGGCGTCTCAGTGGGGGTGGAGGTCGGCGTGTGGGTCGGCGTGGGCGACGAAGTAGGAGTGGGAGTGGGTGTATCGGTGGGAGTGGGAGTTGGGGTGGATGTAGGGGTGGGAGTGGGGGGCGGAACAACGGTGGCGATCGTGGCTGGCTGATCCCCCTGGATGGTCACCACCAGCGTCACCGATTGAAGGGCTGGAGAACTGCTGGCGGTGATCTCCAGCCGTCCCTCGCGCTCCAGGGTAATGCTCGTTTCCGCCGCCCCATTCACGGTGGTCGTCTCCTGGCGGGGCAGCTCCAGCGACTCGGCGGGGTAGAACAATCGAAAGATGACCGGTGTGCCATCGGGCACCGGATGGCCATTGCGATCCAGGATGAAACCGGTGCGCAGTTGAAGCGTGTCGCCCACCTTCACACCAATGGAGGAAGGAACTTCTTCCCCTGCGGTGGGCAGATTGGTCACCATTACCGAGATCACCTGTCTGGGGTCGGGCTCCGTCCGGGTCATCAGGTTGTAGTTGATCCCCTGCACCGTGACCGGCGGTGCACCCGGTGGGGCGAACTCCTGGAAGAGGGCCCGCACTGAGGCCTCGACGAAGGCGGGAACCTTGCTGTACACTCCGTAGTAGGCGGTCAGCTTGGATATCTCCGTGGTGTCCAGATAGCAGGGGCTGTTGTAGGCCAGCACGACAATCTTCCTAGCGCGCAGCATCTCCGGTCTCAGTCGCAGGAAGGCCCGCACGGCGTCGGAGTCCGGGTAGTTCTGGGAATCCATATCCAGCATGGCGAAGATGATCCAATCCGCTCCCGTCAGCCGTTCCTCCAGTTCTGGCACGGGCTCGCCAGAGGACAGGTAGGCTTTCAATTGGGCGAAGGTAAAGGAGTGGATATGGTCTGGGTCTACTTGGCCGCTGCCCTCCGGCCCATACAACTCCAGAATCCTCCGCTGCAGGCTGTCCAGGGGCAGCAACACCTCGGGGGGACAATCGGCGCAATCGCGCACCTCCCGGGTGTCCACAAAAAGGATCATCTCCTCCTCGCGCAGTGGGGGGCTGGGCAGCCGATCCGCCAGCTCCTCCAGGCCGGGATAGATAAGCGTCAGCGCGGCCTGGGCGATGGAGGCGATCGCCTCCTCACCCTGGCCCACGCTCTCGGCGGCCCTATCCGCATCAGCCGCTGCCAACTCAAAGGTGAATTCCGGGTACAGGCGGCGCTTGAGTTGCAGGATGCGGGCCACCGCTTCATCCACACGGGCCCGGAAGAGCGCGTCGGAGGTGTACTTCTCGCGGAAGAAACGCAGAGTGGATTCGATGTTGGCCAATTGGAGCGACCAATCGTCGGTCAGGGCGAACTGGGAGAGCACCAGCAGGTCATTGCCGGCCAGGAAAGCCTCCTGCGCGATCCGCTTATGGGGAAATTCCTTCAACTGGGGGTCGTAATACTTGCGCACGGCAGGCACGCCCAGGGCATCAGTGAGCAGCACCCCGCCCGCCTGCCGCCAGGCGGCGAACTCCGGCAGGGCCATGAGGGCCTGCAACCCCTGGGCGTCGAAGCTGATGGGCCGGGTGAGCTGGCGGATGTTGCCCTGGAACCCCCGATAGCGGATGTGGGAGGTCATGAGCGCGTCGGCTGTGGCCTCCGGATCGTCCGGGACCAGTCGTGTCACGGCGAAGAAAGGAGCTAGCTCAATCTGACGCAGTTCCTGGAGCGATTTCTGGATGGTGGCTACCTCTTCGTCGGGGTGTCGGTCGCTGGCTCCCAGGCCGGGAAAGTGCTTGGCCACCGCCACGACCCGGCCACCGCTTCCCCCATGCACTCCCCGAACGTAGGCCTGCCCCATTTTCCCCACCCAATAGGGGTCACCACCGAAGGCGCGCGTCCCCATGTCTCCCGGCAGGCCGGGCCGAGGGTTGCTCAGCACATCCAATGGTGGGCCCAGCAGCATGTTGACCCCCAAGGCGTTCAGCTCCTGGCCCACGATGCGCCCCACCGCCTCGGCATAGGCCGGGTCCCAGGTGGCTCCCAGGGCCATATTGCTGGGAACCTGCGTGAGGCCACTTCGGATGTGGGTGAAGGGGAACCCATCTCCCTCATGGTCAACGCTGATGAACAGGGGGATGAAGGCGCCGCTGTGGGTCACCACCTGGGTGACGGTAATGGGGGACCCTTCGGCCGAGGGTATCTCTTGAGTGAGCACCTGGGAGGCCAGGAGGGCCTGCTGTTGCAACCCCTTGGTCAGCTCTGCTACCTGGCGAGGGATGTCCTCGCCATTGGTGGAGTTGCGGTTGCTGGCCAGCAGCATCACCCCCCCCACCCGATATTCGTAGATGAGGCGGGCGATGTCGGAATCGGGGCCCACATTGTCGCCGATGAAGGTGACCAGGAAAAGCTGCCCCACTCTCTCCGTAGGGGACATGCGTGTCATCAGTTCCGCCACAAAGGGGTCGGCTGGCTTCTGTCCTGCCACCATCGTCGGAGAAGCCAGAGCTCCCATCAGGATGAGGGTGATGGTCAAAAACAATAGAGGAGCACGTCGCAGCACGTCCTGGCCTTCCCTTGAATCCGGTAGATCATCTTTGATGTAAGTATATCCAGTTCCCCTCAAAGGGCAAGCCATGCCAAAAGGTTTCTGGCTCCGATGGAAAGCGTCAGCTCAGCGTAGGAGAAACGTAGGGGAAGCGTCCAGCATATCTGTGCATGTCCGCTATACTATAGGCAAAGCTTTCTCCTCCTTTTTCAACGCAAGGGGCGGAGGATTGGGCGCACCTCCAGTCCCTTGCGTTGGCAATTTAGGCTCACCCTTCTTCTTGCAAGAAGGGCGTTTTTATGTTAAAATTAGGACCAGCCTTCCTTACGATGATCCCTTCTGGCAGGCATTGCGGAGGAGATATGCGATTGAGAAGGAGCATTTCCCTGCTTTGGGTGGCGCTGTTGGCTCTCTCTGGCCTGGCCATTCCCGGAGCCGGAGCTGCGCCACCGCACGATGGGCAAGTGCATGTGGTGCAGCCAGGGGAGACCCTCTTTGCCATCGCCATGAGGTACGGAGTCACCACCACCGCGCTCATCCAGGTCAACGGGATCGTGAACCCCAACTGGATCTATGTCGGGCAAAGGCTGACCATCCCCGCTGCTGGATCTGCAGGGCTAACGGCCAGCGATGCATACCACACCGTCCAATGGGGGGAAACCCTTTACACCATCGCCGCCCACTACGGTGTATCGGCTGACGCACTGGCAAGGGCCAATGGCCTTTCCAATCCCCATCTTATCTACGCCGGCCAGCGACTGCAGATTCCCCAGTATGGTTCAATCGCCAGTCAGACCCATGTTATCCAGCGGGGTGAAACGCTGGCCAGCGTTGCCCTGCGCTACGGGGTAGCCATCAGCGCCCTGGCCCAAGCCAATGGGCTCCACAACCCCAACTTGATTTACGTCGGCCAGAGGCTTCGCATACCGGCGAAGGGTGCCCTGGCTGCTCCTGTCAGCCCCGCACCGGCGGCCAGTAAGCTCATCGAGATTGATCTCTCTGAGCAGCGCATGACGGTGTGGGAGAATGGGTGGGTGAAATGGTACTGGGTCTGCTCCACAGGGGAGCCGGGCCGGCCCACTCGAACTGGCCATTTCAGTGTCATAAGCAAGATCCCCAATGCCTATTCCAGCACTTATCGCCTCCAAATGCCCTGGTGGCTGGGCATCTACTGGGCCGGCAGTTCCCAGAATGGCATCCACGCCTTGCCCATCCTCCCCAACGGCCAGACCCTGTGGGCCGGGCTGCTGGGACAAAGGGTCTCCTATGGCTGCATTATCCTCGACACGGCCAATGCCAAAGCCCTCTACAACTGGGCGGATATCGGCACGCCGGTTCATATTCACTATTAAGCAACCCTTTCTAAAAACTCCGAAAGTAGGTCGTTACCCTATTGAGTGTTGTTGGCTCTCAAGGAGGTACTACGACAGTTGTGAGGAGCTCCTCAACAGACCAGATATGATCTGTCAGACCGGCAGCCATCGCTGGAGTGCGAGGAATC
>Ga0172364_10003457_pt1 | contig 12607 bp, 5 predicted proteins | sample LakKivSesite10cm_FD_114545 | JGI IMG/M metagenome (GOLD analysis project Ga0172364, IMG submission 114545) | Sediment microbial communities from Lake Kivu, Rwanda - Sediment site 10cm | ecosystem: Environmental > Aquatic > Freshwater > Lake > Sediment | place: Rwanda: Western Province, Lake Kivu... | reverse complement strand
GTGTCGAACGAATCATCTATGGGATTATTGCCTATGTCCTAAATACGCAATCGGATATGCCTGAAATCCATTTTACACAATTTGCTTGACGGAATCTGACCGGTATTTCTTGCATGATTGGCTTGCTTCATGATCGATGGATCATTACTTTCTTTTCAACTGCCGGCAAGGTCGGGGTGATCAATGGATTATATCAGACGTCATCGTGCACTGTTCATCTTGTTTATTCTGACAGTCCTGGGGTGGTGTTGTTCGGCTGCAGTCGCCGACAGAGAAGCAGATTCCATGCTGGCGGTGCGTTTTGCCGGCAGTCTATGCCTGATGTCGGCGATCGCCATGGTGTCTCTCGCTACGGGATTGAGAGTAATCGGCACTTTACGTCGTACGGTGCTGACCATCTCACTGGCGTTTCTTATTGGTTATGGTCTCGTTGGGATGCTGGTCTTCATTGCCGCGTTATTACATGCCTTATACCCGGCGGTTATGGCGGCATTGCTTGTCGGATTGGGCGTGTTATTCCGGGTCCAAATGAACGAATTACCGTCATTATTCCGGCATTTTTTATCAGAATTCCGCCACTTGCCCATGAACGCCAGATTGACGATCAGTGTCGTCGCTGCCTGGACGTGTTTCCTGCTTTTGCTATCGCTCGGTCCGGTAAATGCCTGGGATGCCCAGGCTTTTCATTGGACAGCGGCCAAATATTTCGCCCGCAATCATGCAGTGCCGTTTCCCGACTTTGACGGTAATGGCGGTACGCCCCAGTTAGTGCGTATGTTGTTCGCAGTATTTTGTGTGTTCCATTTCGATCATCAGGCGTCGCACGCCGTATGGTTGTTTTTTCCGGCGTTGCTGGGGCTGGTCTATGGCGTCGTACGCAGCCTTTCATCGTCAACGATCGGCCTGGCGCTGACTTTCGCTGCTTTTCTTTTATTGGTATTGCCACCGGAATTTATCACGGAGCCGGTTCTCGGTTTTCCACTGCTTGTCTTCGGCCTCGCGGCTTTCGGCTGTGTGTTGGCGCCATATCTGTTTGATAGTGACGACCGCAATGCCCAAGGCATCGGGGCATCATTCTCTCCTTTCCTTGTTATTTCCGGCATCTTGGCCGGATTCGCCCTGGCGACAAAATGGCAGGCATTCGTGCTTTTACCAGTATTGTTGGTCACGATTTTCTCCATTTGGTTTCCTATTTTGCCGGCAACATCGCGAAAGCGGCTGTTGCTGGGATGGTCGGCGTTAGTAGTGACGCCGGCAGCAGCGTTTGCGCTTTATAATCTTGTCCATACCGGCAATCCATTCTGGCATCCAATGATTCCCGTGTTTTGGGATCCCGATTATTGGGCGAGTGTAACCCCCAATATCTATGTTTGGCGTGCCCACATGGATTTCCTTTTACATGAAATGTATCCATCGCCATTTTACTCTTTTACCGGGGCCCTGATTTGTTATCTTCGTGGGAATGTATTGGTAATCCCGGGGTTGTTTTTGGCACTCCTTGCCTTATTCGCGGATCGGCGACGCTTCGGCCCCACTGTCTGGTTCATGATCGGCGGCGGGCTGTTTTGTGTCTTGCTCCACTCAATCACGGTCGGTTCAGACCTGCGCAATGTACTCTTGGGTACAGGGATGATGTTATTGGCGATCCCCATCGGCTGGGACCGCCTGAAACTCAGCAGCTGCCGCCGTGTGGCCTATCTCATTCCCATTCTTGCCGTGGCCGGTGTCGTTTACAAAGTCTCTGATTTTCAACTGCCGATCGTGGATCAGTACATTTCGAGGAGCCTTCGCGTACTCAGGGGGCCGTATTTTGACGATATGTACAATAAGGACTACTTCCTGCCTGCTGCCCACTGGGCCAACAGGCATTTGCCCCTGGATGCCAGGGTCATCACTGACGCGCGATTGCTCGGTAACCTGGATCGAAACTGGATGACAATTTGGCCCGTAGCCCAGTGTTTGGTGGCAGTATACCCCGAAATGTCGGCCGATTCATTGCGTCACGCGCTTGGGAATATCGGCATAACGCATCTATTGGTGGACGAATCAGGGCTTTGGAAAACGTGTACGATTTGTCCACATATGGCCGAGTACATGGCTCCGTGGGGAAAGTTGCTTGCGCGGGATGATTGGCTGGAACCCGTTTATGCCGATGGTCGTGCCCGCATCCTTCGCCTGCGCCAAGACTGATCGGAGGATTGGCGGATGGATAGGTCATGAATGCAGGTGTTCTCAGGGTGGATGCTGGATCATACGCTAACGCCTTGCTTTTGATTTGATGATCATTTCGAGGGATCCGGAGGGATTGTCAAGATTCGGCATCGAACAAGAAATAAAATGCCGAGACGGTCCCGTCAATTTCCAACAATGAACATTCAGGATTGCTTCACACATGTTCGTGATGCAATACGCGGGCAACCATTTCCCATGTGTGGTTTCAAGATGATCGGACTTTGATGGATTTGGCAGCACAAGACGCTTGCGTCTGTATCAGACACCGTCGTATATTAGATGATGCGTGAACGACATAGTATTCAATCTCCACGTCGGTTTAACCGGAACATCCGCGGGCCGTTAATATTGACGGGATGCCTCTTGCCAGCTTTGTTGTGTTCTGTTCTTGTCTCGGCCACTGAACCGCACTCATGTCTCCTGTTCCGCTACAGCGGCAGTCTTTTCCTCATTGCCGCGATCAGCTTGGTCTCGTTCGCCGTCGGGCTACGACTTTTGCGGCCTGAGCGATCAGACGTTTTTACTCTTTCACTCGCTTTCCTGGTGGGCTACGGCCTGCTGGCCCTGCTGTTTTTTCTGACCGGCTTGGCGCATGCGTTATATTCCGGTATAATCGCCGCAGAATTGCTGTTATTGGGAGTGTTTAACCGGCGGCAACTCCATGAATTTTTCGCATCCGCCGGTCGCCTGGTCTTCGCGCTGAGCAGCGTCTCTCCCGCATTGCGGATTATCGCCGGGACGACAGGCATATATCTTGTTATCCTGCTCCTGATATCGATGGGGCCGGTCACGTCGTGGGATGCCCTTGAATCTCACTGGCCGATTGCCAAATTTTTCGCCCGTCATCACGGAGTACCGTTCCCATTTTTCAACGGCAACGGCGGCACCCCCCAACTGATGCGCATGCATTTTTCCATTTTTTGTCTGTTCGGCTTTGCCGCGCAGGCGTCTCATGCAGTCTGGGTGATGGTCCCGGCACTTTTCGGTTTGGCGTTCGGGATGATGCGGAGATTGTCTTTTTCAACTACAGCACTGGCCCTGACGTTCGGCGCGTTGTGTGTCTTGGTCGTGCAGCCGCAGCTGACTCTCCAGCCGACACTGGATGTCCCGCCGGTAATCTTCGGCCTTGGCGCACTCGTGGCAGCCATGGTTCCCGATCTCCGACCTCGCGGGGGTGGGCTGGAACCCGATGACCGCTTGCCTGTGACGGGCAATTTTTTCGTGATGTCCGGCCTGCTTGCCGGATATGCCCTGGGCACGAAATGGCATGCCGTGATCCTGCTCCCGGTGATTATGGTTTGTTACATTCTTTTCTGGCGCGCCGGATTACCGCTTCATTCGCGGGCCAGGAAGCTGGCCTTGTGGATCGGAGGGATGTTCCTGCCTGTTGCCGTTTTTGCGTTCTATGATTTGGTGCACACAGGAACTCCCTTCTGGCATCCGATGGTCCCTGTTTTCTGGGATCCCGGGTTCTGGTCTCCGGTCTTAATGAACCTGCAACTTATCCGGGAAAACGTGGACATTTATCGTTCCCGGTTGTGTCCGACACTTTCGCATGATGTCATGGGGTCATTGCGCTGGACTTTCCGCAATCACGCGTTGATTCTCCCGGCGTTGTTTTTTATCCCATTTTCCTTGGGTGACATCCGGGGCCGCCGGGGCAAAATCATCCTCATCCTGTTGGGCGGCGGTCTGTTTTGTTTTTTTGCGCCGGCTTTGATTTTGTATCCTCATTACCGGCACACGATGCTCGGCGTCGCTATCCTGGTCTTATTAGTTCCATTCGGGTGGGATTCGCTGTCCCGTTCGAAGTACCGGTGGCTAACGGCAGGTCTGCCGTTGTTGGTCTTTGTCGGCCTGGCCTCCAAGTTTGCCGTGGGCAGGCACCCGCAGGTTTTCGATTTGTACATCCCGGCTGTGCGCAGCGTGACATGTGGTCCGTATTTCAGCGATACGTATCTTACCCAATACGGGATCCCTGCAACTCGGTGGGCCAATACACATCTTCCGGGAGACGCATTCGTTGTCGCCGATCAGCGGTGTCTGGGTAACCTGGACCGGGATTGGATGACTATCTTTCCGGCGACCCAATTCGTGGTGGAACTCACCCCGGCAATCCCGGCGGATTCACTCTATCGAGAACTTGCCGGGATCGGTGCAACACACATCTGGGTCGACAAGAACCGACGCTGGGATTCACCCGATGATTTTCCATCGTTGATATCATGTATGGTGCCCTGGGAGCGGCTGATCAATCGTCAGGATTTGCTGGAGACGATCTATGATGACAGTCTGACGAGTATCCTTCGCCTGCGCCGCCAATGATAAAATCATGATTCTGGGAGGCCGAGCAGTAAAGCGGATAGTTTGCAGTCCGCATGTTGTTATTGGTGGCCGCGCCCGGTTAGCGATTATACAACTCCCGACACCGCTGGATCACCAAAGAAGAATGTTCAGGTTAACGGCACTTTCGTCTGCAGTACGGTAGACGGTCCTATCTTCCGCCCAGGGTCGCCGGTGACGCTGCGATCGAGTTCGAGCCGCACCGCCTTGGCCAGTGCCTGCAAGGTCACCGGCTTTTTGACAAACCCTCCGGCGCCCAGTTTCAGGGCTTCGGTGGCGCGAGCGCTTTCGGCATAACCGGAAACGATTATTGCTTTTTGCAGCGGATATACTTCAAGTGTTCTCTTTAATGTCTCAGCACCATCGATGCCTCCGGGCATCACCATGTCCAAGAGCATCAAATCGGGTTGCCGCCTGGTCAACACTTCCAGGGCCTGTTCGCCGCTGGCGGCCGTCGAGACAGTATACCCCAGTTCCTTTAATAGTTCCCCGGTGACTTCCCGCTGGATCTGGTCGTCGTCGACCAGGAGGATATATTCATCACCGCCGACCAATTGTTCGTCGTCGGGCAGGGGTACGTGTTTGCGCGTGATCGGGAAATACAGGAAAAACGACGTGCCCCGGCCCGGTGTCGATTGGCAATCGGCATAGGCATGATGATCGTCCAATACGGCATGGACAATGGACAAACCCAGGCCGGAACCGCGTTTCTGGTCCATGGTCTTTGTCGTATAGAACGGATCGAAGATGCGCGGCAAGTCCTCGGCGGGGATGCCGCAGCCGGTATCGGCCACGGTCAGCTTGACGTATTCGCCCTGCGGGATGCTGACTAATTGGCCGAATTGTTTCATGACATAGTAGTTTTCGGTCTTAAGTGTCAGTGTCCCGCAATCGCGCATGGCATCACGCGCATTGGAAATCAGGTTGCTGACGGCGCGAAGGATTTGCGATTTGCCGCCGTTGATATTCATTAAATCCGGAGCAAGTTCCTGCCGCACCTGCAACGTATCGGGAAGCGGGTAGATTTGTTCCACGACGCGCGTAACCGACTCGTTGAGATTCATGGGCTCATGGTTATAGTGGCCCCGGCGGCCCAGGGTAAGGAGTTGTTGATTGATTTCCGACATTTGGGCGGCGGCCGATTCCATGGCCGCAAGATGCCGGCGTGCGGGATGGGCCGGCGGCAACAGGTTCTTGATCAAATCGGGATACGCCACCAGCGGTCCCAGCAGATTGTTGAAATCGTGGGCTACCTGTCCCGCGATGCGTCCCGCGGTTTCCAGCCGCTGGGCGCGCGCCGTGTATTCCTGCAAACGTTTGGTTTCCGTGATGTCGACAATCCCGCCGAACGCACCGCGATAATTCCCCTGGCTATCCCAGCGGGGGGCGACAGACACCAAAACAACCCGCTGATTGCTCCTGGCCGTGACGATTTCCAGTTCATACAGCGAGTTTTGCCCTTCTTTGCGCTGCGCAGTCTGCTCCCGGACGAAATCATGCCGGTCGGCGGGAATGAAGGTAAACAGGCTCTTGCCGATAAGGTCGTCGGCAGAGTCTACTTCCAGGATGCGGGCGAACGCCGGATTACAATAGACGATATTTTCGTACTCATCACAGATGGAGATGCCCTCGATAAGGGAATTGAACATTTCCTGGTACCGGCCTTCCGACTGCCGGAGTTCGTCTTCAGTGCGCTTGCGTTCGGTGATATCCCGGACGATGGCCTGAAGCATGCGGCGGCCATCAATGTCCAACAAATTGAGACTCACCTCGGCATTGAACAGGGTGCCGTCCAATTTCGTATGGACCCATTCGAAAAACTGGGGCTGACCGGCGAAGGCGGCCTGGATTTTTTCGAGGGCTTTCTCTTTTGAATCGCGGCCGTCGGGTTGTAATGGCGGGGAAAATTCGTAGGGTTTTCTCTGCAGTATTTCCGTCCGTGTGCAGCCGAACATCTCCTCAGTTTTAGGATTGCAATCGACGAATGTATCGTCGGCCATCAGGAAGATGGCGTCGTTGGCGACCTCGAATATCATGCGGAACTTGCGTTCGGAGTTCCCCATTTTCTTCTGGGCAAGCTTACGGTCGGTAATGTCGCGGGTGAATGCACAAATATATTGTTGTCCCTCGAATTCCAGGAAATTGACTGTGATCTCGACAGGGATGTCGCGGCCGTCCTTGGTGCGTTGTTCAGTCTCAAAATCAAATGATCTTCGCTCCTGTGCTTCCTGCCAGTGTGCCGGCCAGATGTCGACCGGGAATTTCGGGGAAATATCAAACACCGACATACGCAGCAGTTCCTCGCGCGAGTAGCCGAGTATAGTGCACGCCGTGTCGTTCACGTGGAAAAACCGCGCATCAGGTCCCGTCCAGAATACAGCGTCACTGGCGTGATCAACGGCGAATTTGGTCAGGCGCAGGGTCTCCTCTGCGCGTTTGCGTTCGATGGCGATGGCAATGTGCCGGGAAACAAACGTCAGCAGGTTGAGGTCGTCTCTAGTGTAGGTATCGGGATCTTCATAACTCTGTATTGCCACCACGCCGATGGTGCCCGTCGAGGTCCACAATGGCGCACCCAACCAGATTGCCGGGGGCTCGCTTACAGCTTCCACTTCCCCGGCCTGTTCCAGTTTCGCACGGGTCTTTTGATCGGCAAACAACGGCTTGCCGGTGCGCCGCACATGATCGGTCAGACTTTTCTTGAGCTGTGATGACGCAGGATCAGCGCCCTTGCGTTGATTGACCGGATAAGGATAGGAGTAGGATGCAGACGGCGCATCATACAGGGCCACGAAAAAATTGGTTGTATCGATCAGTGTCCCCAGGGCATGGCGGATGGTCTCCAGCAATTCCTTCACATTTCCTGAAACATGCGTGGCTTCCGAAATGTCGAACAGTGCAGAGCGTATGTCTTCCATGCGCTTGCGTTCAGTAATGTCCTCCGAAACGACTTGAATGATTGTGCGGGAGTTCTCCTGAAAGGGATAAAATACGTTCTTATACCAGTATGTCCGCGTACCCTTTCTCAGAGGGGTGATGGATTGGGTTCCAGTCCCGGAGGCAATGACGGATTCAAACCTTTCCACCACCTGTCGCTCAAACTTGGGATCGGGAAATACCTCCTCGACCGCCATGTGCGCAAGCTCGTCCGGCGTCCGACCAAAAAAACGTGCCGCCTGCGCGTTGATTTTCTCCAGCCGCCATTTTTCATCGGCGAACGCCCAGAAGGAAATAGCGGTCGTGGTATGGGTCAACAGGGTCTCATATTTTTCTTCACTTTTTGTTAATTTACTTTCCCGTTCGGCCTCCATTTTGGCCAGGTACGCATGGTTCTCCCGGAGTTCGCTTTCCCTATTTCTGTATCCGGTGACGTCGAATGCCACACCCATCGCATATGGTTTGCCGTCACTTCCGTGGATGGGGATAATGGTCTCCGCAAATGTGCGTCCCCCCATTGCAAATTCGAACGACCTTCGCTCACCGGCAAGGGCGGCACGATAGTGGGATTCAACCGGATTGTCACTTTCGGAGGTGTACAAGTCACGCGGCCGCCGGCCGAGTAATTCTTCTTTGGTCAGACTTGTTGCGGCCAATCCGCGGCCCTCGACGAAGACACAACGCAGGTTTTCATCCCGTAAGATGATGATCCCGTCGGGGAAGTTCTCGACGACGAGACGGAAGAAGTCTTCGCTTTCCCGCGAATTGTGGTTTTGGCCGCAGTCCATGGGCAATGTCACGTACCGCGTGTTCGGTCAGCTGCCGGGCGCGCCGCATCCGTTTCCCGCGCCGGACGATAGCATAAACTCAGGGCCGCTCAGGCCCGCAAAGAGATATCTAATATTTGATTATCGACCACCTCTGAGATTTTTTCACTCCTTGACGCAGATCGAAATATCTGTAAGTTATTGTATCTCAAGCGGAAGCAATATCTTCCCCGCCCTTTTTGTTTATGAGCTGCTCGGCTTTTCGATGCTCTTTAAGGTGTGCGTCGAATGTCTTGCGCCTTTGCCATCCGCCCAGCTATTTGCTACTTTCGATGAAATGGGACAGCCGGAAAGATCCGGATTTCGGGTACAAGGAATGGGGGAAGGAAGATCGCCATGAAAATCGGGGTCGTTTTAATTGCAGCCGCTGCCTGTTGGTCATGCATTTCGCCCGTGCAGGCACAGACATTTGCCTTTCAAAGGATATCCAACGAGTTGTCGCTGTATCAAAACTATACCGATGATATATACACGCACGGTCAGACGGTGCAAGTAGTGGCCATCAACCGGTTTCAAATAGGCTGGTGGTTTCAAGCGGAGTTCACCGCCGATTTCAATTACGATTATGACAAGCACCAGGCTTGGGATTATTACTTGGAATTCGGTGTCGTCAAACCCCTGTTCCGGGGCTTGTCCGTGAATTATCAGCGTGTTGCCGGGACGTTTGTTGTTGAGCCGGTCAATCAAGTCGGTTTGCGCTGGACGTTTTGAGGTTAAAGTCAGATGAACTTTACTGTGGATTATCGGTAATGGCGATTTGCCTCCCGTGGGCATCCTATGAGCAGAAAGAAACCCAGGGGCCGGGTATATCTTGTGGGTGCTGGTCCGGGGGATCCCGAATTGATCACCCGGCGGGGTTATGCGCTTTTAATGTCGGCCGATGCCGTCGTTTATGACCATCTGATCCCACACGAATTGATTATGGGCCTGCCTCCACGGATCGAACGCCACGATGTAGGAAAACAGGCCGGGTGTCATACAGTGCCGCAGGAACATATCAACGAGTTGTTGGCCAAACTGGCCGGGCGCAAAAGCCGGATTGTCCGGCTGAAAGGCGGCGATCCTTTTGTGTTCGGTCGTGGCGGCGAGGAAGCCCTTTATCTGGCAAAGCATGGCATTCCGTTTTCTGTTGTGCCGGGGGTCACGGCGGGAATTGCCGGTCCCGCCTATGCAGGAATCCCCATAACCCATAGGGGATTGGTTGGTCATGCGGTCTTTGTTACCGGTCATGAATCCGCCGGCACCGACGCCGGCGGCGTTTCCTGGTCGGACCTGGCCCGGCTGGATAACGGCACACTTGTCGGATATATGGGGGTGGGACAGCTGCCGGTCATTGTTGAGAGCTTAATTGCGGAGGGCATGCCACCTGACAAACCGGCGGCAATTATCGAACGGGCAACGACCGGTTCCCAACGCACAATCACCGCCCGTTTGGCCGAACTGCCGCGGCTGGCGGAGGCAGCCGAGATTAAACCGCCGGCGCTGTTTGTCGTCGGTGAAGTCGTCTGTTTGCATGAACGGCTGGATTGGTTTGCCGCCCTTCCCTTGTTTGGTTGCCGGGTTCTGATCCCCCGCCCCGATCCTCAAGCCGACAATTTCTACAGCGAGCTTCGCCTTCTGGGTGCCGATGTACTGAGCATTCCGCTGTTTTATGTCAGCCCGGATTTCGACCGCCGGGCCTGGGCTCGGCTACAAACCCGGACCAGGCCCGGCGATTGGCTGTGTTTTTTCGATGGGGCCGGGGTGGAAAATTTCCTGGAAATCTGGCGACAGCAGGGAAAGGACATCCGCGGGCTTTCGGTATTTTCCATTGCTGCCACAGGGATTGACACATTGACTGCCCTGAATGCCATCGGCATTAACCCGGATCTCGTCGACGCCGTAGGTACCATTGAACGCCTGATGGAAACTATGGCTGCCAAATTGAATTTCGAGAACCGCCGCATAGTCATCGTAAAAGGAGACGGGAAGAACGAAGTTGACGAGTCGATCCTTATTTCGGCGGGGGCCGAAGTCATCCCCCTTGTCGCCTATCATCGAAGGTCATTTAAGTTGGAACAGAATGATTGCGAACGACTTAATAGGTTTTCGCCAAATGTGGTGATTTTAGTCAGCGATGCCATCGTTGAGGCGGCAGCGCGTGTTTTCCGGGGCGACGCCATGGGGCAGATGCTTACAGATGCGATTTGCATAACCGTGGGGATACCGGCCACCAAGGCAGCCCGTGCCCGAGGGATTATCATCACCCATGAATTGGCTGCGCCCACCATCGATGGGGTTGTGGATGCGCTAGTCCAGTATTTTTCGTGATTTTCTCGCGAATCAGCAACTGCCGCGGGAATAAGTCACACTGCGTCAACGAATTCCAGACGAGTTATTACAATCTTATGCGCGGGAGTTTTCCCCTGATCGTATTTACTTAGGGACGGTCTTGGTGTGGACGACCGGGGATGGCGAAGATGGGTTTTGTTTAAGGCAAAGGGGGTCGTTGAGTTTGGGCCGGACGGACGCAACGCACTGTTTACGGCCAAAATGCTGTTGACAATTTCAGGTAGTCCGATATCTTTAGTACGGGATGGAAGCCCCGACCGCCTGCAAGTCCTTCCACTGTCCCGGGAGTTTATCTCCTGCGGGGTGGGTTGTGATACGTAAGTTGGCCAAGATTGGGCGGGTATCCGCAAGCAGTATCGCGTTTCTTCCGGATTTGTGGTATCGAACACTCCGCTTGACCGTCGTTTTCTGGATTGTAGCCGTTATTTTTCCTGCGTTGTCCGCATCGGCCGATGATGCGCTCGCCCCGACCTGGGGAATCTTGAATCGCCTGGAGGTCGGCCGCGATCATCTGGTCGATGATCCGGTCGCTGCCGCATCGGTTGTTTTTGACAAGGGAGATATTATTGTCGGACCGGGGTATACGTTTGCCCTGCGCCGCCGGTGTCGCATGCAAATTTTCTCTCCCGACGGTTATCGTTATGCGACGACCAAAATTCCATATCATCGCGGAGAAAAAATTACCCGTTTGCAGGCGCATACGATAACACCCGACGGCCGGCTGATTGAAGTCCCGAAAAACAGGATCTACAACATCGACAATGGCCGGTGGCGGGCATTGGTTTTTGCCTTCCCGGAGGTCACGCCGGGATGTGTAGTCGAGTACCGCTACGAGCTGCAAAGCCGTGATTTTTATTACCTGAGGCCATGGGTCTTTCAAACTGATATTCCCACGGAGTATTCCCAATTGGTAGTGCACCTGCCGCCCGGATTTGAATATGCGGCAGTAATCAACGGATACGACTGCGTCAGCTCACCGACGATTGACTCCTACTATTCGGCCGAACATGACAATGCACGGGTGAAGACATTCGACTGGGTTGCCCGGCATCTGCCTGCCTTGCGTCCGCTACCGTATATCGCGAGTCTGGAAGACCATCGTGCCCGCCTTGATTTTCAGATTGTCAGCTATCGCACGCGGGACGCGGACCGGCGGTTTATCGACTCCTGGCCGGACCTGATCGAACGCGTGCGGTCATGGTATGACGATCTCCTTGACCTTTCCCCGGAAGGGCAGCAGGTGGCCGAGAATTTGGCTTCCGGGACGTCCGACCTGCGCTCATACGCTGAACATGCGTATCGTTTCTGCCGGGATTCAATCGGATTTGTTTCCGGCAGCCGGACGGTATCGGCCGAGGATTTGCGCCCGGTTTCCACAGTATTGGCGGACCGCCGGGGCGGCGCCGTTGAAAAGAACCTGTTGTTGACGGCATTGTTGCGGTGGGCCGGGTTGACCGCCGACCCCGTGTTAATTTCGACGTTGGATCATTTGTATTTCGATATCCGGGACCACCGTCTGGACCAGTTGAATCATGTTATTGTCCGCTGGACTTCGCCCGGCGACACGGTGTTTCTGGACGCTTCGGATCCTGCAGGCTGGTTTGGCTTGTTGCCGCCATCCGCGATGGTCGACCAGGGTGTGTTGGTGGGTCAGGATGACGGCACCATAATTGATATCCCCTCGATTGACGTTGAACATACCGCACAATTGCAGGCTGAATTTTATCTTACACCCGACGGCAATGCCACCGGCAGGCTCAGCGGATTATTGACCGGTTTTCGGGCCTGGCAATGGGCCCGGCAGGCCGCACCGGGTGATATCGAATCTTTCCTGCGTTCAACGCTGATGCCGGCGGCCAACGGCTTTCAAATCCTTCGCCTGAAGGCCCCGGAACACTTTGAAAGCGGTGTAGTGGAATTCAGCATGGACGTGGCCT
>Ga0172364_10003455_pt1 | contig 12609 bp, 8 predicted proteins | sample LakKivSesite10cm_FD_114545 | JGI IMG/M metagenome (GOLD analysis project Ga0172364, IMG submission 114545) | Sediment microbial communities from Lake Kivu, Rwanda - Sediment site 10cm | ecosystem: Environmental > Aquatic > Freshwater > Lake > Sediment | place: Rwanda: Western Province, Lake Kivu... | reverse complement strand
TCACAAATCAGCGGCGGCAAGCGCTACGACCTGGCCAGCTTGGGCCGCCGGCGTGCTAATGCCACCTATTTGGAATCCCACGGGGTTGACACCTCCAGCGGCTTGACCAACGCCATGGACTTGACCCCACTGATCCAATCGATGGATGCAGATATCAACACTTTTGTACGGGAACATATACAGCGCTTCGCACAGGATGTGGCTGACCGTCTCACCCGCTTAAGCCAGAAGGATGTGTAAGAGCATGGAATTATCCTCAGCAATTTCCGTACAGGTATCGATAGCCAAACAATTGAAAGGAGGAGCTGGTTAGACGCTAACATATGAAAAATCGATCATTGACGAAAATCGGGCTTAAAATATCAAATTTCAATAAAGGAGAATGAAGACATGCGTACCAAGTTATTTATTTTATTGATTCTCGCCAGCATCGTGGTTTCGGCGTGCGCTACCGCGACAACAGCTCCGCCCACCCAACCCGCTGCTGCGCCGACCAATACGACCGCCCCGGTGACCGAGCAGGTAACTCTCAAAATTTACCTGCTGGACTACACCGCCGATACGATCGATTGGCTGGAGAATGAGATCAACCCGGCCTTCGAGGCAGCCCACCCGGGCGTGACCGTTGAATTAACCCAGGGAAGTTGGTCGGGTTGGGATACCACTTTTGCAGGATTCTTTGCCGCCGGCGAAGGACCTGATATCATCAACCTCGGCTCTGAGATGAATACCCTGTACGGACCCAGCCTGGCCGATATGGATGCCTATCTCGGCGAGGCAGCCTGGCCGGATATCAACAACTTCGGACCAGCCCTGCAGAATGCCATGTATGAAGGTAAACTACGCGGCCTGCCCATCTTCACCGCCCCGCGCTACGTATTCTGTCGCACCGACCTAGCAACAGGCACCCTGCCACCCAAGAGCTTCGCAGACTGGGTCGCCTTTGCCAAAGCCAACACCGTCATCGACCCGGCCACCAACTCGCTCACCCAGCAGGCGCTCATCCCGGTTGACGCTGGCTCGATGGCCGACTGGCAGTGGTGGCTGCTGGTGTTCTATTCCATAGGCGGACAATTGTATAAAGCCGACGGCACACCCAACTTCGATTCATCCGAAGCCCTGGCCACCACCCAGTTCATGCTGGATATGCGCCAGGCTACCTATGGTCCGGCCGCAGATGCAGTGGGCTCGCTGCCCACCGGGCAGGGTTCGGTGATCGACGTCAACGACGATACCGGTGAGGATAACGGCGCAATCTGCCTGGCTCACTCCGGTTGGGCTGCCCCCGCCGCCGACCGGCCGGTGTGGGAGAATGTGAGCATCGAGCCTTTCTACGGCGACACTGCCAACTTCCCTAACAGCAAGCCAGTGGTGCTGGCCTTCAACGACTGGCTGGCGGTGGCAGATTACAGCAAGAATAAAGAGCTAGCCGCTGATTGGCTAAAAATGGCCTTCACCAAGGAAGCCAACAACAAGTGGAATGAGACCATGAGCCTGATCCCCGCCCGCAATGACTCGCAATATGGCTATGTAATCGAATCGCCCATCTTGAAGAAAGAAGCAGAGCTAGCCGCGCAGTACGGAGTCGGGTTTGCCGGCATCGAGGAATCGGCGCAATTGTCGGTCATCATGCAAGACGTCCTGGGAAGAGTGGTTACCGAGGAACTGACCCCGGAGGAAGCCGTGCAGCAGATCCAGGAGCAATACATCACTGCCCTGGGTGAATAGCCGCTAAACTATACGAATGGTGAATTGGATGGGGTAAATCCCATCCAATTCACCCTCTGTTCGACCGATAGAAAGAAGCCCAATGCCCAAAAATCCCTATCTCAATGTGCTGGCTTATGCAATCATTGCGGTCATTTTCATAGCCATAGCCAGTTACGGGCTGGGCCGCCTGGCACGCCTGATTTCCAAAAAGATGGGTGCTTCAAGCAGGAAACAGGACAGTACATTTTCAGGCTACTTCTTCGCCGCCCCGTGGATCATCGGCTTTCTCATTTTCGTGATCGTCCCGCTGGGATATTCGCTGTATTGGAGCTTCACTGATTACCGCATCACCGCCAACGTGCCCATCAACCTGGTGGGGTTCGAGAACTATGCCCGCTTGATCCTGAATGATACCGGCTTCCGGTCATCTATTGTAAACACCCTGTTTCTGACCGCTGTGGGGCTGCCCTGCATGATCGCCGCGGCGCTGTTCCTGGCGGTTTTATTGAACCAGAAGACCCACGGCGAGCGCGTATTCCGCATGGCATTTTACCTGCCGGTGATCCTGGGTTTCAACACCGCTGTGCTGTTATGCTGGCGGTTGATGCTGAACACCGGCACAGGCATCATCAACCAGCTGATCCGGGCCATCTCAAACGCCTTCCCGCCATTCAGTTACCTGGTGCGTGGCGTCATTTTTATCCAAGAGTTGGTCAGCGGGTTCTTCCTGGGCCTCAACAGCGGCCGGTTCAGCCTGCTCACACGGGTTTGGGAGGCGGGTTTCCCGGCTGCCAACCGGGTGCCGCTGTGGGTGGAAAGTCCCCTGTGGACCAAGATGTCGGTGGTGCTGCTGATGGTGTGGGGTTGTGGGGCAATGATGCTGATCTTCCTGGCTGGGCTGAACAACGTGCCGAGAGAGCTGCATGACGCCGCAGAGGTGGACGGGGCCAATAGCTGGCAGCATTTCTGGAAAATCACTTTCCCACTGCTCACCCCGTACGTTTTCTATAACCTGGTGGTGGGCCTGATCGCCTTCCTGCAAATTTTCGAGCCCATCTACGTGCTGTACCGCGATAACCAGCCGCTGGTCTCATCGGCAACCTCGATGGTTTACTACCTATGGCAGGCTTCCTTCAGAAATTTCCAAATCGGTTACGGCTCGGCGATCTCCTGGTTGATCCTGCTGCTGATCCTTGCCCTCACCGCCATCCAGTTTGCCACCCAGCGCCGCTGGGTCAACTACGAGCTGTATTAGGAGAAATCCGTGCGTACCACCTGGGCTATCTCTAAAAGAATCGTGCTCTACATCTTCCTGACCGGCTCCACCATCGTGATGTGCTTCCCACTGTTTTGGATGATCTCTTCTTCGCTAAAGACCTTGCAGGAGACCAATTCACCGGGGATCATGCTGCTGCCCAAGCACCCCACGCTGGAGGCCTATATCGCCATTTTCCAGAACTCTGATTTCCTGAGATCCTACTTCAACACCATTTTCTATACCACCCTGGCGCTGCTGGGCACGCTGGCCTCGGTGGCGCTGGTGGCGTATGCTTTCAGCCGGATAACATGGCCGGGGAGGAACGTGGTATTTTTCCTGATGCTGTCCACCATGATGATTCCTCCACAGGCTTTGCTGGTGCCCCAATACGTGTTCTTCAATAAGTTCCACTGGATCGGCACTTTCAACCCAATCGTGATCCCCGGCTTTTTTGCCGGCGGCGCAGCGATGATCTTTTTGCTCAGGCAATCCATGGCACAAATCCCCTTCGAGCTGGACGAGTCGGCTTTCATCGACGGTGCCAGCCACCTGCAGGTCTTCTGGGAGATCGTTTTGCCCCTGGTCAAGGCTCCCCTGGCCATCGTGGCCACCTTCCTATTCGTCGGTTTTTGGAACAGCTTGCTGGCACCCCTGATCTATCTTCAGACGGTCAGCCTGTACACCCTGCCGGTGTACGTTTCGACGCTGTATAACATCAACAGCTCGGTCCAGCAATGGCCGACGATCATGACAGCCGCGGTGCTCACCACGGTTCCGCTGATGTTGGTATTTTTCATCGCCCAGCGCTACATCCTGGAAGGCGTGATCATCACCGGGCTAAAAGGTTGATCATGGTCTATCATCCGGCCTGGTTACCAACAAACCCACCCTTTAAAATAGTATATACCTTGTGTTGTTGAAAAGCGGGTTAGAGCGGGGTACAATCGGTTAACCCGGTTAATTGGGGTTATGAAGCCACAATATACCCGATCTGATCGATCACCTGGCATAACGAATCCGAACCGGCCAGCGGGCAGCCCAAAATGATCCGTTACTCATTCAACCACAACTGGTATTTATATAAAGAGAACCCATCAAGTGAAAAATCGTTGCTTGGGCCGCTCACCCTGCCCCACGACGCCATGCTCTTTGAAAAAAGGGACCCGCAAGCCAGGAACAGCTACAATACCGGTTACTTCCCGGGCGGGGTGTACCACTATACCAAGAGATTTATTGCTCTTGAAGAGTACCGCAACAAGCTGGCCATCTTCGAATTCGAGGGCGTGTACATGGATTCGCAGGTATTCCTCAACGGTCTGCTGGCCGGGGGGCGGCCTTATGGCTACTCCAACTTCTTCGTCGATGCCGCTGGCTTGCTCAAGATCGGCCAGGAGAATCAGCTCGAGGTTGTGGCGCGTAACGCGAACGAACCCAACAGCCGCTGGTATACCGGCAGCGGCATCTATCGGAATGTGAACCTCTGGCTGGGTAGCCGGCTGCACATCCCTCCCCAGGGGGTAAAAATCGCCACCCGGGAGATCAGCAGCCAGCTGGCTGTGGTGACGGTGGACACCACCATCACCAACCAGGATGAGTGCCACAGGGATTTCCGCCTGGTGACAGAACTACGCGGCCAGGATGGAGAGATTGCTGCACTTGCCGTAACTTCTGAAAGTGCTGGAGCAGGCCAGACTACTACCATCCGCCGGGCAATTCAGGTCAGCCAGCCCGTCCTGTGGTCGCCCGAGCACCCCAGCCTGTACACCTGCCACACCAGGCTGCTAGCCGAAGATGCGGTGCTGGATGAGGATCGGGAAACCTTCGGTATCCGCCTGCTCAGCCTGGACGCCCAAAACGGATTGCGCCTCAACGGGCAAATGATCAAGCTGCGCGGGGGCTGCGTGCACCACGACAATGGCGTTATCGGGGCCTGCACGCTGGAAGCTGCCGAGCAGCGGAGAGTGCGCCAGATCAAGGCCAGCGGCTTCAATGCCATCCGCAGCGCCCACCACCCCATGTCGAAAGCCATGCTGGATGCCTGTGACCGGTATGGCTTGCTGGTGATGGACGAATTCTCGGATGCCTGGTTCCACCACAAGACGGATCATGATTATGCCGCATATTTTCGGGATTGGTGGGAGAGCGATATCCAGGCCATGGTGGATAAGGACTACAACCACCCTTGCGTGGTGCTGTACTCCATCGGCAATGAGATCAATGAGACGGCCACCGCTGAGGGGGTGGAGTACAGCCGAAAACTGGCCGATAAGGTAAGATCGCTGGATGATACCCGCTATGTGATCAACTGTATCAACGGCTGGTACAGCTACTTCACCACCCTGGGCATGTGGGGCACGCGGAGGAAAGGCATTGGGGACCAAAGTGTCGATACGGCGATAAAAAAGAGAATTACCAGCCTCCCAACCAACCAGGTGATGAACCTGATGAACAGGTTCATGGACCTGCTCGTGCGATTGCCGGGTGTAGACCGCTGCGCACGGCAGGCGTATGCCACGGTGGATGTGGCGGGTTATAACTATATGGCGGGACGGTATATAGTTGACGGCATACACTACCCACGGCGGGTGATATGTGGCAGCGAGACCTACCCGCCTGAGATCGCCAAAAACTGGCGCTTGGTTAAAGCTCTGCCGTACGTGATCGGCGATTTTTCGTGGACCGCCTGGGATTACCTGGGCGAAGCTGGGCTGTGCACCTGGCAGTACGGCGGCAACCAAAACCTGTTCAAACCTTACCCCTGCATTCTGGCAGACAGCGCCATCATCGACATCAGCGGGCAGCGCCAGGCTCAATCCTATTTGCACGAAATTGTCTGGGGCTTGCGGGAAGGGCCGTATATTGCCGTGCAGCCGATTAACCATGCCGGGGAGAGGCTTTCCAGATCGGTATGGAGGGGCAGCAATGCCATCGCCAGCTGGACCTGGCACGGCTACGAAGGAAGGAAAGCCGTGGTGGAGGTCTATGCCGCCGCCGATGTTGTTGAGTTGTTCCTGAATGGCAGGTCGCTGGGGAAGCAGTCCTGCGGGGAGCGGCACGCTTTCCAGGCCATATATAGGATACACTACCAGCCGGGGCAATTGACCGCAGTAGCCTATGCCAAAGACGGGACCGAAATCGCCCGCAGCAGCCTGCAAACCGCCAGCCACACACTTCAAATCGATGCTCGCCCAGAAGTTGTAAGACTCAAGGCTGATGGTGCCGACCTGGCTTATATCCCCATCAGCTTGGCGGATGAAGATGGCACCGTCAACCCCCTGGCCGACCGATTGTTGACCGTGCAGGTGGAAGGAGCCGGTACTTTGCTGGGCTTCGGCAGCGCCAACCCGTTCAGCGAGGAAAGATTCGTTGACCCGGTCCACACCACCTACCAGGGTAGGGCGCTGGCGGTGGTGCGGGCAGGGTGGGAAGCAGGGATGGTCAAGGTGACCATATCTGCCGAAGGATGTAAGACGAAGGTGCTTGAAATTCTTGTCTGTGATGATCCCGAAATGGGTTAATACCAAGGGAGGCGATGCATGGATATGCTTATATGCACGCCTGCTATTCTTCCCGGGTTCCCCATAATCCGCTGAGGAATTTGACCTGCTCGTTGTATTGAACGTCCTCCCCGCCCTCGTGATCGTTGTAAGGCCAGACCCTGATCTGCTTCTCCCCGGCATAGTGGTTATAAGCGGCAAAAACCGTGGAAGGCGGGCAGGTCAAGTCCATCAAGCCCACCGAAAATAAAGCCTGGGCGTGTCCCCGGGCCGCAAAATTCAAGCCGTCAAAATACGACAGGGTGTTGAACACAGCCTCGATTCGATCGCGGTGGATCTTGCAGTAGCCGGCAATTTCAGCGTAAGGGTGGGCATCGGTGATCTGGGTGGCGCGACGGTAGTGGCACAGGAAAGGCACATCCAGCATGGCTGCCGAGATGTCGGGCACCAGGCCGCTCATAGCCAGCGCGATACCGCCTCCCTGGCTGCCTCCGGTAACAGCCACTCGCGACTGATCCACTGCCGGGTGGCTCCTAACAACTTCAATGGCCCGCACCGCATCGCTGAAAACCCGCCGGTAGTAATATTTTTGGGGGTCGAGGATCCCCTGGGTCATGAAGCCGGGGAAATGCGGGTCGGTACCTGCGGCAGGAGCATCGGGGGTATCGCCCCGCAGCCAGGTGCTGCCCTGACCGCGGGTATCCATCACCAGGTGGGCAAACCCCACGCTGCTCCACAACAGCCAGTTATAGGGAGAGCCCCGCCCGCCGCCGTAGCCGATATACTCGACCACACAGGGCAGCGGCCTGGCATGCTCCCTGGGAAGCAGGAACCAGCCCTTCACTGGCTGGCCATCGTAGCCGTTGTAGGTGACATCGTAGGTCTGAACCGCCTGCAGGTGGTAATCCACCGCCTCAAACCGTGCGTCGAGCGGGAATTTTCTGGCCTGAGCGAGCGTCTGTGCCCAAAAGGCGTCGAAATCGATCGGTTCTTGGCGCTCCGGTTTGTAAATTTTCAGCTCATCGAGAGGAAGGTCATAATACATGCTGATTCTCCATAATTAACCGGTTCATGGTACCGGGATTGAAATTATACAGTACCAAATCCGATAAAGTGCCTGCCAGCCAATCTTCACAGCATCTGCTGGAAGGAAGGTTTGAGAGCAGGGTACAGCTGGCGATATTGCGCATACATCTTATGATAGACAGCTATCTGCCCTTCATCGGGGCGGGTGATTTCCATCAGCCGCACCACCTGGGCGCAGGCGCTGGTAACATCCGGCCAGGCACCCGCTCCCACCCCGGCCAACAGCGCTGCCCCATAAGCCGCCCCCTCCACCACACCCACCGTGGTAAGCTCGGCCTCGAGCACGCTGGCCAGGATCTGCCGCCACAAGGGGCTCCGCGTGCCGCCGCCAGAGGCACGCACCTGCTCGATGGCTGACAGACCGGCGTTTTGTACCAGGCGAAAACCGTCTTTTAATCCAAAAGCCACGCCCTCCAAGACGGCGCGGGTCAGGTGCCCACGCCCATGCCGCAGCGTCAGGCCGATGAAGGCTCCGCGCGCCAGCGGGTCGGGGTGCGGTGTGCGCTCGCCGCTCAGGTAAGGCAGGAATTGCAGCCCCTCACTGCCGGCGGGGACGAATTCAGCTTCTTTGAGCAGGTCATCGAAGCTCATCTCTGATGCCAGGGTATCGCGGTACCACTGTAAGCTGCCGGCTGCTGAAAGCATCACGCCCATAAAGTGCCACATTCCCGGTACAGCGTGGCAGAAGGCGTGCAGCCGCCCCTCAGGCTCAACCATGGCGGAGGGTGTGGTGGCGAAGACCACGCCGCTGGTGCCCACGGTCAGCCCGATGATGCCCGCCCTGACCGCCCCCACCCCAACTGCCTGGGCAGACTGGTCACCCCCGCCGGCCACCACGGGTGTGCCAGCCGCGAGTCCGCAGGCAGCTGCAGCTGCCTGGGTCAGACGTCCAGTGACCTCGGGGCCTTCATAGAGCGGAGGCATCCAGCTGCGCGGAATGCCCAGGGTCGCCAGCACCTGCTCTGACCAGCCGCGCTCCTTGAGGTTAAATAGCACCGTACCGGATCCACCCGCCTTGTCCATGGCGAACTCACCGCTCAGCTTGTAGCGCACATAATCTTTGGGGAGCAGCATGTGGGCAGCCCGCGTGTAAACTTGCGGCTCGTTTTCCTTCACCCACAGGATCTTGGGGGCGGTGAAGCCGGTGAGGGCCAGGTTGCCGGTAACCTGGATGAACTTCTCCCGACCGAAGAGCCGGTGAATCTCATCACACTGGTCCTGGGTGCGCTGGTCGTTCCACAGGATGGCCGGGCGCAGCACATCCCCCGCTTCGTCAAGCAGCACCAGCCCGTGCATCTGCCCCGTGAGGCCAATGGAGGAAATTGCCTCGGCCTTTATCTCCGCCCTGGTCATAACCGCGCGGATGCTCTTGCAGGCTGCCTGCCACCATTCCCGTGGGTCCTGCTCAGACCACAACGGCCGGGGCGTTTGCAGGGTATGTGGAGAGGAGGCCACCGCCACCACAGCTCCCGCCTCATCGATCAGCAAAGCCTTGCTGCCGGTAGTGGAAATGTCCAGGCCGAGAAAATAACTTCTCGCGTTCATCGCTCCTGACCGGCTAACGGGTACCCAGCAGCAGGTCAATGGTCAGCTGGTCAAGCCGCTCGTACCTCAGGCCGCGGGCCGAGATAGCCCGGCGGTCGAAGGGATGCGTCTTGAGGGCTGCGGCCTTTTCCGGCGTGTACCGGCCAAAATAGGGGGCCAGCTCAGCGTCCGTTGCGTTGATTTCCGCCAGCAGCGCCTGAATCTCCACATCGGCATTAAAACGGGCGGCTTTTTCCTTGAGGATGAGATAGGTGCGCATGCAGCCGCGGGCAAAATCCCTGACACCCTGGTAATCCTCCGTGCGGTAAGCATGGGCATCGAAGTGCCGCGAGCCGGGATAGCCTACATCTTCGAGAAATTTAACCAAGAAGAAGGCGGCTTTAATATCCCGGGAGCCAAAGCGCAGGTCCTGGTCATAGCGGCTGGGATACTGGTCATTCAGGTCGATGTGGAAAAGCTTGCCTGCGTCCCAGGCCTGGGCTACACCATGCATGAAGTTGATGCCGGCCATGTGCTCGTGAGCCACCTCGGGGTTGACCCCCACCATCTCCGGGTGGTCGAGGCTGGCGATGAAACCCAGCATGTGCCCGGTGGTTGGGTTGTACAGGTCGCCACGCGGTTCATTGGGTTTGGCTTCCAGGGCGAACTTGAGCTCGTACTTCTGGTCCAGGGCATACTCGCACAGGAAATTCATGGCTTCGCGGCTGCGCTTGATGGACTCGAGGGCGCTCTTGGCCGCATCGGTCTCGCTGCCCTCACGCCCACCCCAGAAGACGTACACGTGAGCGCCAAACTCCACGCCCAGGTCAATAGCCCGCATGGTCTTCTGCAGGGCGTAGGCGCGCACTTTGGCATCGTTGCTGGTGAAGGCGCCATCCTTGAAAACCGGGTCATAAAACAGGTTTGTGGTGGCCATGGGCACCACCAAACCGGTATCGGCCAGGGCTTTGCGGAAGTCTCTTTTGATGGCGTCACCTTCGGCGGGGGTCGCGTCAATGGGGATCAGGTCGTTATCGTGAAAATTAACCCCATAGGCGCCCACTTCACCCAATAAATAAACCAGTTCGGATGGGGATTTTTGCTCACGCACCGCACTGCCAAATGGGTCGCCGCCGCGGTTCCCGACGGTCCAAAGGCCAAAGGTGAATTTGTGTTCGGGTTTCGGTGTGTAATCAGACATGGGATCTCCTCGATAGGGAAATTATGAAATTGTAAATTGCACGTTGGCCGGGCGAGGGGCTCCAAGCGCCTCTCCACGCCCACCTGGCGAGCATCCGCCGGCAGTTAACCGGTAAGTGCCCGGTTCTAGTTTTGGTCGGCCGGATTCGTCGATCAGCATCAACATCTCAGGTCCGATGTAAAAACGAACTCGCTTGACCTGACCGGGATCGAGCCTCACCCGCTTAAAAGCGACCAGCTGGCTGAGCGGGGTAAGCAGGCCGGCTTCAAGCGCACTCAGGTACAGCTGGGCAACCTCTTCTGCAGCGCAGGAGCCGGCATTCTTGAGGGTCAGCGCCACTCGAAGGCCCCTGGAAGGTCTCACCGGTGGGATGATCTCCAGTTTCTGATATTCAAAACGTGTGTACGACAAACCAAAACCGAAGGGGTAGAGCGGCTCTCGTCTGGCATAACGGTAGGTACGCCCGGCCATGTTGTAATCTTCGAAAGGCGGTAGATCGGAGGTGGCTTTGGGGAAAGTGATGGTGAGCTTGCCGCTAGGGGAGGCATCTCCAAACAGCAGGCTGGCCAGGGCTCGCCCGCCCTCCTGGCCCGGGTACCATATGTACAAAATCGCCTCCACCATATCGGCAATATCTCCCAGGGCGATGGGGCTGCCACCGGTGAGCACCAAAAGGATGCGCGCCCCGCGCCCTGCCAGCCCGCGGATGAATTTCTGCTGCACGCCAGGCAATTCAATCTGCGTGCGGTCCCCATTTTCTGCGGTGAGCAGTGATTCGCCCTCCTCGCCCTCCATGAGCGGAGAACTCCCTGCACAAACGATGGTCAGATCGGCGCTGATGGCTTCGTCTTCCGCCCGGTTATAAGGGACGGCGCTATCCTGGGTCCACAGGCAACCGGGCCGGTATTCCAGCTTGATACCTTCAGGCACCCGCCCCACAATGCCTTCGATCAGGGTAGTCATTTGATCATTGATGCCGTAATAATTCCCTAATAATACATCCAGGCTGGCGGCAGCCGGGCCGGTTACAAAGATGCTTTTCACTTCCGGGCCAATAGGAAGCACCTGGTCCTTGTTCTTGAGCAACACCATAGCTTGCAGCGCAGCCTGGTAAGCCAGGTTACGATGCCTCCTGGAACCCACCACCGACATGGGTGTGGCTGCATAAGGCACCCGCTCGGGCGGATCGAACATACCCAATTTGAAGCGGGTGGTGAGCAACCGGGTAAGTGACCGGTCGATATCCTGCAGTGAAACTAGCCCTTGCTCAAGCGCCTCTCCCAGGTGATCGAAGATGCCGCCACAGGAGAGGTCACAGCCACTGGTGAGTGCCAGGGCGGCAGTTTCGACAGGGCCTGCCGTGCAGTGGTGGCCTGCATGCACATCGTTGAGCGCCCCACAATCTGAAACCACGTGCCCGCCAAATACCCACTCGCCGCGCAGTATATCTTGGATGAGCAGCTTGCTCGCACAGGCAGGCTCATCCAGCACCCGGTTATAAGCTCCCATCACGGCTTCGACTTTCCCATCGATGACCAATTTCTTGAACGCCGGTAAGTAGGTAGCATACAGATCACGGCGGCTCACCTGGGCATTGAAGCTGTGGCGTAACTTTTCAGGCCCGCTGTGCACAGCGTAATGCTTGGCGCAGGCAGCCACCCGCAGGTATTGGGGATGGTCACCTTGCAGCCCTCGCACGTAAGCTGTGGCCATTTCCCCGGTCAAATATGGGTCTTCACCCCAGGTCTCCTGCCCGCGCCCCCAGCGTGGGTCACGAAATATATTAACATTCGGTGACCACAAGGTCAGTCCCTGGTACAGGCCGGTGAGACCCCTGGTGCGCAGGGTTTCATGGAATTTAGCGCGCGCTTCATCACCAATCGCGGCACCAATGGCCTTCACGAGCCCTGGATTCCAGGTGGCCGACATGGCAATGGCTTGCGGAAATACCGTGGCGCGGCCGTTGCGACCCACCCCGTGCAGACCCTCGCTCCAGTAGTTATAAGGAGCAATCCCTAAGCGCGGGATGCCATCGGCGGCGTGCATGAATTGGCCTAGTTTTTCATCTATCGTCAGGCGTGAGAGCAAATCTTGCACACGCTCAGCAACCGTTAATTCAGGATCGAGATATGCAGCGCTTGGCATAAAAATACCTTTATTTGTATAGAAATGGCAAGCTGTAAAGCGGGACGGATAATGTCACAGGTTGTAATTTGAACGCGAAAGTGGGCATGGCAGACTCCACATTACACAAATATAAAAACCAGATCAGTGTATATTTCGCATCGATATTCCAAGACAAGACTGGTCAAATACTGATCGCAATCGATGCT
>Ga0172364_10003454_pt1 | contig 12610 bp, 18 predicted proteins | sample LakKivSesite10cm_FD_114545 | JGI IMG/M metagenome (GOLD analysis project Ga0172364, IMG submission 114545) | Sediment microbial communities from Lake Kivu, Rwanda - Sediment site 10cm | ecosystem: Environmental > Aquatic > Freshwater > Lake > Sediment | place: Rwanda: Western Province, Lake... | reverse complement strand
GGGACATCCCGCTGGCCATGGCCGGGCGCAAAACGGGCAAAACTGGTGGCATCAAGGGCCTGATTGCCCAGAAAGGACCAGGACAACATATCTACACCGTGCGCAGCCAGCAGGATGGTGAGATCACTGTTCAGGTGGCCGTGGTGGGTAAGTATCTCAACGGGCGGTGGGGCAAGCATGGCCGAGAGCGCTACGCCTACGTCGTGCATCGCTTTCCTTTCGCTCTTAGTTCGCTCTTCGACAAATATCGGTACCATTTCGGCATCGAGAGTAGTCATCGCCTTTGGGAAGAAGCCCGTGGCCGGACAGCGTCCCGATGCGTCACCCTGCGCTGGCTGCTGGTTGGACTGGCCGTTCTGCTCCACAACCTGTGGGTGTTTCTGAAATGGGATGTGGTCAGTTGGCCACGTCGTGGTGGTCGTCGCGTGTTCCACAATCTCTTCCCCTTCAGACAACTGCTCTTCCTCCTTGCCAAGGCGCTGGAAGAACTGTTCGGTACTTTACGGCACGTGGTTATCCCCATACCACCGTGACTAGAACCGCCATTGTGATCTACTGAGATTGGCCATCATGCCGTTTAAGACCTCGGCCACAAAGGGGATGATGGCGGTGGCGGCGATGTTCTCCGATACTGACTGGGGAGCGGGGCATCTTCCCCCTTTTGCTCCTGGCCGACGGTAAAGGCAGCTATAGCCGCGGTAATGGACGACCTCGCCTGTCTTGGGATGCTTACCTGTCCTCGAATTGCCCACCATGTGCTTCCCACACCCCACGCAGCGCAACAACCCACTGAAGGGATATGGCCCATTCTTCGCTTTGCATCCCCTGGCCTGCTTCTTGAGCAAAGCCTGACAACGGTCAAAGGTGTCCTGGTCTATGATCTGCAAATCGGGCCTGTAGATGCGGTGCTCCTCAAAGCCTTTCGTAAACCGGCTGTCGCAATTCCGGCCCCAAACCATCCACCCGGCGTAGATAGGGTTGCTCACGATAGAGACCACGTTCTCCCTGGCCCAAGGGCGCGCTTCTTTGCCCCTGACGGGCTTCAGGCGACCCATGTCGTTCAGGGTGGTAGCAATGGCGGCGGGGTTCATCTCCTGGAAAAGGCTGAACACCCATTTGACCAGTCCGGCTTCCTCTGGGTCAATCTCCAGACGCCTGACCGGGCGCTTGTTTTTCATATCACCAGTGAATACAAGGCGATAGCCTATAGGGACTTTCCCGCCAGCCCACTCCCCCTGTTTGACCCGCTCTACCATCCCCCGCACGGCGGCCTTAACGAGCTGGCGCTTGTGGATCTTCCCGACTAGGAATTCAAAATCTGCCATGTCGTCGTCAACATCCAGGGAAAAATTGTAGACCTTCTGGGGTGTGATGACAAGGCAGTCGTTATCTCGACAGATGCGGCGGATCACCCGCCCATCTATGCCGTCCTCGTCACGGCTTAAGCGGGTAAAGTCCTGCACAATGATGGCTCGCACCTTCCCCTCCTCAACCTCCTTGAGGATGCCAATGAGGACCGGGCGATTATCCAATTGCTCCCCGCTTTTGACCTCGCTTCTGAGCTCCGCCTCATAGCCATACTTCTCGGCCAATTGGCGGCCTATCCTCTCAGCATCGGCCCTTGACCAGTTATCACTTTGCGATGGATCTGAAGCTCGATCATAGATTATAGCCCAGCCTTTGCTCATTTCGCTCCCTCCTTCAGGATGCGCAGCCGCAAGAGTTCGCCGATCCGTGCCTTTCGTTCAGTGTCGTTCAACCTAACCTCCTTACAGCATCCTCCGCCGCTGGTAGGGAACGTGCAGCAGCTCCCCCGCCGATATGCGCCTGCCTGCAGGCAGGGTTTCCCCCCTCACGCCTTCCACGTCGGCCACTCGTTGGTAGTCCTCTGCCTCCATCAGGCCCAGCCGCCAGCAGGCTCTGGCCACGCCCCGAAGGGCAGAGAGCATCTTGTTGACCGTGGCCGGCTTGTACTCCTCGGCCAGCCTGGCCCGGATCGCCACAACGTGCTGGTAGCGCAGCCTCGACCAGTCCACCGCCGAGGCATCGGGAGCGCCCATCATCTCAGCGATGGCGTTCAGGGCCTGGTGCATCGTGCGCCGGCTTCCGGGGGACAGATTGGCAAGGAAAACCGCCACCGGGTGTTGGTCAGCGGGTAGTGCCCTTCCGGCAGGTACGAGCTCAGTCCCCTTTGAGATCACGATCGCCCTCTCCATGCTTCCCTCCTTGCCTCTTTCCAGAAGAACCATTCTCATAAGCCATTTTACCCCAAAAGAGGAGAAAGGCAAGTCTCAGCAGCCTCAGACATCTAAGTCTCCGTTCGTACAACTTCAGCCGGGGCTCTTTCACACCGCCTGTGTCTTTCGATGGATGCCGGAGTCTGGCCGAAGACGGCCAGGCGGGGGGGGATGCCCCCCCCACAACAGCCCCTCCCCGATTGCGCTTGCGCGCAGCACCCGTTGCGCGGCAATTATACCGCCCGGCGCAAGGCCGGCGCTCCGCTGGGGGCGGGCGGGCAGGGCTCGAAAGTGGTGGCGGGGCGGGCCTATGAAGGAATGGCTGAAACGTCGCGGACGCAAAGGAAGGCGGAGGAAGACCTCCGCCTTTCCATTCTGAGCGGGTAGAGGTTCCCCTTGAAGGGCTCGCCCGGCCCGCCCCGCCGGCGTTCGGAATCAGGAGAGGCTTCTCGGTCCCGCCCGCCCCCGCGTCGCTTGCAAGCGCCCCCACCGGCCCAATTTTTCAAGGAGGCAGCGAAGAGGTGGAGGCGGCGAAGACGCCGCCCCCTTTTCTGCTGCCTCCTTTCTGAAAGGGCCGGATGGGGGCGGCCTTGCGCTCGGGCGGTGCGCCGCGGGGTGCGCTGCGCGCGCGGGCGCGCGGTCGGCCGGGCGTTCCCGGTCTTGCCTTTGTGAGGAGGTGTCGTGTGTGTGTCTTCGTGGGGTTCGTTGGTTCGCGGTCATTGCCGGCGTCGGCGGGGTCGCTGGTGTCGGCGGTTGTCGGTTCGGTCGCGGCCGCTGGCCGGGGCGTGGCCGTGGGTTGCGCCTCGGGCGGGGACGCCGCGGTGTTGTCGGCGCTGTGTTCGGGGCGGGTGTTCGTGCCGTTCGCGGTGTTCGCGGCGTTCGGGGTCGGCGGGGTGGGTGCGGGGCGCTTCTCGGCGGTGCCGCTGGTCGCCCGGGCGGCGTCCCTCTCCTCGTGTGCCGGTGGTTCGGTCCGCTGGGTGCGCTTCTGGGCCGGCGGTGGGCCTTCGGTGCCGCTGGTGGCGCGGCTTCGGGCGCGGTCGGCGGCGCTGGTGTCGTTCGTCGCGTCCTCGGGCCCGGGCGCGGGGGTAGTGGCGTTTCTATCCTCCCCCTTGTCTCGGGGCTCGGTTCGTTCGCTCCGGTTGGCTGTCCGGGCGGGCTTGCCTGTCGTTGCGTTTCCGGTCGGCTTCCCCGCCCGGCTGCTTCCCCGTTTCGGTTCGGGTCGTTGGGTCGTGGCCGGGCGGGGCGTGTGGGCGCGTGGGTGGCGCTGGGTGCCGGGCGGGGCTTCGGCCTCGTCCGGCGCCCTTCTCTCGAGAGGAGGTCCTCATGGAGCATCGGAAGCTAAAAGTCAGCAGTTTGTGGCGTGAGGGCGCCTTTGAAGGCCACGTCGTGCCGTTCATCCGGCTGAGCGGCAAGTGGTTGGCTGAGGCCGGTTTTCAAATCGGCGACTCGGTCACCGTCGAGGTCAACGGCGGCAACCTGGTCATTCGCCGAGAGTGGAATTTGCCAGAAGAGCGGGAGGTGACACATGAGGTGCCCAAGGTGCAAGCGCGAAGTCACGAGGGAGCTGGCCTTGTACGAGAGGGCCCAGTGCAGCTGCGGCTTCATCTTTCAGGGCCGCGTTAGCCCATTCCTAGAGAGCGAGGACCAAATGCTTGAGTTTATCGAGAAGTGGCGAGGAGGGCAAGAGAGCACCGCCCCGATCTCTCAAGCCGCATTGGCCGGGCAGTGCAGTTGGTCGAGGCCGGCGCGGTGCACAGGAACAGCAAGCCCAAGAGCTTCCTGGTGGCCAGCCAGTCGCAGCCGCGAGTGGGCTACTTCGTGGATTTGGAGAGGCGGATGTGCGGCTGCCCAGACCACCAGCAGGGCGGAGCACCGGGAGGCTGGTGCAAGCACCTGATTGCGGCTTGCCTGGTGTACGTGGCAAATGAGGAGGCCGGAGAGGGTGGCTCTCCAGCCTCCGGGAACCCAGGGCAGGTTACCCCAGGCAACGGAGATTATAGCCATCTGTCGCCCCACGAGCAAGAGCGGCTGCTGACCGCCCAGGTCGAGGCGTGGCGATCGGGCCAGCCGGTGATGATCATCTAGGTTAAACCATACAACTGAATAGGACGCGAAACCGGTCGGACTTCGGGCGCCGACCGGTCGCCGGGAAATCGGCCCGGCCTGAATGAGCGTATTGCAGAGGAGGTTGAAATGTCCGAGATTCGCATTGCAGACCTGACCATCGGCATGGACGTGCCCGAGCTGGAGGCCTCCGTTGTCCTGCTCCAGGGGCAGCTCCCCAAGCTGGCCAAGAACGGCCAGACGCGGTATCAGCATGTGACCCTGGACGACGGCACGGGACAGATCCGCTTCACCCTCTTCGATGACCTGGTGGGGCAGGTCCGAGAGGGGACGCGGATCCGGCTCACAAACGGCTACGTAACGGAATACCCGCAAGGGAGCGGAAAAAAGAAGCTCCAGCTCCGCAAGGAGCACGGCACCTTCGAGATCCTGAGCCAGCCAGCAGCCGCTCCAGCCAGCCCCCAAGCCGTCCCTTCGATGTCCTACGGCGAGGAGGAATCCCGTCGCATCACCCGGCTGGCCTGCCTCAAGGCTGCGGTCGAGCTCTCCACGGTGGCCACCGTGGACGAAGCCGTCGCCGCAGCGGAACGCATGTTCCAGTGGGCATGGGATGGCCATGAGGCCCCGGAGGAGTCGCCTGAGGAGCCGGAGGAGCAGCAGCCGCCTCAGGAAAGGCCAGCTCCGACGGTGGCCACCGCCGATGTCTACTGGGCATTAGCGGCCAAGGCGTTCAAGGTCGTGGGGCCGGAGCGGATCCGGGAGATCGCCAACCGGGTCAACGGCCAGGGCTGGGCGCAGGCCATCGCTCAGCTCCAGGCGGAGATGCAGAAGTAACACCCAGGCCTCCGGTCGAAAGGCCGGGGGCCTCTTTTTTTGCGGAACGGACAACTTCCGCATTAGCCCGTCCTCACCCCCCGCAGCCGGGCCAGGCGGGCCAGCTCCCTGCTCAGCTCCGGCGCCAGCGCACGGGCTAACACCTGCGACTGTCGGCGATCCATACCCGTGAGCACTCCAACCTTGACGTTGAGGTCCACGCTTAGGCGCTGCGCTTCGGCCCCTACCTCAGCACCAGATGACAGCGTCAACTGCCCAGGTCTGGCCCCACCCGCAAAGCCCAAGCTCGTCTCAATGCCCCTGATCGTTTCCGGCAATCCTGAAGTCAGGTAGCTCCAGTCAATCGGGCGGCTGAAAGGGCCAGCCTCAGCAGGGGATGAGGGGAAAAACGCCCGCGCCTCAGCCAGCGCGTGCTGGAGTTCGCCTATCCTACTGTAGATTCCAGAGACCATGTTCCCCACAAAGCCAGCCCCACCCGCAAAGCCCAAGCCGCTGATCTCCCACTCTGCCCCCCGGAAAAGCCTGATCACCGAACCGGCCATGTCAGCGAGCCGAGGCTGCTGACTCTCTATACCGGAAATCGTGTTCCCCAAGAAGCTGGACCCACCAGGGAAACCCATCGCGCTGACGGATAGCTCCGCCTGCTCAGCGGTTTCGACCATGTCGTGAGCTGCGTTGATGAGCTCAGGCAGTTCGCTCTCTATACCGGAAACCATGTTCCCCACGAAAGCCGCTGCCCCAGGAAAACCCAACGCGCCAACGGATACCTCCACCTCCTCAGCGGCCTCAACCATTTCGTGGGCTGCTTCGATGAGCTCAGGCAGCCCGGTGTCTATACCGTGGACCATATTCCCCACGAAAGTCGCCCCTCCAGGAAAACCCATCGCGCGGACCGATAGCTCCGCTTGTTCAGCGGCTTCGACCATGTCATGGGCCACGTCAGCCAGCCGAGGCAGCTCGCTCTCTATACCGGCCGTCACGTTCTGGACGAAACCCGCGCCCGCGGCCCAGCCCAAAGCGCGAAGGCTCTCCGCGCTCAGGGCGCTGGCGTCCCGCACCTGAGACAACGATGCCTCCACGATGGGCGCCATGACCTCAGAGGCTTTCGCCATCTGGAGAAGGTGATCCCTTATAGATTCCAGCGCCTTACTCGCATCATCTTTGGCGCGCAAGATGATTTCCAGAGCAGCCGTTGAAGTTTGCATCGTTTCCTCCTCGTTGGCGGCAATTAATCTGCACGACCCTCAACCAAGCGCTGATAGAAATCAGGCCATCGCTCTTTCAGCTCCTTCCTCTGAGCTGGCGTAGCATCCCTCCATGCCCGCCGGAATTCGCTGTAAGTGATGGCCCCGTCGATGGCAGGGCCAATAGCCTGGCAGCCGACCCGCCTCTCCTGACGCTCCGACCTCCGCCCCCAGCTCCCCTACCCACGTTTTTGCCTCCTCCCGTTGACTGTATGCATGTGCTCAGGGATCCAAATGAGCCCCTGTTCCCGGCAGAGGGCTTCCACCTCCTGACCCCCGCCATACACAATCAGGATCGGCCGGCTGTCCCTGGCATGTTGACAAGCGATCTCCCAATGGTGTCCAACCAGATCCAGTTCGGAGCTGCGTCCCTGTGTGCAATAGGCCCGCCAGCCTGCAGGAACACCCAGTAGATTCAAATCATCAAACTTGGGATCAACCGACAAGTCCACAAAGACCCGAACACCATGTTGTTGCCAGAACCGACTCAACCAGCGTTTCATGTAGATGCGCCACAGCCCCACCGCCCGGGGCATCTGCTCATTGGTGGAGAAGCTGGGCTCAAAGACCGCTGCGCAGCCGCTTGCGACCACGGGCGCAGGATTCTTCCACAAGGCCGAGAACTTGTAATCATCAACGTAGAAGTGAAACGTACCCGGCATTCTCGCTTTGCGCGATCGATCACCCCACCTCGCAAGGGGCAAGACGAGCTCCTGGCCTTGGAGGGTTGCGTCCAGCAGCGGAATGCCCCATTCATTGTCGGTCGGGAAGACACAATCGGCTACATCGAAACGCGTCACCTGCACCATGATCAAACCCTTCTTTCACGTGCGGAGTAGGCCGCTCCGCCTCCGCTCCCCCGCCCCTTCGGGGCGACGTCGCTAAAGGCTACGCGGCCTGCGGCTCCCCGCCGCCTTCGGCGGCACAGCCCTACCGCGGCCAACGAAAGATGCGCTCAAACTCCCGCTCCAACATGGCCTGGGTTACCCCATCTTCAATCACCATCACCCGATAGCCGATGTTTACTGTCGGCGCCCACCGTCCCACGTCGGACAGGCTCACTCCCAGCCGCGCTGCCGCGTCGCTCATGCAGATGAACCCGGGCAGAGCATCTTCGATCCGCTCCGCTGAAAGAAAGTTCCGCCACGCGCCAGGATCCAAGCCCTCCATCCCAGCCAGGGCCATAAGCCTGCGGAAGAAGGGAAGATGCACCAGGTTTTCAAGTGCCTTGCGTCCCCTGCCCGCCTGCCAATCCTGGCGGCAGCAGAATAGCATCGCCACCAGCAGACCGCGGTCACCGTCCGGGGCGGTGGAGTGGGGTCGCTCTCTGAGCCTGAAGTGATCGGCCATGTCAGGAGATGAAAAAGTCGCAGAAGTCGTCCAGGGCCATCAACACCCAGGCTCGTTGCTTGTTGCCCTTCTCACGCAGCACGACAATGGGGAGTTTTTTCTCCCCGGCGAAGGGCCGCAGCCGGTCCAGGGCTGAGGTGATCCACTGGGGGAGCCGCTCCCGAACCTTGGCGTCACCCACGAGCCAGTCGCTTTCAAAGTCAGGCGCGCTTTCACCGTAGTTGGCTCTTACGATCCGCTTGGCTCCCAATCGTTCGGCGACTTCACGCTCCCACTCCTTCCAGGTCTTGGACATTCTCTCCTCCCATGCCCCTGCAAAGGGGAAGTAACGGCAAAGCAACGCTTCGGCGGAGTCCTTTTGCTCCCCTCTCAGAAGAAGCGCCGATGGGCCATCCAATGACCGCGGCGGCGCTGGCGGATGATTTCATAAGTCCACCGAAGGCTGAGGCCGACAACCGCCGCAATCTCTCCCACCGCAATACCTCGTTGATGCAGCTTCCAGATCATGTCGTTTCGTTCTGCTCGTCGGTCCTCCAGGTGAGCTGCCCGCCAATGTCTGATAGTTCGTGCGGGCACCAGCAGCACGTGAGCGAGCTGATCCGAGGGTACATCGAGGAACTTAATCGCTACCTGCCTGGCCAGTTCGCGCTCATTCTCTGCCTGGCCTGGCAACGTCGCTAGGGCCCTCACCAACAGTTTGCTGAGAGTGGCCACCATTCTTAACCTCGACAAACCACTCACAAAAGTCGGAAAAACTCAGGACCACGATGGAATCATGACGCCCTTTTTCGTGCAGTACCGCGATCCCCAGCCGGTCCGCTCCAGCGTGCCGAAGCGCTTGCGCCAGCGCATCCTTGAGCCACTGGGGAAGCCGCCGCCGGTGCTTGACCTCCACGGATAGCCAGTCGCTCACCACATCCGGCGTATCTCGCCCGCTGCAGCCGACACGGTGACCGCCCAACGTCCTGGCCACCCGACGCTCTACTGTCTTCCATGTTCTGTGTTCCATCACTCACCCCCCGCCTGGGGCTTTTTCAAACGTGTCTCCGAACGTATCTCAGAATGCAGCCTCTCCCAGTACGCCGCCGCCTGGGACGCAACCGGGGACGCCTCCTGAGGTGAGGAGGGGCGGGGGGGCGGGGACTGCTGGGATCGTCGCACACGGTTCTCCAGTCCAGGACAGAACTTGCAGACACGACGAGCTTCATATCCTTGGATAAGCACACCACATGCCCCCTGGCTCTGCTGGTAGCAAGCGTTGGCCTCCCGACGGTCACTGGCTTCCTGCTCCCGCTGCTCTGGATCTTGTACCTCCCATCCTTCCCGAAGGCAGGTCACCACCCAACCTGGCTTACTGGTGATAGTCGGATTCCCCTCTGCTGCTCTGCATACTTCAATGATTCGTTCGGGAGTGTACTTGCCTAGCAGACCCCCGGCGACTCTATCATCAACATCCATCTCTGAAAGAGCTCTGGCTGCTTCTGCTCTTTCAGGAGATTGAGAAACAACAACATCAACAGCATTGCCCTGAACGGCTGCTGTGCTTGTCGCGGTCGTAGCGGTGTTGTTGTGCTTATCTTCCTCTGCTTTTTGTTCTGTTTCGGGTGAACTGGAGTTCAGGGGAGGGGTGAACTCCAGTTCAGGGGTGGGGGTGAACTCCAGTTCAGGGGTGTACTGTTGCCACAGAGCAAGGCAGGCCCTCGCCAAGGGACTGAAGTCGTAAACCGAGGTTCTACCAGGCCGCTCAGTGATGTTCACCATGCCTTTCTGCTCCAACCGGTGAACAACTTTTTGGAGACCCCGGACGGAATATCCCATCTCCTGAGCAATTGTCTGAAGAGATGGGCTGCTTTGTCCCTTCTTCGTTTCGAAGTGCCTGGCTGCCAGGTGGATGATGACCAGGAACTCTTGACGGGTGACTCCGGCCTGGATGTAGTCGCGCAGCACAAAACAAGGGACAGACACGAAACCTTTCGCCGCGTCCGGGATGGAGATATTCCACCTAAAACTGAAAGACTCGTCAGTCATTGAAACCCATCCCGATCCTCAGGGGCTTGCGGGGATGGAGCAGAGTCAGTCGCAACTGCTCCATCGCCGCCTTCTCTCCCCCGCGATAGCGCACCCAAAAGCAGCAGGCGAGCGAGTTCGTTCATCAGCCGCCGGGCCGCCGCGTCAAGGTCAATTGGCATCGCTAAACTCATCCAAGAACTGCGCTTGGGCGCATTGGTCGGCGGAAATGCTCTCGCGCGGCAACAGCCCGGACCGCTCCAGCGCCTCACGTAGCACAAAGCGGATTTGGTCGCGTGGATCACGCAATGCACCACTGGCCATCACGAGCAAGGCCGAATATTCGGGCGGTTCAAGCATTACAGTAACCCGTTTCATCTGTGCGCCTCCAGGTAAACAAATAGTGCTGAATTTACTTCAGCACTATTCTGAGGATCAGGTTAACTTTTGTCTAGGAAAAACTGTCCAGAACTTGACCCACAATGGCTAGGCAGCCATTATGTTCCTCTCCTTCTCCTGTAATCCAATGCTTTTCGGAAAGCGCGTCGGTCGCTGGCTATGCCCCGTCGTACATCCCTTTTCGACGGTTTCCCTCCATGCCGTTTTCTGTATTGGCTTATGAAGTTCTCTATAATCGGTGCTAGGTATTCTTCGGTCAGCTCATTTTTGACGTCAGGGTCAAAATTACTTTGTTTCCACCGCTCAAAATAGCGATCGTAATCAGGGATAGTGCTTGGCCCGCCCCCTTCAACTTGCTGGTAGTAGGCCCCAAAAGCCTCCTCTTCGCTAAACTCCGCCCAATAGGAGATCTCTTCCTGCATCCTTTTGCTCAAAGGGAAGTACGTTTCAGTCTGTATGTAAATGCCTCCAGACTTGTCTTTTTTGACCAACCGGGAATACAGTTCTAACTTATCGGACCTACTCTCCCCAGTTTCGAGATAGTGATGTAACCAGAGCACCCAGCCAAAGTTCAGGTTGTGTTTGGCACGGAGCGCATCAGCAACCTCGCGCGTTGCCTCGGAGTACGTATCGTTGGCTTCAATGTAGAGAGCCCAGAGATCGGTATAATCCACATCAGACCAGCCTTGGGCGGTCTCCTCCTGCATCTTCTTCTGGCGAAGGGGTTCCACGTTTTTCCAGGCAACATCCCGCCTTTCCCTTGCCTCTCTCAGGCATTCCCTGGCAGCATCGAGGTCGCCTTTGAAATCCTGGTCCTCCAGCCTTTCGGTGACCAGCCGCTCCTTGTATTCCCGCATCTCCTCCCACACCCCTGGCTTATACTCTCCCGTTTGTTCGTCGTAAAACCCAGCCAGGTCCTTATAGCCCAAGGGGATGTATCCCTTCCACTGGAAACGCTTCTCTAATCGTCTCTTGATAGCCTTTTGCCGTCCTTCAGTTTTCACGATCTCCTCTCCTAAAACACAAAACCGCCTGCCGGGTTTGACAGGCGGTCTGCTTTGTGCTAACATTATCCTGCCAGGCCGTCTGCCCCGGCTTGGCCGCGCCCCTGGCTCCTCGAAAGCCGAGGGGCTTCTCCTTTTCAGCTTAATCCCTGGGCACCAGGCGGATCTCCACCCGCGTGTCCAGGGCAGCGGCCAGCTTCTTCAACAAAGTCAGCGAGGGCACGGTCTCCGCCCGCTCCACGCGGGAGACGCTGGCCTGCCTCGTTCCCGCCATCTTCGCCAACTCTGCCTGGGAAAGCCCCTGCTGCAGGCGCAAGCCCAGTACGGCCCGCGCCACCTGGTACTCCGGCTCCAGGGCCTCGTATTCCCTGACAAACTCCGGGTTCTGCATCAGTTGCGCTTTCAGGTCGTCTAACGTCCTCATGGTTCGTGCCTCCTCAGAAAGTCGTCCATCCGTTTCTCGGCCATAGCGATCTCCCGCCTCGGGGTCTTCTTCGTCTTCTTGGCGAAGGCGTGGAGCATGACCATGCGCTGCCCAGTGAAGGCAAAGTACAGAATGCGGTAGGCTCCTCCGATGCCCTTCACCCGCAGTTCCCACAGCTTGCGCCGCCCCGTCACGCTCCTCACGTAGGGAGCCCTCAGCTCGAGCCCGAACTCCTCCAGGAGATCGAGGGCCCGCACCACCTTGGCCTGGTCCTTGGACGGAAGGCCGAAGATGAAATCCCAGACGGGGCTCTCTCCCGCCTCCGTCTCGTAGAAGACCACTTTCCAGGCCATAGTGTCCCTATTATATCACAGATGGTATAGGGCGTCAAATGGAAAAGATCTCTGACCGTGATCGTTTTCATGGGCAACTTGTCCCTCTTTTAGCTGGTGGTGGCCGGCGGAGCCGGATGGGTGGTGATCAATGCCTTATCGGTCATTGGGCGAGCCTCCTCGTCATTTCGCAAGAACTGAAGTACAATTTAAGTAGCCATTCGCAGTGCCCCAACCAAGTCCCAGGCGGTATTGTTGAGTTTTAGGACTATCGGCACGCCGGTTCATATTCACTATTAAGCAACCCTTTCTAAAAACTCCGAAAGTACAGACCCTACAAACTGAGCCGTCCGGATCTCCGGACGGCTCGGGGTTATGGGCGAAACAGGACTTGAACCTGTGACCTCCTCCTTGTAAGGGAGGCGCTCTCTCCTGCTGAGCTATTCGCCCGCTCTGGGGTCTAAATTATAATTCACTACCGGACACTTTTTTAGAAAGTTGACTCATGGTATACTATGGCTCCCATGACAGAGCTTAGAACAGAGAGAGGATACCATGAGTGACAATCTACGCAGGTACCGGGCCATAAGAAACGCCATCAAGTAGGGGCGTTTGGCCGAAAGCCCCTACTCTATCCGACAGAGCCCAGGGGCAATAGGGCCCGGCACTTAAACACACTGGCCATGCTCATCAGCGGTATCGTGGGCAGTAGACG
>Ga0172364_10003452_pt1 | contig 12611 bp, 11 predicted proteins | sample LakKivSesite10cm_FD_114545 | JGI IMG/M metagenome (GOLD analysis project Ga0172364, IMG submission 114545) | Sediment microbial communities from Lake Kivu, Rwanda - Sediment site 10cm | ecosystem: Environmental > Aquatic > Freshwater > Lake > Sediment | place: Rwanda: Western Province, Lake... | reverse complement strand
CTTGTCATATTTGTGGCTGAAAACTCGTCCGGCTGTGCTTAGGAGGGCGTCGTCAACATCGATTCTGGAAATTCATTGCTCAATTAGACCTTATCCGAATATTCGGACAAACTCAATGTCATGGAGTCCGAGGCCCTAATCGGAGATGACGTGGCTATAGAGCATCCTTGACAGGTGCGCGATCAGCTGTTGCCCCTCTTCCGAGCTTTTAACTCCCCTGGTCAAAATGACCAAAATGTAAGCCCCTCGCCCCGGAGGAAAGACGATGGCGGAGTCATGTTCTATCCCCGAAATCGAGCCGGTTTTGTTTCCCACGCGCACCCCGGCCGGAAGGCCCGCCGGGATCCCCTCACGAAATTTTTGCCTCTCCAGAATATCGATCATCTCCTGGCAGGCCGGCCAAGAACCCGCCCGTCCGGAGGCAATCGCCTCCATTACCCGCATGAGATCCAGAGCATCAGTCTGGTTATTCCAGCCTCTCTCAAAAGCCTTGCTATCTTCCACCCCCCTCAAAACCCGCATCCGCCGGATACCCAGGAGCTCCAGCGTGAACATTATCCGATCCGTCCGGACGAGGTCGATCAAAATGTTGGTCGCCAGGTTGCTGCTGATGGTGATCATCCTCTCGGCAAGCTCCCGAATCGTCATCGGGGTCCCGATCCGTTCGTAAATCTCGGCATCCGAGTCATCCTCTTTGCTCAGAGAAAAAGGGCTGCCGTCGACGATGCTCGCAAATTCATTCTTGATGACGATCCGGTCATCCAGCCGAAATTTCCCTTCCTCGGCTTGTTTGAAGACCTCAATCAGCACCGGCACCTTCATCGTGCTGGCCGCGTGGACCATATCTTTTTCTTTGATGAAAAGCGTTTGCCCCGTCTGAAAATCCTTGAAGGCCAGACTGACCTCGGCTCCCGACCGGCCAATTTCGGACTCAACCGCTTTTTTCAGTGCCTCGACATCCGCAACCAGGGAAAACGGGCCCGGAAAGATCAGGATGAGTATCAAACCCGCACTCACACGTGACCACATTTTTGTCTTCATATCGGCGACCTCTTCGTTGAGTGTATTATAGCTTCAAATTTTGTCTGAGGCGAGGGGCTTTTGGCGGGAAATTCATTTGTTAAAGACACCCCCCAGAATCTAGAGTTAATGCGCCCGGCCTACCTGAGGCGCCGCAATTCTGGAACAGTCCAGGCAACGGCCGCACAGAGCAGCAGCATGATCGTTGAACTCAACACCACAGCCCCCATCTCCCCCACATTTTCGGCCAGGGTTCCGATCCAGAGCGCCCCAACGGGCAGGAATCCGAAAAAAGTCAGGCTGTAGAGACCCATAACCCGGCCGCGCAATTCGTCCCGCACCAGAGTCTGGACGAGTGCGTTGGCCAAGTTGAAAATGAAGATATTGGCGATTCCGGCTGCAATCAATACAACTATCGACAGCGGCAGCCGGCGGACAGCCGAGAAAACCAGCAGCAAAACGGGGAAGGTAAGTGACCCGGCCGTCAAGAGGCGGCCCTTGAAGTCGAACCGCCCCAAAGAGGCGATGATTAGCGCCCCGATCAGGGCGCCGATGCCGCGGGCAGATTGGAGCCATCCATTTGTCGCAGCGTCTCCGCCGAGGATCTTGACCGCCCAGGCGGGTAGAAGCACGGCGAAGGACACACCGAAGAGGCTGGTGACAATGATCAGGCTGATGAGCGTCCGGATCATCGGATGCCGAAGGACATAGACAAACCCCTCTTTGAGATCATGAAAAGCGGATAACCGCGCCCGCGATTTCTCGCCGCGGGGCAATCTCATCAGCAGCAGGGCGGCGATCACCGCAAGGAAGGAAACCGCGTTGATCAGAAAACACCATCCGGGGCCGAACAAAGCATACGTGATTCCGGCGACAGCCGGCCCGGTGGCGGTCGCCGAATTGAAGATTGTCGAATTCAGGGCGATGGCATTGGTCAGGTCCTCGCGGCCGACCATATCGGGCACAAACGCGTGCCGGGCCGGAGCATCGAAGGCGTTGGCGATGCCCAGGAGAAAGGCGAGCACCACGATGTGCCAGGGCCGGACCAGGCCCAGAAACGTCAGCCCGGATAAAATGAGGGCGAGGGCCATCATGGCGGTCTGAGTCATCAGCAGGAGAGTGCGCCGCGCTATTCGGTCGGCGATGACGCCGCCGAGCGGCATAAAAAACCAGCTGGGCAACCCGGCCGCAAAACCGACATACCCGAGATACGCAGAGGAACCAGTGAGCTCGTAGACAAGAAAGCCCTGGGCGGTAACCTGCATCCAGGTGCCGAATAAGGAAACAAGCTGCCCTCGGAACCAGAGCCGGTAGTTGCGATGGCGGAGCGACGAAAAAATGTTTTTCAGGCTGACCTTGCGACCCAAGTTTTCGTTCCTGTGAGAAAAATCTCGGCTTCCGAAAGAAGCCGCATTGTAGCGCAACACTCCTCTTCCGGGCAAGCGAGTTTGACCTGGATTCGTCTTTTTAATAGAATACCCGTCGTTCAGAGTCATAAGGAGGACTCCATGAGAAAAATCATTTTCTGTTGTGTCTCCATCCTCACTCTTTTAGCGCTTGTTTCGGCCCCCGCGTCCGGCCAAACTGCCAAGGAAATCCTGGGCAAATGGATCGATGCCCAGGGCGGAGCTAAGGCTCTGGAAGCCGTTAAGGACACAACCATCACCGGCAGCGTCCAGTTGGTCTCGATGGGAGTCAACGGCACCGTTACCATGTACCAAAAAGAGCCCAATATGATGCGCCTCGACATTGAGGTCATGGGCATGGTGATCACTCAGGCATTCGACGGCGAGAAAGCCTGGATGATTGACCCTCAAACCGGAGCGGCAACCGAGATGCCCGAGAACGCCAGCCAGGAGTTTAAACGGCAAGCACTCGGCAATGCCGCCCTTCTCAACCCCGAAAAATACGGCATCAAGTACGATTTCAAAGGCAAAGAGAAGCTCGAAGACAAGGAGTATCTGGTCCTGGAGCAGACGACGGAAGACGGACATAAGACAACCATCTATCTCGACCCCCAGACCTATCTCACTTATAAAACCAAGGGAACCGCTTTGGGACAGGCCGGTGTTGAAGTCATGGCTGAGACGATCACGACCGACTACAAGAAGGTGGATGGGCTGCTCATCGCCCATTCGATGACTCAATACCAGGACGGCCAGGAATTCATGAGAATGACCATGACCAAGGTCGTCTTCAACTCAAACCTGGAGGATTCCTTCTTCAAGATGCCGAGATAGCCGGCAGAGAGAGACTCTTCCTACGGAGGAAGACCATGAGGAGAAAAGGCGCTGTCTTTCTGCTGATCATCCTCTTCGCCGCGCTGAGCTGCGCCGTCAATCCCGTCACCGGAAAGAAAGAGCTCAGCTTGATCTCAGAAAGCCAGGAAATCGCACTGGGCAAGGAGACCGATGTTCAAATTCGCCAGCAGTACGGCGTCTATGAAGACCCGCAGCTCAACGCTTATGTCAGGTCCGTTGGACAAGCCCTTGTCCCCCACACGCATCGGCCCCATCTGCCCTACCAATTCGCCGTCCTGGACACGCCCGTCGTCAACGCCTTTGCCGTTCCCGGTGGATTCATCTACGTGACCCGGGGCATTCTGGCCCTGATCGGTTCAGAGGCCGAATTGGCTGTCGTGCTGGGCCATGAGCTGGGCCACGTCAATGCCCGGCACAGCGTCCATAGGATGAGCGAGATGATGCTGGCGCAGGTCGGCCTGGCCATCGGCAGTCTCCTGAGCGACACCTTCGCCAAAGTCGCCGGCCTGGCTGGAGTCGGCGTCCAACTTCTCTTCCTCAAGTACAGCCGGGATGACGAGCGACAGGCGGATTCTCTCGGTGTCGAATACGCGCGCAAGGGAGTTTACAACCCCGGCGAGATGATCGGCTTTTTCGGCTCTCTCCAAAAGCTGGGAGACCTTTCGGGCGGCCACGCCCTTCCCGGGTTCCTATCCACTCATCCCCTAACCCGGGAGCGCATCGAGAAGGTCAAGCAGATGCTCCTGGCAGACGACCAAAAGCTTGAGGTCAGGGAAAGGCCTTATCTTTCAAGGATCGACGGGATCATCTATGGGGACGATCCGCGCCAGGGATACGTCGAAGGCGGACGCTTCTATCATCCGGAGCTGGCCTTCACTTTCGCCATCCCAAGCGGGTGGAAGGTCGTCAACACGCCGGCCCAGGTTATGATGTCCTCTCCGGATGAAAAGGCGGCCCTGCTTCTCCAGGCGGAGAAGACGGATGAAGACCTGCCGGTTTATGCCCGGAAGAAGGCTGATCAGATCCAGGGAAGCCATTTTATAAGCGACGAGGACATACAAGTGCCCGGCTTGGCCTCAGTCCATTTCATGTACCGGGTCGATCAGCAACAGGGCCAGCCGATCAGCCTGCGCCTTTCGGCGATCCGAAAAGGGAATCTTGTATACACCTTCGCAGCGCTGGCCGGCGCCTCCGATTTTCCGCGGTTCAACCCGGACTTCCGGCGCTCCGCCCAATCCTTCTCCCATCTCAAGGACCCGGCCTATCTCAACCGCCGTCCCCGCCAGCTAAAGCTCGTCCCGGCCAGCGGCCGGCAAACCCTACAGGAGATTTTTTCGAGCCACGGGATGAACAAAGACATCTGGCCGACAGCGGCCATTCTCAACGGAATGGAGATCGGCGCCACGCCGCCCGAGGGCCAGCTCATCAAGGTCATCCGCTAGGCGGCAGCCTCTTTGAGCACGCCGTGGGCGAGACGAAGCGCCCGCAAGCCTTCCTGACCCGTAACCTTTGATGTTTGCCCGAGACGGATGCACTCCAGGAAATTGCGCAGCTCCTTCTTCAGAGGCTCTTCCTTCTGGATCTTGAGCGTCCGGATATCCGTCTGCCGCCGGTCGAGCGGAAAGACCACGACCTCCTGATCGATATAGTCAACCGAGTAGTAAACAGTCGGCTCAAATATACGGAGCTTCCTCACCTTCCCTTGGTGGACCCGGCTGGCTGTCAGAGTGGCCACGCATCCTCTTTTAAACTCCAGCCGGGCCGTGGCAATGTCAATCTTGTCGGAGAGGACATGGATTCCGGAGGCGCGGATCATGCCCACCTCGTCCTTGATCAAAGCCATGATGATGTCGAGGTCGTGGATCATCAGGTCAAGCACAACATCGATATCGAGGGAGCGAGAGGAAAAGGAGCCCAGCCGCTGAACCTCGATGAAGCGCGGCTCGCGAATCATGGTTTCGACCGCTTCGACCGCCGGGTTGAAACGCTCGAGATGTCCAACCTGGAGGACGAGACCGCGGGATTCGGCCTCCCGGACAAGCTCCTCGCCCTGCTCAACCGTTTCGGTGATCGGTTTCTCGACAAGAACCGACTTTCCGCTGCGCAAGAGATTTAACGAGATGGCATGGTGCTCCGAAGTCGGCGTGGCCACGATGGCCGCGTCGATCTCTCCGAGCATCTCCTCATAATTCTGGTAGTAGGCGACTCCGTGCCGGTTTCCGATTTCAACGGCCTTTTTGAAATCAATGTCCGCGACGCCCTTAAGCTCCGCCTCCTCGAGATAAGAAAGGATGCGGGCATGCTGCGTGCCCAGATAGCCGACGCCGATAATCCCAACTCGGACTTGATCCATCACCGTCCTCCGCTTTCAGTCGATCGGCCGGACGACAATCGAAGCCCCCTGAGAATCCGCCAAGGAAACGGATTTTTCTTTCTGAAAAAAGGCCACCTTCCGCGCTTCAATGCCGAGTGCGGCCCCCTCCCACTGCAAAAGAGCTTTTACTGTGCCCAGACCGACAGCCGGAACATCGATCCTCATGTCCTGAACGGTCCGACCTGCCTTGACCGCGACAAAACCCGGCCCGGCCAGGCGGCCGCCTCTCCGGATGGCCTCGTCCGTCCCTTCCAGTCCTTCGACGGCAACGACGACGCCGGATTTGACGACCAGCGTCTGGCCGATTTCGAGGTCGGCGGTTTGACGGGCGATCTTCAGCCCAAAGGCAATATCTCTGAGAACCGCCGGACTCGGAGCGGCCTGCGTGAGCACGCCCGGCCGACAGAAATAGCGGGCGAGAAGCGGACGGGGATTCAACACCTTGAATCCTTGGACCTTGAAGAGGGCCAAGGCCGCTTGGAGAACGCCGCTGGCCGATCTCGTTTCCACTTTTTGCAGGGCCTTCCAGGTCCGAGCATCGAAACTCGACTTTTGGAAAACGACACCGGGCCGGACTTTTCCGAGGAGAAGGATTTCGCTTACCCCCTGTTCGCGGAAAAAGCCCAGCGCTCGTCCGAGCTCACCCGGCCTGAGCGAGAGATAGACATCGGCCAGGGCTTTGAGTTCCGAACTCGATTCTCCCCTGATCCCGATAATGACGCAACGCAGACCGCGGCGCTGCAGCTCGGAGACGGCCCCGGCGACGAAGGCGCCTGAGCCGGCGACTATTCCGATTCCTCGTCCCATTTCCCCGATGGCTTCTTAATGATTCCCCGCTTCGAAGACTGAATGAAGCGGAGGACTTCATCCCGGTCCTCTCCGGGCGGGATCCTCTCCTGAATGAGTTCCACGGCCTGGCTGGTGTTGAGGTCGGAATAGAAGAGCAACCGGAAAATCTCCTTTATCACCTGGAGTCGCTCCCGAGTGAATCCGTGCCGACGCAGGCCGATTGAGTTCGGGCCGTAGAGAAGGACGGGGCGCATGCCGGCCACCTTGGCGAACGGCACGACATCATGGGTGACGACGGTGAACCCTCCAATATAGGCATACTTCCCGATCCGACAAAACTGATGCACGGCGCTGAAAGCGCTGATCGTGACATAATCATCGACGCTGACATGCCCGCCCAGGGTGGCCGCGTTGGTGAAGATGACATCGTTGCCGACCCGACAATCATGGGCGATGTGGCTGTACGCCATGAAATAGCCGCCGTTCCCGATAACCGTCTCCCCGCCCCCCTTGGCGGTTCCCCGATGAATGGTGATGAACTCCCGGAAGACGTTCCGGTCGCCGATCCGAACCTTCGTCTCTTCCTGGCGATACCCGACATCCTGAGGCTCACCCCCGATGACCGAGAAGGGAGAAAAGACACAGGATTCTCCGATCTCAGTTGACCCGAGTATCTGGATGTTCCCCTCGAGGCGCGAGTTCCGGTGGATAACGGCCTTTTCGCCGATCACGCAGTGGGGCCCAATCCAGACCCCTTCCCCGAGCTGAGCTTTTGGGGAAACGACCGAGCTGGGGTGGACGAAGACCTCACTTGGGCGCATTCGCCTCCTCGAGGTCGAGGATCGCCGCCGAGATCTCACCCTCGGCGACGACGTCCTTATCCACTAAGGCCCGTCCCTTGAGCGTGACATAACGGGCCCGAACCTTGACAATCTCTGCTTCGAGCCGGATCTGGTCCCCGGGGACGACGATCTTTCGGAAGCGGACGTTCTGCAGTTTGCTGAGCACGACCAGCTTCTTGGTGGGATCGGGGAGCGAATGATAGAGCAAGATTCCGCCCGCCTGGGCGACGGCTTCAACAATCAGAACCCCGGGCATGATCTTCACTTCGGGAAAATGACCCTGGAAGAAGCTTTCGTTGCCGGTGACATTCTTTAAAGCCGTGATGGACTTCCCGGGCTCCAAAGCGACAACCCGGTCCACGAGAAGGAAAGGATATCGGTGAGGCAGGAAATTGATGATGTCCTCGACTTTATACATAGGCCTTAGAAAATCGCGCTCATTTGGCCGGCGGAGTGGCTTTGGAGGCGTCGTATCGCTTGATGACCTCGTCCGTGATGTCAACGGCCGGGTTGAAATAGACGGCGCCGCTTTTGGCCAGGTCCAGGATGATGTCGATGCCCTTCTCTTTGCCCAACGCCTCGATTATCGGGATGAGCTCGCTCTGGACCTTGTTGAATAGCTTGACCTGAAGGTCCTGGAAATCGCGCACAGCGTCCTCGGCCACCCGTTTCCTGTCCGTCTGTTTCTTCTGGAGGTCGGCGTTCATGTTGTAGAGGGCTTCCTCGGAAAGGGTGAGGCTCTGGGTCTTGATTTTCGTCTCGAGCTGGCGGATTTCGTCATCCAGCTTGGTGATCGCGGCCTGGTTCGCCTTGTCTTTTTCCTGCAGTCGGGCGATCACTCTCTTCCCTTCGACCGACTTCTCCAGCACTTCTTGGGAATTGATGACGCCGATTTTTGAAGCGGACTGAGCCAGGCTCGGGGAGACGGCAGCGGCAAAAAGCAAAAGGAGCAACAACGTTCTGACAGTGGTTTTTCTCATTTTTGTATTCCTCCTGTTCAAAATGTCGTCCCGATGGCGAACCGAAAGTTGAGGTTGGTGTCGCCGGGATAGATCAGACGGTTATTATAGGCCAAAATCAGCCGGAATGGAACCCGCAGAGCGGGGACGAAGATCCGGGCCTCAATGCCCGCCGAGCTGAACATGTTCCGAAAGCTGATTTTTTCTTCCTCGAGGTATGTGTTGCCGACGTCATAAAAAAACAGGAGGTTGAGGGGCTCGGCGAGATGGAATTGGTATTCGGCGTTAAAGACAAAGGACTTCATGCCTCCCATCAGCTGCCCTTCCTTTGTTCGCGGACCGATGGAATAGATGTCATACCCGCGAATGTCGCGCTCGCCTCCGAGGTAAAACCTTTCCCAGAACGGGATCTGGGAGTCTCCGACTTTCCGGATGTACTCGTAGGAAATATGGAACCCGAAAACCTGTTTGCCGAATGTCGGTCGCCAGTGCGTAAATTCAAGCTTGGGTTTGATGAAATCGACCTCGCCGCCAAGCGGCCCGCCGGCATATTTCATCGAGGCGAGGACCATAGTGCCGCGGGTCGGGGTGAGCGGGCTGTCGACCGTGGAGCGGTAAATCGTCGGAATCAGGGCGCTGACTGCATACTTGCCGTATCCATAACCATAACCGGGATAGTATCCCGGATAATAGCCCGTCCCATAATAGCCCATCCCATAAGAGCCATAATAAGGATAATAACCACCCTTATATGTGGACTCCCGGATGTCGACGAGCTCATAACTGTAGGTGAGGTTTCCACGCAGATAACCCTTAAGCCGAGCCCCCAAGATTAGGTCAGCTCCCCGCCCCTTACGGTCATAAAGATAGGGCAGGACGATGTAGCGGTCGTAGATGTTGAAGCCGAGCGTAATGGGCCAGTCAAAGACATAGGGCTCGGAGAACCCAAAGACATAGTTTTTAATCCTTTTCCCGTACTGGGCCGTGATCTCCAGGTTTTCGCCCGCTCCAAGGAAGTTCACCGTCGAATAACTGGCCATGACAAAATAGCCCTCATAGCCGCTGTACCCCGCCGTGAACTGGATATTATTCCTCTGGAGTTCTTTGACGCTGACGACCGCATCGATCTTCGTGGGGTCCTCGGGATTGGGCTTGATGTCCGGCTCCTTTTCGAGCTCAACGAGCCCCAGCTGTTTGATGCGGAGCATGCTATCCTTGAACAGGGCCAGACTGAACCGATCCCCCTCTCTGAGGAGCATCTCTCGCCGGATGACCTTGTCCTTGGTGTACGTATTGCCGCGGAATTCCAGCCGGTTGAGATAGGCCACCTCTCCCTCGGAGATATGGTAGGTCACATTGACGCGCTTGTTTTTGGGGTCGAGGCTCTCGATGGGCATGACCTGGATGTAGAGATAGCCGATGTTGCGATAGACTTCCCCGATATCCTCAACGGCCTTTTCCCTGACTTTGGTGCTGTAAACAGCGCCTTTTTTGAGCTTGATCACTTTCCGGAGATAGTCCAGGGAAACAGCCTTGCTTCCTTCGACAGAAACATCCCCCACGAAGTAGCGGTAGCCGGCATTCACGGGAAAGACGAGCCTCATCATTTTCTGCTTTTTCCCGAAAATCGTCCGCTTGGTCATCTCCTCGATACGGGGAGGCTCAACTGAGGCCTCCATGTACCCGTTCTCCTGGAACTTGGCCTTTATACCATCGATGTCTTCTTGGAGCTTGTTCTCCTTATAAACATCCTTACCCATGATCCAGGAGACGAGGCTGTGGGGCCGGTTGGATTTCATCGCCATCTGCAGTTCACTCGGGGGGAGTTTGGGCTTTCCGGCGAACAGAACCTCGCCGACGCGGACCTTGGGCCCCTCGTCGACCTTGAAAAGAACCTCGACCTCGTTCTTGCCCTTCCTTTCTGTTTGGACATCGACCTTGGCGGCATAAAGGCCCTTCTCGAGAAGCAGGTCCAAAATGGTGTCCTTGACCCTTTGGATTTTGGCCGAGCTGTAGTAGGAATAGGGCAGCACGTACTCGTTTTTCTCTTTGAGCTTGTTGATGATATCGTCCTCTTTGACCTTCTTTCCCGTCTTATAGCTGATTGTCTTGATCACCGGGTTTTCTTCGACCGTGATCTTGACGACCTTGCCCGCCAGGCCATCCGCTTCCTCGATTTTCAGGTTGGAGAAAAATCCGGTTGACCAGAGCACCCGGAAATCCCGGCGCAGGGTCTCCGTGTTGAAATAATCCCCCTCCCTCGAGGTCAGGTAATAGAGAATGGTCTCTCGAGTGACCCGGTCGTTGCCGACGATTTCGATCTTCTCGACTCGCTCCTGACCGAAAAGGACCACGGGCAGGATAAGAGCCAGGAAAAGCCCGACTAACTTCTTCATTTCGTTATCCTTATACCATATCGCTTGGAATTTTCCAAGCTCGGAGGCCCGCCGGGCAAATTTCCTCCCCCGGAAAGCCTCCCGATCATTCAAACGGCGCCGGGATCAAATGCGTTTCAGTCGTCCGGTCTCCATAACATAGATCTTCCGACAGAAGCCTGCAATTTTTTCATTGTGAGTGACCACAATCGAGGACAGGCCGCGCCGGACATGGAGGTCCTGAACGAGCGTCATGATGGCTTCTCCCGACTTCCAGTCGAGGTTGCCGGTCGGCTCGTCGGCCAGGAGAAGGCGGGGGTTGTTGACCAGAGCCCGGGCGATGGCCACCCGCTGTTGCTCTCCGCCTGAAAGACGGCTGGGCTTCTGATCGGCTTTGTCCTCGAGAAAGACCTCTTTCAGCATGGCCATCCCCTTTGCCGCGGCCTCCCTCTTCTCCAGGCCCCGGATGAGTAGAGGAAAACACACGTTTTCGAGGGCGGTGAATTCTGGAAGAAGATGGTAAAACTGAAAGACAAAGCCGATTTTTTCGTTGCGGAAGCGGGCTTTTTCGCGCTCCCCTTTGGACTCGAGATCCTCGCCCTCAATACGGACCGTCCCTTCGGTCGGCCTATCCAGGGCGCCGAGCAGATTGAGGAAGGTCGTTTTGCCCACGCCCGAGGCGCCCATAATGGCGACGAGGTCGCCCCGTTCGAGCACAAAATTAATCCCCTCGAAAACCCGGAGCGCACCTTTGGGCGAGGGATAAGCCTTGCCGAGCTTCTCGGTGACGACGAGTTCATTCATATTTCAAAGCCACCACGGGGTCCACCCGGGACGCGCGTCGGGAAGGGAACAATGTCGAAAGGAGGCTGATGGAGAGACTGACCCCTATAATAATTATTAAATCGATCGGTTTAATATGAAAAGGCACATAGGTGATTTGGTAGATATCGACCGGGACCCTGATCAGCCGGAAGGTGTTGGCAAGCCAGCAGCAGAGAAGTCCCAGCAATACTCCCGCCGTCGTCCCGATAAGACCGATCATCGCCCCCTGGAGGAAAAAGATCTTGCGGATGCTGGCCGAAGGCACACCGATGGCCATCAGGATGCCAATGTCCCTTGTCTTTTCCATGACCATCAGGATGAGGGTGGCGATGATGTTTAAGGCGGCCACAATCACAATCAGCGTAATCGTGAGAAACATGATGGTCTTCTCGAGCTTCAGGGCCGAGAACAGGGAGCGGTTGAGGTCCATCCAGGTGGTGACATAGGTCGTCGGCGGAAGCGCCAGCCGGAGCTCCTCGGCGACTTCCGGAGCGCGGAAGATATCGGCAATCTTGACCTGAAGGTGGTTGATCCGGCCCTCCAGCCTGAAGAACTTCTGGGCGCTTCGGAGCGAGATCAGGGCGGTCGTCGAATCGAACTCATACAGGCCCGTCGAGAAAAGGCCGCTGACCAGAAACCGCTTTGTCTTGGGAACAAGCCCCAAGGGCGAGAGTCGGGAAGACGAAGTCAGGACGGCGACCGCATCTCCAACGCCCGCACCGATCGAAAAGGCCAGCTCCTTGCCCAGGAGAATGCCCTCCCGCGGCGAGTCCGCCGGAAGCGACCCTTGGTCGAGGGCGGCCAGCCAGGAAGAGTGGGCCTTTTCCAGCTCGAAATCAAGGCCCTTCAACATGGCCCCTTTGCTTTTATAGGGACCGCTGATGAGGACCATGTCATAGATGACCGGGGAAACCACTTGAACTCCTCGGATGCCCTTGGCCTTATCCACCAACTCCTGATAGCCGCTCAGCCCTTCCCCGCTCAGGTCGGAGACCATGATGTGCGAGGTCGCGCCCAGAATCTTGTCCCGGACGTCCTGCTGGAAACCGGTGATCAAGGCCAGGGCGATGACCAAGGCCATGACTCCGATGGCGATCCCCAAGGTGGAAATGAAAGTGATCACCGAAATAAAGGCCTGCTTCCTCTTGGCCTTGAGATAGCGGGAG
>Ga0172364_10003451_pt1 | contig 12611 bp, 21 predicted proteins | sample LakKivSesite10cm_FD_114545 | JGI IMG/M metagenome (GOLD analysis project Ga0172364, IMG submission 114545) | Sediment microbial communities from Lake Kivu, Rwanda - Sediment site 10cm | ecosystem: Environmental > Aquatic > Freshwater > Lake > Sediment | place: Rwanda: Western Province, Lake... | reverse complement strand
TTATTTAGCAGATATAAAAATTTAAGTATAGAAAAATGTGTTTAGAAAGAAGGTGAGTAATTTCAAAAAGAAATATTACATAACAACTGCAATAGACTATCTCAATGCTAAGCCGCACATAGGTCATGCATGGGAAAAGATTGTTGCAGACGTTTTGGCTAGATGGCACAGGTTGAATGGAGAGGATGTTTTCTTTCTTACTGGTACTGATGAGCACGGCGAAAAGGTTGCAAGAGCTGCGGAACAGAATGGAATAGAGATAAATAAGTTTGTTGATGGCTTGGCAAAGGAATTCAAAAATTCTTGGGAGAAATTGAACATTTCATTTGACAGATTTATCCGAACGACTGACCCTGACCATGAGAAGCTTGTTCAAGAATTCATCAAAAAAATATTTGACAACGGCGACATTTACAAAGGAGATTACGAAGGATACTACTGCGTGCCTTGCGAAGCTTTCTATACCGAAAGTGAAGCGCCGGATAGGATTTGCCCCATACACAAAAAGCCCTTGGAGTTGCTGAAAGAGGAAAGTTATTTTTTCAAATTGTCAAAATACCAAGACAAACTTTTAGAATTTTACAAGCAGAATCCGGAATTCATTTCTCCGGTGCACAGAAGGGACGAGATAATCAACAGGATAAACGAAGGGTTGAAGGATTTGAGCATAACAAGAAAGGCGATAAAGTGGGGTGTGCCATTTTCTCTGGACAAGAATTTTGTTTTGTATGTATGGATTGATGCTTTGCTGAACTACATCACTGCTCTGGGATGGCCAAAAGGAAAATTCAAGAAATACTGGCCCGCTGACTTGCACATAGTCGGGAAGGAAATCAACTGGTTCCACACTGTCATCTGGCCTGCCATGCTTTTTTCTGTTGGTATTGAAAGACCGAAGAAAGTTTTTGCTCACGGCTGGCTGACTTTGGAAGGGCAGAAGATATCGAAAAGTTTGGGGAATGTAATCGACCCTGTCTATCTTGTGGAAAAGTATGGAGCAGATGCTGTCAGATATTATATAATTAGGCAGATTCCTTTCGGTGAGGATGGAGATTTTTCAGAGAAAGCTTTGGTTGAAAGGATAAATGGAGAGCTTGTCGCTGACTTGGGCAATTTGGTTTACAGGGTTCTTACTCTTGCAGAAAGATTTGATGGAAAGATAGAAGGAAAGGATGAACTTAGCAAGAATTTTGATTTGAAAAAAATAGACGAATGCTTTGAAAAAGTTGAATTGCACAATGCTATAGGCGAGGTGTGGAATTTCATTCGAGCAACAAACAAGTACATAAACGAGAAGGAGCCGTGGAAGTTGAAAGGAAAGGAACTTGGCAATGTTTTATACAATCTGTTGGAAGCGGTAAGAATAATTTCTATTTTAATCAGCCCGTTCCTGTCCGAGAGTTCGGAAAGGATAAACAAACAGTTGGGAGTAAAAGCTGGTGCATTGAAAGACTGTAAATTCAAAGAATGGAAAGGGAAAGTTAAGAAAGGAAAATATTTATTTCAGAAAATTGAATGAGAGAGTAACATGAAAATTAATCAACATGGGTTAGAAAGAGCAAAAGAAGTTTATCAAAGGCACATAGGCAACTCTGATCTTCTAACAGAAACTAAAATTCTAGATCATATTTCTAGAGGTGTTATGATTTATGATGACTTCAGCCAGCAATCCGAAAGAAATTTAGAGACATTGAAAAATCAATTTTTGGATATTTCTGAAAGGGAGAAGAAATTAGGAAATATGGATGATAGCATGTTAATGTACGAGATTGGATTATTTTTCATAGGCAGAATTTTGTGCATGAGTTTCCATTACGATTGATGTGTTAAAAGTTAAGATTTTTAAAAAGTTAAAATAAAGGATATAGATATGGCAATATCTTTCGAAGAATTTCAAAAGCTCGACTTGAGAATTGGTAAAATAATTTCTGCAGAGAGAGTGGAAGGTTCAAAGAACTTGGTAAAGATACAAATAGATTTCGGCTCGGAAAAAAGACAAGCTGTTGCCGGAGTAGCTCAGTACTACAAACCGGAAGAGCTAGTTGGAAACAAGTATATGTTCATTCTAAATCTGGAACCGAAGAAATTGATGGGAATAGAATCGCAGTGCATGATTTTTGCTGCTGATGATGGGAAGGGAAAGATTGTTTTGTTAAAGCCGGAAAAGGATATAGAAGTTGGAAGTAAAGTAAGATAAATTTAAATCTTTAATCAGTGTTATACTTCATATGAGCTTACAAGTTCTGAAATATATTGCATCTAAAGGTGGTAAAGTAGACGTAAGAGACATAGAAGCGGCAAAAACTGAATTGGACAATGATTTGCATTTCTATTCAACCCACACCGTTGACGATGCATTAACTGATTTGTATAGAGAAGATTTGGCAAAAGGAATTAGTGGAGCTGTGTCAGGCGAGGTTGAACTAACGGAGAAAGGCAAAAAAGTTGCTGAAATATTATTAAAAAAATAATTCTTAATAAATTATAGAAATAAAATATAATTATGAAGAAAGTAAAAGACTTCATGAATACTAGGATAGTTTCTTTCGAGCAGAACGATTCCATATTCAAAGTGGCAAAAGCATTCTCTGAAAAAAATATTTCCGGTGCTCCTGTAGTGAAAGATAAAAAAATAATCGGCGTGATAAGCGAGTCGGACATAGTCAAGTTCATGAGTTTGAAACTGGGGAAGAAGTTTGATGCGAATTTTTCCAACATGTCCCTCTTGGTGCTTTCATTCATAAAGGATTTTTCAAAATTGAAGGACGAACTAAAAAGGATTTCAAAAACAAAAGTAAAGGATGTCATGTCAAAAAGGATAATTTCCATTTCTCCGGAGGAAAACATATTCGATGCGGCCGACTTGATGGAAAAAAAGGACGTGAACCGATTGCCTGTAGTTGACAACGGAGAGCTTGTAGGAATAATAACAAGAGCCGACTTAATCAAGGCCTTGGTTAAATAAAAATTATATTCTGTACAAATAACTCCAGAAATGTCCTGTCTTTATTTTTTTTGCAAGCTTCCATCCCTTGATTTCATGCGCAGCCGAGACTATTCTTGTGCCTTTCCTGAGTTCTTTTTTGAATTTTGATTTTAACTTTTCATTCAATTTTGGAGTAAGATAGATTGTCACGACATCCGCTTCCCCTATGTTTGCCTTGAAAAAATTTCTGTTTAGTATCTCCACTCGGTTTTCCAGCCTTCTAACTCTTACATTCAACATTGACAACAAGTACAACAAAAGATTTTTTTCAATTCCTACAGTTCGTATGCCATAACTTTTTGCCGCCTCAACTACTATTCTGCCATCACCGCTTCCCAAGTCGTACAGCACGTCGCCTTTCCTTATTTTTGCAAGCTTCAGCATCTTTCTTATGGTACCCATCGGCAAAGGAACAAAGAATCCCTCCTCCCTGGCAAGCTTTACTATCCCCCACAGAAGGAAGAAGGCAGGCACAAGCAGCAACTCGTTCATAAAATAGATTATATATAGGGGCTAAAAAATAGGTATTTATACTTAATATTGAAAAATATTCTATAGTGTACAATAGATTTTACTCATTGTAAGTCTTTGTATACGGTTAAAACAAAAAAGGTGAATATATGGCATTTGGAGAACGCGGTTCCAGAGGAGGATTTGGCGGACCGAGAGAAATGCATAAGGCAACTTGTGCAGATTGCGGTAAGGAATGCGAAGTTCCGTTCAAGCCATCTGGAGACAGACCGGTTTATTGTAGAGATTGCTGGCAGAAACACAAGAAATACTAAATTCTCAGCACTCTCAGCTTTGTAGGAATTTTTGTATTTTTTTATTATTTTTAATTTTTCTTAATCTGAACTAATTTTAATCTTAGCGCCGAGAGCGAGATTTGAACTCGCAAGGACTTACGTCCGCTAGCTTTCCAGGCTAGTGCCATACCGGGTTAGGCGATCTCGGCTTAATAAAAAAATATGTTTATATTATTTTATAAGAGTTTAATTTTGAAGGATAAATCATGGAAGAGATACTTGTCCGTGTCGGGGAGATGTTTCTGAAGTCTGAGCCAGTCCTGAGAATCTATGAGAGAAGATTAATAGACAATATGAAAACTGCTTTGACAAGAGAAAAAATAAAATTTAAAATTTACAAACTGAGAGGAAGAATATTTATCCAGACGAAGCAGATAGAAAAGTCCTGTGAAGTATTGAAAAAAGTGTTCGGCATAGTCTCCTTTTCCCCGTGCTACAATTTGAAAACTTCCAGTCTGAGAGAGATACAAAATTTTGTCAAGAAAAACTATCCGAAATGGATAAAGGAGAAACAGAAATTTGCTGCAAGGGCAAGAAGGGTCGGCAGGCATGATTTCACAAGTCAGGATTTAGCAAAGGCTGTTGGCGATGTGATAGACAGAAAGGTTGATCTGACAAAGCCGGATGTGGAAGTTGGAATCGAGTTAAGGGAAGACAACTGCTATATTTATACAGAAACAATGAAAGGATTGGGTGGTCTGCCTGTGAGTACTTCGGGAAAAGTATTGTGCTTAATGTCCGGTGGAATTGATTCGCCAGTGGCTGCATGGATGATGATGAAGCGTGGGTGTAGCGTAACCTTTTTGCATTTTCACAGTTTCCCGCTCGTCTCGAAGAAAAGCATAGAGAAGACGAAGGAATTAGTTAAAGTCCTGTCGCAGTACCAGAATGAAATAAAAACCTACTTCGTGCCTTTCCAAAAAATTCAAACTGAAATAAAAACAAAGATTGATGAGAAATACAGAATTGTTTTGTACAGAAGGTTCATGCTGAGGATTGCAGAAAAGATAGCAAGGATGGAAGAAGCAGGAGCTATAGCAACTGGAGAGAATCTTGCGCAAGTATCCTCGCAAACTCTGGACAATCTAGCTGTAATAGAAGAAGTCACTGCAATGCCTGTGTTGAGACCGGTTGTAGGAATGGATAAGGTAGAGATAGTTGACTTGGCCAAGAAGATTGGCACTTACGATATTTCAATAAAGCCGCAGGAGGATTGCTGCACGCTGTTTGTACCGAAGCATCCGACTACAAAGGCAAGACTTAACGTTGTGAAAGAGTTGGAGAAAAAGCTGGATGTAGAAAAACTGGTGAAAGAAGCAGTAAAAAATGCGGAAATAGAAAAAATATAAGCAATGCACAAAAAATAATTATTATCAGTTAAGGAGGAATTCAAGTCTGGAGTAAGCTCCTTTGGACTTTACAAGAGATTTGGACTCTGGCTTAACTGGTAATTTTTTATTCCGATTCTATTACCCTAGGTGCCAGCACAAAAGAAAGAGATGCCTTATCGCCAGCCTTGAACCCAAGCTTCATTGGATAGTCCTGCCCCCATTCGATTGTCATTGAGTCAGAAATTTTGGAAGCCTTAATCATCTTTTTCAAATAATCAAGCGGATATCTTGCCTTTATGTCGCCATTGGTTTTCAATTCCATCAAAGCTTTGTTTCCCTTCTCAAGTTCCATCTGCGTGTAGCTGACATCACCTTCTGCGCGCATGTTGAACTTGTCGCCAGTTCCCTCGAACAAAACAGAATCGGTTATAACTTCTGCATCATCAATTCCGCTTCTTACAACTTCCGGATCCACTTCGGCTTTTGCAGTAAATTCCAACTGATCTATAGGTGGAACTTCCTCACCGCTCAAGTCAAGCAACGGGATTACAAACCTTCTTACTGAAGAATTTTCTATAATTATTTCCAACTTCGCTTCCTGCAGACTGAGAGTTATCTTGTCATTTCCAGTAGCCCTCTTCAAAACGGAAATTAGATTTGTGATATTCAAGCCAATAGCATAATCCTTGTCAGTCTCGTATTTTTCAAAAGCATTGGCAAAAATTTTGAAATCAACAACAGCAACCATTGCTCTATCAGCAGCTACAAGACTTATTCCTTTTTTGTCTACTTTGAAAATTCCCTCGTCAATAAGTTCAGAAATAGTTGCAACAGAATCCACAAGCAGACTTGCCTCAGCAATAGTAGCCTTGAACATTCATGCACCTGATTTTATATATAGTTCTTTAATCTTCTTAAATAGGTTCAAGTCGAAGTCGTTCAATTCCTGGACTGTGTCAGCGTTTAACCTTTCGTCTGCAAGTGAGCAGAACACGCGGAGTATCTTTCCTTTTTTTATTTCTCCTTCAAAATTAACCTGCACTTTTCCTGTGTCATCGTCAAGGATAAAGAAATTTTCATCAACTTCTACAACCTTGCCGACAACAGCAACCTTACTGTCGTTTTTAGTTATCTCAGAAATATTTTTCGGTTTGTAATGCTCGACGAACATAAAGAATTAATTGGGTTTAAAGGTTTTAAATATTATCCGTAGCTTCTCCAAGAATAACCGCACTTGGTGCAGCGGTAAAAAATCGTAGGCGGTTCGTCTGCCGCACGCGTCTGCTGCATCCACCAGTAAGCTTCCACATTATCGCACTTGGGGCACATCATCTTTGTCTTTGGTAGTTCAGCTATTCCCTCATCCTTGTCCATTACAACTATGTCGCGCTTGGCTTCCTGCATGGATTCTGTAAGAGTCACTTTCTCTCCAAGAAGTTTAGTTTTCTTTTTGCATTTTTTGCAGTACAAGAATACGCTCTTCTTTTTTTTCTCAACCAAAAGCAAGTTACCACATTTCTTACAAAACTTCAGACCAAACCACCGGTTATTTTCGAAACTAATACCTTAAAATATCCTAGTTTGGGTATAATAAAGATTACTCTTCCGTGGATCTGGCTCTTCTCAATGCTGTTTTCAAAAGGAAGTAAGCCTGAATTGTGATCACCTTTTATCATGTAAGTTCCGTCGGAATTTATTTTGATTATCCTGTGAATTATCGGAACGTTCTGGCCGGATACAGTATAGACTACAACATCGCCGACATTGTACTGTTTAGCACCTTCAACTATCGGCATATCTCCTATGAGAAATCCTGTTGGTATCGGCCAAGAATCCACATACTCTCTGCTATAACCAAGATTGTCATTGAGCCATTGGTAATGCGCAATCTCCGTAGTTGCGTCGTGCTCCATGGAAGAAGTGACAACCGCGACAACAGGCAAGTCTGTTGACAATGCAAAACCAAGAGTCTGATTTATTAGAAATGCCATGACTATTCCAAGCACTGAATAGAATATGTATCCCGGTATGCCCTCTGTGATTTTTTTCAATTTCATCTTATGCACGTCCAATACTTTCTCCTCTCACTACAGCCGTGGCAACTATATGTGCCGCACGCAACGGTTCTGGAATGAAGCTTCTTGTCGAACTCAAAGCAATTATCTCCTTTGTCTCTTCATCCTCCAGACCTATAGATTGATAATAAACCTTTTTATCCTTTACCTTAAACTCCTTTATCTCGCCCGCATTCAGCACAGCCTTCCATCTCTTTTCAAAATCCTTGAAATTTTTCAGCGCATTCTCTACATTTTTCAAGTTCGGCATCTTTCTATTTATGACAATCACCGGCAGTTCAGTCCTTTCGTGCAGCTTTTTTATGTCTATCACGTTGAATCCTCCCATTGTTATTCCATCAAGCATGATTACTTTCAACTGCTGTTTGTGCCTGGAAGAGTTTACAAGTTTTATAATTTTATCCGTAGCATTTGTGCCGTCGACCCTGACTTCTGTCTTCAATGCCCCGTCGAGAAATTTACCGCCACGAAATATCAAACCGATTATCGGAACAGATGAATTGCTTCTTGGGACAAAAGGACCGTCGTCAAAACCAAGGATTCTTATTTCAGATTTGAGCATATGCACACAAGCAAAGAAGTTGTTTTTGGTAATATTTAAATTTATCCTATGTTAATTCATTTTTAAATAAAGTGATTATATGGCAAGAAAAAGTTTTCCAGAAGCTGTAGAAAGATTGTTTCACAGGGTATATGTTTGCAGAGTTTGCAAGGCAAAGATGAGAGCGGATCCAGCAAAGGTCAGGCAGGGAAAGATAAAATGCAGGAAATGCGGTAGTCATGCACTCCGTCCAAAGAAGAAGCCACTGTGATGACTGATGGCAATCGAGTTCATAACCACAAGGGAAATGAATGGAAAAACTGCTGGCAAGGTAAGGATAGTAAAACTTGCAGAAGAACTTGAAGTGCAGATAGAATATACTTGTCCTGAATGTGGATTTAGCGAAAAGAGAAAGGAAAAGTGGGGAGAACCTCTTGTAAGCGGTGCAGGAGTCAACAAAAAGTTCGATGTCAAATGCAGCAAGTGTAGTTTTGAAATTAAGTTCGTTAAACTGAAGAAAGAGAAATAAAAAACGCTAATTTAAATTTTCCTTTTCAATATTATTTTGAGAGTAAATTCTCTCATGACCGGTATGACTATAGATTTTCAAAGAATAGTTCTTCATGTTTATTCTTTATTGTTGTAATACGATTTTCATGTTTCATTTTTCTAGTATGTACACGGATAGCAGATGATGGAATTCTCAGTTTTCGTGACAATTTTTTAACTGTTATACCATCATTATTTTGAATATGTTCAAAAATTCGTTCTCTTGTGTCACCTTGTTTAAATCCTTCTTTTTTATAGTTAGACAAAAGGTTATTCAATTGCTTTATTTTGCTATCATGCTCAAAATTAATGTATTTTCCAAATTTTTCTACATCTGGTTTGCCAGAAATATAGAAATGATAAGTCTTTTTCTTATTATAAAAATCTTTGAATTTTATATTTCCAGCTATTATTGAGAATTTCTTTAGAATTTTATGACAATCCTCTATAATATTTTTTGAGGTCATTTTTAACAATATACAATTACTTTTTACTAATACACTTCCCTCATCATCATAAAGAGACCTTAAAAAGATGGCTTGAATTTCTTTTTTAGAATTAAAGATTATTTCTGGTATATGTTTCATATCATTTTGTTGTTCGCCAAAAAATTTGGTTAGAACGAAACCAACTATACTTGGCAGAATAACTATTGTTGTACCTTTATATTCGTATTCTTTGATATCAATTTCACCAAAAATGTCATGCACATCATTTTTAAATTGATAAATCAAACTACTATTTTTATTGGCATAATAAACAGTCACATCTGTATCTGTTCTTCGTATTCCGCCATCACCAACTATATGAGCCGCAACTCTAGCTAGTTGTAATGAAAATTTAATAGGAAATCTTGGATTTTTAATTGATTTAGCTTTAGGATTATTTCCAAATTTTATTTCTTCGAGATTTGATTCAATTTTCTTTTGATACATAATTTTTATTTTGGGTAGAAATTTTATGAAAATTTTAATAACAAAAATTAGAGGAATTGAACTTTTACCAGATTTCAGCCTATAAAATCGACGAAGTGAAATTCCAAGATAATCAGAAATCTCTTTATGATTATTAAAGATTTTTTGCACCTGTGAAAAAAAGTTTTCTCTTATTTCTTTTTTAAATCTTATTTTAATTTTTTCATTTTGTAAATCCCATAAGTTTATTTCATATACCATATCAAAACAGTTTTTTGTGAAAGAAAAGTATATATAGATTTCTCACTGAAATGAGTGGTAAATTTATATTTTCTGTACAATCATTATTATGAGGAGTCTTTGATTTTTAGCTTCTCATAAAATAGTGGGTAAAATGATAAATTTCCAAGCTGTATGGAATTGGTATTCTCGAGAGTCTGTCCAAAGAGCTATAGTAGAAATTGCAAAGAACAGGGAAGTTGTCTGCGTCTATCGCGATGGAAAATTTGGAAAAAGGCCGGATTTGATTCAATATCCTCATGATATTCTTCAAGATGTTGCAGAAGGAACTGTTTCTTTTCACGGTTCTGTGGAGAGATGGGAACAGCCGATGAAGCTTGACGTTGGTTTGACAAAAATGGATTTGGATAGTTTGAGAAAAGGTTGGGACGTTTTCATCGATCCTGATGTTGCAGATTTTGAAATAGGAAAGATTGTGACAAAACAGATACTGGAATTCTTCAAGGACCACGGGATAAAAAATTATTCGGTGAAGTATACTGGAGGGAAGGGATTTCACATAGGAATACCTTTCGAAGCTTTGCCAGAAAACATCAACATGCAGCCGACTGCTATGCAATACCCGGACATCCTGCAAAAAATTATAGAATATATAAAATGGTATATCACCGACCAGTTGAGGGAAGGAATTCTTACATTGGACACGCCGGTGAACATTTCGCAGAGAGTGAACAAGCCGATAGATAAGATAGTGGGCAAGGACGGACTGGACCCTTTCAAGATTATAACTTTGGATATTTTCAGTTCGAGGCATTTGTTCCGCCTGCCGTACAGTTTGCATGAAAAGAGTTTGCTTGTCAGTCTGCCGATAAAACCGGAGGACATAGACAAGTTTGAAAAGGAACAGGCTTTGCCAGAAAAGGTAAAAGTCGAGGAAAAATTTTTGATTCCCAAGTTTGCTTCGCATGATGCAGAAGTCCTTGTTGTCGAGGCTATGGATTGGGCGTCCAAGCATAAAGTGGAAATAAAGGAAGAGTTACCAAAACCGGTAAAACAAATAAAAGTAAGGGAAATACATGAAGAATATTTTCCACCATGCATAAAAGGAATTTTGAATGGATTGGCTGACGGAAGGAAGAGAAGCGTGTTTGTTATGATTAACTATTTGAGAAATGTCGGGTGGGATGCGGAAAAATTGGAGAAAAGAGTGATGGAATGGAACGAAAAAAACTATCCTCCGTTAAAGCCGAACTATTTGCGCACGCAGTTGAGATGGCATTTGAGACAGAACAGGAATCTTTTGCCGCCGAATTGCGACAACCCGAGCTTTTACACTGACATGAAAGTTTGCGACCCAGATGTAGTTTGTACAGGCGGAACTGATAAAATTGTTTTGAAGAATCCTGTCAATTATCCTTTTAGGAAAATGGGGAGAGGACAGAAGAAATTAGGAAAGAGAAAGTTTAGAAGAAGGAAGTAATATATTAAAGGTTTATACTTTTAGGACAAACTACTAGGTATGAAAGAAGTAAAATTAGATAAAAATAATTTGCTTGTGGATTCTGATGGTATAAAATTTAAAAGAGGAACTCCTGTAGCAACAGTAGAATGTAAGATGACTTCAAAAGATGTTCACATCATTCCACTGTATTTTGAACAACAAATATTGGATTTGCAAAAAGAAGGGAAACTGGAAAAAGGATTGCTTGCTGTAAATGCATACTTGGTTGCAAATAGAAGAAGTATAGATAAATGGGTAAAAAAACAAAGAAGTTGGGGTCATGAAGAATATCGTATAGTAGAAGCTTGTACAGTAGAACTTTATTTTTTAGGTGAACAATAATTTCCTCTCCGAACTAAAGACAAAATATCTCCTTGCAGAATTTAAAAATAAAGCTTTTACCTTTTCCCATCAGTATATTTATTGAACAATTATGGCTGAAGAAACGATAACATTCGAACTGATAAGAAGCATACAGAGAGAGGAGCAGAGAGGACCGAAGTTAACTAAATTACCAGAAGATTTCTACAAGAATGTGGAGAACTATCTGCAGCAGAAAAGGAATGCTGAAAATAGAAAGGTTGTTCTCGAGACAAAAAATGTTGAAAGATTGATAGAAGATATTTTTAACAGAAGGGAGAGAAAGATTCTGAACCAAGCTATCATTGCTGCAAGGACAAGCATACCACCTGAAAATCTGACTGAGGAAGAAAAGGAATTTTTTGATGCTTTGGTGAAATCGATAAAGGAAAGGAGAAAGGAAGTTTTAAATCACATTCTTGCCGAGAAGAAGGAAGAACTTGTAACGATGATTGTGTTCAACGAGGATACTCCCGCATTCATGGGTGCTGACGAAAAGACATACGGCCCGTTCAAAAAAGGAGATATAGCTAAATTACCAGAAGAAAATATAAGAGTATTGATAGAACAGGGTATGGCTAAAGAATTTACGGTGAGCAAATGAAATATCCAAAAAAATTAAGATTGTACTGTCCGTTCTGCAAAAAGCATACTGAGCATACTGTAGAGATTGCAAAGAAAAGGACGAGGAGAAAGATGGCACAAGGACAGAGAAGGTTCTTGCGAAAGCTCAGGGGTTACACTTCCTTCCCAAAGGAAAAACCGACCGATCGTGAGAAGCCGACTAAAAAGCTTGATTTGAGATTCAAGTGCTCTGTCTGCAATAAAAAACATACAAAAGGAAAAGGATTCAGAGTTAAGAAATTTGAAATGGTGAAGTAGATGAAAAAGCTAGTTGAAATGCCGACAAGTAAATTTTTGGAAATACTTTGTCCTAAGTGCAAGAACAGGCAGGTTGTTTTCAGCAAGGCAGCCACCGAAGTAAATTGCACTCTATGCGGAGAAGTTTTATTGAGTCCAACAGGCGGCATATCAAGAATGAAGAATAAACCTTTGAGAGACTTGGGTTAATATACAACACTTGTTACTATCGTCCAAATTCCCTTTCCTATAAGTGCCAAGCCAATGACTTTTGCCACTTCAGGTAGGACTGCTATTGTTGTGAAGAATAGAATCAGCCCTGCAAGAAAATCTATCGTTCCAAAAATTAAAAATAAAATACTTACCATAGTTTTCAATTGAAACGTAAAGTATTTAAATACTTGCGAATATAATTTTAGTGTTTAAATAAACTAAAAAAATTGGAGG
>Ga0172364_10003450_pt1 | contig 12613 bp, 8 predicted proteins | sample LakKivSesite10cm_FD_114545 | JGI IMG/M metagenome (GOLD analysis project Ga0172364, IMG submission 114545) | Sediment microbial communities from Lake Kivu, Rwanda - Sediment site 10cm | ecosystem: Environmental > Aquatic > Freshwater > Lake > Sediment | place: Rwanda: Western Province, Lake Kivu... | reverse complement strand
TGGCCCCCAGAATCCTGCTGAATGTGACTCAGCCCATAGTCCTGTCAGTGGAGACTTTGTGCAGACGCAGTATCTTCCACATGAGGGTGAGGCTGTTCCGGTCAGTGGTCCAGTCATGAAGACCAGGAGGTTGTCTGGGGAGAGGGGATTGACAGACGGGTCCAGCTCATCATAGATGATCTTCGACGCCAGGCCACTGCCTCCAATGTACTTATTCAGCTCCTTCTCATTGAGCGGCTCACTTGAGATTCTTGATTCGTTAAGGTTCACTCGAAGAATCCTTCCGACGTATCCGAACATGCCGTCATGCCTTGCCTTTCCACTCTTATTACTAGGCTCAATCGCGCTTACGTCTATATGGACCTTCCCAGACAGGCCGAGCTCTCGATTCATCTCCATTACTATTCCAAAGTGGCTGTTGAAAATCCGCCGGGGAATACGCTGGTTTCGTAACATAAACCCCCTTGAGAGCGCGCGCAACGGTCAAAGCGCGTAGGTTTTGAGAGAATCCATGTTTGCAGCCGCGTACTGACTGGGATTAGATTTAAGCGAAAAGAAGGTTTATCATTCAAGGATTACCGTGATATTGCAGGGAGGAACGCTCGAAGAAGGATTGACGTTGACGTTCAGTCTTACTGGTTCCGGCAATTAAGAGCGAGGTTTGAAGGAAGTATCTTTGCGTCTGGTCGGCTTGTCCGGCGTAGTCATCCTGCTGGTTTCAGTCATAATTAGCGGAGCAACTTACCTCGGTGTTAGGGGTTTCGTGTGGACTCCTGGCGATATGGGTTTCATATACTCATTTGTGATCACAGTCGGTTTTCTCGTCTCTATCGGAGCCGGGTTGTTTGGCGCTGTCAAAGAGAGTGAGGAGTTCCTGATCGCCGCAGGAACCGCCTGTATAGTTCTGGCCCTTCTGAACAAGCTCTTCAGTAGCGTCCTGTACTCTTGGAGCTACCTGGACATCACTCTGCTGCTCGCCGGAGTCGCCATGATTCTCGACAGATTTCACGTCAAGCGGGTCAAGATGGCTAGGAAACTTGAGGAGCCTAAGCCTGAGCAACTCTTGGAGAGCCTCGATAGGCTGGAGGCTGAGGTCTCCGAGGCTCGACCTGCCGTGGTGCCCAGCCGTGAAAAGGAGTTGTCTGAGGTTAAGAGGAGGCTGCGGCTGGAGGTGCAGAAGAAGCCTGAGCTGATCAAGACCTTGAGGGCTAGGCTGTATTACGACAGGACTGTACAGGAGATTCTTAAGCGATTCTTGAACTCAGACCTGAAGGCCATTGAGCCGGATGTAAAGACGAGTACCAAACCTTCATACCCACAGCTTCTGGAACTCGAGAAAGACTCGCGCAGGAATATTCAATCCATCTTGAATGATCTTGTGGATACAAGCACACTACTGAGGGACCTCTACGAGAAACTGGTTGCTTGCCCCTACTGCCATCAATCCTCAAGGATATTTCTGAGAATCAAATGCCCCAAATGCGACTCCCGCAAGACCGCGATGAATCGTCTCATGGAGCACACTGATTGCGGAGCCATCTTCAAGTATGAAGAGTATCTTGGACCGGACGGATTCCGATGCCTAAAATGTGGAAAGGCCTTCGCTGAAGAATCTGGGCTCAAGTCTGTCGGGGTAACCTTCGAGTGCCAGTCTTGCCGAAGCGTATTCAACGACCCCAAACGGTCATACTACTGCAGGAATTGTGCAGCAGAATTTCAGTTTGAGAGCTCAGAATCTGAGGAGATATACTCCTACGCTTTGAACGATGGGGTCAGGGCCGAGGCTAAGGAGATGCTCTCCGTTCTGACGATAGCAAACATGATTGAGAGCCTGGGCTACAAGGCGAGTGTTCCAGGCTTCCTGAAGGGAAGAACCGGTGTGAGCCACGAGTTCACCCTGACATGCAGCAGGGACGAGAGGCTCTTCGCCATTGACTTCGTGATAACGGATAAGGAAAATATAGGCACGAAGATGATTCTCTCCTCATACGCAAAGTTCTCAGACGTAAAGGCCACCAGGTGCCTGCTAGTAGCGGTTCCAGAACTTGAACAGCAAGCAAGAGACTTCCTCGACGCAAACAAGATCCTGTACATCGAGGGAGAAGACCCCTCTGAGATAGGTGACAAGGTGAAGCAGATCCTAGAGCGATCCACTTAGAAATCGCCTGTCACCCGAGATGAGAATACCGTAATCTTCAACTTAAGACTGTAAAGCAGCATCCCATTCCCAACTTCAATACTTCCAACATAATGCACTTACCCCAATATTCAAATGTCATAATTTTGGCACAAGAAAAGTTACACAACGCTGGTTTCTAATTATCGTTCCAAGTCTAGTAGGGATCACGTCCGTGGTTCTACAGGTGTGACGCATTGTCCACCAAGAATTGAGCGGTTTCTCTTCTGTTCGTGGGACTTCCTCCCTACATCGAGAAGTAGCTAATGGTGGAAGGTCGTGCCGACAAGTATCTTGTCGCTTAATTGAAGGCTCATTCCGTAGCCTAGAATTCAGGTTAGCTTGGATAACGCGAATATTGGGCTTCCTACAATCTGGATTCTTTGAAGCGGCCTAGCACCAGGAAAGCTACAGCCACACAAATGCCCAGTACGACTATAGCTATGGGTAGCGCCCTGATGAACAGGATTAGGATTGACGGCCTAGGCTCTGCCGTGACTATGAAGGCTTGGCTCCTAGTCGTTATTCCCTGCGGAGAACCCCCGAGCCAGTCAGCGTATATGATCCATCTTCCCTCAATGTATGGCCTGAATTCTCCCTCAAAGACGCCCCCTTCACCGGTCTTGTAGACCGTTTCAACCCTTGAGTTGTTAGGTCCCGAAACTATCATTTCGATGTGCTCCCCCGGCTTTCCAGAATTGATCCAGCCTCTCATCTTTACAGGCTCTCCTACCTTGACTACGATGGGGTGAACCGTCAATTTCGTCGTTGTTTCTAGAGGTATACTATCTGTGAATTTCAACTCCACGTATCTGTTTTCATCTAGGACGACGGGGACGGACCTTGTGGTGTAGTTCAGGTACTCGGCCCTGACTCTGTAGTTACCGATGAAATTAGTCTTTGAGCTGTTGATTATTTCTGCCAAAGTTGGCTCCAGGTACAGTCCTTTGGCGTCGGCTTCTCCCGTAACCATTGTCTTACCGAAGTAATCCTCTATGATGATCTTAGCCGGTATGCCTGTTCCAGCCAGGTCTGTGACGTTAACCTTCAGGTACCAGTATCTTTGAATGGTCACGTTTGTATCAGCGTATATGGGTCCTCCAGCCTTCCCCTTTGAGATTGACACGTTGACCGCTACACCCGACGAGAGGAACTTCAACGAGTCATAGGTTGAGTCGGCTGTAACCGTTTTCTGATCGGACTGGATGGAGCAATTCCCCGCCCTCGACGAGTTCAAGTATATTGGCCCGACTGATTTCACTGCAAGCAGGCAGCATTCTATCCGCTTCAATGTTGAGTTGCCAACATTCACGAAGACTCTGTCGCCCTTGAATCTGTCGAGGTTGGCTACCGGAGTGTTGACGTGCAGATCGCCTTTAGCCATGAACCCGTCTGTTATGGAGAAGGCCTTCCCTGAGCAATTGACGTATGGTACAATAATCTGGCCGCCTTGAACTTCAAGCGACGAGTTTTCTGTTGAAGAAAGAACGTTGAAACCTGTTATGTTTGAGTTGTAGAATGTCACGTTACTGTTGCCTGAGAGTGTTATCGTCGACGCGTTGAATAGTGACTGCAACATTGAGTTACTAAGAATAATCGTTCCTTTGTCTAGAACTGATACGTTGTATCCTCTCTCACCTCTGACAGACAGCTGGATACGTGAGTTGGTCACCATCAGTTGGCTCTCGTTCTTGACCGTGATGTCGCTGGTCAATATCAGGGTTCGGCCACTAATCGTCATCGCCTTTCCATCGTCAAGAAACAGCTCACCCTCACCGGAACACGGTGGCAGAAACAGGAATAGTGCAATAAGGAGAGCCGAAGTAAGAGCTACTCTTGTTCTCAACATTGCCCTCTCGATTCCGGTTCAAGACTTTGAAGAAGACTCATTATGAACATGACGCTTTCACCCACATTCTATTCAGTGGCTATTCTCATAGATTTTGTCGGTCTGACCGTCACTGGTAGAGCCCTTGAGTATCTGGGTGTGGAGATTATTGCCTCCCCCCTCTCCAAGGACGGGATTGTATTCCATAGACCTTCAGGAACGTTTCCTGTAGATTCCTTCAGTACGTCGATGTTTGCCGTGGAACTCATCCTATGCATCACTCGGGTGTTGCATAACTCCAGGATTTCTGAGGGAAGATGGACTGGTTGCTGTGTGACGATTCCTAGGCTGAACCCTCTCTTCCTCCCACGTCTGGCAGTCTCAATGATCAGCATCAGCGTGGCCAGCATCCTATCCCTCTTCTCTCTGCTGATGAATGTGTGGGCCTCCTCGATCACGATGAAGAGCTGTGGAGACTCTGGATTCTCAATCTTGTGTCTGAAAGCCTTATTCAGAAGGTCGGCTATGACGATGTTCCTCACATAGTCTGAGGCGTCGCTGAAGTCTACGACTGAGATCCTGCCGGGTCTAAAGATCTCTTCCATCTCAATATTTGGAGCATCTATATCGACGATGTCTAGGCTTGAGATGAGACGGAGTTTGCTGTACAGAGTAGTGTTCATCTCCACTATGAATGGCGGCATCGTGGCGTGTTCGGATTGACCTTTGAGTCGCTGCGCCAGGCGATCTATGATTGCCTTCAGAGCAATCGTTTTTGATTCTGGAGTTACAGCAGTCACCTTCTCGATCAGGTCTTGAAAGTAAAGCTGCTCCATCCTGTTCAGTCCCGCAACTTCTGAAAAGACACTCGTATCTACATCGCTGAATTTGATTCCGAATTTGACCGCTTCACTTCTGTGGGAGAATGATGGATAAGGAACGTATACCTTCAGGTCCTTCACCCCAATAGGCTTCAGACCGAAGGAGTTCAAACGGTCCATGAGTCGGTCTGTGGGTTTGTCCATCTCTATGTATTCTCCCTCCACATCGAAGACTACCGTTGCAAAGTTCTGGTTGGCAGCCTCTTCCATGAAGACCTGTATGGTGTTCGACTTTCCACTTCCAGTAGTCCCGAAGACACCGATGTGCCTGCTCAGTGTTGCGGCGTCCATCACGACGCCGACCTTCTTGTCGGTGGTGACGCACCCCATGTACATGCCTCCCGAGATTCCCAGGAACCTTTGAACCTCCTCACTCTCAATGTGTTCGACGCAAGTCCCAGGTGAGGGTCGGCCAAGAACAGCCTTGGGTAACTCGTTCTCCACGAAGGACGCGAGTTCAGCCACATATCTCCCCCTAACGTTCGAGCCGCCTTTGGTGTAGAATGGGCCGTCAACAATCTGGGCTATAAAATAGGATGGTGCCGTACCGATCTTGACGAAGAGGCCCCTTTCCAAGGCAGATGTCAAAGGTGCAGATATGATACATTGATTAGAGACCAATTCTGACGATTCATCATCATAGTCTACAGTGCCTACGACTGATTTCTTGGTCGTCTGCATTCCTTTGCTCATGTGAGTTCACCTCTACAATAGAAAGTAAAATGCTGCGAGACCGATACTCATCAGGATGACTGAGTGTTTCAGTCCGGCTCCAACACTTCCTTCCCCCATCTTGCCAGCCACCAATCCGCCGAAGAGACCTTGGATGACCGACATGTGGAACATGATGGTTTTGACGCTCTTGAGGTCTAGGCCTGTCATCGCGAACATTCCGCCTGTCTCCTTCATCTCTGCCTTCAGTAGTTCGATCCTGCCGAGGAAGGTCTGGAGGATGATGTAGTCTATGAATATGAAGATGAAGAAGGCGACGTAGACGATGACTACGTATATCTTCAGCTGGCTGCCTCTCTCTTCCTCTATCGCCTGTAGCTCTCTTATGTGCTTGCTCACCATGTCTAGTACGTCTCTTATCTCCCCGCCGGCTCGGTTTATTTCAGAGAGTAGGATTGAGGCCCTCCTAGCCAATCTTGTATCAATCCTCTCTGCGAAGCCCCTTAGTGCGTCGTCCAGACTTCCACCCCACGAGAGCTTGGCAACCACATGTTCAAGCTCAGATGACAATGGGCCGTACCTCCTCTTCGACGCCAGCTCGAGGGCTCTCGTCAGGGTGACTCCTGTCCTGCCGGCCTCTGAGAGTTCCCTCAGGAACTCTGGGATATTCTTGTCAACGCTTGACCTCCAACACATATCAAAGTAGTTTGTTGCAGCGGGCGGGAAGATGGTGACGATAGCGGTCAAGAAGAGGAGTTGGTCTGTCCCCAAGATCAAAGGAGCCTTGAAGAACAACGTGTTGATGATTATTGTCAAAACTTGAACAAGACCGATAATGATTGAGAAGGCCAAGACGAGTTTCTTGTCCTTCTTGGAGACTCTGAACATTAACATTACATTTCACCTTGGTGGCATGATCGAATCTAACAGTAGGAGCAGGGTCATTCCGAAGACAGGAATTGCTACGTACGTGATCATCTGCATGACGAAGATTATGCTGAAACCTCCTATGCCCCCGCCGATCATACCCATTATCGACAGCATTATGATGACTAGCAGCGGAAAGACGACCATTAGTGAGATGTAGGTTTCAGCGATTCCTCCGAGGGTCTCGATGAGCTGCCTTGCAGATATCCTTGCTGAGTCCATGAATCCTTTTGCTGAGGCTAGAAGGAAACCTGTCAGGTCTCCTCCTGACCTGGAGACTGAGATGAAGCCGTCGAGGAAATCTATGAGCTTCCTTGAGGGCGAGTTCCTTATACGCTGTTCTGTTGCGGAGATGATGTCATAGCCTAGTAGACTCACATCTCTTACTATGTTTCTTGATTCCTCAGCGACGACGCTTCGAAAGCCGATTGACTCCAACTGGGCCAGTGACCTGAAGATCCTTTCAGGCGGAAGACCGGCTGTGGAAAGGACGGCCATGTGGCTCGCCACATGCGGAAGCTCCTCCTCCAAGATCCGTCTTCGTGTACCGACATTGAGGGATGGGTAGAAGTATAGCGTCATGAAGATGATGAGCCAGCTAGAGAGGCTTAGGGTGAAGGCGACTAGCAGGGTGGATGTTAAGGTAGCCTCGATCAAAAGGCCGAGCAGAATGGTAAAGACAATAATTGATAATCCGACTACGGAGGAGAGAAAGAGTAGGAGAGCTACATATGCCGGAAACGCGACTTTGATGTTTGCTCGCGGCAATTCTCTTTCGAGTTTCCTGAAGAAAGGGAGGAAACGGTTGATTCTCTCTCCTAGTAGACGGTAAGGTGCCAGAGCAAGGAATTGCACACTATCATAGTCGTCTCTGACTCTGGTCTTCACGCAGTCAACCTCAACTTAACCTTCTCCATAACGCCGTCAGGGTCGGCGTAGTAGCTTCTAATGAGCTGCCCAACCTCGTCAACCCTTCTGACCTTGTTTCGGGCCGCCCACTCCAGAAGATCACTTCGCCTCTCAAGCTCATCAAGCAGGTATTGTTTGGTTAAGCCGAAATCTCTCATGATTCTGTCTAGGAGGACGCTCTTGCCGGAGTATTCGAGAAGGTCACTCTTGGGGTCCCACCTGAATACCTCATTCGTGATTATCTCCTTTGATACTGGATCCAGCTCAACAACCTCAGCTACACTCGTGACGCGTCGAGCCACCTGCTCAGCGACTCTAACCTTAGACTGCATGACGGCGGTGTCGAGGATGGGCATCAGGGTCCTCGGGATATTCATAGGTTCGGACTCTAGCCTGTTGAAGGCTGAGGCTACTGAGTCGCAGTGGATGCTTGACAGGCCTCCGTGACCTGTTGCCATGGCTTGGAAGAGTGTGTAGGCCTCCTCACCCCTGACCTCGCCGACTATGACGTAGTCGGGCCTCTGCCTCATGGCGGCCTTCAACAGGTCGAAGAGAGTGATGTCTGCGGCGCCACTTGATCCGAATCCAACCCTGGCCACGGACGAGATCCAGTTCTCGTTTGGAATGTTCAGTTCCGGCGTGTCCTCAATGGTGACGATCTTACTGTTGAAGGGGATGAAAGCGCAGAGAGAGTTTAGGGTAGTTGTCTTTCCAGAGGCTGTTCCCCCTCCGATCAGGAGGTTGAACTTCCTCTCTATTATCAGCCAGAACCAAGCGGCCATCATGAAATTCATGGTCTTGAGTTCTATCAGGTCTGGAATGGTCAGCGGGTCTGCTCTAAACCTTCTAATGGTGAAGGTGCTTCCTTTCCTCGTAACTTCTTTCCCGTATGTCAGCTGTATTCTGCTTCCGTCACTCAGACTCGCATCGAGAATAGGGTTCGCTATGCTGATGTGTTTACCCGCCAGATACGCCAGTCTGACAACGAAGGAGTCCAGCTCTTCCTCGTTCTCGAACATGACGTTGGTGGGAAGGGACTCATAGATTCTGTGCCATATATAGATGGGTATTCCCGGACCGTCACATGATATGTCCTCCAGCATGTGGTCGTGCATCATAGGGTCGATCTTGCCGAAACCTGTGAGGTCTCTGACGAGATAGTACCTGATCTTCTCGAGGGACTCTTTTTCAGTCTTAATCTTGTAATGCTTGATGATCTTGTCAACATAATTTCTGAGCCATTCTTCAGCTTTCTCTCTAGAATCAAGCGACCTTAAGTCTACGTCTACGACTTGAAACATTATCTCCTTGATCTTTTCTAGGGACTTCTTCTCATTCTCGGCTAAAGTGGGTTCTATCACGTGATACTTTGGACTTAAAGTGTCTGGATCCTTGGATATAGCCACGAATACATGTGGTTCTTTTAGCGCGTAGACTTCTCTGAAAGAGGGAATAGCTTCTTTGGTCTTAAATTCTTCCAAGATATCTTCCCTTCTTGGCCGATAACCAGTCTGCTTGAGGTGTAGCATCTCCGATTCTTTGAACTCTTCTTAAGATCCAAGCGGAAGCGTAGTCTTGAGAACGCATTTACTTGTTGAAACCTCTAGGATTTTGCCATTAGTAAATTTATATATGTTTTGTATTTCTGTTTCCAGTGGAAATACAGGTATATCTTTTGTGGAAAACATCATTTTTCAAATAACCAAAATTATAGATCCTCAGTTACAAAATTATTAAATATTAAAGTCGGATTTTATGTATTTCCAGAGGAAACATAGTACCTTATATGGAGCACATTAGTCAAGAATCGAGAGTGAGGAAGAACAGTGTTGAAAGAGTTAAGATCAAACAAGAAGGGCGTATCACCGGTAATCGCCGTCCTACTGATGATAGCCATTGCCGTCGCAGCCGCGATCCTCGTCTACGTATGGAGTATGGGGCTGATTGGGACATTGACTACAGGAGGAGGACAACAGGTCAGAGAACAAGTGATCCTTGACTCATATAGATGGCCAACGTCGCCGGGTACATTGACATTGTATCTTAGAAACGTTGGAAGTGCCGAAGTAGAGGTGGACGCGATATACATAGCGGGCAATTCTACAACAATCGCTGGAACGAAAGTTTTGCCCGTCCAAGGACCAGCACAGGAAATAACGGTCACCCCTCCTGGCGGTACCAGTTATACGTCGGGAGTTGCGTACACAGTCAAAATCGTAACTAAGACTGGCGGGATCTTCTCATACTCAGTAATCTACGGCAGCTCCGGATAAGACGCCCCCAACCTCCCTTTTTTGTTTTTTGCGTTCACGATGTGGTCATTCAAGCTGGTATACGGCAGAGACCTTAGTCTTATAATTAATAGTCTCCATTGATAATGGAGGCGGGGTTAAGGTGGACCTGAAGAGGTACACCGAAAGGTTCCTCTTGCTGGTCCTTGTAACTTCTCTCCTACTTGTAGAAGTACCAACATCTGATGTGGCAGGTGAGGCTGAAGTCAAACCATCCAAAGGCTGGGGCATGTTCTTTGAGACGACTGGAGATGTGAATATCAGCATGACTGAGCCTGGAGTGGCGGTCAGGATAGAGGTCCCACGGCAGTTTCTTGACGGAGTGATAGCAAGAAGCAATCGACAAAAAACTAACGACACATCATTCATAAAGTCGGACATATCTAGCGACTACTACTATTACTCATTGATTGACCAATCTGAATACTACCCTTACGATGCGAATTCACCCTATACGATAGAGATTCAGACTCCTCCTGACTGCTCAGGCGTAATTCACAGTTTTACACCTCCAAAACATGTTCTGCTTCAAGGGCTGAAAGCTCCAGAGATAGCAGGCGTCTACAATTTCACTGTGTATATTGCCTTGAGTGTCGACTCTAGGGGTAAGCCAGTTTTCCCGCCTTCGCCCAACAAGGTTTTGCAGATTCCGGTCAGCATGAGGGAGGATCCAGGCTACATCAGCGGACGCGTAGTCGACTCTACAGCGAAGAAATACATCAAGGCGAAAGGCGTAGTCTATGCTGTTGAAGCAGATACTGGGATGAAAGGTAAAGGATTCGTGAATGATACGACAGGTTTCTTCAATATTACCGGGCTTTATAGAGGCGAGTATTATCTCGAGGGCTCAGCCGGATACTTTCAAGAAACGGGATATGCATATGCGCCAACAATAAGCGCAACTACATATCGCATAGAAAAGGGCCAGGGTCAGGAAAACCTCAATTTCTCCCTTAATAGGGGCTGCATAATCAACGGGAGCATAACCTATGCTGATGGACTAGGTAACCCCATACAACCCTTAGAGTCTCCTTACCTGAAGGCGCTGAACTATCAGGGACTGAATTACACGGTCGAGGCTTATGATGAGTCTGGAACGATAGTGGCTTCAAGAACCTACAGATCCAGCAACACCCCAACAGAGAAGTATGTTCTGATGCTCCGCAATGGCACAAGACATGTGGGTTACCCAGCTTTGGGGACGGAGTATGCTGGATTTGGTCCGGGTACTTATAGAGTCAAGACATGGGTTTACGGTTTCACTCTTCCAGTAGGTCAGGTTAAGACTGTGACCTTTACCGGTTACGGTCACATTACTGATGTAGGAGAGTCTAGGCTACCATATGGAGGCGTGGTCTCGGGAAAGGTAAGGTTGAGAAGCGGTCCTCTTGGGACACTGGAGACACCGCTGGAGGGTGAGGCTAGATCCTTCGGCTCCTCAACCGGCACGTACTTCGGCGGCAATATCCTTGTCGAGATGTATAGCGGCGAGGGAGTCTTGAGGGGCTTAACCGTGCTGAATCGTACCCTGCCCGACGGTGTCGTTCAATATGCGAACTATTCATCAGGAGACCAGACTCCTCTACTGAGATTCTATGTACTTGGATTCAGCGAATTCCATAACAAGACCTATTCCGGCTCTTGGGTTGTTGGTTCGTATCCTGGGCCCAGCCCGTGGGATTACGGAATTGAAGGCGGAACCTACTACCTGCGCCTTTCGATTCGAGGCTATGTGCAGGAGACGATAGGGACCTTTGCGGTTGGAGACGGCGGCAACACGTCAGTCACCGTTGACCTGCGCAGGGGAGGATCCGTTCAGATGACTGTTGCATCGGTTGTGGTCAAACCTGGGACTAGACTTCCGCAGGCGCCGATTAGGTGGGAATGGATGGATCTGTGCCCAGCTCCGAGGCTGCGCATCTACTTCTATGAGAGCTCAGGCCTGGAAGTCGGCTACACAGAGACTGTTCTTGCTCCAGGAAGTCTAGGCGTAACCAATACAACGGCAACCCTAAGTTTCACTGGGCATAATTGGCCTATAGAAGATATCATACTGCAGGGATACGTCCCTAATGCTCTGCGTACTAACGACTACAAGGTTAAGGGATACACGTACGGCTATGTACAGACGTACGACGTCACAGCATCTGTCTCCTTGACCCCCTTCTCACCAACACATACACGAATAGCATTCCCATTGATGGATGGTTGTGGAATAAATGGGGCTGTATCCTTGTTCATGAATGGGGTGTCGGTTGCCCTGACGGAAGATGTAACGGTAAGGCCGCAAGTTACCTTGGGCGGCACCCTTATGGGTGTCGATGTCGCCGATGTTCCTGCTGGATCTCTTGGCTTCAGCTTCTCAACCTATGGTTTCTACGGGCGAGGACACTTCTTCTACGTTGATCCCGACGGGGTCAGATGGAAGGATTATGGGTTGGACTCTGGAAGACACGAGGTCTCTGTTCCAGATTTTGGTCTTGACCGTAGGTTCACACAGACGATCGACATACACGCAGACCTGCCTGAGCTAGGTTGGGGAGCAGGAGTCTTCTTTGACGTTGAGAGGATGATCAAGATTACCGGTGTCATCGATGGATACAATATGTATCATCTTCCGGTTCAGCTCGTCTGGGCCTCAGCAACCACAAATGGGTATGTCTCCCACTCATTTGATGGAGACTTTTACATGCACATGCCCGCAGGGACCTACACGGTCACATTCTCATGTCCAGGTTACGGAGATGCTCTGAGGACAGTCACAACTGACGACCAAGCTAGTGTAGGCATCGTCGTGCTTGAGCAGTCAGGTACACCTTTCCCTTAGTATAGCCCATATTTGGATTCAAATTCCTAATAGAATAGACGACCTCAAGAAGGTGAAGAATATAAGAGATATCGAATTATCGCCAATTTCCACAAATTCTGC
>Ga0172364_10003448_pt1 | contig 12618 bp, 15 predicted proteins | sample LakKivSesite10cm_FD_114545 | JGI IMG/M metagenome (GOLD analysis project Ga0172364, IMG submission 114545) | Sediment microbial communities from Lake Kivu, Rwanda - Sediment site 10cm | ecosystem: Environmental > Aquatic > Freshwater > Lake > Sediment | place: Rwanda: Western Province, Lake... | reverse complement strand
GACGAGCTCGAGCCCTTCCGCCGAGAAATCCGCCAGGATCACGATCCCGCAGGGCCTCAGGACCCTGGCCGTCTCGCCGAGCACCGGCACCGGGTCCTGCAGATGGTGCAGGACCTCCACCAGGGCGGCACAGCCGAAGTGTCCCCCGGGAAAGGGCAGGTCGGAGGCGTCCCCATGGACGAAACGGATCCGGGCCGCCAAGCCCGCCTCGTCGGCCAAGACACAGGTCAGGGCCTGTTCGTCCGCATCGGGGTCGACAGAGACGACCTCCAATCCCCGGCGGGCCAAGGCCATGGCCGTGAGCCCCTTGCCGGTGCCGACGTCCAGAGCCGGGCCTGAGAGCCGACCGCCCGTCCCGATCACGAAATCCGCCGCCTCGAAACGGTCGAAGCCCAAACTGGCGTAATGTTCCGTTCGGGCGCGAAAAACGGCCTTTCTGCGCGACAGGCCTTCAGGCTCTTTCATGGCCATTCCTTGCGTTGTCATCATCGGACGGAGCCCGGCCCGCAGCCTCCCACCGCTTCCGGACAGCCTCCCGGAGCCGCTGAAAATGAGCCCGGTACTCCGGCAGGGCCTCAACGATAAGTTCGCCCCTCGAATAAGCCTCGGCGATCCTCCGGTCATCCGGAATCTCCAAGAGAATGGGGATGCCCTCATTTCCGCAGAACACATGCACCCGGTCGTCACCGATCCCGACCCGGTTGACGACCAGGCCGAACGGAATGCGGAGCTCCCGCACCATATCCACGGCGAGCCTGAGGTCATGCAGGCCGAAGGGCGTCGGTTCCGTGACGAGAACGACAAGGTCCGCTCCCCGGAGCGTCGCGATCACCGGGCATGACGTTCCCGGAGGCGCGTCCAGAATCGCGGGCACCTCTTTTCGCAGACGGGCCTTCACCGCACGGATGAGGGGTGGCGACATGGCCACGCCGACGTCGAGCCGACCTTGGATCAACGTGACGTTTCCCGATTCCATGGTCTCGACCAAGCCGATTCTTTGCCCCCTCTCCCGGATGGCCTTCTTGGGGCATACCTTCGCGCAGCCCCCGCAACCGTGACACATCTCTGGAAAGACAAGCGCGGCGGCCCCGAATGAAACGATGGCGTGGTATTCGCAGAAACGGCCGCACTCACCGCAGCCGTCGCAAAGGGATTCATCCACTTGAGGAACTGGGATGGTGACGGTTTCCTCCCTGCGCGGGGTCCCCTTGAGAAAGAGGTGGTCATTCGGCTCTTCCACATCGCAGTCCAGAAGCCGCACATCGGGGCCGAAGACACGCGCCAGGTTCACGGACACGGTTGTCTTGCCGGTTCCTCCTTTGCCCGAGGCGATAGCGAGAATCATGAGACCGCCTCGCGGGTCTCATTTTTTTTGAACTGGAAAGTCCGTCGATTGCCACCGGCAAGCAGGAAGAGGCTGCCGCCCGTGATCATGGATAGCAGGGGCTCTTTTTTCATGTGATGATCGCTGACCGAGAGGACGCCTCCTGGCTTGAGGATCCGATGCAACTCCATCAAGATCGGATTGGGCTCGTGAAGGTCATGAAGAACATCGTAAAGCAGGGTTATATCGATGCTTTCTCCCGGAAAGTCGGCTGGGCTGCCTTCAAGGATCGTGTCTATATTGCGGAATCCCTGCTGCCTGGCAGCTCTCTGGACCGATCTCACTGCCAGGGGGTTGTGATCAACGGCATAGATATGGCCTTCCGGGCCGACCAGCTCCGCCGCAGCCAGGGAAAATCCGCCCGGTCCGCAGCCGAAATCTAAAACCGACATGCCATTCCGGATGCCGGCCTCTCTGAGAATCCTCCCAGGCCTCCTGAAAAAATCCCGCACTCGGAATTCCAGCGACATCACCCGGAAAGAATAATCGCTCTGCATAGGCTGTCCCTGTATCGCTATTCCTGTCCTAGAGCCAGGATACGCCGCCGCATGTCGCGGAGTTCGGCTTCGAGGCGTTGAGCCCGGAGGCTTAGGGCAACGGACCGACGCATGACGGACTGTCTTAAGTGGCCGCTTACGCCCAATGCCCGTCCACGTCGGCGGCCTTGGCCTCCGTCAGTTTTCCGGAGCGATATAGCTCCAGGGCCGCGGCCACGGTGGGCGCGTCAGTGGTGTAGACTTTGATTCCGGCAGCCAGAAGCACGCGAAACGCTTTCGGCCCGCAATGCCCAGTCACGAGACTCTGGACCCCCAGGCGGGCCACGGTCTCCGCCGATTGGATTCCGGCCCCCTGGGCCGCGTTCATGTTCTGCCGGTTATCGACCGCTTCAAAGGTCCCGCCGTCCAGATCGTAGACCAGGAACTGCGGGGCGCGGCCGAAGCGCAGATCCAGCGGCGATTCCAGGGTTTCTCCCGAAGTGCTAAAGGCAATTTTCACTTTCATCTCCTCTCTATTCTTTCAACGAGATTCTAGGTATCCGACCTCGACGGCTCAGTTATAAGCTTCCATAACGCCGCGATCCTCATCCAACAGCTTCCCTGCGGTCCCGCGCATGTTGGCCTCGTCCCAGAAGGGCAGGCGGCTGTGCGCTTCCAGGTACTTCAAAGGGATGGGATGTGTGCCGACGACGACGGGTATTCCGAACTGCGCTTCGATTAAAGCCTTGAAACGCCGGATATTGGGGCACGGCGGATAGCCCACTACCAGGCCGGTAGCCAGGTGGATGGCCTCGGCACCGTTTTTCTTCATCTCGGCCGGCACATACTCGACGTTTCCGCCCGGACAGCCGCCGCAGGTCGAGTAGCCGACGATCTCAACGGGTTCTCCGGCAGGGTAGATGGAGAACGCGCCTTGCCGCTCCCACAGAGCCCTGAAACACTTGCCGCCGCCGCAATCCTTGTAGCGCGCGCAGATGATGATCCCGATCCTTTTCATTTCGGGCATTTCTTAAGGCACAGGAACCAGTCCAGACAGCGGACATCCTCGGCCGGCTGTTCCATCCTCTCCTTGGCCGCCCCGCAGGAGCCCGGCGGGGGCACGATGACGTCCTCGCCCATCTGCCAGTTGGCGGGGGTCGCCACCTTGTGCTTGTCGGCCATCTGCATGGCCACCAGCAGCCGCTTGATCTCTTCCATGTTGCGTCCGTTGCTGAGCGGGTAATACAGGATCGCCCGGACAACGGCCGCGGGATCGATGATGAAGACGGCTCGAACGGCTTGAGTCGTGCTTGCCGCCGGCTGGAGCATGCCGAAGGCCTTGGACACCTCCATCGTGAGGTCACTGATGACCGGGAAATTTACCTCGACGCCTTTCATGCCTTTGAACTCGATCTTTTCCTTGATGGTCCTCAGCCAGGCGATGTGGCTGTAGGTGCTGTCGATGGACAGGCCGAGGAGCTTGCAGTTGAGCTTTTCGAACTCAGGTTCCATGGACGCGAAGGTCATGAATTCGGTCGTGCAGACCGGAGTGAAATCGGCGGGATGGGAGAAGAAGATCACCCATTTGCCCTTGAAGTCGTCGGGGAAGTTGATGGGTCCCTGCGTCGTTTCCGCCCTGAACGAGGGCGCCTTTTCGCCGATCAATGGGAGTCTTGCTGTCTGTTCCATGTTTTGTTCTCTCCTCTGTTCAAATCGGCCTCACGGCGGCAGCATCGATCAGCAGGCCGCCGCGGGACTCGTGCAGATCCGCCTGCCCTGCTCCACATCAGGGCAGGCTTATCGCGGTCATTCCGCCGCGGTCCCGGTCTCGATCTCGGAGAGTCGCTTTTTGATGAAGTCCAGCTCCGACTGCAGGGCCTCAGCTTGACTGTTGAGCGCCTGCTTCTCCGTCTCGGGGTCGGCCTTCTGGTACGGCGATCCGTAAGGCGCGGCATACCCACCAAATCGGGCCCAGCCCGGCAGGCCCGTGGCATAGAACATGTGCCGCCAGCCGCGACCGCCGCCGCCGAATCCGCGCCCCCAGGCGCCGCGGCCTCGTCCGAAGCCCATCCCGAAGGCCCGCCCCGGAACGGGATTCGCGTACCCCGGCATCCCAAACCCCGCGCAGAACCCGGCTGCGCGTTCGCTCCTGGCGCCCATTCCCATGGGCCCGGTTCTGTCTCCTAATGGCATAATAGCCTCCTTTATATTTATTTCATTCCCTGATCAAGGCCGTGCCGCACTTCGGGCACCGCTTCTGTACGCAGGGCACCCCGACCTCATGCGGTTCACGATGCCCGCATTTCGGACACAGGCAGGCGCCGCCGGCCCCCGCCGCAAGGGGACCGCCCATACGACCTCTGCTCCGTCCGCCCCGGCCGCGTCCCTGGCCGCCGCCGGGTCCCATTCCGCCGCGTCCACGTTCATTCGTGATGGATCTCTCCTGGTTCATGCCGCAGATTCCTCCTCGACGGCCGCGCCCGCGCCCCCAGCAGCCCGGCATGGTGAAGTCCCCGCCTTCGAGACCGCCGCCGAGCCAGGCCTGTATAACCTCGCTCAGGTCGCCGGCCACGAACGGGATGACCAGGATCCCGTAAGAGGCGACGATCGCGCACAGAGACCTGGAGATCGCACCGCAGACCAGCGTGCCCACGCCGAGCTCGGCCAGGCGAAGCGCTTTTCGAACCGGCATATCATCCGCCAGGACTTCCTCCGTTTCGGCGACGATCCGTCCCGATTCGGTCTCGGCGACATGGATCCGCCGAGCGGTGTCAAAGACCGGCGCGATCCGATGGTCCCAGTGCGCGAATGCCGCTTTCATCATCCGGAATCCTGTTTCTCGTTCACGCATGGAATAAGAGCAGTTGTTGTGCCAACATCAAAAAATAATGCATAATAATCCCAACATATGGCAATTCAATGAATTAGATCCGTCCGCGACGATCCGGGGGTCGGCTATTGAGTAGCGATGACGCTACTATATCCAAGCGCAGCAGGCGCGCTGTCGCTACTATCTGCGTCGGCGCTGCGAACGGCCGTCCTTCTCGGGCAGGGCGATCCCCAATTTCTTCATTCTGCGGAAAAGCGTGGTCTTGTGGACGCCGAGCTCCCTCGCCACCGCCAGGCGATTGAAAGCGTTATGCTCGAGCGCGGCGCGGATGGCCTGGGCGTCGAGGATATCGTGGGCAGACCGCGAATGGGAATCCAAGCCCCTCGTCGCACCGTGGGCCGTCAACTCCCCGGGCAGGTGCTCGATGCCGATGCGCCCCTCGTTGCAGAGAATGAAGGCGCGCTCGATGACATTCTCCAGCTCGCGGATGTTTCCCGGCCAATCGTGAGCTATAAGGAGGGACAGGGCTTCCGAAGTGATCCCTGGCACCGTCTTTTGCTGCAACCGGTTGAACCGCGCAATGAATTGCTCCACAAGCAGGGGAATGTCTTCTTTCCTGCGGCGCAGCGGGGGCAGCTCGATACGGACAACGTTCACGCGATAGTAGAGGTCCTCGCGGAAAACGCCCCCGCGCACCCGCCCGGCGAGGTCTTTGTTGGTGGCGACCATGATCCTCGCGTCCGTGCTCTCGGAACGGGTCGCTCCGAGCGGGTCGTAGGTCCTGTCCTGGAGCACCCGTAACAGGCGGGCCTGCAAGGCCTGGCTCACCTCGCCGATCTCATCGAGGAAGAGGGTCCCTCCCCTGGCCAGGGCAAAACGGCCGGGCTTGTCCTTGTTCGCGCCGGTGAACGCTCCGGCCTTGTAGCCGAACAACTCCGACTCCAGGAGCGTCTCGGGCAAAGCCCCGCAGTTGACGGCGATGAACGGGCCGTCAGGGCGGGGACCAAGAGCATGGATCGTCCGGGCCACCAATTCCTTGCCGGTCCCCGTTTCTCCGATGATGAGGACCGTACTGGGGCTGGCGGCGATGGCGGGCAGGACCTCGAACACCCGTTGCATCAGGGGACTCCGGCTGGTCAGATCTCCGATCTTGTATTTCCCCTCCAGCTCCCGGCGCAGCTCTTCAACCTCGGAGAGGTCGCGAAAAGTCTCGGCGCCGCCGGTCACGCGTCCCGCGGCGTCCCGCAGCACGGCGGTGGAGACACTGATGGGAAGCCGGTTCCCGTCCGAGTCGATGATGTATCCAGCTTTGCCGATGATCGGCTTCGCTGTTTTCAACGTCCTGCGAAGCGCGCATTCGGCCTCGCACATGCTGGAACGGAAGACCTCCGAGCACCTTTTCCCCAAGGCCTCCCCGCGCGAAACCCCCGTGATCTCTTCGGCCGCACGGTTGAACGACGTGATGCGCCACTCCGGATCTACCGTGAAAACACCGTCCGAGATGCTTTCGAGGATAGCCTCCGTCGGGGCACCTTGGTCGGAAGCCTTTTTTGGAGGACGATATGTCCGTTGTTTTCGCGGTGATTTCAATATCTTTCCCATTTTACGCGGCGATCATACACTAGACACGCTCATCCGAATATGGCTAATGCAATCGGGATCTGATTTTGCAATCCTTATCATAACCTTTCTCTATCCGCCTGAAAACACCTAAGCCTTCATAATTCAACGAGCTACCAAGGAGCGGGGCCGTATTTAATGAAATATCAAGGCCAGAGCTCTTGCTGCAACACCGCCGGCCACGATTGCCATCCCTGTGTTGGCTCCGATGATGGCCCAGGAGGCTTTCCAGCCAAATTCTTTAATTAGCACGCCGGCAGTCGCCAAGCAAGGGTAAATGGTCCCGACCAGAGCCAGGACGATAAGCTGAACCGGGGTGAGTGAGCCTGCTATGTTCGAACCGAATATGGCAACTGCCATAAGCAGTATTAACTCTTTTCTAACCGCTCCAAACATAAGCAGCACTCCTGCAGCCACGGGCAACCGTAACCAGCCGACGGTGAGAAAAGACAAGGCCTTATTCACCGGTCCGAACCAACCCAGAGCATAAACTCCCTGGACTATCGCAGTGCCCGCCATGTATATCGGGAAAACCAGGGTGATTAAGGATTTCGTACGCACCCACGTCTGCCTGGTGACCACGGACAGAGAGGGCCTTTTAAAAGAGTGCATTTCCATGATCATTCCGGTCAGTTCACCCGGAACTGCCTTGACCGCTATTTTGACAACAACCACCATAAGCAAAATGTCGATGACATAAAGTGCCAGAGCCCACCCGATACCCACGAAAGCCGCCACCAAACCCATAATAATGATCGTCCGGGCGGCACAGGGAGCGAAGGTTATCGCGAAAGCCGCCAGCAGCCGCTCGCGGCGGGTACCCATAATCTTGGTAGAGCAGATCGCCGGCACATTACAGCCCAAGCCCAGTACCAGAGGGATAATCGCCTTCCCATGCAGCCCGATCTGGTGCATGGCACTATCCATCATGAAGGCCACCCGGGTCAGGATGCCGGAATCCTCCATCATCGCCAGCATGATATAGAAGGGAACGACATAGGGTACGACGAGGGTTACTCCGGCCACAAAACCGCCGAATACACCGTTCCACAAAACGTTGAGCAAATGCCCGTTCACCCTCGGGTCTACCGGCTGGAAGAAACTGAATGCCCGTGAAAATAAATTGGAAAGAAGCGTTCCGATCGTAAAGGTCCAGATCAGCAAGAGGCCAATCACGCCCAAAGAGACAACATAGCCGAATATTTTGTGAGTGGCCAGGCGGTCTAGACGGTCGAATAATGACAGCTTCACAGTTTTCCGGGTTTGGACATCATGGACAATCTGATTCGCTAGGGCATACCTTTCGGAAGCGACCACAACAAAGCTCGGCTCTTGATGAAGCTCTTCCAACCGTTTTGAAAGGGTTGCAGCAGCACGAATGACGTTCGTTGATTTCGAGCCGACGAGTTCCTTTATTGTCGGATCACCCTCCAGCAATTTTATAGCCACCCAGCGGGAAGCATATTCCAGCTGCAATTGTTCAGCCTCGATCATCCCGCTCAGCTCTTTGGTATCTGCCTCGATGTCATGTCTGAACGCGATCGGCTGCCGTTGGACAGGACGCCCGACGACCCCGATCGCTTTGGCGATGAGCTCGCGTATGCCTTTGCCTGTGGACGCGACGGTGGTGACCACAGAACGCCCCAGTATTTCCTGGAGCTCTTGGCTATCTATCGTTATCCCCATATCCTCGGCAATATCCATCTGGTTGAGGCAGATGACCAACGGTACGTCCATCTCGATCAGCTGAAGAGTAAAAAAGAGATTGCGTTCCAAGACTGCAGCGCCGACGACGTTGATAATGACGTCCGGCTTTTCGTGAGCAATGTATTCCCGGGTGACCAGTTCTTCCATCGAATACGTTGATAGGGAATAGATTCCCGGCAGATCTACAAGGTTAATATCGTAACCATCGATATCCAGAGAACCCTCCGCCCTTTCTACGGTCTTGCCCGGCCAGTTGCCGATTATTTGGCGTGAACCGGTCAGCTGGTTGAAGATCACACTTTTGCCGACATTGGCGTTGCCGGCCAAAGCGATGGTCAGCCGCCTGCCCCAATGATGTCCGTGCCTATGACGATGCCTGCCCGCCCTCATCTTATCCGTCTTGCCCCGGCGTTTATCTGTTTTTCAACAAAAACATTACACGCGATCTTTTCGCCGAGAGCCAGACGAGACCCTCTGACATTAATCTCCACCGGACCTCTAAGGGGCGCAACGCGGCTAATCCGAACCTTCGTGCCCGGGGTCAGACCCATATCCAGCAACCGGCGCAGAGCCCTGTTATCGCCCCGTATAAAAGCTATCTTTGCTACCTGTTTTTCTTTTAAAGCGGCTAACGATACGACGTTTGTCCTTCGGTGACCGACTTTCTCCAGGCCGTCTCCCCATTGTTTACACTCTTCACAACTGGAAAACCCGAGGTTGCAGGCGGGAATCACTTTCTTATCATCCGGGCACTTATACGGTGATTTCAGAGTTTGGCAGATGGCCCGCTCCGTGGTGTCCGAGAGCGCATGCTCCATTTCACAGGCTTCCTTATGTACCCTATCATTTCCGATTTTCAGCACATCATGTAAAAAGCGTTCCAGCAGCCGGTGCTTGCGGGTCATTTTCTCGGCTATTTCATAACCTTTAGCCGTCAGCGTCACACCTTGGTAACGTGAGTAATTGACGTAACCGGCGCCTGCCAACTTCCTCAGCATCTCGGTTACACTGGCAGGAGTAATATTGAGCCTCTTCGAAATATTCGAAGTTGTTGCCGTTTTGTTATCCTGTGTAAGAGTATATAAGGCTTCTAAGTATTCTTCAGTGCTGGTACTCATCATGGTTCCCTATTTAGGTAATCCTAATATTTAGGAGTGACTAAATTATGACGGCAATATAGCAAATTGTCAAGTCTTTTCACGGCGATGTTGAAGCTGAAGGTCTATGAAATAGACCCGCTGGTCTGTCTCCGATGAGGAGGGAACCATGTTCGATTTCGACTGAGCGACCATGGCCGAAGCTTTTGCTGGGCGGGGGCTGCGGGTGACGGGGGTCGACGTCCAGGAACCGATGCTCGAGGCTGCTTGGGCATATATTCCGGCAGTACGCTTCGAACGCACTGCGTCCAGGCCGTCCCGCTGACCCACCTGATCCTCTTCCTGCTCGATAAGTGAGCCGACCCTCCCGCCCTTGATTTATGAATATATATTCATTATAATGGGCGGCGTAATAAGCCATGGAAAAGAAGATCGCCGCTTTCGGCCTGATCGCCAACATCGTCCTTGCCGCCGGGAAGATCGCCGCCGGTTTCTTCTCCCGGTCGACGGCGGTCCTGGCCGAAGGACTTCACTCCGGGATGGACGTCCTCTCTTCGGGCATCAGCCTGATCGGGATCAGCACCAGCCGGAAGCCTCGGGACGAGGGTCACCCATACGGGCACTATAAAGCGGAGGTCCTGGCCGGACTATTCATCACCATCATCCTCTTCTTGACGGCCGCCTGGATCATCTACGAAGCGGTCGGCTCGCTCGGCTCGCCGCGGACGCCCCTCGTCGGCGTCGTGCCCCTAGGCGTCATGGCCTTCTCGGCCTTGACCAATGAGGTTATGGCCCGTGTGAAGATCCGGGCCGGCCGGACGCACGACAGCCTCAGCCTCCTCAGTGACGGCGTCCATTCGCGGCTCGACGTCTTCACCTCCCTGGCCGTCCTGGCCGGGTTGTTCCTGACAAAGTGGTTCGCCCACGCCGACGCTCTCATGGCCCTGCTGATCGGCCTCTACATCCTCCGGGAGTCCGTCGTGCTCGGGCGCAAGGCGACCGATTCGCTGCTCGACGCCTCGGCCGGCGAGGACGTCGAGCGCAGGATCAGGGGCATCGTCGAGGGGCGGCAGATCGCCCTGGCCGGCCTGCGCACACAAAAGAGGGGCCCGATGGTCACGGCCAATCTCGAGATCGAGCTGCCCGCCGCCTTGACGATCGATGCGGCCACGCGGACGGCCGACCTTCTGAAGGACGAGCTGATGAAAAGCCTCGCCAATCTCAGTTACGTCGCCATCCAGATCAGAAGCCGCGAGATCTCGACGGTCGCCTATCAGCCGCGCCTGATGTTGGGGCGGGGCCTTGGATGGCCGGGCCGGCGCGGAGCGAACAGGGAGCCGGGGCCGGGTGGCGGACCGTGCATTTGCCCGAAGTGCGGGACGGAAGCTGTCCATGAACGGGGCGTGCCGTGCTCGTCGGCGAAATGCCCTAAGTGCGGCGTCCCCATGACGGGGAGGATGTGACATGCCCCGGCCGAGACTCTGCCGAAGAGTGTGCTTCCCGCCGGGCCTCACCTATTTCAAGCCGGCGGGGATCCGATTGGTCGACCTCAAGGAATCGGTCCTGACGGTCGACGAATTCGAGGCCTTGAGATTGAAGGACCTGGAAGGACTGGAGCAGGAAACGGCCGCGGGGAGGATGGCCGTATCGCAGCCGACGTTCCACAGGATCCTGTCGTCGGCTCGAAAGAAGATCGCCGATGCCATCGTCAACGGCAAGGCGATCCGGATCGAAGGCGGAACTTATCAAGTGAACGGAAAGGAGAAACCATGAGAATATGCGTCCCCACAGCGACCGCCGAGGGAGCGAAGGCTCCGGCCTACGGCCATTTCGGCAGCGCGCCCCATTTCACCCTCGTCGATACCGTCACGGGCTCCTGTGAGATCATCGGCAATGACGGCCAGCACCACGCCCATGGGATGTGCCACCCCCTGGCCATGCTTGAAGGCCGCAGGATCGAGACCGTGGTCTGCGCCGGTATCGGCGCCAGGGCTTTATAGAGGCTCAACGAAGGCGGCATAAGGGTTTACCGGACGATCGACGGAACGGTCGAGGAAGTCGTCCGGAGATTCGGGACGGGCGAGCTCGAGGAATTGACCCTTGAGAACTCCTGCGCGGGCCACGGCTGCCATTAAGCGCGGCCGGTCTAGCAGGAGAGCCGTTCGTCGCCGTCGAGGAGGAACGATGACAAAGATCGGCATCATCATCTGCGGACGCTACCAGAGCTGCGGCGGCGGGAAATGCTTCCGGGCGCTCCGCGAGCGCGCCGGGGCCTTCGCCGTTTATCCCAAGGATGAGCCTGTCGAGGTCGTCGGCTATTCGACCTGCGGCGGTTGTCCGGGCGGGAACGTCGAATATGTCCCGGAAGAAATGATCAAGAATGGGGCCCAGGTCATTCATTTGGCCACGGGGCTCGTCGTCGGCTACCCCCCGTGCCCGCGGATCCGGCAGTTCAAGCAGTTCATCGAGGCCCGCTACGGTGTTCCTGTCGTCATCGGCACCCACTCTATCCCCTTGAAATATCTCAAGGTTCACAAGCAATTGGACTTCTGGAGGGAGATGGGCATGGAGGAGATCGCCGGGGCCCTCTTGAAGGAAGACAAAAAGATCATGGAAGCTTACAATTAGAAATCAGGGACATGCATCGTGGCGGGGCCTGCGAGGATATGAATAACGGCCTCGATCAAGCCCTGGGCTCCCGAAACGGACCATCTGTGGCAGGCCGCCGGCGGGGACTTCGGCATCCTATGCACGAACACTATGCATAAGGTTTTTGACGAGATCCGGAAGAACGTCCGCATTCCGCTTGTCCACGTCGTCGACGTCACGGGTCGGGCCATCACCGCTCGCGGGCTCCGGCGCGTCGGCCTGCTCGGCACCCGCTTCACCATGGAGCAGGAGTTCTACAAGGGAAAGCTCACCTCGGATTACGGCATCGACGTCCTTATCCCAGGCGAGGAGGAGCGGCAGGCCATCCATGGCATCATCTATAACGAGCTATGTCTCGGCGCTGTGAAGGACGCCTCGCGGGAAGCGTTCAGGATAATCATCCGGGGCCTGAAGGAGCGCCGCGCGCAGGGCATCATCCTTGGCTGCACCGAGATCCCGCTTCTCGTCAAGCAAGAAAATCACGCACTCCCGCTTTTCGACACGACGGATCTTCACGCCAAGGCCGCTGTCGACCTCGCCCTCCGAGACCTAGTTGGCATATAATCCCGCCTCAATGACTACGTGAAACTCCTCCTCCTTAAGAAATTGAACCTGAGGGGTCAAGCTTCGGGGGCGACCTCCGAAGGCTCGGCAACTTAGGGAGGAAGAAATTCCGTTTGTAGTGTGCTAGACTCTCCTTGAGCTTCCGTTGCCGCCGACAGTTTCGAAAACGGGAGGGTGAAGGATCCGGTGATCCTTCCGGACTTCAAATCCGGTATGGGGCTATAAACGTCCCGGGTGGGTTCGACTCCCACACCTTCCCGCCACCCTCCTCTGCTTCTCTTGACTCGTTCG
>Ga0172364_10003447_pt1 | contig 12618 bp, 14 predicted proteins | sample LakKivSesite10cm_FD_114545 | JGI IMG/M metagenome (GOLD analysis project Ga0172364, IMG submission 114545) | Sediment microbial communities from Lake Kivu, Rwanda - Sediment site 10cm | ecosystem: Environmental > Aquatic > Freshwater > Lake > Sediment | place: Rwanda: Western Province, Lake... | reverse complement strand
TCCCCGATTTGCGACGAGCCGATAGGGAACCCCGCCAGCTGGCGGGGCGAGGAGGCAAACCCTTCGGGCAACTCCTTCGAGTCCCACCTCTTCCGCCAGCCACTTTTTTATCCTGTCAACCCGTCCAGTCGAGGAAGTAGAGCAACCCGAGTGGATTACAAAAAATCGCTGAGCCGAATGCGGTTTTTTATTGCCCAAACCAAAGCTGATTTTTTAACTCATCACTTAGAGTATGAGCATTTGCATGAGAAAGTGCGCCGAGATAAGATTGTAAGGATTGGTTAAGGGTTTGTTCTGTTATTATTCCTGTTCGATATTCAAAAACCCTCCTTTTAAATTTCTTGAATATCCGTTTTTTTGTTTTCGTCCGTAAGACGCGATGATATGGTAATGTTATATATCCAAGAAAATCTACGCCCTGACTGAACTTACGAATAGAAACTTTTTTGGGATGCAATTCAAGGCGTAGCTCATCTGAAAGAAATGCGCGAATCTGGGGAACGAGATTTTCAAGATAATTCCTATCTGTGGATATGATGACAAAATCATCGGTATAGCGTATATAGTTTTTTATTCGCAGATTCTGTTTGATAAACTGGTCAAATTCATTAAGGTAGATATTAGCGAATAGTTGGGATGTAAGATTACCAATCGGCAATCCTTTTTTGAAAAAGATATTGGAATACTGCGAAGAAAAACTTTCAATGATTTCCGTTAAAAGCCACGTCGCGTCTTTATCTTTTATCCTCCCGCGGAGGATACTCAATAATTTTGAATGGTCGACAGTTTCAAAGAACTTTTTAATATCGCACTTGAGGACAAAACACGGCTTAAATCCGTTTTTGCTAACCCGTCTTAGCTTCGCATAAAGGTTATAGACTCCTTTATGTGTTCCTTTATCAATGCGGCAGGACATAGAATTTGATATAAACGTGGGTTCAAATATCGGATCCACTATGTTGAAGATAGCGTGGTGCAATATGCGGTCTCGGACGACCGCTTTGTGTATTCGGCGCTGTTTTGGGTCGTGTATGTAAAAAGAAACGTAAGCTCCGTGCTTGTATGTTTTATTTTTCAGTTCTCTATGGAGCCGAAAAATATTCTCCTCTAACCGCCATTCAAATTGTTGCACGTCCTGTTTTTTCTGTTTGTCTGGCTTGAATTTGTCCCAAGCCGAAAAAAGATTTTCTGCTGAAACAATCTTATTAAAAATATCTTTATGAATCTTCATGGATGAATTTGATATACCAATTTTTAAGAAAACTTACGAGCTTTATAAAAAGTTCTATAGTTTTCGTAACTCCGTTCTTCGGCAGGATCGTTTTACAGTTTGGCAACGCTGTGAGAACATAATGCTCGATGTTTTGGAGAGCATATTGTCGGCGAGCCAAATGTCTAAATGCGATAAATTGCCGGTGTTGGAAAAAGCGAGCATACGCTTGAATTTCTTGAGAGTTTTTATTCGGCTCATGAAAGAAATTAAGACTCTCGACAACCGAAAATATACCGCGCTTCAGGAGGACGTAGATGAAATAGGAAAAATGCTCGGCGGCTGGATTAAATCTACAAAGGAACGGTAAAAAAAAGCTCTCCTTGAAGGAGGGCTTTTTCTTTGATGAGGTAGAAGTTCCGAGCGGCGGAAACGCCGATGTTGTCGTTGCGGTTGTTGTCCCAGTTGTTGTTGACGTTGAGACCCTTCGCATCGAAGTTGCCCACGTAGACGTGGTTGCCGTCCGAGTTGACGCTGATTGCTCACTTCCATCCAAGCCACCAGAAATTGAGGTTTACCGCCCGAAGGCTTATATCCTCTCTTTCTTGTATTTTATTCGAGAGCAGATAATTTTTGTTACCACCTCCCCGAGAAGCGAGCAAGAAGTTCTATCTCAATCTTTTATCGCACGCTACCGTTATCCGTAAACAACGATACTCTGGCGATGTCTCAAAGATGAGACGCCCGCGAGGTGAAGCCTTGACCACACCTGCATTAGCAGACAAATTTAGTTTATATGAAATCCGAACAAAATAAAGGAGCCTCCTGCGAAAAATATCGCCGAAGGCTCAAGGGTTCAAGAGGGACAAACCCTCAAGACTTCAAGGTTCAGTTACTCGAACTTCCGAGCGGCGGAAACGCCGATGAGGCCGTAGCGGACGTTGCCCCAGCGGTTGCCGACGTAGAGACCCTCCGCATCGAAGTAGCCCACGTAGACGTGGAAGCCGTCCGAGTCGACGCTGGAGGTGCGGACGTTGAGCTTCTCGAAGAGACGCTCGCCAATGGCGAGGAAATGCCCGATAATGGTGTAGACCATCACTTGCGCCGACGGTGTTTCGTCGTCCTTGTCGAGCAAGGCCTGCTGTTCCTGCCAGTTCTTGGAGGTCGAGTCGTCCACGGGCGTCTTGCGGACCAGTTGCCATATCGCCTCGCCATGATCTTTGGCGAAGGCTTCCTTGTTGCACCAGTCCCGCTTGTAGAACAGACTCTTGTCCTGCACCTTGCCCCGAATGTCGAGGATCGACAACGGGAACACGGCTACGAGGACGTGAGTACTCTTGCACTGCTCCAGGACCGCCTCGGAGAACGGAATCTCCGAAAGCGCGGCCAACTGCTGGCGGCTCGGGTTCACGCCGAAGTGCTTGATGGCCTCTTCGACGCCAAAGAAGTTTTTGCCCATGATTTCACGAGCACACTTCTGGCTGGTCGTTGGTTCGAACCCGCCGTTCTGGATGAGTCTGACCACTTTCTTGCCGAGGTCGTTGTCTTTCGAGTCAACGACCTTCTGGGCGAGATCTCCCGTAAGGCCTGCCGCTTCCAACTTCTTCAGGACCTCGTGCTCCTGATGCACCGAAATGGTGCGTTCGTCTGCTTGGCTTACCATGGTTGTCATGGCACACCACCTTTCTGTAGATTGCCCGATTCGTCGGGCAGGCGACTGTCTCGGAATGAGACGAGCGGTTTGAAAGCCATTGCTGGCGTCCAAAACGCTCATCTCATTCAACTGAATTTATTATTTATTAAGGTACAATTATAATATTTATATTATATCAAATATCAAACCATATGTCAATAGTTTCGGTAATGTATACACACATATGGCGGTTTACAATTTTTGTGGTAAGATAAAAAAATAAAGGAGGCACGAGAATAAAGTATCGGATAGACCCAAGTGGTTCGAGTCCCACCTCCTCCGCATGACAAGTTTCGGGCGTCCGCGGACGCCCGAAACTTCGTCTTGGAGTGGGGTGTCTTGGCTCGAACCCATCCCCGATTTGCGACGAGCCGATAGGGAACCCCGCCAGCTGGCGGGGCGAGGAGGCAAACCCTTCGGGCAACTCCTTCGAGTCCCACCTCCTCCGCATGGCAAACCCGGAACGTCCGACATTGGTCGGTAGTTAGTAATTGGAAATTGGATATTGGAAATTGGAAATTTGTTTCTATCCTCCTCTTGCCGCGACCATCCCCCAGACTTCTTTTGCGCCTTTATTTTTCAGAACTCTCGCGCATTCTTCCATTGTGGCGCCTGTTGTAAAAACATCGTCAACCAGCAGGATTTTTTTGTTCTTTATCGCCCCCGGATTTTTGCACAAAAATGCGTTTTTTATGTTTTCCCGCCTCTCCTCTTTTTTCAGCTCCACTTGAGCCGGAGTATTTTTCGTTTTGATCAGGGCATTGTTCAAAAGAGGGATTTTAAAAACTTTTGAGATTTCTTTTGCCAATTCTTCGGCTTGATTATAACCCCTTAGTTTTAATTTTCTTTTATGGAGAGGGACCGGCGCAAGCCAAAAATCCCCAAAATCCGACAGTTTGTTAATTTTCGCGAGGTGGGCTATAATTAAAGAGACGAGAACGGGAGCCAGATCTTTTAAATAGGGCTTGTATTTAAACCGGCTGATTGCTTTTTTAACAATAAAATTTTCGTAAGAAGCGGCGCAGAAAAGCCCTTTCAATTTTTTGGTTTCTTTGCAGGACTGGCAGGTTTTCCCGTCAATCGTTATCTTCGGCGGGAAACAAAAGGGGCAGTATTGTCTGTCCAAAATGTCAATCAGATAAAAACAATCCTGGCAAAGATAATCCCCTTCCCGTTCGCAGTTTAAACAAAACTTCGGGAAGAGAATATCCAGAAATATCTTTTTGGCGGAGCGCAAAAAATTTTTCATCAGCAATGTTTTCGCCTTTTATATATAATAGAACAAAAAAGAACTCGGGCAAAAGTCCAAGAAGGTTTTCCACATAGTTGTTTTTTTCTAATATGGTATAATTTTCTAATGCTGGAAAATATTTTTAAAATTCGTCCCCGGAGTTTTTTGGGAATAGACATCGGCATATCTTATGTCAAGATTATTGAGCTTGGCAGAAAAGGAAACAAGATCGTTTTGGAGAACTACGGAGAGTTGGGAACGCTTAAACAAAAAGACAGGGCTTTCAGGGTTTTCACGGAAGACACGCTTTTGCTTTCCGATCGGGACGTGGCCAAAGCGATCAGGGCGATATGCGACGAAGCAGGAATTCAGGCAAAAGAGGTTAACTTTTCCATTCCGGATTTCGCAAGTTTTTTCACCACCATAAGCCTTCCCAGCATAAGCAAAGAAGAGATTGCAGAGGCCGTGAAATACGAAGTAAGGCCTCATGTTCCTCTTCCCCTTTCCGAAGTCAATCTGGGATGGGTGGTGACCGAAGGCGAGGCGGGAAAATCAGCCGTCAAAGTTTTGGCGGTGGCGGTTCCCAACGACGTGGTTCGCCAATACGAAGAAATCGCCCGGCTTTCGGGTTTGAAATTGAGAACTTTGGAACCCGAGGTGTTTGCTATGGCAAGATCTTTGAAGCCCTTGATTGCAAACGGGGCTGGCATAAAGTTGGTGGCCCTGATAGATATTGGCGCGAGAAGCACAACCTATAATATTTTTGAGCAAGGAATTCTAAAAACCAGCCACAGTTCCAATATTGGCGCCAATGAATTGACCGAAACTCTGGCAAGATCTTTAAATATTGATTATAATAAAGCAGAGGAGATGAAAATAGAATTCGGAATAACCTCTTCTCCTGACGCGGGAGAGTCCCGTCACAACGCACGAGAAGTCATTCTGCCTTTGGTAGATGCGATCTTAAGCGAAACAAAAAAGGTTTTCAGGGATTTTTACCGAGCCAAGGGAGAAGATATGCAGAGGATTGTCTTGGCTGGAGGAACCGCTTTATTGCCGGGCTTGAAGGAATATTTCGCCGCAGAGCTAAATAAAGAAACCGTTATCGCCGATCCCTTTTTGCAGATTTCTTATCCCAATGTCCTGGCGGAAACTCTTAAAAAATCCAGCCCTTCTTACGCGGTCGCAGTCGGGCTGGCGCTAAAGGGGTTTGAATAGAAAAATACAATTATAAACAAATAAATTATGGCAATAGAAATTACTCCCACTCCTAAAGTTAAAATTCCAATCTGGTCGGTTTTTCTCTTTCTCGTCTGTTTCGTTGTTTTCTTGGGGCTGGCGGGAAGCTATGTTTATTTCTACATTAGCTCCAATAAAATGACCGAAGAAATCGGAGAGAAGAACAGAGCCCTGACAGACACCGCCGAAGAAAAGGCCCTGTCTGACGAGATGGTTTATCTGGAAAGAAAAATAGATAAGTTTGCCGCGCTGCTTTCTCGACACGAGAAAACAGCGAACGTTTTTGGCATTTTGGAAAATTTGTGCCATCCCGAAGTCAGATTCACCGAATTTAAGTTTTCTTCAGAAGACCATTCCGTGGCACTGAACGGCAAAGCCCAGAGTTTTATAGCTCTTGGCCAGCAGGTTAGCGTTTTAAGGTCCCAAGAAGAATTAACAAAAGTAAACCTCGCCGGTCTTTCATTGGGCAGTGAAGGAGACGTAGATTTCGTCCTTCAGCTTGTTTTTGATCCCGGCGTTTTCAAATAAAATGTCTCGCATTTTTCCGATAATAAGCGTAGCGATTCTTTTACTGATTATTACGGGCGCCGTATTTTTATGGTGGCCGAAATACCAAAGCTTTAGAGCCATAAGCCAGGACCTGGAGGTCAAAACCGAACAGCTTAGGCAAAAGCAGGAGTATTTTTTAAAACTCAACAACTTGAAAGCCGAGATTCAGAATTACCAAGAAGAAATTGCCAAGATTAACGCCGCCCTTCCTGAAGATTTTTCGTTCACAGATATGTTCAATTATGTTATGAATGTCGTTTCGGAAAACGGCTTGGTTCTCAGACAGCTGGGCGCAGCCAGAATTCCCTCTCAAGGCCAGGCGGCCGGAACCGAAGAGCAAAGCGTTCCTTTATCTTTCTCCGTTTCGGGCTCATACGAATCTTTAAAGAATTTGCTTTCCGCTCTTTATCAAAACGCAAGATTAATCAACGTGAAAGCGATTGCCCTTACTCCTCCCGAGGGAGAAGAGCAAATGTTCGGTTTTGATTTGTCTCTTTCCACTAATTATTATCCCAAGGTTTCCGAATCCCCGGCTTCGGCAGAGAGCCAACAGCAAGACAAAGCCCCTCAAGCCCCTCAAAAATAGGGACTGAAGATTTTAGAACCTAACAAAAATTCATTATGCCAATATCATTTGTCATAAAAGAAAAGAAAAAACAGCAGTATCTTGTCTTTGCGCTTCTGGCTGTTGTTTTTATCACCGCAGCGGTTTTATGGTTCGGATTTTTTAACAAGGACGGCCAAACTTCGGCAGGAACTTCCGCTTCTATCCCTCGCAGAGACGTGAATATAAATTTCGGATTTTTGCAGAGCCAGCAGCTGAATGATTTGATTCCTTTTGAGTCCGTTCCGCCCCTTGAGGGCGAGACCGGCAGAAGCAATCCATTTTTGCCATATTAAACCCATGAGTTTAATCCAGCAGTTAGTCAAAAAAGGGGTTTTAGACAAATCCAGGGCTACTGCCTTGGAGTATGAAGTCAAAAACTCCGGTCGGAGAGAAGAAGAGATCATTACGGAAAAGAGAATAGTCCAGGAAGATTTTTTATTTGGGCTGAAAAGCGAAATCCTGAAGATACCCCTAAAATCGGTTTCGTCGGAAGAAATATCCTTAGAGGCTCTGGAAATGATCCCCGAAGAGTCGGCAAGGTATTACAGCATGATTCCTCTGGCGAAAATGGATAATTGTCTGGATGTGGGGATGGTTTACCCCGAGGATATAAAAGCCAGAGAAGCATTAGAGTTTTTGTCTCGTCAAAGCAGATTCAGTTATAAGGTTTTTTTGATCACCATAAGCAATCTGGAAGAACTTTTAAAAAAATACAGAGCTTTTAAAAAAGAAGTAAGCAAGGCGCTGGCAGAGCTGGAAACGGAATTAAAAGAAAAAAAAGCCGAAACCTGGGAGCAAAAATCAGCGGATATTGAAAGAATAGTTGAAGAAGCGCCGATTTCAAAAGTGGTGGCGGTGATATTGAGGCACGCGGTTGACGGCAATGCTTCGGACGTCCATATTGAACCGGCCCGCGACAAGGTCAGGGTCAGATTCAGAATGGACGGCATACTGCACGCCAGCCTTCTTTTGCCGTTAAAGACGCTTCCGGCCGTTGTCGCAAGAATTAAAATTCTTTCCAATCTGAAAATAGATGAAACAAGAGCGCCCCAAGACGGAAGATTCTCCGCCAAAATTGAGGATAAAGAAGTTGATTTCAGGGTTTCAACCCTGCCCACGGTTTTGGGAGAAAAGGTGGCGATTAGAATTCTGGATCCCACTCAGAGAAAAATAAATTTTGAGTCGTTAGGAATTACTGGCAGGAATCTGAAGGTTATAGAAAGAGCGCTGACGAAATCCTACGGTATGATTTTAGCCACGGGTCCCACGGGTACCGGAAAAAGCACGACCCTATACGCTATTTTGGGACTTTTGAACAAAGAAGAAGAAAACGTGGTCACGCTGGAAGATCCGGTGGAATATTTTGTTGAGGGGGTAAATCAATCCCAAGTGAACAACGAAATCGGTTATGGTTTTGCCGTAGGTCTTCGCCATATTTTGAGGCAGGACCCGGACACTATTATGGTCGGTGAAATCAGGGACGACGAAACGGCTTTTCTGGCTATCCACGCCGCCTTAACCGGCCATATCGTTCTTTCCAGTTTACACACTTCAAATACTCTGGGAGTAGTGCCGAGGTTGATTGATATGGGGGTAAAGCCGTTTTTAATACCGCCCACTTTGGCCATTGCCAGTGCCCAAAGGTTGGTGAGAATGCTTTGCCCCTACTGTCGGAAGAAAATAAAAGCCAATCCGGAAATCAGGAAGGCGATTATGAAAGAAATAGAATCATTTCCAGCGGATATGAAGAAGAAAGTCAAAGCTCCGGGGGATATTTTCGTTTACGAACCGATAGGTTGCAAAAAGTGCAATGATACGGGCTATGCGGGCAGAATCGGAATTTTTGAGATATTGGAGATGACCGAACAGCTCGCAGAGATCATTTTGAAAGAACCATCAGAGGCGAAAATTCAGGAAGAAGCGGAAAGGCAGGGCATGGTGACAATGAAGCAGGATGGGATCCTCAAGGTTCTTCAGGGCGTCACCTCTTTTGAAGAAGTGATTAGGGTGGCGGAGGAGAAATAATAAAACGCGGATTAATGCTGATTTAAACGGATTAATACTGATTAATACTGATTAATACTGATTAATTATCCGCATGAGTCAGCTGATATCCGTATTAATCTGTGTCTTTATGAAAAAAATTTTATTAGTGGAAGACGACCCGTTTTTGGTGGATATTTACAATGTGAAACTGAAAGAGGAGAATTTCTCCGTTTCAGTGGCTGTTGACGGCGACGAATGCCTGAAAAAATTGAAGGAAGATAAGCCCGATATAATTCTTTTAGACATTGTTTTGCCCAGCATTGACGGCTGGGAAGTTTTAAGGAAAATACGCAAAGAAAACGACTTGAAAGATGTGAAAGTCGTAATCCTTTCTAACCTTGGCCAAAGGGCCGAAGTTGAGAAGGGCTTGGATCTCGGCGCGGTAAAGTATCTGATAAAAGCCCATTATACCCCGAGCGAAGTCGTGGAAGAAATTAAAAAAATAACAAAATAAATAACAGTCAACTAAAAATTATCCCGATGGCAGAGCCATCGAGGATCCACGATTTTGTCGTATTCCGACAAAATCGGGAAAAATTGTAAACATGGATTACTCTTCAAAATTAGCGGACCTGCTTAATTTAACCATAATGGAAAAGGCGTCGGATTTGCATATTTCTGCCGGCCATCCGCCCACTCTGAGAATATCGGGAAGATTGGTGCCCCTGACGAAACAAAAAGTTCTGACCCCTCAGGAGTCCGAGGGCGTTTCTTTGGCTTTGATGGCAGAAGACCAGAAACAAAGATTTGTGCAGGAGAAAGAGATTGATTTTTCCTACAGTTTCAAAGACAAGTCAAGGTTCAGGGTTAATGTCTTTTTTCAGAGGGGCAAGGTTTCAGCCGCTTTGAGATTGATACCTACCAAAATTTCCACAGTTGACGAATTGAATTTGCCCCCCATCCTCCACGAGTTTTTAAGAAGGCCGCAGGGGTTTTTTCTGGTTACCGGCCCCTCAAACCAAGGCAAGTCCACGACTCTGGCGGCTATGATAGACGAAATAAACCACACCAGGAACGAACACATAATCACCATTGAAGACCCGATAGAATATGTTTTTGAAGACGACAGATCAATTATTGACCAAAGAGAGGTCTATCAAGACACATTAAGTTTCGCCAAGGCCCTAAAATCCACCTTTAGAGAGGATCCGGACGTAATAATGGTGGGCGAGATGAGAGACCCGGAAACAATGGCAACCGCCATCACGGCGGCAGAAACCGGCCATTTGGTTTTTGCCACCTTGCACACCAATTCAGCCGGTCAAACCGTTCACAGAATCGTTGATTCTTTTCCGGCGGCGCAGCAGGGCCAGATACGCGCCCAGCTTTCCGGTTCTCTAATAGGCGTTGTTTCCCAAAGATTGGTTCCTCGAATCAAGGGCGGCCAGATTCCCGCTTGCGAAATAATGATAAATAATCCGGCAGTCGCCAATCTTATCCGAGAAAACAAAATACACGAAATTCCTTTGGTTATTGAAACTTCAGCAGAGATAGGGATGATTTCTTTGAACAGATATTTGTCAAATCTTGTAAGGGCGAAAGAAATCACCCTGGACGCGGCTCAAAGTTATTCTTTGGACCCCTCGGAGGTAAGAAGTTTATCAAGAAGATAATATTCTTTTAAATCCAATATGAAGTTTAACTATCAGGCAAGAACAAAAACAGGCGAAATACAATCCGGAGTAGTGGAGGCCTCAAACAAAGAAGCGGCTTTTGATGTTTTAAAGTCGCACGATCTTTACGTTACGGCGATAGAAGAAGCGGTTTCTCCCATTTACGCCAAGAGGATAAAGATATTTGAGCGGGTTTCAAACAAGGATTTGGTTATCTTTTCCCGGGAGCTGGCGATTATGTTCAAGTCAAGAATCCCCTTGGTTGACGTTCTTCAGACGCTGGCAAGACAAACGAAAAACACCGTCTTTAAAGAAAATATTACAAAGATCGCCGAAGAGGTGGAAGGCGGCTCTTCTCTTTCCAGCGCCTTTTCGCTTTTCCCCAAAATTTTCTCCTCTTTCTATGTGCATATGGTAAAAGCCGGCGAGGCCTCGGGCAAGCTCACAGACATTTTCTTGTACCTCGCCGATTATTTGGAGAAAGAATATTCTTTTCGCTCAAAAATCAGGGGCGCGATGATTTATCCGGCTTTTGTCATTTTCGTATTTTTGATAGTCGCTTCGGCCATAATCCTTTTCGTCATTCCGCAATTGACAGAAGTTTTAAAAGAGAGCGGTCAAGAGCTTCCATTGATCACGCGTATTGCAATAGGCCTGGCCGATTTCCTCAAGCGCTGGGTTTGGCTGGTGATTTTGATTCTCATCGGGGCGGTAGTCGGCGTTTACCGGTTTGCGAAAACAGAGAGCGGAAAAAAATTTTTTGATCACAACCTGCTGAGAGTGCCTTTGCTGGGAGCGTTTTTGCGGAAACTTTATCTTTCCCGTTTCGCCCTCAACCTGTCTACTCTGATTGCCGGCGGTTTGCCCATTGTTCAAGCCCTGGATATCACAAGCCAGGTTGTCGGGAACAATCTTTATAAAAATATTATTGAAGAGACCAAAAGCGAGGTGAGGAAAGGCGAAACCATAAGTTCGGTTTTGGAAAAATATCCCCAGGAGATTTCTCCGCTTTTCCACCAGATGACCGTGGTCGGCGAAAGAACCGGGACCCTGGATTCTTCCCTGAATAACGTGGTTTTATTTTACCAAGAGGACGTAGACAGGGCTCTCAATGATTTTATCAAGCTTTTAGAGCCGATTTTGATTATAACCTTGGCGGTTTTCGTGGGCGGCCTTATGGCGGCGGTTCTTTTCCCGATGTATTCTTTCAGCGGATCAATATAGAAAGCCCACTTTTCCACACCCCCTTGACTTGTTTTCTTCATAGGGCGGTATATAATTTAATAAAGGTTAAAAGGTCGATCCAAATATAACCTTATTAGAAAAAAACAAGCTAAATAATAAAAATATCCTTGTTAAATTATTTTGACGCAAGTTTGTTTTTTTGCGGACAAGATTTAACAGGGGAAAATCAAATGAGAAAATCAAAAGGTTTCACTTTGATTGAGTTATTGGTGGTTATCGCCATCATCGGCATCTTGGCAGCCATTGTCTTGGTTTCATTATCAGGCGCAAGGAACAAAGCCAAAGATGCGAGAATTATTGCCACCATGAACCAGATTCGTTCACAGGCAGAGCTTATTTATAACGACACTGGCTCTTATGCCACGATATTGTGCACTAACGGCAACGCTGATATCATGAATCTTTGCAATGATATGAAAAGTTCGGCCGTGGGAGGAACAAATGTAATGGCTTATTCCGACAATACATCTTACTGCGTAGAGGCTAAAATGCCTGGCGGGAAATGGGCCTGTGTTAATAGCGGTTTAGTTGTGAAGTCCGACTTGGTTAACGATCCTACTTGTACTACGAATACCTACACCTGTCAATAATTTTAGGCGTTTTTGCAAGAATCAAAATCCCGCGACATTGCGGGATTTTGATTTTAACAATAAATTATACTATAATTTCTATATTAACCGAATTTTCAAAGATTGGCGGCTATGAGGAAAAAGACATTTATTTTTTTTACGCTTTTTTTGATTTTTTGTTTAGCTTTATTTTTTCGTGTCTATTTTTGCTATGATAAAGTTTTTTCAGGTCCCGTAAAATATTCTGCGGATGACGGCGTTTACCATATGCGTTTGGTGGAAAACGAACTTTTGGGAGGTCATTTTCCGCGCCGGATTTATTTTGACCCTTTCACCCGCTTCCCTTACGGAACTTACGTTTATTTTACACCTTTGTTCAGCCAACTTCTGGCAGGATTTATTTGGCTGGTCAGTTTGGGCAAGCCGACATTGGAACTGATTAATAAAATCGCTCCTTTCTATTCACCGGTTTTTGGGGGGGCGGTTGTTTTCGTCGCTTATTTTTTGGCAAAAAATCTCTGGGGGAGAAAAGTTGCTTTGCTGTCGTCGCTTTTAACTGCGATATCTCCGCCCCTCTTGTTTCGTTCCTTACTCGGCACGACGGATCATCATGTCG
>Ga0172364_10003445_pt1 | contig 12621 bp, 10 predicted proteins | sample LakKivSesite10cm_FD_114545 | JGI IMG/M metagenome (GOLD analysis project Ga0172364, IMG submission 114545) | Sediment microbial communities from Lake Kivu, Rwanda - Sediment site 10cm | ecosystem: Environmental > Aquatic > Freshwater > Lake > Sediment | place: Rwanda: Western Province, Lake... | reverse complement strand
GGGACAATAACAATCACAAGGGGCAGAGAAAAACTCAGGTTTTATGGAACTTTTGATGGTAAAGAGGTAAAGGAAAAAGATAAAAAAATTCTGGCTATAGACGAGAATGGCAATATTTTGACAGATTTTGACAAAAATGGCAATCCACAAACAATTTATTATGCTGCCGGGAGTTTTGGTTATGCTGGCTATGTTTTGGGTAGAATGCAGGAAGATGGCTCTGAAAAGATATATTCTGCAGGATATGTTCCATTTGCGTTTAAAGCTGATGATGGCAAAATAATAATCATTAAAAAACAGGAGGATGGAAGTTATAAATATCTCCTTAATGGCGAGGAGTTAAATGAGGATGACCCAAGGGTTAAGGAAGCAAAGGCAATGGTCACAAAATCATTGATAGGCCCGGCATTTTATGCAGCTGTAGAGGCTGCACGCGGAGGAATAGCACTCTCAAACCTTCTTAACAGCTGGCTTGACCTTAATTTTATAACAAGCTGGAGAAAAAGGGCTGATGAGTTATTCTCACAAACAGTTATTGGCCGCATAATAAGCGGAAAATGGGAGGAAAGCATATGCCATTACCATATTGAAAAAATACCAGAGAGCATTGCTGTTGTAAATGTAAACAATGTTATTGGGTTTGCAGCACATGTTGAGGGCGAGCGAACTAGTGCAATAAAAACAAACAATGAGACGCTATATTTCTACAAAATAACTTTTGGTGTTAATCCCTATGGCATGGGAAACATCACATTTGAGCTTTTGATAGATGGAAATGTTGTTGACCTTGACAATGACGGGATGGCTGACAGAATAAAGCTTGATGCAGATAAAACCTATAGCGGAACAGGCGAAAATGCAGTTGTAAGATATAAAGACAGGATTTACGAAGAGGTGTGCCTCAAATTCTACAATACAGAAAACCTAAACCTAGAATTCAGGAATGCCCTTAAGGATAATAAGCTCTGCAATAAGATAGTTGAGGTTGACTTAAGCTCTGCTGAAATTTCTAAGCCAGCAAGCTCAACCACTGTATCCAGCACTTCAACTGGCCAGCCTGGGTGGTAAAATGACTTATTTAACCAATCAGATAGATATATTTAAAAAAAGCTTTAATATTGATAAAAAGAGGTTTTTTTCAGTAATGCTCCTTGACCTGCTCTTTATCTTGGTTTCTTATATTGCTCTCTTCCTATGGAGCAGCTGGATAATCAGTTCTGCATCAAGAATAAGCGGGTTAGAGCTGGAAATGCTTACTGAAAATGCCTTGGAGCAACTTGCTGCACTAAAAAGCTTCTACTATGGAATATTGGCTTGTTCACTGCTATTAATTGTATTTTTGTTTTTTGCCTGGTCTTTTTTTCAGGGCCTGATATGGAGCACAATACTGAAAAAGAGGCTCAGTTTAGGTTATTTCAGGAAATTCCTGCTGTTAAACATAGCTTGTATTCCATTGTCAATAGTTATATTTTTCACGGCAGTGCTCTGCTTCTGGTTTTTTAAGTCAGCATTTTTGTTTTTTTCAGCTGCTTCAGCCAACCCATACCTTGTTATGCTTGCATTGCTGGTTTTATTTGCCTTTATCCTCCTGCCAATAATGCTTTACCTTGCTTGCGTTGTATGGATTTTATATTTTTATTTTACAAAGAAAAACAAGATATTGAATTCCTTTAAAAATGCATTTGATGTCGGGCTTAAAAAAATCCATTTGCTGTATGTTCCATGCCTGATAATGAGCATTGTCTTTGTTTTGCTGTCTGTGATTACAATACCTCTTAACCTTTTGCCAGCAGGGCTTGAGTTATTGTTTTTATTAATCTTTCTGGTTATTTATACAGCATGGACAAGGTTTTATATCACAGCTTTTGTAACAAAATCAGAGAGAATTCACCACAAGATTTAAATATAGCTTATCATAGGATATTCTTAAGTGAGGATTATGAAAAAAAGAGGCCAGATAACAGTCTTTGTAATAATCGGGATTCTTGTTATTCTGGGATTTTTTATTTTCTTTTACCTGAGGGAAAAAACAACTTTTTTCAGTCCAGAGGTTGTTGTGCCTCAGGAAATTGCGCCCATTAAAAGATATGTTGAGAGCTGTATGCAGGATATTGGCGAAAAGGCTGTGATAAGGCTTGGAATGCAGTCCGGCTATGTTGAAGTGCCTGAGGAAATAGCCATGAATCCCCAGGCTTATATTAATGTTGGAGGGCCAGTAAAACTTCCATACTGGTACCTCAACGGGAATGACATCTCGCCAAGCTTATCAACCATGCAATCCCAGATATCAGAATATGTTTCAGAAAACCTTAAATCATGCCTGAAAAATTTCTCTGATTTTGATGAGTTCATTATAGAAGAAAAAGGGGAAATAAAAACAAAAACAGTCATAGCAGAGGAAGAGGTGGTTATAACAACAGAATACCCTCTTGTTATCAAAAACAGGAAAGGCGACAAGATAACTGAATGGTCTTTGTATACAAGCTCGGTTCCTGTCAGGCTTAAAAAAATTTACAGACTTGCAAAGGGAATAATGAATGCAGAAAACAAGGATATGTTCCTTGAAAAAACAACAATTGATTTAATGGCTCTTGACCCTGAGATACCATTCACTGATTTGGTTTTCTCATGCAATGGTCTTGAGTGGAGCAAACTTGAGGTTAAGCAGTCTGTTAAGGAATTATTGTACTATAACCTGCCGAAAATAAGGATTGACAAAACAGATTATATCCCATTTTTGTATGACCCTGTGATATACAGGAAATTCCAAAACATTGATATTGAAAAAGATCCGATGCCAAAAGACATACCTGCTGACATTTATGAATACAACCATTTTTTCTGGGCGCCTGTTAGTGAAGACTTTGGTGATTTAAAAGCAGGAATAAGATACATGAGAGACTGGGGCCTTGAGCTTGAGGCAAGGCCAAGCAACGGGGATGTTATGAAGTCAAACATGGTTGAGGGCTCTCCAAGCTATCTTGGTATGCTATGCATAAATATATACCACTTCACATATGATTTAATTTATCCTGTTGAGATAGCAATAAGGGATGAAAAATCACTTAATAACAATGGCTATGTTTTTAGGTTTGCTTTTCCTGTTCTGATTAACCACAACCAGGGTGATAGGTCTGATTTTGGGATAATAAAGCTTGCCTTTTATCAAGATGAAGGATTCTGCAATGAGCTAACAGAGGAGGATTATATTATCAATGTCAAAAACTCAAGAACAAAAAATGAGATAAATAATGTAAGCATTTCATTTAACTGCATAAAATACCAATGCAGTTTAGGCTTTACAAAGCCAGAGGCAAACAGGTACAGGTTAAAAACAAAGCTGCCCTCGGCATGCATCAATGGAATAATAATAGCAGAAAAGCAGGGCTTTTTAAGAGCAGAAAAGCAGGTTATTGATGAAAAAAAGGATATTCTGATTATGATGGACTCCCTGAAGAGCTTTGATTTTAGTGTTATGAAAGCTGACAGCGCAGGAGATAAAAAAAGCTTGGATAGGGACGAAAAAGCAGCAATATACATCAAATCATTGGAAAAAAATCATGATGTTTTTGCAGCATACCCAAAAGATGAGGGAATGGAAGAGATAGAGCTGGTTGAAAATGATGCCAGCTATTACCTTGAGATATTCCTTATGAAAGGCAATGAGCTTAGAGGCGGCTTCAAAGCAGACTGGAAGGTTGATTATGATGATATTGCCGGCAGGGATAAAATAATATTTTATGTTTATGATAGGGGTGTTGCCAAAACAGATGAGGACAAGCTTGCTATGGTAAAGTTCTTAAATGAGAACAAAAATAATAATGAATTAATGCCAAGGTTTGAATGATGGTAATGAAAGAGATAAAACTAAAGCTAACAGCAATCAGCTGCATATTGCTTATATTGTTTATGCCTGTTTATAGTGCAACTGTTTTTGCACAGGATGAAGAACAGACTATTGAGGATAAGACTCCTCCGTCTATAAATATAGAAAAACCAAAAGAAAAGGTTAGTGAACCATTTCTTGAGATTAAAGGAACAACAAATGAGCCAGTTGTGATTGAGGTCACTCTTAATTCTAACTATTATGGCACAGCAAGCTCAACTGAAGACAACAAAATTTCAATAGGTATAACCTTGATAGAGGGGGCTAACAAAATAAAAATTAATTCAACTGATGCTGGTGGTAATTCTGTCATAAATGAGTTTAATGTTTTCTGTGACTCAGAGCAGCCCTATATAATTTACAACAATATATATGAGCTGAGCCCAGCATATACAGCAGAGCAGACAATCAAGGGCCAGGTAAATAAAGCAAATATAAACATAGATGTTTTTGTTAATGAAAAAAAGAAATATTCTGGAAAATCTGATTCTGAGGGTAATTTTGAGATTGAGATAAAATTAGATAAGAGCATTAAAATAGGTGTAACAGACAAAAGCATAACTATTGGAACACAAGAGGAAAATGCATGGGAAAACAAGATAAAAATAGTTGCAACAGATGATTACAACAGAGAGGCATCTGTTGAGGGCATTGTTATATATACGCAGTGCGGCTATGGCTCTGACTGGGATGTAAAAACAGGCAAGATAACCCCTGATGTTGTAATACCAGAGCATTTGATACAGGGAATAGCCCAGTTCAGCTTTCCAATTAATTTGACATACAGGGGAAGAGGTGACCTTAGCGAGGTTAGCTTGACAAGTGAGCCCCAGCTTACAAGCTATGACTTAAGCTTATCATCAACTGAAGAATATCAGGATGAGCTATTTGCAGGAGGTGCAACAAGCTACTGGAATGATGATTACACAATTGGATATTTTATTGTGAATCTAAATGCCTGGACTAATTCAAAAGAAGAGCTTGACAACCTTAGTTTTATAAAAATGCCCTTAAGGCTTGATATATCCTATGAGTATAAAGATATGAATGGGGATATTGTTGAAAACACTCAAAGGAACTGCTGGACAATCAGCATAATGGTTGACAAGGAGATTCCTCTTGACAAGATTCCAAAAGAGTTATTGAATGCAACTGTAAATTTCCTGAATTCAACTATAAACCTTATTGATACAATAAGAAAGCCAGTTGAGACTGTTAAAAAATATACTTTTATTGGATGCTTGGGCTCATGGGTAGTTCATTTTGTCAAATCAGTTTCTGTAGAATTTTCATGCGTTGGTGTAAAAGAAGCAGCAAAAATTGCATTAATAAATGGTGATGATACATGTTCTGTACCTTCTACAACAGATGATAGTGGCAATCTTATTGAGTTTGATTGTGATGCCTGCCTTCAGGGTTTAAAGGCTTTGAGAGAGTTTGAAAAAACAAGGAACTGGATATGCGACAGGATATTCTGCCCAAGCGTGCCTTCCCTTGAATACCATATTGAAACATATAAGGACAGCATAACAAAGGTTAATCTCTGTAAAGGAATAGATGGGATGTTTGGCAAGGATTCAGAGGAATGCGAAGAAGAATATAAGCGTGCCTGGGATTCTGCATTCATGACTCTTGATGAATGGGAAAGGGCATCAACAACTGAGGAAGAAAGAGAGGAAAGCTTTTTTGACAAGATATCAGAGGGCCTTGCATTCTGCGAAAAATCAAAAGAGCAGGAAATAACAGTTGTAACAGTTGGCTCTGGAATCAAGCAGGAGGTTTATCTAATATATCCTGACGGCAGTGTCTGCATTGGAGACCTGTTTATGATAGGAATTGGTTCTGAAACACCTGAAGGGGTTGTCTCTGTTGGCGAAGGTGAAAGCCAGGCATTTTATCAGTGCAATCAAGATCAGGTTTTGAGCATAGACAATCAAGGGTATTATATATTCAAAGAGGATGGCACTACTTATTATACAGACACAAAAGGAGTAAAAAAAGAGTATAATGAAACTGTAAAAGAGAGCGACATAAAAAAGCTGCCTTCTATTGTCCAATCAAAGAGAGGCATTGAGGGCAAGGGCAACTATATTCTTGACCCAACCTCTGACTTTATAAGAAGTGTGCAGGCCGTTTGCCTGCCAGCTGTCTCTGGCTGGCTTAACTTATGGAAGCAGGTTCTTGAGGCTGTGAAGCAGTGCTTTGAAACAATAATAATAACTGGCCAGGGAAGCGCTGGCGTCTGCAAAGCAGTGCTTACAACCTATGTCTGCGATATAATTTATGATGTCATAAGATGCACAGGGGAATCGTTTGCCCTCGGTGCAGGCGGGGAAATCTCAGGAGGCATTGTAGGGGTAATGCAAAAAATATCAACTGCTGGAAAAAATGTTCTGGATTCTGTTGAAGGAAGATATGGGCAGACAGGAATATATGACACAATGTTCAACCAGAGAAAACTTATACACTCTGCATGCCTGGTTACATTTACAGGCGACTGGGGCGAGTTTGACCTTGACGCAATGCTAAGCGCAGAGGTTGGGATGCCAACATTGGGAAGCGAGGGCTTCTTGTATCCGACAACAAGGCGCTTTATGGGCTCTAACCCGCTTAACTATGGAAGAACAACCTATATCTATCATATTGGCGCAGGAATAATTGCAGGAGCTGACCTTAACTATAAGGTTTATCTGCAGTGCTCAAATGACAACTCATGCCCAGGGGGAAGATGCGACTGCTTTTACAGAGGCAAGGAAGAGATATATAATATTCCCTCAGGCAGCGGCAGTTTAAGTGCAGGCGACCTTTACACTGATGAGTTTTACATTGATATTCCTGATTCCCTTGTGAGGTATGACAAGGCAGTTATTGAGTGGGACTGGACAGACAACAATGGCCAGTTACAAACAACAAAAAAAGTCAGTGAGATAAAAGACATAGGTGAAAAAGCTCCTGCTGACTGCAAGCTCGACCCAAAAAGCGGCGAGTTCAGGTGCAGCTTTATCATTGGAAAAGATGGCGATGCAAGGTTCATTGATGTCTATCCTTTAGGCAAGAGAAACCTGAAAAAAGAGCCATACTCAATTGGAGAAACAATTAACTTTGATGTTCAGGTCGAGGTAATACCCCCTGCATCAGGGGACAAAATACCAAAATACCTTGTATGGAAAATAACTGACACTAAGAACAGGGAAATAGCAAGAGACCAGATCAAGATACTAAAAACAGAGGGCTCTTATCAGAACATACTCCCAGAACACCGAATAGGAGATGTCTTTGGCAGTGAAACAAAAGATATGCTTAAAGTTCAAAAATTATCAAGATATGATAATGTCTTGGATGTGGAGAATAAATTATATGAAGTCCCAAAAGAAAGTGCAAAGTTTGCAGTAGTTTTTATTAATGAAAAAGAGTATAAAGTTTACTATCAATTAAATAATAATTTAGAGATTGATGATTATAGCAAATATGAAAAAGGATCTTATGATGCTGCTTCTAAATTTGTAGAGTACAAGGATAAGAACATTAAACTTAAGCTCACTAAAGATCCAAATGAAAATTATGCTGCTGTTCTCATAGTTGAAAAGGGTCAGAAAATAGAGGGATGCGTTGACGGCCAAGCAACCTGGAAAGTAAAGTTTGAGTTATTCCACTCAAAGGAAAGGAAAGATGGTGGTTATGAATGCTGCGGCAGGTCAATAGACACCAAGGAGTTTGAAATTATAATAGAATGCGGCAGGGAGGTTCGTGATGAAGAAAAAGAATGTGAAACAAACACATTGATTAATGAAAAGTGCAGATGCGGTGAAGAATATTGTGGAGATATAGTTGAGGGATGGAACATTTGCTGTGAAGATGAAGGTAATAATAAGAAATGTGTTGTAGGCATTAAGGAGGATGATGCAGCGAAAGCAAAATATGGTGATGTGCTAAATGATTTTATTAGTGATTGGTGTAAAGAGAAAAAAGATGAAACTTAAAAAGAAAATTTTAATAAATGGCTTTGTTGGTTCCTGCAGGGCCATAAGGAAAAACCCCTCTTATGTTGCTATTTCATTTTTCATTGACCTTGTATTTTTGTTTGTATTCCTTACTGCCTATCATTTCTTTTTTGGGAAAATTATGGACAGGGTAATCTCGCTGCTAATGCTTACCGGAAAAGCATTGCAGGGCCTGACACAAAATGAGGTTAGTTTAAACATTTTGGCTAACCAGCAGCAGATGAACTCTCTTATTATTAATATTGGCGTTTGGATAGGCTGCCTTGCTGCTTTAACTTATGCTATTTATTGTCTGTCACAGGGGATGAACTGGTTTATTGCCCACAGGATGTTTAAAATAAAAGCCAAACCAGCAGACTATATCAAGAGGTTTTTTAGAGTCAATTTTGTTTGGTATTTAATGGTTGTGATAATTGCTTATTTCTATGTAAAGGCAGTTATTCATGCCCAGGTTTTGAGGAATCCATCAAATCTTGGAATTGTCAGCATACTCTCGCTTGTTTTATTGGCTGTTATTTGTTGTTTTGCATTTATGTCATATGCATTAATCAAAAAACATAGCTTTATTGACTCAATAAAAAAGTCATTTTCCCTGGCTGCTAAAGAATTTCCAACAATAGCTTCTATGTACCTTTTGTTTATTTTTGGTTTTTTTCTTATTGATATTATACTTAGGCTTATCTTTATGGCAAGCACAACTCTTATGGTTATTGTTGGGATAATATTAATCTTTCCGGCCATAGCTTACATAAGGCTCGTGATAATCTCTGTTGTTGATGATTTGGCCACAAAATATTGAAAACAAAAACTTTTTATATAAACTGATTTCTAAAAAGACCATGGAAAAGCCAGAAACAATAGAAAAACAGCAATGCCCTGTATGCAAGACCAACAATTTGTCTATGACACAGGAAGAGGTTGAGATTCCTTTCTTCGGAAAAACATTTGTTTTCTCAATGACATGCTCAAACTGCAAATACCATATAGCGGATGTTGAGGCTGCTGAGCAGAAAGAGCCTCTAAAGCAGACAATAGAGGTAAGCTCTGAAGAGGATATGAAAATAAGGGTTATCAAATCTTCAGAGGCAACAGTCAAGATACATCATGTTACAACAATTACCCCTGGGCCTGCCTCAAACGGTTATATAACAAACATAGAGGGCATACTAAAAAGAGTGAATCACCAGATTGAAACACTTGCTGAAGAAACAGAGGACAATGATGAAAAAAAGAAGGCAAGAAAGCTGATAAAAAAACTAAACAGGGCTATGTGGGGGGATGAAAAGCTCAAGATAACAATTGAGGACCCAAGCGGCAACTCTGCTATAATCTCTGATAGGGTTGAGACAAGCAAAAAAGCAAAATAAGTTTATTTCTATTTTAAAATAGTAACATTTTTATAGTTCCAGTCCAGCATTGTTTATATGGCAGTTAGGATTGGCATTATTGGGGGCTCTGGTCTTCATGACCCAAGGCTTTTTAAGAATGTGAAAAAAATAAAAGTGCATACGCCTTACGGAGCAACATCTGACCTTATAACAGCCGGAAAATTAAAAGCAAGAGATGTATTTTTTATTCCAAGGCATGGTTATAACCACACACTAAACCCAACTAATGTTAATTACAGGGCAAACATCTATGCATTAAAAAAGCTTGGAGTAACCCATATATTGGCGCCTTCTGCAGTCGGCTCATTAAACGAGGGCATGAAGCCGGGCGACTTTGTTTTCACAGACCAGTTTATTGACAGGACCTATAAAAGGGAAACAACTTTTTATACTGGCTCGCAGGTCTGCCATATTTCAGTTGCAGAGCCATGCTGCCCTGTTCTTAGAAAACTGCTTTCTGACAGCTCAAAGAAGCTTGGGTTTCCATACCATGAAAAAGGCACTTGTGTTGTTGTTGAGGGCCCAAGGTTCTCAACAAAAGCAGAATCAAACATGTTTAGGCAGTGGAATGCTGATATTATTGGCATGACAATGGCACCAGAGGTTGTGCTTGCAAGAGAGGCAGAGATATGCTATGCAACAATTGCAATGGTAACTGACTACGATGTATGGCGTGATAGTGAGGTTAGCGGCAATGAGGTTACAGAAACAATGAAAAACAACATTGAAAAGGTAAAAATGCTTCTTGCAGAAATTATACCAAAAATCCCAAAAGAAAGGGCCTGCAAATGTAAGAACGCCCTGCAGGGGGCATTTCTCTAAGATTTAGAAAATTTTTTATACTGCAATCAATAACATAGTTAAGTGGATATGATGGAACTAAAGGACAAGATAAGGACAATACCTGATTTTCCAAAAAAAGGGGTTATGTTCAAGGATATAACAACCCTGTTAAGTGACCCGCATGCATTCAGGTATGTAATAAGGGAGATAATGCATTATTTTGACGGCAGGGGAGTAAATATTGTTGCAAGCGCTGAATCAAGGGGCTTTATTTTAGGGGCTGTCCTTGCCCATGAATTGCATGCAGGCTTTGTTCCCCTGAGAAAACCAGGCAAGCTGCCGTATAAAACAATAAAGCAGGAGTTTATTACAGAGTACAGCAGAGATGCATTTGAAGTGCATGAGGATGCAATTAAAAAAGGCAATAATGTGCTTATTGTTGACGACCTTCTGGCAACAGGCGGAACTGCAAAGGCAGCTGTTGAACTTGTTGAAAAGCTTGGAGGCAATATTCTTGGCCTTGCATTTTTAATAGAGCTAAGCTTTCTCAAAGGCAGGGAAAAATTGAAAGGCCGAGACATATTCACACTAATAGATTATGATAAGGAAGAATAAGTTTACTCCGGGATCAAAATATAAAAAAACCCTTGACAGCATAGCCAGATTTGCAAGGCTGGAAATTAAGATTTTTGATGATGATTTTTCTGAGGGATATAAAAAATTTAAAGAAGAACATCTTTGTTATATTAATAAGCCAACATCATGCTATAAGTGCCTCAAGCCAATAGACGGAAAAAGCCTTGTTATTTTGGAACAGGATGATAAAATAACCTGTTCTATTTATTATTTCCATGAAAAATGCTTTGATGAGCTGATTAAAAAATAGAAAGGTTTATAAAGAATTTAACATAATTGTTACATATGGAACAAAAAAGTTACAAATTGGAGATTATCAATGTCTTATTAAAAGAAAATAGCCATGTAAGGGAAATAGCCAAAAAACTTAATGTAAATCATATGATGATAGTTAGGAAAATAAAAGAGCTTTCAAAAGAGAATGTTGTTGATTTTACGCAAGAAGGGAAAAATCAAACCTATTTTCTGAAAAAAACAGCTGAATCAAAGGCATATGTTTTTATAACTGAGCAATATAATTTAGTTCAAACAATAGCCAAATATCCTGGATTAAGGAATATTATTGAAAAGATTCAAGGAGATAAAAAGATAAAATTAGCTATTCTTTTTGGCTCATATGCAAAAGGGCTTGCAGGTAAAGACAGTGATATTGACCTTTTTATTGAAACTAAAAATAAAAGCATAAAAAAAGAACTTAGTTTGGTTGATTCAAAATTAAACATTAAAATAGGAATGTATAGCAAGGAAAACAACATGATCAAGGAAATAGACAAAAACCATATTATAATAAAGGGTGTTGAATCTTATTATGAAAAAAATCAATTTTTTGGCTAGACTTTTCAATGAAAGAAAATTGCAGCTTGTGGATCCAACTGAAGAGATTAAACAGTCATATCTTAAAAAATCAGAAAACAACCTTATTTCTGCAAAAATTCTTCTGGAAAACAATAAATTAGAAGAATCGGTTTCTTTAGTTTATTATAGCATGTATCATATGCTAACAGCATTGCTCTTTAAAGTAGGAATAAAGTGTGAAAATCATTCTGCTTCAATTATTTTGCTTAAAGAATTGTTTTCTATTGGTAATTCAACTATACTCTTTGCAAAAAGAGAAAGGGTAGATAAACAGTATTATACTGATTTTCATATAACCAAGCAAGAGATTGTCGAAGCAATCAGAATAGCAGAAGACTTCAATAAAGGATTATTGGACTTTATTTCCAAATTAGATAATCAAAAAATAGAGAAATATAGGGAAAATTTTAAAATATTGGCTGGACAAAAAAATAAAATCTTATTCACCATTTAAGCTGGGGCTTTTCCTCAGCGCTTCTTTTTCAGCAGGGATTTTAGCCTCTCCTTTAAGGCCTGCCTCTTTTCTCAAAATCCCTGCTTTATCAGTCTTTTCCCATGTAAAGTCAGGGTCATTTCTTCCGAAGTGGCCATAGCAGGCTGTTTTTCTGTAGATTGGCCTCCTTAAATCAAGGTTTTTTATTATGTCTGCTGGCTTAAAGCTGAAGTGCTTTTTAACAAGCTCAGCTATTTTTTCCTCTGGAATTTTGTTGGTGTTGAATGTATGAATTAATATGGACACTGGCTCTGCTATTCCTATACAATATGCAACCTGTATTTCGCACTTGTCTGCTAGACCTGCAGCAACTATGTTTTTCGCAACATACCTTGCCATATAAGAAGCTGATCTGTCAACCTTGCTTGGGTCTTTTCCAGAAAAACATCCACCGCCATGTGAGCCATGACCCCCGTAGGTATCACATATTATCTTTCTTCCTGTAACGCCTGTGTCGCCTGGAGGCCCTCCAATAACAAAGCGGCCTGTTGAGTTGATATAATATTTTGTTTCTTTTGTCAGGTATTTTCCGCAGACAGGCTTTACAACCTTTTCAATAATGTCTTTTCTTATTTTTTC
>Ga0172364_10003443_pt1 | contig 12628 bp, 10 predicted proteins | sample LakKivSesite10cm_FD_114545 | JGI IMG/M metagenome (GOLD analysis project Ga0172364, IMG submission 114545) | Sediment microbial communities from Lake Kivu, Rwanda - Sediment site 10cm | ecosystem: Environmental > Aquatic > Freshwater > Lake > Sediment | place: Rwanda: Western Province, Lake... | reverse complement strand
GGGGAAAGAACCATCAAATCTAAAAGTGATTGGAATTTATCTTTTATCAAAAAATCTTTTACCCTACTTAAGAAAATTTCGCAAAAAACCAGATTCTCTTGAAAAATCAATTTCTCTTTTTGCAAAAAAGGAAAGGGTAAAATTCGCTGTTTCTGAACAAGAACCCCCTTCACTTAAATACCCTTGGCACTTATTCGAACTTAAAAATTTTTTATTGGAAAGATATCTAAGATTCGAAATTTCAGATTCAGTCCAAATGACCAGGAGTTGTCAGATTGAGGGAAAAGTTTTTATTGGTGAAGATTGTAAAATTTTCGAAAATGTTGTTTTAAAAGGACCTTGCTATATTGGAAAAAATTGTATTATCGGAAACAACACATTAATCAGAGAAGGAACCATTATAGAAGACGATTGTATAATTGGAGCAAATGCCGAAATTAAAAATAGTATGTTTCAAGAGAATATTCATACTCATTCTGGCTATTTTGGAGATTCAATCTTTGGCCAGGGTTGCCGGATTGGAGCCGGAACAATAACTGCTAACGTTAGGCTGAATAGACAAAAAATAAAGTCGGTTGTTAAGGGCGAAAAAATTGAGACCGATTTGAAGCGTTTCGGGACGGTGGTTGGCGAAAACACAAGTTTTGGAATAAATTGCTCCCTGATGCCTGGGGTTTTGATTGGTTCAAACTGCTTTATTGGACCAAAAACCTTGGTAAGGGAGAACATAGAAGACAACATATTCTATTATGCTAAATTTAAAGAAGTTAAAAAGAAAAGAACTCAGTGAATACGTAGTAGGAGTAGATGGTGGAGGGACAAAAACGATAGTGGCTTTGGCAAACTTAGATGGAAAAATCTTAAAAATCTGGAAGGCGAATTCTTCACACCCAAGAAACTTAGGCCTGAAGAAGGCGATTGAAAATTTAGCCTTTGCTATTGAAAAAGTTTTACCCAAAAAAGGGAAAATTTTATCAACTTTCATTGGTTTGCCAGCAGTGGCTGAAGAATATAAATTTAAAATAAAAGAAATAGAAAGGGAATTAAAGAAACATAAAGAAATTTCAAAAATTTTTAAAGGAAAACTAACAATTGGTTCTGACCAGGAGGTTGCTTTTAGAGCTGGTGTCGATGGATACGGCGTAATGCTAAACGCTGGAACGGGTTGTGTCGCCCACGGCTGGAAGAATAAAAAAGAAGTTCATGTTTCAGGTTGGGGATATTTAGCAGACGAAGGTGGGGCTTTTTTTGTTGGGCAAAAAGTCTTTCAAGCAATTTTTAGAGATATAGATGGTCGGGGGCCAAAAACCCTTTTAACTAAGTTAATATTTAAAAAATTAAAATTACAATTAAAAGAAAAAGAGAAATTGTTAAATTTTATTTACCAAAAAAATCCAGTTGAAATTATTCCCACCCTTTCGGTTATTTGTGATAAAGCGAGCGAAAAAGGGGATAAGGTTTCAAAGAGAATAATAAAAGAGGCGGCGAAAGAAGCAATTTTAGCGGTAAAAACAGTAATCAAAAAATTGAAATTTCAGAAAATTAAATTCCCTTTAGTTTTAGTAGGTGGAATGTTTAAATCAAAAATTTTTTTTGATAGCGTCAAAAAAGAAACGAAAAATTTTGCTCCAAAAACAAATCTTATTTTATTAAAAAAACCGCCAATCAGAGGGGCGATAAAAATTGCAATTGAAAATTTTTTAATATGCTGATTCTAGGAATAGACACTTCTTGCGACGATACTTGTATTTCTTTGCTAGGGATTACAAGTTGCAAGTCACGAGTTCTGAGTAATGTTATTTCTTCCCAAGTTAAACTCCATGCAAAGTATGGAGGAATTTACCCTTTATTGGCAAAAAGAGAGCACAAAAAGAACTTGCCAGTTGTTTTTAAAAAGGCCTTACGAAAAGTTCATGGTAAAAAAATTGATTTAATCGGGATAACTATTGGTCCTGGACTAGAACCCTGTCTTTGGGAAGGAGTGAATTTTGCTAAAAATTTGGCTGAAAAGTTCAAAATTGCTTTGATTCCGATTAACCATTTGGAGGCGCATATTTTAATTAATTTTCTTGATAAATCTCCAATCTTAAATCTTAATTCCCAACTCTTTCCCGCTGTTTGTTTAGTCGTTTCTGGCGGCCATACAATTTTGTTTTTAATGGAGAAAAATAGGAAATATAAAATAATTGGTCAAACAAGAGATGATGCGGCTGGTGAATGTTTTGATAAAGTGGCTCGACTTTTGGGTTTGGGCTATCCAGGGGGACCAGCAATAGCCGCTGAAGCCGCTAAACTAAAAACTAAAAACTATAGACTAATAACTAAACTTCCTCGGCCGATGATTTACCATAAAAACTATGATTTTTCTTTTTCAGGCCTGAAAACAGCAGTTTTGTACGATTTTAAAAGCAGGTCCCAAAAAGAAAGAAAATCGAAAGAGTATACTAGGGAAATGGCAAAAGAAGTTCAGCAATCAGTGGTCGATGTTTTGATTTTTAAAACTTTAAAAGCAGCAAGAGAATTTAGAGCAAAATCAATAATTTTAGGTGGGGGGGTGGCAGCGAATGAAGAATTACGTCGACAGTTCAACTATGAACTAAAGGCTGTAAACCAGAAAATAAATTTTCTAGTTCCTCCACTTCAACTTTGTACTGACAACGCCTTGATGATTGCGATAGCCACTTATTTTAACCGAGAAAAAACAGAAAAAATAGCAAAAATAGAATCAAAAGCAAATTTAAATATTTAAATTAAGTGTGCCGCGGGTGGGAGTTGAACCCACACGTCCTTTTGGGACAATAGATTTTGAGTCTATCCTGTCTTCCGGTTCCAGCACCGCGGCTCAATCTTAATCTATCAAAAATTATTCATTTTTTCAAATCTTTGCATTCTTTATTTGAACATTTTGTCTGTCCTCTTTTTGTTTTAACTAATAGAGAACCACACTTTGGGCAAAATTGGTCAGTTGGTTTATCCCATAAGGCGAAATCGCACTTTGGCCAATTTGAGCAGCCATAAAAGATTTTTCCCTTTCTCGTCCTTTTTTCAACCATTTCTCCCTTCCTGCATTTTGGACATTTGATTTTCAATCTATTTTCTTCCAAGGGGGCAGTGTATTTGCATTTTGGAAAATTGGAGCAGGCATAAAATCTTCCAAACTTTCCCATTTTTATTAAAATTTTTCCTCCACATTTTGGACAAATTTTTTCCGTCTCTTTTTCGGCGATTTCTTTTTTTGATACCTCCTTATATTTGTTTTGTAGATTTTTCTCAAACGGTTCATAGAATTCTTTTAAAATCAAACTCCAATTTTTTTCTCCGTTGGCAATCATATCTAAGTCCTCTTCCATTTTCGCCGTAAAAGAAATGTCAACTACTTCCGGAAAATGATTTACTAGAAGGTCGTTTACTAAAACTCCAATTTCAGTCGGTCTGAATTTTCTGTTTTCGTCTTTTTTAACATAATTTCTTTCTTGGATTGTAGACAAGATTGGAGCATAGGTTGAAGGCCTGCCGATACCGTTTTCCTCTAATGTTTTTATTAAACTTGCTTCAGTATAGCGGGGAGGGGGCTGAGTGAAATGTTGTGATGGAATTAGTTTTATTAGTTCTAGAACTTCATTAATTTCTAAAGGTGGTAATTCTGTTTCACTATATTCAAGCGGATAAATTTTTAAAAACCCATCAAACTTTAAAACCTGACCCGTTGCTCTAAAAGTGTAATCCTGGGCTGGTAATTTGTGTTTTACCGCTAAAATTTCAATCATTGTTGAATCGAAAACTGATTGGGTCATTTGACAGGCAACAAATCGACGCCAAATTAACTCATATAATTTTTCTTGGTTTTTATCTTTAAAAGAAGCCTGCCCGCCCAAGACTTTGGGAGTGAAATTTGGGTGCGTTGGTCTGATTGCTTCATGAGCTTCTTGGGCGACCTTTGATTTAGTTTTGTATTGCCTGAATTGGTAATAATTCTGGCCGTAATTTTCGATTATAAAATTTTTTGTTGCATTTAAAGCTAAACCAGAAACGTTAAAAGAATCAGTTCGGTGATAAGTGATGTGACCCATTTCATAAAGTTGCTGGGCAATTTGCATTGTAAATTTTGCTGGGAATCTAAATTTCTTCCAAGCTTCCTGTTGTAAAGTTGAGGTCGTAAAAGGAGGAAGGGGACTACGTTTCATCTCCTTTTTCTCAATGTTTACCACTTTGTATTCCGCCCCTTCTAAATTTTTTAAAATTTTATCTACTTCTTTCTTCGTTTTAATTCCTAATTTCGGAATAACCTCACCGTCTTTTTTGACCAGAACCGCCTCAAATTCAGTAATTGGTAATTTTTTCAGCCTTGCGGCGATGGTCCAATATTCTTGAGGGACAAAATTTTCAATTTCTCTTTCTCTTTCTGCAACCAATCTCACCGCCACTGATTGAACCCTTCCAGCCGATAATCTCCTAGCCACTTTTTTCCATAGAAAAGGCGACAATTTATAACCTACAATCCTATCTAAAATTCTCCTTGCTTGTTGAGCATTGATTAAATTCATATCAATTTTTCTTGGATTTTCAAGCGCTTCTTCAATCGCCTTTTTTGTAATTTCGTGGAAGACAATTCTTTGATAAGTTTTTGCACCATTCAAATTGAGAATTTCTACTAGATGCCAGGCAATCGCTTCTCCCTCTCTATCGGGATCAGTAGCCAAAATAATATAATCAGCCTCTTTGAATTCTTTTTTCAATAATTTAATCGTTTTTCTTGCCTTAGGAATAATAATATATTTTGGTTTAAAATCATTTTCAACCTCAACTCCAAAAATACTTTTTGGTAAATCCCTGACATGACCGAAAGTCGCCAATACTTTATATTCTGGTCCTAAAAATTTCCGAATTGTGTTTCCCTTGGTGGGACTTTCAACAATTACTAAATTCATAAAGTTTTGAATTCAGCGCGAAAGCGCGTAAGTATTACCTCCTAAACTCCTTACTTTACCTTTTATTTCTAAAATGGCAAGGGTCGAAGCAACTTTAGCAGCCGGAAGTTTTGTTCGCTTAATAATCTCGTCAATATATAATGATTCTTCTTTCAATGCCCCCAAAATTAAAATTTCTTCTTTCGTTTCACCCTCCAACTCCTTTTTCTCAATTCCCATTTCCATTCCCAATTCTTTTAAAATATCCTTAGCGTTTTCAACCAATTTTACCCCCTTTTTTATTAAATAATGGCAACCCTTTGAAGTTCTTGAATAAATCGGTCCCGGAATGGCAAAAACCACTCTTTTTTGTAAAAAGGCAAATTCGGCCGTGATTAAAGCCCCGGATTTTTCTGGTGCTTCAATAACTAAAACTCCCAAAGATAGACCCGAAATTATTCTATTTCTTTTTGGAAAAGTAAATTTTGCTCCCGAAGTTCCAGGGGGATATTCAGAAATTAAGCAACCCCCGGTTTCCAAAATTTCCTTTGCTAGTTTTAAATTTGATTTAGGGTAGATTGATTTTTCATCCAAACCAGTTCCCAAAACAGCAATCGTCCTTTTGCCTTTTTCGACGCAGGACTTATGAGCAAAAGTGTCGATTCCGGGAGCCATCCCTGAAACAATTGTCAATCCTGCTTCGGCCAAATCCCCAGCAATATCTAAGGTAACCTGCTTTCCGTAAGGGGAACATTTCCTTGTTCCGACAATAGCAAGACAATTTTCATTTAGTTTAACTCTCCCTAAATAATAAAGAATCTTTGGTGGATTTTTAATTTCTTTTAAAAGTTTTGGATAATTTTCATCCTCAATTGAGACAGTTTTGATTCCGTTCATTTCAATATTTCTCTTATCATCTCTAGCGCTTGCCAAATGACCAAAATTTTATCTTCTTCTCTGTTTTTTTGTGGTGGAAAGAAAAATCTCCTGACTAATTTTTTTTCATTAAAATAAACAGCAATGTCTACCTGCCCAACTTTTTTTGAAGGATTTTTTGCGTCTTTTCTCGATAAAATCCCAGTAATTCCAACTCCGATTTGGCTTTTGAAATTTTTTTGGGCAATTTTCGCCATTGCCATAGTTACTTCAGGGCTATAAACTGAATACTTTTTTATTAATTCTTTTGGCACTCCAAAAAATATTTTTTGCTCAATTGTATAGGCAACGATTCCTCCTCGTGTAATCTCTGAAGCGCCAAGGACATTTGTTATAGCATCAATCAAAGCCCCTCCAGTACAAGATTCCATTGTCGCCAAGAACACTTTTTTCTTTTTTAGTGTTTTTATCAATTCTTCCACTATCTTTTCGATCTTCTTCCTTAATTGTAAGAATTTTTTTTCTTCCATTAATTTTTTAGGATATAGGGAATTGATTTTTTGATTTCTCCGATTTTTTTTCTTTTTAAAATTTTTTCAATTTTCTTTTTCGATATTTTAAACCTTTTTGAAATTTCTTTTTTTGAAATCTTTAAATCTTTTAAGGAAGATAAGACAACATCAGTTTCTAAATAATTAACACCCATTTCTTCTTCTGCTTTTTGTCCTTTCCATAGGTTGGGCGAAGGCGCTTTATTTAAAATTTCCTCGGGTATTTCTTTTAAATAACCGGCTAACTGATAAAGTTGGGTTTTCCAAAGGTTTTTGATTGGTTCGATTCCGGAGGCCTGGTCTCCCCAAAGGGTAAAATATCCTAACTCTTCCTCTGTTTTATCTTCTGTTCCCATAACTATTGCCCTTTTTGCAGAAGAAAAATCAAAGAGAGTTTTCATTCTTTCCCTTGCCATCAAGTTTCCTTTTCTTATTTTTTCGCTTCCTCCTTTGAATTTTTTTAATATTTTCCAACTAGAATTAACGGGACTATTAATCGGGATAGTGATAAAGTTTTTCTTCGGAGTCTTTAAATTAATTGCTAATTTTTCTGCGTCATTCAAAGAGTTTTGGGAAGTTATTCCCCGGTAAGGTAGTCTTATTATGTAAACATTTTTCGTGCCTAGGGCTCTGACCGTCAAAGTTGCCGAGACTGCTGAATCCAATCCTCCAGAAACTCCAATCACCGCTTTTTTAAAACCGCTCTTTTTAAAGTATTCTCTTATTTCTTTTATCTTTTTACCTACAATTTTTTTAATTTCTCCTTCTTTAAGTCGAAGATGTGAAGGCAATTTCCCGAAATTAAAATAAGTTTTTCTAAACATATAATTTTTTCACTTTAATATATTCTAAAACCTTTTTGGGTAACAATTTTTCTATGTTTTGCCCTTTTTTTAATTTTTTTCTGATATTTGTCGCTGAAATGGGAACTTTTTTTCTGACAAAGATTACTTTTTTTAAGGCAAGTTTTTTGTTCTTTGTAAATTTCCTTTTAATTTTTTTTAAAGTAAATTTTTGATTTGGCCTCGAAAAAACAATGAATTTTGCTAAATCCAAAACCCTTAAACCCCCTCTCCATTTTTCTTCGATGATTTCACGCAATGAATCTTCTCCTATTATCCAATAAATTTTCGAATTTGTGTATTTTTTCTTTAAATATCCGACTGTGTCAATCGTATAAGATATTTTCTTTTTTTTAACTTCGTAATCCGAAACCTCAAATTTCGGATTTTTCCCGACTAAAAGTGAGGCCATTTTTAACCTTTCCTTTGCTGGCACTAATACAAATTTTTTTAATGCCGGAATTCCGTAAGGAATAAAGATTATTTTATCTAATCTTAATTTTTTTAAAGCGGTTTTGGCTAAAATCAAATGGCCTCGATGAGGCGGATTAAAAGCTCCTCCCAAGACCCCAATTTTTTTTATTTTTACCATTTTTCTATTATATAATAGAACATGATGGTTAAAAAGTTATCAAAATCAGAAATTAAAGAAAGAATTGAAAAATTAAGAAAAGAAATTCAGCGTCATGATTATTTGTATTATGTTTTAGCAAAACCCGAAATTTCTGATGCTGTCTATGATTCTTTAAAAAGAGAACTGATTGAATTGGAAAAGCAATTTCCCGAATTTATAACTCTTGACTCTCCAACCCAAAGAGTTGGAGGAATGCCCTTGAAAGAATTCCAAAAAGTAAAACACAAAATTCCGATGCTTACCTTGCAAGACGCTTTTTCAGAAAAAGAAATGAGAGATTGGTTAAAAAGAATGGAGCGACTTTTAAACCCCTCCGAATTTAAAAATTTAGATTTTTTTACTGAATTAAAAATAGATGGTTTAGCCACCAGTTTGATTTACAAAGACGGGATTTTTAAAAGAGGAGCAACAAGGGGAGATGGTTATACTGGAGAAGATATTACTCAAAATGTAAAAACAATAAAGTGCATTCCCTTGAGGTTAAGATTAGAAACTCTACCTAAAAAATATCGTGTTCCAAAGGAAATTGAAATCCGAGGAGAGATTTATATGACAAAGAGGGCATTCGAGGAATTGAACGAAGAACAACAAAAAAATGGCGAAGAACTTTTTGCCAATCCTAGAAATGCTGCTGCTGGTTCAGTAAGACAATTAGACCCAAAAATTACTGCCAAAAGAAAATTAGCCTTTTTTGGGTATGACACCGTTTCTGATTTTGGTCAAAAAACCCATCGAGAAAACCATGAAATAATTAGAACTTTGGGTATTCCAGAAAATTCCTACAATAAATATTGTAAAAATTTAGAACAAATACTTAAATTCTATGAAGAGATTGCTAAAAAAAGAGAAAAACTTCCTTACGAGATTGATGGAATAGTGGTTAATGTTAACGATGACGCCATTTTTAAAAAATTGGGTTTTGTTGGTCGAATTCCCCGGGCTTCAATTGCCTTCAAATTTCCTGGAATTCAAGCCACAACGAAAATAAAAGATATTGTTGTTCAAGTTGGGAGGACGGGAAAATTGACTCCAGTTGCCATTTTAGAGCCAATTGGAGTTGGTGGAGTAACTGTTTCTAGGGCAACTTTACATAATTTTGATTGGCTAGAAAAATTGGGAGTTAAAATCGGAGATACGGTCATCGTTCAAAGAGCAGGAGACGTCATCCCCGAAGTTTTAGGAACCCTTACTTTTTTAAGAACAGGAAAGGAAAAAAAATTCAAAATTCCTCAAAAATGTCCGGTCTGCGGAGCAAAATTAATCAGAAAACTGGGCGAAGTAGATTATTATTGTTCAAACAGGAACTGTTTTGCTTTAAGGAGAAGGTTTTTGTATCATTTTGTTTCCAAAAAGGCATTTGATATTGTAAAACTTGGTCCAAAAATAATAGATAGGTTTATTGAAGAAGGTCTAATTTCTAATACTATCGACATTTTTAAAATAAAAAAAGAAGACATTTCCTCACTTTTTAGATTTGGAGAAAAGTCTGCCCAAAATATTATCGATTCGATTGAAAAGGCAAAAAAAATTCCTTTGGCTCGCTTTATATATGCCCTGGGAATTCGCCATGTTGGCGAAGAGACCGCAGTTGATTTAAAGAATTATTTTGGTTCAATTGAAAAAATAAAAAAAGCCTCCTTAGAAGAAATAGACGCCATTCCCGATATTGGTGATATTGTGACAAAATCAATTTATAATTGGTTCAAAAATAAAGAAAATATAAAATTAGTTGAAGGTTTGATTAAGACTGGCGTAAAAATAATTCCTCCAAAGAAAATTGAGGCGAAATTAAAAGGCTTAAGTTTTGTATTTACCGGCGCTTTAAAAACAATGACCCGAGACGAAGCCAAAGAAAAAGTGAGATTATTAGGCGGAAATGTTTCTTCTTCAGTTTCAAAAGAGACAGACTATGTTGTTTGTGGTGAATCTCCTGGTTCAAAATCCGAGAAAGCAAAAAAATTGGGCGTGAAGATAATTTCTGAAGAAGAATTTTTAAAAATGTTTAAAAAATAAGAATTTAGAGACTCAAGAGTTTTGCCAGCGGAGCCGACAAAATCGCCTGATTGGCGATTTTTTGGTAGAATATAAAATATGAAATTACTTCTTACATCAAACGGATTTGTAAACCATTCCATATCTAAAGCTTTACTAGATCTAGTAGGAAAACCGTTTAGCGAATTAAAATTAGCCTTTATTCCTACCGCGGCAAATGTAGTAAAAGAAGATAAGGGCTGGTTAATTAATGATTTAATTAATTGTAGAAATTTAGGTTTTGCTTTTATAGATATTGTTGATATTTCAGCTGTTCCTCGAGATATTTGGGAGCCAAGACTTAATAATGCTGATATCTTATTATTTGGAGGGGGTAATACGCATCATTTAATGTATTGGATAAAAAAGTCTGGCTTAAAAGAAATTCTTCCCGAAATGCTTACCAACAAAGTATATGTGGGGATTAGTGCAGGAAGTATAATTACCGGCCCTACACTCTCTGTTAGTACTTCGATACGCCTTTATTCTTTAGAAATTGGAGAGCATAAAGACGAAAAAGCATTGGGTTTTGTGAATTTTCATATTCGCCCCCATCTTAATGCACCTAAATTTCCGAAAATAAGAAAAGAATTATTAGCAGAAATGGCGAGCGAATTAAAAGAACCAATGTATGCAATTGATGATCAAACAGCGATAAAAATTGTAGGTACAAATGTGGAAATCGTAAGTGAAGGGGAGTATTTGATATTTAACCCGTCAAACAGGTTCTAACTTCGTCGTACAGACGGAGGCGAGTTTTTCCTAAGTTTTTAAACTCTTTTTGAATTTTTCCACGGCTTCAGATAATATTTGGCAATATAGATTCAAGCCGACGGCATTTATGTTTCCAGATTGTTCTTTTCCTAAAATGTTTCCTGCTCCTCTAATTTCTAAATCTTTCAAAGCAATTTTGTAACCCGAACCTAATTCCTCCGCCTCTTTTAACGCTTTCAATCTCAATCTCGCTTTTCCGGTTAATCTCGAGGGATAGAAAAAATAGGCAAAAGCCTGTAAAAAAGACCTTCCAATTCTTCCTCTGATTTGATATGCTTCAGACAAACCCAATTTTGTTGCATCATCAACAATTAAGGTGTTAACATTTGGAAAATCGAGCCCTGCTTCAATTATTGTTGTCGCCAACAATACATCAATTTTTTTACTTTGAAAATTTTCCATTACTCTTACTAACTCTTTTTCTTTTAATCTTCCATGGGCAACCTCAATTTTTGCATTTGGAATTAATTTTTCCAAAAAATCCTTCACTCTCTTTAAAGTTTCGATTCTGTTGTGCAAAAAATAAATTTGGCCTCCTCTTCTTATTTCGTTCTCAATTGCCTCTCTGATTTTTTCTTTTGAAAATTTTCCTATAAATGTTTTAACTGGCAAACGACCTTCCGGAGGGGTTTGAATTAGAGAAATGTTTCTCAGAGAAGAGAGGGTCATATAAAGAGTCCTTGGGATTGGAGTGGCAGAAAGCGATAAAATGTCGATTGATGTTTTTAACTTTTTTAATTTTTCTTTTTGTTCAACGCCAAACCTATGCTCGTCATCAATTACTAAAAGGCCTAAGTTTTTAAACATGACATCCTTTGATAAAACTCTGTGCGTTCCAACTAAAATATCAATTTTTCCCTCTTTTAATTTTTCAATGATTTTTTCTTGCTCTCTTTTAGATTGTAGTCTCGAAATCATCGCAATTTCAATCGGTAAATTTTTTAATCTCTTTTTAAAATTTTGATAATGTTGATTAGCCAAGATTGTTGTTGGACAAATCATGGCTGTCTGGAGTCCCGAATCTATCGCTTTTATCATTGCTCTCAAAGCAATCTCTGTTTTGCCAAATCCGACATCTCCACAGATTATTCTGTCCATGGGCTTTTCATTTTTTTCTAAATCATTTTCGACATCTCTCATCGCTTCAAATTGGTCGGGCGTTTCTTCAAAAGGAAAAGTATTTTTTAAAATCAAATCTATTTCGCTTTTGAGCAGATAAAATTTCCTTTTTGCTATCTCTCTTTTTGCATAAATTTCTAATAACTCCCTGGCCATTTTTTCGACCTCCTCTTTTACCTTCCTTTTCGTTCTTTGCCAAGTTAAAGTTCCCAATCTTGAAACTTTTGGTGCCGAAAACCCAATATATCTTGAAAGTTTTCTCTCGAGACCGGAGGGCACATACAGCCTATCTCCTTGTGTATATAATATTTCATAATACTGTTGGCTACTTATTGTTCGTTGTCCATTGTAAACTCCAACCCCATGGTCTAAATGGACCAGATAATCTCCTTCCTTTATCCCTTTCAAATCAGAAAAAATCCGTTGCGACTTCAATTTCTTTTTTAAAATTTCTTTTTCTTTCTTTTCATCTTTTATTTCGACAGGCAATTTTAAGATTTCTTCAATTTTATTTCCAAAAAATTCAATCCTGATAGCAAAATTAAAGTTTATTGGAAAAACATCTATTATTCCACCCCGCTGGGAAAATTCCCCAATTTCTGAAACCTGCCAAACTTTCTCGTAACCCATTTCGTCTAATCTTCTCAAAAATTCTGAAAAATTAAAAATTTGACCTCTTTCCAAAAACAGAGTGTTTCCTTCAAAAAAAGTTTGGGTTTTTCTCGCCTCTAAAATTTTCTTCAAATTCTGTATAAACCAAAAATTATCCCTTTCCAGGAAATAGGGGACAATGCTACAGATTAGGACATTGCCAATTGGTCTTGACAAATCCATATTTATGGATTATAATATAAATTGTATTTAGCCTCTAGTCTATCTGCGAGTGGTTCCGCT
>Ga0172364_10003441_pt1 | contig 12632 bp, 15 predicted proteins | sample LakKivSesite10cm_FD_114545 | JGI IMG/M metagenome (GOLD analysis project Ga0172364, IMG submission 114545) | Sediment microbial communities from Lake Kivu, Rwanda - Sediment site 10cm | ecosystem: Environmental > Aquatic > Freshwater > Lake > Sediment | place: Rwanda: Western Province, Lake... | reverse complement strand
GGGGCAATTCGAGGTAGAAGTATTGACGATTGAAGCCCTGATGGAACCCAAGCCACGCCACCGGGCGTGGTACGAGGATCCGCGACAGCGCGGCTTTATGCGCGGGCGCAAGTTCTACTACCATCGCCCACTTGGCCCACGGCGGACGACGGTCAAGAATGAGTACAACAAGACCGTCGAGGCAGTCAGGCCTGGCACCGTCTTCGAGTTCGGCCTGGATTACACCAACCTGACCGAAGCAGAGTTGGCATTGCTCGTCTTTGCGCTGACCCTGGAGCCAGAGATGTGTTACAAGGTCGGGATGGGCAAGCCTGTGGGGTTGGGCAGCGCCAGGATAGAGATCATCGGATGGGAGCAAATTGACCGGCAAGCACGCTATCGGCAGTTTGGCAGCGGGTTGACAGCGTTAGAGGGTGATGCTCTTCCTGCGGAGGTCGTCCGGTGGCAGGGGAAGTATCACCAGGTGTATGTGAACTGGAAAGAAAGCCTGGCTGACTTGCGCCACATCTGGACGTGGAACCCTGATTCAACTGAGGACGTGAAGTATCCTGGGCAGGACTGGTTCCGCAAGAACCCGACGACGTCAGTTGAAAAAGCACCATAGGGAGAGTTTCTGCAAGAGGGGGATAAATGGGCATACTGCACTTTGCTGGGCTAGGCAAATCGCCAGGGGCAGTAACCGCCGGGCTGTCATATCTCAAGCACGAGATCGGTGATTCTGTTGAGATAGGGGCCATCGTTGAGGGTGTGGTCATCTTCACCTCCCCGGAGATCGCCAAGGGTACCGAACAAGCCTACTCAGGCACTGTTCACAACGAGTACATGCACAGGGCTGTCCGTAAGATGTGGCCGGAAAGAATGCAGAACTCACTGGATATCGTGGCTGAGTATCTGCACCGCGAGATAGAAAGGCAGTTTTACGTCTGCGAGCTGGATGTGAACGATTTCAGTGCCTGCTTTGAGGCTGTAGCGAAGGCTGTCCTGAAGTTTCATCGTCCGGGCGCTGTAGGCAAGCACATCTGGGCCAACATCACGGGTGGATCGAACGTACTCAACGCCGCGCTGATGCAGACAGCCTATGTCAGTGGTTTTATCGCTCGGCTGTACTACACCTTCGTGGCTGATGTCAAGAGGGATGGCAAGTATTTGCAGCCGTTCAGCCACGACGAGAGGCAATTCGACTATCGGGAGCTCTACGTGCTGAAGACGATCTTCGATGAGCGCTATCAGGATGTCTTGGAGGAGCTAGAGCAGGTGCAAAAAGAAACGCCGGAGCAATGGATCAGCAGCCAGGATTTGCTGTCACGGCTTAAAGGAAAGGCCAAGCCCGGCTTTGCCGATTTGTCGCTTGGTGCATTCCAGCGAGACTATCTCAACACTATGCTCGGTGTTCAGCGCCAGGGTAGCCGCGTCAAGGGTCAGCAGGACGCAAATTGTCTGAGCGAAGACGGATGTCGAATCTTGTCGCTACTACGGTCCCCGCTGTTCAGGGCTTTGACGCGACATGATGAATTTACCTCTGATGAAATCGCAGCACTAACGGCCGATTTGAATATCCGCAGACTGGAAAGGAACGTCCCATGATCCTCCTCAACTTCTCCCACCCCCTCACCCCCGCCCACCTGGCGCAGGTGGAGGCGCTCACCGGCCAACCGGTGGAGCGCGTGGTCGAGGCGCTCAGCCAGATTGACCCGCAGCAGCCGCTTGCGCCGCAGGCTGCCGCGCTGGCCGACCAGGCCAGCTTGACCTCCGCCGAGTGGCAGTCCACGCCGCTCCTGGTCAACCCGCCCTCGCTCAACTTTATCGCCGTCGCCCTGCTGGCCGAGCTGCACGGGCGCTGCGGCTACTTTCCCGCCCACCTGCGCCTGCGCCCCGTCCCGGCCAGCCTGCCCCCGCAGTACGAAGTGGCCGAAATCCTGGACTTGCAGTCCATCAGAGACACTGCCCGGAGAAAAAGATGACCCCCCTTCCACTCTTCATTCTCCATTCTCCATTCTCCATCCTCCATCCTCCATCCTCCATTCTCCATTCTTGCCCGAAAGGAGGTATCCATTGACTCAAACCCTATTCGTTGACAAATCCACCGGCACGTTCGCCGATCCGCTCTTGGCCTTCGGGCTGGCGGCGGTGGTGCACGACGTGCTGGAGCGCACCGGCGGGCGCGGCCAGTCCGCGCTGCGCCTGAGCGACTGCGGCGCGTACTACCGCCTGGACTGTTCGCCGCTGCTGGACGACGCCCGGCTGGCGGCAATGAAAGGACCTTATGCGCCAGCCGCCGCCATCCGCACGGCCAAGAACGCCGCTACCCTGCCGCCCGACCTGCCGCCGCTGGCGCTGGTGGACTATGAGGCCGAGCGCGACAAACGCGCCGCCTTCTTCGAGGTGCGCAAGAACCTGCCCAAAGAGGCGCAGGTCGCCCTGGCACGGGGCGAGGAGCACCCGGCGCGAGCAACGCTGCGCGGCCTCGAGCCGCACCCCGATTGGGACGTCTTCCGCGCCATCAACCCCTCGGCGCTTGCCGGCTACAACAAACTGATGGGTTGGTGGTGGGCGGTCCAGGACGGGCTGCCTGACGTGTTGGCGCTCGTGCGCGACCTGTTTGCCCGGACGCCCAACGACCTGGACGCGGCCGTGGCGGCCTGGGCAGAACTGGACAAAGCCCACGGTTGGGGCATCAAGCCCGGCGCGACCGCCGCCCAGGTCTACAACCCTGGCCAGGGTAAAGGGCAGAACCGCACCAAGGCCGACCGGCTACAAATGGGCAACCTGGACGCCTTCTGGCTGCTCGAATGGCTCAAGGCGGTCGGCTTTTACCGCGCTGCGCTGACCAAAAACCTGAGTGGAGTCAAGGACCGCAAGACCTACGTTCTGTCTCCTACCGAGATTGACCTGGAGGAGAACGACCGAATTATGGGGACTTTCAAGGGCCGCATGGCCCGCGCCGAGACTGCCATCCGCTCTGACGTGCTGGCCGCGCTGCGCTATACCCAGGCTATGCTCGAATTCACCCGCCAGCGGGAAGGAGCCAGCCTGAAAGCGCGACTGTTCAAGCGGCAACGGCCATCCCGCGTGGTGTCCGGCTTCTACAGCGCCTTCTACAAGGACCTGGGCAACGCCGTAGCGGTGATGAATCTCTCCTTCATCGGGCTGCCGGGCTGGATCCGGGTGGAGAGCGAGAGCGACGTGGCGGACGGCCTGGAAGTGTTGTCCGAACACGAGGCCATCGTGCGCCAGTTCGACGAGAGCCACAGCGACGCCCACAACCTGCTACTGCTTTACCGTGACTTTGTTTCGGGGAGCGACCTGCGCCCCTTCTTCGAATTCACCACCGCCTACAGTGGTTATATTATTGGCCAACGGGAGCGGCCAGGCGGCCGCGCCCGCCAGTTCACGACGACAAATCTCAGGAGGTTGATGATGAACAGTCCAGAAGGACCCCGTTTGAGCAAGATTCTGGAAACGCCGGGCTTCCAGAACATCGCCTACGCCATCCGGCAGGCGACGGTCACGGCCCAGTACCGCAAGCAGCAGGGTGACCGGCGCTACGACGTGCGCTACGGCCTGGGGCAGCAGTTGGCGCGCAAGGCGACCTATCCCCAGGAGTTCATCGCCGAACTGGCCGATTTTCTGGCCAGGTACAACGCCGAAAACGCGCAGGTGATGGAGAACCGCCCCGGCCCCTACCGGCGCAGCGTCCAGACCAGCGACATTGACGACGTCGTGGCGCTGATAGACGAGTACGGCGACTCGCGGCTGATCTGCAACCTGCTCGTGGCCTACGGCTACGCCCGTCTGCCGCGAGAGAGGGGGGAGGATGAGTCTGCAGAAGCAGATATGGGTGGAACAGAAGACACGACCGACGATACCCGGCAAGAGAATGAAGAATAGAGAATGGAGAATGGAGGAGGAATAAAATGACCAGGCACATGTACTCGTTATCCATTTCGGCCCAGGCCACGCTCGACATGCACAGCCTGAACAACGAGGGCGGCGAGGGCAACCAGATCACCACGCGCATGGTGAACATCGTGGGTGAGGACCGGCGCATGTACAACGTCAATGCCATCAGCGGCGACATGCTCAAGCACATCCAGGCCGAGCACCTGTTCCGGCTGCTCTCCGGCCGCCAGGACGCGCCGCTGTGCGCCGGCTGCCGTGAGTTCAACGCCAACCGCATCAGCGCTGACGTCGAGTATGGCAAGGCAATTGGCGGCAAATCCGATGCCGAAGCGATCACGCTGCTGTTGCAGCGCTGCGCGTTGGACGACCTGGCCGGCAACCTGATCACCGCCGGCAACCGCTCCATCCCCCGCAAGAGCGTAGCCGAGTTCAGTTGGGTGGTGGGCCTGCCCGACCTGACCACGACCGACAGTTACTTTCACGTCAAGTACGCCAGCGAGCGCAGCGCGGAGGCGCGCGCGGCGGGAAAAGGCGAAGAGCAGCGCGCAGCCAACCTGGGACAGGCCATCTTCCACCGCCCAGCCTCCAGCGGCGTCTACGCCATCGTCGCCAACTTCGAGATCGCGCGCATCGGCTTCAACGACATCACGCAAACCTACGCGGTGGACGAAGCCCAGCGGACAGTGCGCTACCGGGCGCTGCTGGAAAGCATCCTGTATGCCTTCATCGAACCGAACGGTGCGATGCGCGGCACGCAGAATCCCCACATCGTGGACTTTCAGGGCGTGGTGGCGGTCAGTAACGGCGTGACGCCGGCCCCCACGATGAGCCCCATCAACAGCCGCTATCGGGAGCAATTGCGGGGCGTGCAGGAAGCGCTGGAAAGGATGCGCCCGGGGGCCATCGTCTTGCACGAGTTCGACTCGCTGGCGCAGTTCAGCCAGGTGATGACCGGGCTAATCGAGACGGCGGCACCATACACGTTGAGCTACCGGGAGGCATAATGTGGCTGATCGCAGAATACCAACCCACCGCGCTGTTTAGTCTGAAACCGGCCTGGGCCACCTCGTCGGGGGGCAAGAGCCTGCTGACGCCGACTCCCTACGCGGTCAAAATGGCGCTGTTGGATGCGGCCTGCCGTACTGCAGGCGTCGAGAGTGCAAAGGAAGCCTGGCCATGGCTGCGTGACCTGGTGGTAGCGCTGCGTCCGCCGGAGCGGGTGGTCATCACCAATCTATTCACCCGGATTCTCAAGCCCCGCCGCACTCCGGCTGGGCCAGGCACGCAGCACGCCGGCCCTTTGGGCAAGACGATTGCTTTCCGCGAGTACGTCCACTTCGATGGAACTTTGGGGATCGCGCTGGACGGAGAGGCGAGCAATCTATCGCGCCTGGAGGAATGGCTGTTCCAGGTCAACTACCTGGGGAAACGGGGGGGATTCGTACAACTTCTGGCCCCGCCCAGGCCGGTCGAGGCGCTTCCTGCCGGGTACGTCGTGGTTGACGGCGCTCCCAGCCGGCCATTCTTAGCCGAGGGGATCATCCAACAACTGGACGACTGCGACGCCAGCCTGACGTTCGAGAAAGCCGACATTTACAGCGGCAAGGGGGTCAAGTTAGGGAAAGAGCGCGTGCTACACCACGTCGTCCTGCCCTACCGCCTGGTTCGTTCCAGCAAGTCTTTCAGCCTGTACGAACGCATAGACTGACGCCAGGAGCACTGCCTTGCCCATCCACATCGCCATCCGCGTCAGTTACCCCGAACGGGGGGATTACGATTGGCACCGGGCGCTGGCCGCATACCAGGCCATCGGCGCGGTCGAGGTCGCCTTCTACCGCCCGGAACCGTTCCTGGCAGAAGTGTCCGTGGAGGACGTCGTGGCGCCATTCGCTGCGCTGCCTGTCACAGTCACCACCATCCACATGGCGCAGGCCCGCATCGCCGGGTTCGATGTCTTCGTCCAGGTGCTGCACAAGACGCTCGCCATTGCCCGGGCCCTGGGATGCTCGCTCGTCGTGGCCCATCCCACCAACGCCCGCCTGGCCGAAGTGGAGAACAAGATCGCTACGGTGGTGGACCCGCTGCTGGCGCAGGCTGGAGTGACGCTGTGCTGGGAGACGTTCAGCGGCCGGCGGCGTTTCCTTTCCGGCATCGAGGGCATCGCCGCCTTCTGCCGGGACAGGGAGCATCACGCTGCCTGCTACGACACGTCGCACCTGCACAAACCCCAGGCAGAAGTACTGGCCGACGTGATACGATACAGCGATTGTATGCGCTGCTTTCATCTGTCCAATCGGGGCGCGGGGCAGGGGGCGCAACACCTGCCTCTGCGACATCCGGAGGGGGTACTCGACTTCGAGGGGATACTGGCCGGCATCGCCCGCAGCGGCTTCTCAGGGCCGCTCACGCTGGAATACCTGCCCCAGTTCCACGGAGACCTTCTCCCTGATGGTCTGTGGGCAAAAGAGGCGCTAACGAATCTGCGAGTCAGCGAGTCAGCGAATGAGCGAGTCAGCGAATGAGCGAGTCAACCAGGCATCTCAACCATGTAATTCGTCGGCACGGGATGCCTCACGCTGGCGCAAGTGTCCAGGGTCAATCGAGCTGTTCGCTACCGCCCACAATACGAAAGACCCTAAAGGTTTTCCGAAACCTTTAGGGTCTGCACGAGGGGAAACCCATGCCAGGTTCTGCCTATGAAGGGACGACTTCGATCACTGGTTCTGGCGGCGCGATCTGGATCATACCGGAGTGGGCCTGCTCGCGGAGACGGCGTACCCGTTCCTGGGAGAGCCGCTGCAGGTCCTTTTCCCGGTCCAGTCTGATCTTGTAAAAGCCGGCCCACAAGGCAAAATCATCGGTATGCTCTCCATCGTCCAGCAGGCCCTGGGAATAGAGGCTATAGAAGTCGGCTGAACTGAGCCAGTAGCGCCGCTCGAAGCGACGAGTAATCTCGTCGGCGGCCCGCAGGTCATCGAGGATTTCCGTGATTGTGACAGTTGCCATTTTACTTGCCTCTGAGGAAGCGTATCCTGTATAGATTATATGCCAGCATGTGATTTGAGACAAGGAACTGATGCCCAGCGGGTCGAGGCCCTGCTCGACGGGGCCATTCAGTCCGGCCTGTGCCCGGAGTTGCGCGGCTGCGCGTCGGCGACGGGCGAGGTGTTGCCTGCGCAGTACCTGCTCCTCGTGCACGACCAGCCCCGCGCGCGGGCGGTGTTGCGCCAGGCAGCGTTGGGCCTGCTGGCGCTCCTGGACGCCGCCGAAGGAGCCTACGCCGACGGCAACGGAGACGGCTGCGCCAAGTTCCGTGCGCTGGCTGCCGCGCCCGCCTGGCTGCTCCGCCCTACGGAGCCCGACGACACCGACCCGGACGTGGCACTGGTGTGGGAGTGCCAGGCTGATCACGGCGGTGATTGGCACCGCCTGCTGGAGGCGTTACACCAGGCCAGCTCGATCCGCTGGCAGATGGCCATCCGCCGCTGCCGGGAACTGATGCGCTTCGAGGCGGAGACGGGGATGGACCTGGCGGAATTGGTGGGTGTCCCGATCGGCGAATCGGCGAGCCAGCGAGTCGGCGAATGAGCGAGGCAGCGAGTCAGCGTGGGGGGATTCGGCGCGGTAAAGCCAATGCCCGGCGCGGGTTTACGGCGGGTTCACTCCAACGGCGGATGCAGCCCTGCGCTAATCCAAATATGGCGTGCGCCCACCAGCCATTCATTGTTCAGGTGAAGTGCTGCAACAGTGGCACGCCCAACCGCGGTCCGACCGATGATATGCAGGCCGTCATCGCTCCAGGCAAAATGCCTGTGCCATTCTTGGGTGCAAGGATTAAAAAGTGGGACTGTTTCGCCGGTCTGAGGGTCACGGACGTTCAGCCGTGCACCCTTGAATTCGTTGCAACGGTAGCAAGCCAGAGCGAGGTTATTTATGTCAGTAGTGCCGCCCGCTTTCTGCGGAATTACGTGGTCAATCACCATCGGCACACCGACCAACTCTGGGCTGCGGCAGTAACTGCACCGATGTCCATCACGTTCGGCAACCTGCTGCCGCAAATGAGTCGGGATACCTTTACGCCGGGGCATGGTCAGCCTGCGCGTCCAGGGATGGGAGAGTATGGCCGCGCCACTTCAAGATTGCCAGGGCAAAGGACCTGCGGAAAACGTGTCGGTCGGTTTCGGCGCGTAGACGCTCAAGTTCGTGCTGCTCACGTTCGCTCAGGTTGCCGACTGCGTTTTTCTGTAAAAGGTGCTGATGTCGCTGCCATTGCTCGGGGTCAATCGAACCTTGGGCTACGGCCCACAAGTCATCGTCGTTGAGACTAAGCAAGGCAGCCAACTCGTCCCGAATCTCGGCAGGAGCATCTTCAGGTGACGGTGGAATGTTGCCACGGATAGTCTGCAGAAGCACATTGTCGAGAGATTGGTTTGTCATCGCGGCAGTGTGCTCCAGACGGCGATAGATCGCCTGGGGTAATTTCACGGTTATCACTTGCAAGGTCATGGCCTTATCTCCTTGGCAAACTGGTCATAGTACTGACTGTCACTATTATACGCCGGGATGGGAATGAATACAAATCAGCGAGTCAGCGAATGAGCGAATCAGCGAGAAAGCGAATCAGCGAGAAAGCGAATCAGCGAGAAAGCGAATCAGCGAGGAGGAAGGTATGGAGGCATTTACAGCGCACCGGTTGCGGTTTGTAGCTGAGGTGCGGGAACCAATCGAACTGAACGAGCACCAGGGGTCGGCCATCCGTGGCGCACTGTTCCACGCCTTGCGGAACCGCTTCTGCGCGAATCAGGAGGCCGCCGAGTGCGCCGCCTGCCCGCTCGTCGTGGCGTGCCCGGTCGCGACGCTGGTCAGCACGCTCAAGCCGGAGAGCGGGCGGGGGCGGGACGTGCCGCGGCCGTATACGATCCAGCCTCCGGTAAAGAATGCAGGAAGGAGAATGGAGAATGGAGAATGGAGAATGGAGGAGGGGGGGCGGTTGGAGTTTGGGCTGACGCTGTACGCGCGGGCGTTGCAACTGTTTCCCTACGTCGTCCTGGCGGTGGGGGAATTCGAGCGCGGGGGACTCGGGCGCAAAGTCGAGCAGGCCAATGGGCGTTGGCGGCGGGGCACCCTGGCCATTCAGGAGGCATGGGCGGAGAATCCGCTGACCGGGGAGCGGCAGTCGGTGCTGCGGGCGGGGGACAAAATGGTACAGGTGCCGGATGTGCCCATCACCCACGCGCAGGTCCAAGAATGGGCGAAGGGCAGAATGGAAGAATGGAGAATGGAGGGGGGAGAATGGAGAATGGAGAATGGAGAATGGAGGATAGAGGATGGGAGGACTTGCTCTACTATTCTTCATCCTTCATTCTATATTCTTCATCCTTCATCCTGTATTCTCCACTTTCTGACGCCGACGCGGATCGTCGAGCGCGGGCACCTGGTCAAGCCGGAGGGATTCCGCTTCCAGCCGTTCTTCCAGCGCTTGATGGAGCGCCTGGAGGCGCTGAGCCGCGATTTTTCCGATACGCCACTGCGCTTCGACGACCCGCGTGGGCTGATCGAGGCGGCCGGGCGGGTGCGCGTGGTCGAGAACCGCCTGGTGTGGGAGGAGTTGCGCAGTTACTCGACCCGCCGCCAGGCCGAGTCCCCTACCTCGGGGTTCACAGGCAGCGTCGTGCTGGAGGCCGACGATTGGGAGCCTTTTCTGACGTGGCTGGCGTGGGGACAGTTTACGCACGTGGGGAAGGACGCGGTCAAGGGCAACGGATGGGTGGGGATAGAGGATGGAGGATGGAGGATGGAGGATGAAGGATGGAGAATGGAGAATGGAGAATGGAGGATGAGAGGATGAAGTTTGAGGAGTGGGTGGTGACGGTGCCGGAGCGGGTGAAGGCGGAGGCGTGCTGGCGCTTCGATGCGTATCCGAGAGCACTCTACGTGTATGAGTTGGTGTGGGAGGATTGCGCTACCCTCATGCGCGACGCGCGCGGACGGGCCGTGGCGGAACAGTTGATCCGTAGCGCCGGATCCGTCGGCGCGAATATCGAGGAGGGCTACGGGCGAGGCGTGGGGGGCAGGGACTATCTGTATTTCCTGCGCATTGCCGAAGGTTCGGCCCGCGAATCGAAGGGCTGGTACTTCCGCGCCCGCTTGCTGCTGGGGCCAGCCATCGTCGAAGCGCGCCAGACTCTTCTGGACGAAATCCTGGCGCTCCTGGTCACCGAAAAACGCCGCCACACCCATCACTAACTCCATTCTCCATTCTCCATCCTTCATCCTCCATTCTCCATCCTCCATCCTCCATCCTCCATCCTCCATCCTCCATCCTCCATTCTCCATTCTCCATTCTTTAGGAGGGCTCATGCCTATCATCCAAAGTTTAATCATAGACCAATACGGCGCCTTCGTCGGCAAGCACAGCGGCCGGCTGCGGGTCACGAAGGACAAGGAGACGCTGGCCGAAGCGCCGCTGCTGCACCTGGAGCAGGTGCTCGTGACGGGGGAGGGGATTGGCCTGTCGGCTGACATCATCCGCGCCTGTTGCACGGCGGGTATCCCGATCTACTTTGTAGACAGCCGGGGGCGGCCCTATGCGTCACTGTACGCGGCCGGGTTGACCGGGACGGTGCTGACGCGGCGGGAGCAGTTGCTGGCTTACGCCGACCGGCGGGGGCTGGAACTGGCGCTCGCGTTTGCGCGGGGCAAGATTGCCAACCAGGCCGGGTTCCTGCGCTACGCCGCCAAGTATCGCCAGGAAGCCGATCCAGACCTGTACCGGGAGTTGCGCGAGCGCGCCGACGAGGTGGAGGGTCACCAGGAGGAACTGCGCCGTCTACAGGGAAATGCGGTGGACGAAGTCCGAGAGCAGATTCTCTCGGTCGAGGGGCGGGCGGCGCAAAGGTACTGGAGTGCGCTCAAAGCGGTTTTGCCCGAGCAGTACGGCTGGCCCGGGCGGAAGGGACGCGGGGCGCGCGACCCGCTCAACGCGGCCTTGAATTACGGCTACGGCATCCTGTATGGCCAGATCGAACGGGCGTTGGTGCTGGCCGGGCTGGACCCCTACGGGGGCTTTATCCACGTTGACCGGCCGGGCAAGCCCAGCCTGGTCTTCGACCTGATCGAGGAGTTTCGACAGGTCGTGGTAGACCGCACCATCGTAGGGATGGCGAACAAGGGGATGAAGTTGGAACTGGACGAGAAGGGGTTGTTGGTAGAAAAGAGCCGGCGGGGCATTGCAGAGAAGGTGCTGGAGCGGCTGGAAGCAGCGGAGCGGTACGAGCGCAAGCGTCAGTCGCTGCACATCGTCATCCAGAGCCAGGCCCGCCACATCGCCACCTTCGTGCGCGGCGACCGCGCCGCCTACGAACCCTTCCTCGCCCGCTGGTAACCTCCATTCTCCATCCTCCATTCTCCATTCTTCATTCTACATTCTTCATTCTACATTCTACATTCTTCATTCTACATTCTTCATTCTACATCCTACATCCTATGAAAACCTTATTGGTCTACGACATACCACACGACGCGACGCGCACCAAGATCGCCGATTTCTGCCTGGACTATGGGTTGGACCGCATCCAGTACTCGGCCTTTCTGGGAGACCTGGCGCGCACGCATCAGGAGGAGCTGATTCTAAAGATCGGGGAACGGTTGGCTGATCGTGAGGGGAAGGTGCAGTTGTTCGTCATGTGCGAGAAGGACTGGCGGCAGCGGCTGGAGATTGTGCAGGAGGGGGAGGATGGAGAATGAAGGATGGAGAATGGAGGATGAAGGATGGAGAATGAAGGATGGAGAATGGAGGATGAAGGATGGAGAATGGAGAGGGGGAGCGCACGGTCTTTGTAGTGACCGACCTGAAGCAATACACCTACTGCCCGCGGGTCGTCTTTTACACGTATTGCCTGCCGCTGCTGCGGCCGACGACGTTCAAGATGGAATCCGGCGTCGCCGCGCACGAGGAAGCCGGGAAGCGAGAACAGCGGCGCACGCTTTCCGCCTACGGGTTGGAAGAAGGGAAACGGCATTTTGACGTTTGGGTGGAATCGTCTATACTTGGTCTGCGGGGGCGAGTTGACATGGTGATCGAGGTGGGGGAGGAGGAGGAGAGGGAATGGATCGTCGTGGATTACAAACAGACGACGCGGCGGGCGGGTCCACACATACGGCGCCAGTTGGCGGCGTACGGGATGATGCTGGAGGAGACGTGGGGCGGGATGGTCCGGCGGGGCTTCGTTTACTCGCTGGTCACGAGAAAGGCAGAAGAGGTCGTGTTGACGGAGCGGCTGAAGGGAGAAGTGCGAGAGGTAGTGGCGGCGATGCGAGAGATGGTGGAGCGGGAAGTCATGCCGGATGCGCCACGGTCGCACCAGCCGTGCGTCAACTGCGAGTTTCGCCGGTTCTGCAACGACGTATTATGAAAGCGAGGTGTGCTTTGATGTCGTTCGTGCCAGTCGCAAATCGGCGGGGGTTGGGCGCAGAAAACGATTTGCGCCACGGCGGGAGTTGGCGGCGGGAAGAAAGGGGGCGGAAGCGGCAAAAACGCGCGTCAAACGCCATTTTGGGCCTCGAAATGGCCCTGGAATGGCTTCGGAAGGCCCATTTTTGTAACCTGAGAGAGGGTTACAGTGGGCTCGATCCGATGGAGGATACTGAAAGATGCAGGGTTTCAAAGAATGGCTCACAGGGCCAATGCAGTTACAGTGGGCTCGATCCGATGGAGGATACTGAAAGATGCT
>Ga0172364_10003440_pt1 | contig 12636 bp, 8 predicted proteins | sample LakKivSesite10cm_FD_114545 | JGI IMG/M metagenome (GOLD analysis project Ga0172364, IMG submission 114545) | Sediment microbial communities from Lake Kivu, Rwanda - Sediment site 10cm | ecosystem: Environmental > Aquatic > Freshwater > Lake > Sediment | place: Rwanda: Western Province, Lake Kivu... | reverse complement strand
TGGACTACGAATACCAGGTCCGCAACCGCGACATCGTGGCCGAGAGCCAGAAGAAGGAATTGGCCTACCGGGAGGAGCAGCTCAACTCCCTCGAGGACCAGCTCCACCGCATGGACCTCAACCTCCAGACGTCCAAGCGCAAGCTCGACGACCTCGTCATCCGGGCCCCCATCGCCGGGCAGCTGTCGCTGCTCGACGCCGAGATCGGCGCCTACAAGAATCCCGGAGCGAACATCGGCCAGATCGACGACCTGGCCGCCTACAGCGTCCGGGCCCTGATCGACGAGCACTACATCACCCGCGTCGAGGCCGGGCTGAAGGGCGAATTCGACCTGGCCGGCAAGACCTACGGCCTCAAGGTCCGCCGGGTCTTCCCGGCCGTGCGCGAGAACCGCTTCGAGGTCGACCTCGACTTCGTCGGCGAGACGCCGCCGGACCTCCGCCGCGGCCAGACCCTCCACATCCGGTTGCAGCTCGGCGACGTGGCCGAGGCCGTCCTGCTCGCGCGCGGGGGCTTCTGGGAGGCGACCGGCGGCAATTGGGTCTACAAGCTCGACGCCTCGGGCAAGGCGGCCTTCAAGCACCCCGTCCGGCTCGGCCGCTACAACCCCGAGGTCTACGAGGTCCTCGAGGGGCTCGGGCCGGGGGACAAGGTCATCACCTCGTCGTATGAAAGCTTCGGCGACATGGACCGCCTGGTCCTGAAATAACGGCCGTCGGGCCGAAAGGAGAACCGCATGCTCATCCAGACCAAGAACCTGAAGAAGATCTACACCACCGAGGAGGTCGAGACGACGGCTCTCAACGCCATCGACCTGACCATCGACCAGGGCGAGTACGTGGCCATCATGGGGCCGTCGGGCTGCGGCAAATCGACGCTCCTCAATATCATCGGCCTCATCGACAACCCGTCGAGCGGCGAATACATGTTCCTCGGCAAGAACGTGGCCGATTCCTCGGAGAGGAAGAGGGCCGGGCTGCGGAAAGCCAACATCGGCTTCATCTTCCAGAGCTTCAACCTCATCGACGAGCTGACGGTCTTCGAGAACGTCGAGCTGCCGCTGCTGTACCTGGGCACCTCGGCCGGCGAGCGCAAGAAACGGGTCAACGAGGTCCTCGAGAACATGGCCCTGATGCCCCGCAAGAACCACTTTCCCCAGCAGCTCTCGGGCGGCCAGCAGCAGCGCGTGGCCGTGGCCCGGGCGGTGGTGGCCCGGCCGAAGCTCATCCTGGCCGACGAGCCGACGGGCAACCTTGACTCGACGCACGGCGAGGAGGTCATGAGCCTCTTGGGCGAGCTCCACGCCGGCGGGACGGCGATCATCATGGTCACCCACTCCCAGGCCTACGCCGAGTACAGCCAACGGATCATCTACCTCTTCGACGGCCAGATCGTCTCCGAGAACATCCAGAAGAAGTTCAAGCTGTGATCAGGCTGCGCGGCGTCACCAAATCCTACTCGACGGGCTACGTCAAGACCTTTGTCCTGCGGAACATCGACCTCGACATCGCCGAGGGCGAGTTCCTGACGGTCATGGGCCCGTCGGGGGCCGGCAAGTCGACCCTCCTCCACATCCTCGGGATGCTCGACACCCCGTCGGAGGGGGAGTATCACTTCGACGGCCAGCCCGTCCACACCTTCAGCGAGAAGAGGCTGACCGAGTTCCACAAGCACCAGATCGGCTTCGTCTTCCAGAGCTACCACCTCATCGACGACCTGACGGTCTACGAGAACCTGGAGACCCCGCTCCTGTACAAGAAGATCAAGGCCTCGGAGCGGAAGGCCCTCGTCGCCGAGGCCCTCGACCGCTTCCACATGGTCGCCAAGAAGGACCTCTTCCCCCACCAGCTCTCGGGAGGCCAGCAGCAGCGGGCGGCCGTCGCCCGGGCCCTCATCACGAAGCCCCGGGTCATCCTGGCCGACGAGCCGACCGGCAACCTCAACTCCAAGGAGGGGAAGGAGATCATGGGGATGTTCGCCGAGCTCAACGCCGGCGGGACGACCGTGGTGCAAGTGACCCACTCCGAGCAGAACGCCGCCTACGGCCGCCGGACCATCCACCTGCTTGACGGCTGGATCCAGGCCTAGCCGTCCCTGCGGCGGGGACAGGAGAACGACCATGATGAGAAGAACCACAGCCTTGGCCCTGGCCCTGGCCGCCGCCGCGATCCTGGCGGCGCTCCCGGCCGCCGCACAGCCGGCGCCGGCCGGAGAGAAGACCGTGACGCTCCAGGAGTGCCTCGAGATCGCCCTGAAGAACAATCCCGGGCTGTCGGCCGAGGTCCTCGGCCCCCGGGCCGCCGCGGCGGCGGCCAGCCGGGCCGGGGAGATCTTCCTGCCCAAGCTGTCCTTCACCCTCGGCACCCAGACCACCAACCAGGCTTCCTACACCTGGCTCGACGCCACCGACCAGGTCACCAGCGACTACGCCGACTACCAGGGGGCGCTCGAACAGCGGCTGCCTACCGGGGCCACGCTCTCGGCCACTCTGGCCTCCTACAGGAGCGAGACCAATCGCAGCTTCCAGACCATCAACCCGCGCTTTGGCAGCACGCTGAGCTTCGACTTCGCCCAGCCGCTCCTGCGGGACTTCGGCTTCAAGATGGCCCGGCGTGAGATCATCGTCGCCCGCGACAACCAGGAGATCTCCGAGAACGATCTGAGGCGGGCCCTGCTCGACGCCGTCTTCGACGTCGAGCAGGCCTACTGGAACCTCGTCTACAGCCGCGAGGCCCTCGAGGTCCAGCGGGAATCGCTGCGGCTGGCCCGGGATCTGCTGGCCAAGAACGAGAAGGAGCTCGAGGCCGGCGTCATCCCCCCCATCGACATCCTCGGCGCCCGGGCCGAGGTTGCGAGCCGGGAGGCCGACATCCTCCAGGCCCAGGCCCAGGTCAGGAACAGCCAGGACACGCTGCGGACGCTGCTCGATTTGAAGGGCGAGGCCGGCGGGCCCGCGCCGGTCCTCGTCCCCTCCGAGACGCCGCGGACCGAAGCCGTTCCGCTCGACCTCGAGGCGGCCTGGGCCACGGCCCTGGCGCGCCGGCCCGACCTGGCCTCGGCCCAGGTCGCCGTGAGGTCCAGGGCCTTCGATCTCGCCTTCGCCAGGAACCAGACCCTGCCGAACCTCAGCTTCAGGGCCAGCTTCTGGAGTCCCGGGGTGTCGGGGACGCAGATCCTCTACCAGGACAACGACCCTCTCACGGGCGTCATCGTCGGCACCGTTCCCGGCGGGGCATCGTTGGCCTTCCAGGACGCCTTCCGGCTCCGCTACAAGAACTGGTTCGTCGGCCTGACCCTGGATTTGCCGCTGGAGTCGGTGGCGTCGCGGGCCCGCGTCGCGGAAGCCCGGATCGCCTCCGACCAGGCGGCCCTGCGGCGCAAGGACGCCGAGGCCCGGGCCCAGCTCGAGGTCGAGATCGCGGTGCGGGCCGTCGAGACGGACTATCAGCGGATCCAGGCCTATCAGCTGGCCCGGGAGCTGGCCGAGGAGAAGCTGGCCGCCGAGCAGAAGAAGCTCGAGGCCGGCCTCTCGACGAACTACACGGTGCTCCAGCAACAGCGGGACCTGGCCCTGGCCCGGACGAGCGAGACCCGGGCCCGGGTCGACTACAGCCTCAGCCTGGCCCGGCTCGAGCGGTCCACGGGGACGTCGCTCGACTCAAAGGGCGTCCGGATCCAATAAATCGGGGACACGTCCCTCCGGGACATGTCCCCTTCAGCCGATCTCAAGGATCCGGTCCAGGCGGAAGGTGCGGCACTCGCCGCGCGTGTGGCAGAAGGCCCGGAGGCCCTCGAACCGCCGGCCGTGGTACTCCATCATCTCGACCGACTCGGGCCGGATGCGGCGCCGGCTCTTGGTGTCGTCGGGCTTGAGATAGACGATCTCGAGCTCGCGGCCGTCGCGGATGGCCTCGAGGAGGAGGGCCCGCTTGTCGACGAGGGGCAGCGCCCGCTCGGCCTTGTCGTACTGGAAGCGGGTCAGGAAGCGGACGATGCGCCAGTCCATCCAGATGTGGCTCCGGCGGATGGGGGTCTTCAGGACGAGCCCCTCGAACGACGTGCACCGGCTCAGGGCGACGTAGACCTGGCCGTGGGCGAAGGCGCCGCGGCCGATGTCGATGACGACGCGGTCGAAGGTCTTGCCCTGGCTCTTGTGGATGGTCACGGCCCAGGCCAGGCGCAGCGGGTACTGGGTGAACGCCCCGACGGACTCGGACTCGACGCGGTCGGCCTTGGCGTCGTATTGGAAGCGAAAAAGCTCCCAGGTGTTGGGCGAGAGGTCCACTTCGCCGCCGTCCGGAAGCTCGACGGTGACGATGTCGTCGGCGTCGGGGACCTTGGCGATCTTGGCCACGCGGCCGATCGTGCCGTTGACGAAGCGGCCCCGGCGGTCGTTGGTCAGGAGCATGACCTGGGCCCCGGGCTTGAGCTCGAGCGTCTCGTCGGTGGGCAGGGAGCGGCGGTCGAACTCGCCCTCGATGAAGCCCTCGTAACGGCGGGCCCGGCCGCGCAGGGCGGAGAGCTTCTCCCTGTTGCGGGCCGCGGCCAGGTCGTTCGTGCTGGTGAGCGTGATGTAGAACTCGCCTTCGGGCGGCGTGAAATCGGGGTCGAGGCGGCTGTTGAGGTGGGCGATCTGAGCTTCGTCGACGGAGCGGTTGCGGATGGCGTTGAGCAGAGCGATGAAGGCCGCGTCGCTCTGGCGGTAGACCTTCTCGAGCTCGACGAAGTCCATGTCGAAGCCCGGCTCGGCGAAGATGCGGGCCGAGAAGAAGTAGGGCGACTCGTAGCGGGCGGCGGAGAGGGGAGAGGGCGATGCGGCGCCGGCGCCGAAGCCCCGCCTGAGCGAGGGCGGGTCCGGGGCGAACAGGCCCCGCTCCTGGCCGGTGACGACGGGCGGCAGCTGGTAGAGATCGCCGATGAAGATCATCTGCAGGCCGCCGAACCAGTCCTTGGGCCGGGGGCCGTTGAGGCGGAGGAACTTCTCGACGCAGTCCATGAGGTCGGCCCGGACCATGGACACCTCGTCGATGACGATAGCGTCGAGGTTGCGGTAGAGCGCGGCCCGGTCGGCGGCGGCGCCCCGGCCCTTGGGCAGCTTGCGCACGGCCTCGGGCGTCACGTCGGGCTTGAAGCCGAAGAACGAGTGGACCGTCTGGCCGCGGACATTCAGGGCGGCGACGCCGGTCGGCGCGAGGACGGCGACGCGCTTGAGCGTCTGGCCGCGCCAGTGCTCGAGGAGCGTCGACTTGCCGGTCCCGGCCTTGCCCGTGATGAAGACGTGGCGCGACGTCCCCTCCATGATGTCGAGGGCGCGGCGGAAGCCCGGGTTGATCTCGATCGCCGGGGCGGTCGCCGACTTCGCCGGAGGCTTGGCCTTTCCTGTTCCTGTCACGCTGCCCGCGCTCTTCTCGGATCTCGCCGTTATCCCGGCATTTTCTCCGAATCGCGACGCTGATGCAATCCTTAAGACGCTCGGGCCGGTCCGGCCGTCTCAGTAGTGCTTCTGGATGCCGCCGAAGCCGATGATGCGGTTCCTCTGGGTCATGGCCACGAAGTTGCGCAGGCGCTTCGCGAACTCGGCGGGACGGTCGCGGGCGCCCTCGATATAGGCCACCCGGATGCGCTTATAGGGATCCGAAAAGGCCCGGAAGTTCCTCCAGGTCTGCGGGTCGGCCTTGAGGGCGGTCAGGATATCGGACGGGACGGCCGGCGGCTTCTCGGCGAGGAGCGGCCGGACCCGAGCGAGGACCTCCGGGACGACCTTGCCCTTCGCGGCCATCGCCCTGAGCCGGGCCACATTGGACTCGGAGTATGCGCTCTTGGGATTGCGCGGCGTGAAGCGCTGGGCGTAGCGGTCCTCGTCAAGCTTCTTGGCCGTGCTGTCGATCCAGCCGAAGGCGACGGCCTCCTCGACCGCGTCGTTGTAGCTGATCCGGGGCCTTCCCGTGTGCTTTTTTGGAAAGACGAGCCAGACCTCTTTTTCTGTCCTATAATGACGACGGAGCCAGGCCCGCCATTTCGAACGCAGGGCGACCTCAAGAAGGCGCGACCGGTCGATCTCGGGCATCGGAGCGGATCCTCGCTCCTATTCTACCCGAAAAACGGCTCCGTCCCTCTCCGTGCGATCAGATGGGCTTAGGGCAGAGGATGCGCGCGAACGCCGCGCCCAGGATCGCGCCCATGGCGGCCGAGACGACGTATTCGCCGAGCGGGACGGGCATTTTCAGTCCGAAAGCGAAGAACCAGAGCAGCCCGTAGGCGACTGCGATGAACGCGGCGATGTAGCATTTGAGGCTGAGCTTGGGACAGACGATATCGCCGAATTCGGTCGACCTCTGGACCGGCTGTCCGCAAGGGATGACCCGGGAGCTGAGCAGGAGCCCGGCGCTCCACCAGCCGAGGACCATGAGGACCCATTGAACGATACGCATCGACACCTCCTTCAATTATCGATCTAAAAGGGGCCCCTGATCTTGGTCTCGAGGGCCTTCGCTTCGTCCGTTCTTCCGGCCGCCCTGAGGAGCGCCGCGTACTCCCGGGCGGCGTCCCGGTATTCAAGGCTGGCGGGCGAGAGCTCGGAGCCGACGAGCTCCAGGGCCTTCTTCAGCTTCGCTTCCGCCCCGGCCAGGTCCTTGTCCTCGTGGAAAAGGTGCCAGGCCCGTTCCGAGAGGACGTTGCCCCACATCGTCGGGTCGGTCTCTCCATGCTTTTCGCAGAGCGCCTCCGCGGGGACGAGGTATTTCAGGGCGGCTTCGCGGTCGCCCGAGAGCCGGGCCCAGCGGGACATCCCCAGCAGGCTTTCGACCCGTTTGAAGCTCTCGGGGGGCGTTTCTTTTTCGAGGATGGCCAAACCCCGGGCGAATTCCTCTCCGGCCTCTTGGACCCGGCCGCGGACGAGAAGCACGGTCCCGAGCACGCAGCGGGGATGGGCAGCGCGGGCGTGGTCCGGCCCGAAAGTCTTCTCCATGTTGGCGACGGAACGCCGGACGAGCGTCTCGGCCTCGGCCGACCGCCCCTGGATGAGACAGATATCACCGATGTTCTCGAGGATCCCTGAGATCTCCGCGGTATCGGGGCCATAGGCCTTCTCGGTGATGTCCAGCGCCTGTCTGTAGGAGCGCTCGGCGTCGGCCAAGCGGCCCGCGCGGTGATCGAGCTCGGCCAGCAAGAGAACGCTCCTGGCGACGTCGGGGTGGCCCTCTCCCAGGGCTTTCCGGCGGATAGCCAGGGCCATTTCCGTGTCGGTCAGCGCTTCGGGCCACTGCCGTTGGTAATAATGGAGGAGCCCGAGGCTGTCGTAGGCGTCGGCGACCCGCGGGTGGTCGGGGCCGTAGACCTTTTCCTTGATGTCCCGTGCCCTTTGATAGTAGCCGCCGGATTCTTCGTAGCGCCGCAGCCACAAGCAGAGGGCGCCGAGGCTGCTGAGGTTGTCCGCGACGTCCGGATGGTCGGGGCCCAGGGACTTTTCGAGGATCGCGAGCGACCGCTTGTAGATCGCTTCGGCCTTTTCGAACTGGCTGTCGTTGTAGTAGAGCCAGCCGAGATCGAGGAGGCTCCGGGCGACGTCGGGATGGTCCGGGCCGAGCGCCTTTTCGCGGATCTCGAGCGAGCTCTTGTAGAGCGCCTCGGCGTCGGCGAGCTCGGTCAGCTCGAAATGGATCTCGCCGAGGCCGAGCATGGCCTCGGCGAGGAGCGGATCGCCGGGAGGGAGGGCTTCGCGGCGGATGGCCAGGCCGCGCTCGAAGAGCGCCTTGGACTCCTGGAACTTGCCCTGCTTCTGGCGGAGGGCGGCCAGGCTGAGGACGCTTTCCGCGACCTGGAGGTCGGCTGGTTTAAGCGCCTTCTCCCGGATCTCGAGGGCCCCCGCGATCAAGGGCTCGGCCTGGGGGTAGAGCCCCAGCTTGGCGAAGACGGTCCCGATCGTGTCCATCATCCTGGCCTTCGTCAGCGGCTGCTTCTCGAGGCCCCGGTCGATCTCCTTGGCGCCCTTGTCCAGGACCTCGCGGGCCGTGATCGTGTTGCCGCGGGCTTCGCCGGGGTCGGAGACCGAAAACAGGTTGACCAGGAACGTGACGACGTTGGTGGCCTCGTCGCGGGCCTGGAGGGCCTGGCGGCGCTGGCGTCCGAGATCGACGGTGTACTTGACGCCGGCCAATAGGAACGCGAGGGCGACGCCGCCGACAATGGCCCGGCGCAGGCGCCTCTTCGGCTTCTCGCGGATGCGGACGAGGCGCTCGACGGCCTCGACGGCCGTCGGACGGGCGGCCGGGCTCACGGACTTGAGGCGGTTGATCAGGGCCGTCAGGTCGGAGGCGAGGCCGGTCACCGGCACGGTCTGCCCTTTCCGGGCCCATTCGAAGAGCTTGGCCCGGTCGGCGGTCTCCTGGTGGGCGGAGCGCCCGGTGAAGATCTCCTGGAGGATGAGCCCGAAGGAGTACATGTCGCTCGCGGCGGTGGCCCGGTCGCCGCGGGCCTGTTCGGGGCTCATGTATTGGGGCGTGCCTATGATCGCCCCCTGCTCGGTCGGCAGCGAGTCGGAGAGGAAATCGGAGAGGCCAGAGGAGGAGCGTGTCGGGGTGTCGATGGTGATCGTCTGGCCGGCGGCCATCTCGGACGGCAGGGGGGCCCAGCCCTCGTCCTCGGCGCGGCTTTCGCTGAGGGCCTCCAAGTCGTCGTCGGCGCGGGCTTCGGCGCCGGGCCCGCCGAGGATGCGGGCCAATCCGAAATCGAGGACCTTGACCGTCCCCTCGGGCGTCAGCTTGATGTTTGACGGCTTGAGGTCGCGGTGGACGATGCCCTTGCCGTGGGCGACCTGGAGGACGCCGGCGATATCGAGGGCGATCCGCAGCTTGGCCGCCTTGTCCAGGCCCTCGGGGAGGGCCTGGGCGAGCGTCCGGCCCTCGATGAACTCCAGGACGAGGAAGGCCGCGCCTTCGCTCTCGATGAAATCGTGGATCCGGCAGATGTGCGGGTGCTCGAGCCGGGACAGGGCCCGGGCCTCGCGGAGGAAGCGGGACTTCATCTCGGGCGTCAGCTGGACGGACGGGGCGATGGACTTGACGGCGACCTTGCGCTGGAGGGTGTCGTCGAAGCCGCGGTAGACCTCGCCCATCCCGCCCCGGCCGATGAGCCCCTCGATGCGGATGTGACCGATCGTCTTCCCGATCAGGGACACGGAACAACCCCCTGGCCTCCTCATACCACAGGAGGAGGGCGGGGGTCAATTCCCCTATTTTTCCGGGGCGATCTCAGCGAGCCCGGCGGCCTTGAGGGCGGCGTTGAGGGCGACGAGGTCGCGGGCGCGGAGCGCCGCCCCCTTCCCGAGGAGCGTTTCCAAAGCCTTTTGCCGTTCGGCCACCGCGGCGGCGAGCTGCGTCGTCGGGGCGGCTTCGGCGGCTTGGAGAGTGCTCATGAGCGTGTTGAGGGAGCTCCCGATCGACGAGAGGGTGTCCCGCGCCGCCGCGCCTGCCGCGCCGCTCTGGCCCATCGGTCCGCCGAACCCGCCGCCTCCCGGTCCGCCGGGCCCTCCCGCAGTACCTGCTCCGCCCTCGAGGTCGGCCGCCTTCCTGTCGAAAGCCGCAAGGGCCTCGATGGCCGCGGCCGGGGCCTGGGCCTTGGTCGCGGCGTCCTGAGCTCGCTTGACCTGGCCTCGAAGGGCCCGGAGCTTCTGGAGCTCGGCCTGGGCGGTGAGGATGCCGTCGTATAGGGCCACCGACATCTCGGCCTGGCGGCGCAGCCCTTCCGCCGGCGCCTTGACCCGCGGGTCGAGCCGCACGGTTATCGGCTGCTTGAGGGTCTGGCCGGCGACCGTCAGCTTGACGGTATAGAGGCCCGGCGGGGCCCAGATCGAGTTCGGCACGGGAACGGTGTTGTAGGGCGTCGCCGAGATGGGCAGGCCGCCCCGCCCGCCGCGGCCGCCGCCGCCTTCGACCGGCTGGAAGCGCAGGTCCCAGAGAAAGCGGTGCATGCCGGCGGTCGTCTGGAGCTTCAGGGGCTTGCGGTACCAGTAGAGCGGCACGGGCGCCGTCTCGGGCGTCGGCAATTCGCCCTTGTCGTCGCTCGAATAGCGCCGGACCGTCCGGCCCCGGCCGTCCACGATCTCCAGCGTGACCGGCGTGGCGGAGTCGGCCCTGAGTGCGTAGTCGATGACCGCGCCGTCGGGCGGGTTTTCGCCGCCGGGCTCGTCGGGCGGGAGGGGCGTGTCGGTGTTCATGTTGAAGCGGACGCGGGTCGCGGTCCGGGGCTTGAACAGGGTCGCCTCGGCCGAGGCGGCGGCCGTGTCGAGCTGGCGCAGGGGCGAGATGTCGTCGAGGACCCAGAAGCCCCGGCCGTGGGTCGCCGCGACGAGGTCGTCGTCCTTGACGATGATGTCTCGGACGGACGACGGGGCCATGTTCAAGCGGAGCGACTGCCAGTGGTCGCCGTCGTCGAAGGAGACGAAGACCTCGCGCTCGGTGGCCGCGAAGAGGAGGCCCCGGCGCACGGGGTCCTCGCGGACGGCGTTCGTCGGCGCGCCGCCGGCGAGGCCGCTGGTGATCTCCGTCCAGGTCTTGCCGAGGTCGTGGGTGCGATAGATGTGGGGGCGCATGTCGTCGAGGCGGAGGGTGTTGACCGCGGCGTAGGCGGTCTTAGCGTCGAAGCGGCCGGCGTCCATGACCGAGACCTTGGCCCAGGGCGTGAGGGCGGGCGGCGTGACGTCGGCCCAGGTCCGGCCGCCGTCGGCCGTGACGTGGATGAGGCCGTCATCCGTGCCGGCCCAAATGACGTTGATGTCGACGTAGGAGGGGGCGACGGCGTAGATGACGCCGCGCCGAGCGGGCTGGGCCGATGGTTCGGACCTGTACTTGCCGACGCTCGCCGGCACCTCCCAGGTCTTGCGGGCGAGGTCGGGCGAGATCTGCGTCCAGGAAGCGCCGCCGTCGCGCGTCTTCCAGAGCGTGTTGGCGGCGAAGAAGAGGGTGCGGGGGTCGACCGGCGAGAAAAGGACGGGCTGGGTGCGGACCGTGCGCCAGTCGGCCGAGCGGGCGACGCGGGGGCCGACCGTCTGGACCTGGCCGGTGCGCCGGTCCCACCGCGTGACGCCGCGGCCGCCGTAGACGATGTCGGGATCGAGTGGGTCGGGGGCGGCGTAGCCGTACTCGTCGACGCCGACGGGCTGCCAGTCGCGGAAGGTGATCCGGCCGTTATTGCCGCGGCTGGCGACGCCGGCCGAGCCGCTCTCCTGCTGGCCGCTGTAAACGCGGTAGGGGAAGGCGTTGTCGGCCGCGACGTGGTAGAGCTGGGCGGTCGGCTGGTTGTACCACGAGCTCCAGCTTTCGCCGCCGTTGACGGTGACGACGGCGCCCTGGTCGCTGGCGTAGAGGATGATATCGGGGTTCGCCGGGTTGATCCACAGGTTCTGGTAGTCGTCACCGCCCGGAGCGCCCTTGAAGGCCCGGAAGGTGCGGCCGCCGTCGGTCGATTTCCAGGAGACGGTCGAGGTGACGAAGACCGTGTCCGGGTCGGCGGGGTGGACGGCCAGGCGGGGCAGGTCGCCGCCGCCGATGCGCGAGGCGGGCCGGGTGTCGGCGAGGCGCGTCCACGTGGCCCCGGCGTCGTCGGAGCGGTAGAGGGCCGTGCCGCGGGCGAGCGCGACCGCGGCGTAGATGCGTCGGGGATTCGAGGGGGCGAGGCCCAGGTTGACCTGGACGATGGGCTCGGGCTTGTCGGGCGAATTCGGGGAGCCGGGGGCGAAGAGATGGAGCTCGGACCAGGTCCCGCCGCCGTCGGTCGATTTGTAGAGGCCGCCGTTCGTGCCGCTCCAGGCGGCGTTCTCCCAGGGGCCCTGGCGCGATTCCCAGAGGCCGGCGTAGACGACGGCCGGGTCCTTGGGATCGAGGACGACCTCGGAGCCGCCGGTGTTCTCGTCGACGAAGAGGACGCGCTCGAAGGTCCGGCCGCCGTCGAGCGAGCGGTAGATGCCGCGCTCGTCGTTCGGGCCGTAGGGATGGCCGAGGACGGCGGCGAAGACGCGGTCGGGATCGCGGGGATCGACGGCGATCTGGGGGATCTGCTGGCCGTCGCGGAGGCCGAGGTGGGTCCAGGTGCGCCCGGCGTCGGTCGACTTGTAGATGCCGTCGCCGACGGAGAGGTCGGGCCGCTGCAGGCCCTCGCCCGTGGCGACGTAGACGATGTCGGGGTTCGAGGGCGCGACGGCGATGGCCCCGATCGAGCCGGTCGGCTGGTCGTCGAAGACGGGGCGCCAGGTGCGGCCGAAGTCGGTCGTCTTCCAGACCCCGCCGTTGCAGACGCCCATGTAGAAAACGTTGGCCTGCGAGGGGACGCCGGCCACGGCCCGCGTGCGCCCGGCCCGGTAGGGGCCGATCGAGCGCCAGCGCATCTCGGAAAAGAGCTTCTGGTCGAACGGCTGGGCCGCGAGCGGGGGAGGGGCGAGAAGCGGCACGAGCAGGAAAATGACGCCCAGGGTGCTGCAGAGTCTTTTCATCTCATGGTCTCCTCTCCCAACCGGCGATGAAGATGGGGTCAAACCTACCTTTTACAGCAAAAGGTAGGTTTGACCCCATCTTTTTATCAAAAATCGGGGATACAATTCCAATCGGGAGGCGAAGCGTCGAGAGAATGTCCCGGGTCAGCCC